>Ga0197142_1003835_pt1 | contig 12386 bp, 10 predicted proteins | sample GBS60_MetaG_FD_148614 | JGI IMG/M metagenome (GOLD analysis project Ga0197142, IMG submission 148614) | Sediment microbial communities from Great Boiling Springs, Gerlach, Nevada, United States - GBS 60_MetaG | ecosystem: Environmental > Aquatic > Thermal springs > Hot (42-90C) > Sediment... | reverse complement strand
TCGGTCTACGACGTGGCGCCTACGGTGGCGGCGCTGCTGGGCCTGCCGCCGGGGTCCAGCTGGCCGGGCCGCCCGCTCCCCGGGGTGGCGCCCAGCTCGCTTCCGCCGGTGGACTGGAAGGCGCTCCTGCCCCCGGAAAGCTACCGGCCCCGGGTAAGCCAGGCAGCACCCTCCCCCGAGTTCGTGGCGCAGCTGAAGGCGCTGGGGTACCTGGAGGGTAGCGAAGGCACGGGCGCCGGCTCCGGCGCTACCGAGGGGGAACTGAACAACCTGGGGCTGGTACATCTGGAGGCCCGGCGCTACCAGGAGGCGGAGGCGGCTTTCCGGAAGGCGCTGGCCGAAAACCCGCGCTACGCCTCCCCTTACTACAACTTGCGGCGCCTTTACTTTGAAACTGGCCGCTACGACGAGGCTGATGCCGCTCTGGAACAAGCGGTGCGGTTGGGTCTGCGGGACGGGGTGGGGGCAGTGGCCCGGGCCATTGAGGACTACCTGCGGGCCGGGTTGGGGGAGCGGGCGCTGCGTCTTGCCCGCAAGGCCCAGGAGGTTTTCCCGGAAGAGCCACGTTTCGCTGCGCGACTTTTGGCCTTGGCCGTGGAGCTGCAACGTTGCCAGGAAGGTTTGCAGGAGGCCGAAAGTGCCCTCGAGCGCTTTGGGAAGGACCCCCAAGTGCTGGCCTTTGCAGGGCTTGCTGCCGCTTGTGCTGGCGATGCAGCAAAAGCCAAGCTCTGGCTTGCTCGCGCTTTAGAGCTCAACCCAAACCAACCCGAGATCCGAGATGCACTGGAAGCCCTGGGTGGGAAATGAGGTGGTGGAGCCGAGGAGGATCGAACTCCCGACCTCCAGAGTGCGATTCTGGCGCTCTCCCAGCTGAGCTACGGCCCCACCTGACCAGGCTATGCTACCACGGGAGGGCAGTGCCCTCAAGGGGGTAAACGTGGGGCGCCTCAACCCTTGCGAGCTGGAAATTGAGCTTTTTTGCCGAGGCTTGCGGCTCGACCCATCTTGCACCTTGGAGGAGGACGCCCGGGGATTCCGGCGCACCAGGGCGGGGTTGGGGTCGGGTTTGGAGCTGGTGATCCCCGGCAAGCTCAAGGACGTGTGGTGCAACGTGCCGGTGTTCGAGCACTTCGTTGGGGCATCCCCGTTTCTGCTGCGCAAGGAACACGGTCAGTACCTGGTGGTGGACACCCGGGTGGAGGAGGCCTACCCGGTGCGCATCCCCCCTGAGCCACCCTGGTACCGACGCAAGACCTCCCGGGGGCACGAGATGGCCTCCATCGGCGTGCTCCAGGGGACCTACCTCGGTGTTTACATCTCGGAAACCTGCCGCTTTTGGGATCCGGGTAACGATCGTCATTGCCACTTTTGCACCTCCGGGCTCAACGTGGGCAAAGCCGAGGTGCTGCGCAAGTCGGTGGAGGAAGTGGTGGAGGTGGCCCGGGCCGCCAAGGAGGAATCCGGGGTCACGTTCTTCCATTTCAACGCCGGCTACCAACGGGAGGATCGCCCGGATGCCACGCAGTTCCACGGCCTCAACCTGGCGGCGCCCTACGTGAAGGCCGTGCGGGAGCGAGTGGGAGGTTTCATTGGCGTGCAGGTGGCGCCGGTGCTACAGCACGATTTCTGGAAGTACGACTGGCTCATTGCCCTGGGGGCTGACCACTTCTCGTTCTGCTACGAGTTCCACAACCCAGAGTACTTCGCGCGTTTTTGCCCCGGCAAGTGTGGCAGCCTGGGGCAACAGGCGTTTTTCGCGGCCATGGAGTACACCGCTGCCAAGCTGGGCAAGGGTGCGGTTTCCGGGGAGATCATCGCCGGTGTGGAGCCCCTCGCCGACACCCTGGCGGCCATCGAGTACATCACGTCGGTGGGAGCCTTCCCTACAGTGTGTATCTTCCGTCCTTTGGAGGGCTCGCTCATGGAGCACTACCCGTCTCCGGATCCCGACGCTATGAAGCGCGTGTTTGAAAAGGTCTGGGACGCCTGCGTGCGCCACGGCATCCCCACGGATGTGATCCCCAACATCCAGGTTTCCTTGGTGGTGCAGCCGGGGGACACGGTGTACTTTAGCAAAGGCACGCTCCGGGAACGGCTGTATCGCGCGAAGATGGGGGCACTCCGCCTGCTTGGCAAGCCTTACTTTGCGGCGAAAATGCGCCCGAAGCCGGTGGCGCTTTCCGCCACCGAACCGCCAGGACCTGGCTTCACCGTGCCTGCCCGATCGCTCGCCAGCCTGTAAAGCCGCAGGGTTTCGCGCCTTCCCTTGGCCAGGTTCCAGCCGGAAAAAGCCTGGTGAAGCTGGAGCTTCTCCCGATCCGCTGCGGGCAGCCGTGACTCCTCCCCTTCTCTGAGCAGCAAGAAACAAAAGCTCGGATCGAATACCTCCCTGAGCACCAGCTTTGCTCCGGCGTAGTAACGTAAGGAGGGCTCCTGCATGGGGAAAGCCAAGGCGGGTGCCGGAAGCGTCGCCACCGCTCGCCCCGCTGCCCGGTATGGGGTCGTAGCGCTGAGTACCAAAAAAGCCAAGGCCAGCAACGTGGAGCCCAGTGCAGCGCTCGCGGACGCCCGAAGGGTCGGTCGGGCCGCTACAACCACCAGCGGTAGCGCCGGAAGAACGTAGTGCGGCAGCTTGGTTTGCACCAGGCAAAGCACCAGGAGAGGCACCCCAAGGCCCAAGGCCACCAGGCGGAAAAGCCGAGGGTCTTGGTGGCGCTTTTCGGTAAAGAAACGAAAAAGGCCAGGGATCAGCGGAAAGGAGGCCACGGCGAGGCTTGCGAGGTAAAACGGCGGGCCGGCCAGCACCCCTGGCAGCCCGGCAATCCCGTGCCCTTCCAGGGGCTGGAGCGCCCGTTGCACCACATGGCGACCCAAGGCGATGCGAGCCAGCTCCCAACCGGTGGCCAGGTTGGCGGGCACAAACCATAGGGCCACCAAGCCCAAGGCTAGAGTCGGACCCAAGGGGTGAAAGACGCGCCTCCAGAGTCCTTTTTCGTTCCAGCAAAGCCCCACAAGGCACGGGAAGAGAAAAAGCGGCGTCACTGGTCCCTTGGCCAAAACCCCCAGGCCGCAAAGCCCCCAGCCCAACACCACCGCAACTGCTTTTTCGCCGCGGATCCCAGCTACGAACGCCAGCAGGCTTGCGGCTGTGAGCGCGCTTACCAGCGCATCAGGGGTGCAAAAAACACCCGCCAGCGCCATCCCTGGGACCAGGGCCCAGCACGGCGACTCCCGCAGCTTTCGGGCCAGCTGGGCGGTAATCCAGATCCAAAGCCCCAGAGCCAAAAGCGAGGGCAAGCGGAACCCCAACTCGTTTTCCCCAACTAGGGTGGTGCTTGCCAGCTGCAGCCAGTAGATCAGGATTGGCTTGTCGGCTCGCAGCTGTCCGAAATTGGTAGGAATGAAAAGGTTGCCTGATGCGCGCATCTCCCGCACCGCTTGGGCGTAGCGGGGTTCGTCCCGATCGGCAAGCGGAGCCAGGCCGGCCACCACCAGCAAGCTCGCCGCTGCGATCCCGTGGTAAAGGCTGTGCCAGCGCATGGCCTGCCCCAGAAAAACTAGCCGTTCAGTACAGCTCCACCCGCCCGGAGGTGGTGCTCACCAGAAGTTTCGGCCCAGGCCCTTCCAGCAACAACCTTCCCCCTTTGCCCGAAGTCTGCCCGGGGTAAGCGGAGCGGATTTCCCCCCGGGCCGATTGCACCTCGCCGCCGGGTTTGCTCCCAGGGGGCAGCAATAGCCGCACCCTTCCCGAGGTTGTAGTGACCCGCACCTCGGCTTCAGGGGGCAGGGCATCGAAGCTCAGACTCACGTCCCCAGAGGTGGTGGCGATCCCTGCGGAACCCAAAAGCCCCACGGCGCGGAGTTCCCCGGAGGAGGTGTCGCAGCGCAACGTTTTCGCCCCGCCGGTGAGCTCCACATCCCCCGAGGAGGTGCGCACCAGCACCGCTTCCACCGGCTTGGGCAGGCGCAGGCGGATATCCCCGGAGGTGGAGCGGGCTTCCACCTCCGGCGCCCAACCCAGCAGCTCCAGCTCGCCGCTGGCCGAGCGCAGCCGCAGCGGGCGGCTTCCGGGGAACTCCCCCTCCACCGTGATGTTGCCGCTGCCGGTGGTGAGGTCCAAGCGCACGTAGGGCGGCACCACCAGCCTCATTCGGGCCTTGGTTACCACCACCCCTCGGAATAACGGCGACCTCGACCCGCCTGAGGTAATGCGGAAGCGCTCGGCGGAGTCTTCGAACTCAGGCCGATGCGCGGCCATCCAAGCTTCCACTGCCTTTTCCGCGAACCCCGCGCAGGCGAGCTCCACGTCCACGCGGATCTCGTCAATGGCGGAGCTGCGCACCGCCACGTCCAGGGAACCGACGTCCACCACCACCACCTTCCCCTCCTTGGCTGCGGCTTGCTTGGCGATGGATTCGTTGCGCTCCGCGGAAGCCACCAGCACCGGCAGTGCGAGGGCTGCGAGAAAGCTTGCTGCTCGCCCCATGTTCGCCTCCTTGGGGCAATCTTACCAGCCCCACCCAGGTCACCTTGACGGCAAGGTGCCAGTGCGCTACATTATTTTTCCCGGCGCTGCCGGGAGAGGGTTCTTTGCCAAACGAGGGGACGAGGGCAGGCGTGCAAAAGGGTTGCAACCCTGCCTGCCGGCAGCCCGCGGAGCAGGCGCGTAGCTCAGTTGGTGAGAGCGCTACCTTGACACGGTAGAGGTCAGCGGTTCAAGTCCGCTCGCGCCTACCATCTTGACGCTCCGCTTGCCATGGAGGTTGTTGTAGGCGCGTAGCTCAGTTGGTAGAGCGCATCCCTCACACGGATGAGGTCTGCGGTTCGAGCCCGCACGCGCCTACCATGCAGACTGCTGCCGTCCCCGGGTTTGGACGGCTTTTTTGTTTTTTGGGGATTTTGACGATGAGCGAAACGATTCAGCTGGAGCTGCCCGGCGGCCAGCGCTTGGAGGTGCCTGCGGGGACCACCCCTTTGCAGCTTTTGGAAAAGCTCCTGGGGGAAAGGGCCCGGGACGCCGTAGTGGGGGTTTTGGACGGCGAGTTTGTGGATCTCCGGGCGCCGCTGCGCCGCTCGGGGGCGTTCCGGATCCTCACGGTGCGGGACCCAGAGGCGGGCGAGGTGATTCGCCACTCGGCGGAGCACGTGCTTGCGGACGCGGTGGAGCGGCTTTTCCCCGGCACCATCATCGATGCTGGCCGCCAGGACCACTCCGAGAAGTTCCAGTACGATTTCCGTCATCCTCGCCCTTTCACTCCTGAGGACCTGGCAAGGATTGAAGAGGAAATGGCCCGCATCATTGCCCAAGACCTCCCATTTACCCGCCAGGTGGTGAGTCGGGAGGAGGCCTACGAGCTTTTCCGCAAGCGCGGGGAAGCGCTCAAGCTCATCCGTCTCCAGGAGATACCCCAGGGGGAGGAGATCACGGTATTCCAGCACGGGGATTTCGTGGACCTGTGCCGTGGTCCCCACGTGCAGCGCACCGGCCAGATCGGTGCTTTCAAGCTCCTGGAAAGCTCAGGGGCCTACTTCAAGGGTGACGAGCGCAACGAGATGCTCCAGCGCATCTACGGCACTGCGTTTGCTACCAAGGAGGAGCTCGACGCCTACTTTGGGCGCTTGGAGGAGGCCCGGCGTCGGGACCACCGGCGGTTAGGTCGCGAGCTGGACCTGTTCTCCTTCCACCCCTACGCCCCCGCCTCGCCATTTTTCCACCCCAAGGGTGCCATCGTGTACAACGAGCTCATCGCGCTCATGCGGGAGCTTTACCAGCGCTACGGCTACCAGGAGGTCATCACCCCCCAGCTTTTCGATGCCGAACTTTGGAAGGTTTCGGGGCACTGGGAGAACTACCGGGAGAACATGTTCCTCACTGAGGTGGAGGGCCGCCCGTTTTCCTTCAAGCCCATGAACTGCCCCTCCCACTGCTTGATCTACAAGACCGCGGCCCGGTCGTACCGGGATCTCCCCTTGCGGCTGGCGGATTTTGGCCGTTTGCACCGCTTCGAACGGTCAGGGGTGGTGCAGGGGCTTACCCGGGTCCGTTCCTTTTCCCAAGACGATGCCCACATTTTTTGCCTTCCCGAGCAGATCGGCGAGGAAATAGACGCGCTTTTCGACCTGATGTTCGAGGTGTACGGCCTTTTTGGTTTCACCGCGCCCAACATTTACCTTTCCACCAAGCCCGAGAAAGCCATTGGCGAACCGGAGCTCTGGGCCCACGCCGAGGCCACCCTTCAGGGATGCCTGGAGAAACGCGGTGTGGCTTTTACGGTGAACCCCGGGGAGGGCGCTTTTTACGGCCCAAAGATTGATTTCGTGGTGCACGATGCCATTGGCCGGGAATGGCAGCTGGGCACGATCCAGCTGGACTTTAACCTGCCTCGCCGTTTCGAGCTCAGCTACGTGGGGGAGGATGGGACGGAAAAGACCCCCGTGATGATTCACAGGGCGGTGTTGGGGTCCATCGAGCGGTTTTTTGGGGTCATGTTGGAGCACTTTGCCGGTGATCTGCCGTTCTGGCTTGCCCCGGAGCAGGTGCGAGTGCTGCCGGTATCCGACAAGTTCCTGGAGGGCGCCAGGGCGGTGGCGCAGCGCATGCAGCAGGCGGGGCTGCGGGCCCAGGTGGATTCCCGCAACGAAAAGCTTGGGGCAAAGATCCGGGATGGGGAGCTGGCCAAGATTCCAGTGCTTGCGGTTGTAGGGGCCAAGGAACTGGAGCAGGGCACCGTGGCTGTGCGTCTTCGCCATCGGGGGGACCTGGGTTCCCATCCTTTGGGGCTTGTTATTGAACGGTTGGTCGCGGCCAAAAAGAGCCGTGCGCGCCATCTTTGGGAGGAGCACTAAAAGGGAGGGTTTATGCCCAAGTTAAAGACGCTTAAGGCAGCGGCAAAGCGGTTTAAACGGACGGCGCGGGGGAAGTTCTTACGGCACCACGCGTACCATAGTCACATCTTGACCAAAAAGTCGGCCAAGCGCCGGCGCCACCTGCGCCAGGTCGCTTTGGTCTCCGGGCCGGACAAGGCCAAAGTGGAGCGGATGCTCCCTTACGAGTCCTGAGGAGGTTCTATGCGCATCAAACGGGGCAACCACCGCATAAAGCGGCGGAAAAAGATCCTCAAGCTTGCCAAGGGCTACTACCTCACGCGGCGCAACGCTTATCGCATCGCCAAGCTTCAGGTGGAACGGTCGCTGGCCTTTGCCTACCGCGATCGCCGGCAGCGCAAGCGGCAAATGCGCGCCTTGTGGATCGTGCGCATCAACGCGGCAGCGCGGCTCCACGACCTCTCCTACTCACAATTTATTGCGGGGCTCAAAGCGGCAGGTGCAGCCATCGACCGCAAGATGCTGGCGGATCTGGCGGTGCGCGACATGGCAGCTTTTGAAGATTTGGTGAAGCTGGCGAAGAAAGGGCTTGCCTCCAAGGTCGTGGGCTGATGCTTGCCGAGCTCTCCGAGGTCAGGAAGGCCTTCGACCAGGCCCTGGCGGCGGCAGGCGACGATCCCCGTAAACTGGAAGAGGTCCGGGTACGGTTTGCCGGCCGCCGCTCCGGGGTGTTGCGCAAGCTCGAGGAAAAGCTCGCGAGTCTGCCCCGGGAGGAAAAGCCCGCCTTTGGGAGAGGGCTCAACGAGCTCAAGCGCTACATCGAGACAAAGCTCAGCGAAGCGGCGACCAAGGCCCAGGCGTCCCAGGTCCGGGAAGAGCGGGAAGACGTGACGCTCCCCGGGCGCAAGCCGCCCCTAGGGGCGCTGCACCCTGTCACCTTGGTACGCCGCCAGGTGGAAGAGATCTTCCTCCGCATGGGCTACTCGGTAGCTGACGGTCCTGAGGTGGAGGACGACTGGCACAACTTTGAGGCCCTTAACATCCCTCCGGACCACCCTGCCCGGGACACCCAAGACACCTTTTACCTTCCTGGCGGCCTGCTGCTCCGCACTCATACGTCGCCGGTGCAAATCCGCACCATGGAGCGCTTCAAGCCCCCGATTCGCGTGATCATCCCGGGGCGGGTGTACCGGAGGGACTCTGACCTGCGCCATTCCCCCATGTTTCACCAGGTGGAAGGCCTGGTGGTGGACAAGGGCATTTCCTTCGCCCACCTTAAAGCAACCCTCGAAGCCTTCCTGCACCGCTTGTTCGACCCCTCGTTGAAGGTGCGGTTGCGCCCAAGCTTTTTCCCCTTCACGGAGCCCTCAGCCGAGGTTGACATCACCTGCGTTATGTGCCGGGGAGGAGGGTGTGCTGTGTGCTCGGGCTCAGGGTGGGTAGAAATCCTCGGGGCAGGGATGGTGGATCCTCGGGTGTTTCGTGCCGTGGGCATCGATCCCGATCAGTACACCGGCTTTGCCTTTGGCTTGGGCCTCGACCGCGTGGCCATGCTGGTTTACCGCATCCCCGACCTGCGCCTGCTGTTTTCCGGTGATGAGCGGCTGGCGCGCCAGTTTCCAGGAGGGCTTGCCCGGTGAAAGCGCTTTACTCGTGGATTGCCTCCCATCTGCGCAACCCACTGGCTCCGGCCGAGCTTGCCCAACGCCTGACGGCGGTGGGGCTTAACGTGGAGCTCCGGGAGCCCTGGGGGCGGGACGAGGTTTGGGAAGTGGATGTCACCACCAACCGGCCGGACTGCTTGAGCCACCGAGGGCTGGCTCGGGAAGCGGCGGCGGCAGAAGCCGGGGAACTCAAGCCCCTGGTGGTGGAAGTGCGGGAGGGTGACACGCCCGTGGATGCCTTGGCGAAGGTGGCGGTGGAGGACCCGGAGGGGTGTCCCCGTTACTGCGCCCGGGTTATTCGGGGGGTCCGGGTTGGGCCCTCTCCCCCCTGGCTGGCAGAGCGCCTTACCGCCTGCGGCATCCGCCCCATTAACAACGTGGTGGACGCCACCAACTACGTGCTTTTCGACCTTGGTCACCCGCTCCATGCTTTTGATTTGGCCAAGCTGGCTGGCCATGAAATCCGGGTGCGCCGGGCAAAACCCGGGGAACGCCTCGTGACGTTGGACGGCGTAGAGCGCCTCCTCTCACCTGAGGACGTGGTGATTGCCGACGGGGAAAAACCGGTGGCGTTGGCGGGGATCATGGGTGGGGCTAACTCGGAAATCACCGAGCTCACCACGGCCGTCCTCCTCGAGTCCGCGTACTTCGACCCTGTCCGGGTGCGCCGCACCCGAAGGCGTTTGGGACTGGATACCGAGGCCTCCCGCCGGTTTGAGCGAGGCGCTGACCGAGCCATGGCGCGGATGGCGGTGGACGCGGTGGCGCAGCTCATCCTGGAGCTGGCGGGAGGCGAGCTGGCGAAAGGGATCCTGGATACGGCCCCGGTACTTCCCACGGCAAAGACCATCCCACTGCCTCTGGCGCGGCTCGCAGCTTTTGCCGGGTGTGAGATTCCGGAGGCGTTCGTCCGGCACCTCCTGGAGCGGCTTGAGATCCCGTTTACCCAAGGGGAGGGGGTACTGTTCTGCCAGGTTCCCTCTCACAGGGTGGACCTGGAGCTGCCCGAGGATCTCTTCGAGGAGGTGCTGCGCCACTGGGGTTACGACCGCATCCCCTCGGTGTTGCCACCGCAGCACGGGGAGCCGGGAACGCGCCAGGGCAGCTTCCCGGTCACCGACCGGGCCCGGGACCTGGCGCAGGCCTTGGGCTTGGCGGAAGCCGTTACCTACGCCTTTGTACCCCGAGAGGTGGAGGAAGCCTTTGCCGCCTCGCCCCTGGTGGCCAAGGGTGAGCCCGTAGTTTTGGAAAACCCCCTCTCGGCGCGCATGGCAGTGATGCGCCGGAGCTTGTGGTCTTCCCTTGCCGAGGCGGCTACCGCTAATTTGCGCCGGGGTGCGGAGCGGGTGCAGCTGTTTGAGGTGGGTAGGGTGTTTTTCGCCCAAAATGGCCGGGTGTGGGAGGAGGAACGGTTGGCGGCGATCCTCGCTGGGGAGTTGGGCCCTTGGGACGGCAGGCGCCGGGTGGACTTTTTTGACGTGAAGGGGCTGGCAGAGGCCTTGGCGGAGGGGCTCGGATTTTCTGAACTCACCTGGGAGAGCTGGGGCGAGCCTTTGGCGGCGGGGTTCGGTGCCGTGGGGCGAAGCTCCGATACCGTGGTGGCGGTGGTGGGTCGGTTGGGCGAACGTTGCAGCGCGCTGTTCGATGCTCCGAGGCCCCTTTGGGGGTTGGAGATGGTCCTGGATCCGGGACGCAGCCTCCCCCAGCCCAGCTTTGCCGAGCTACCCCGCTTTCCGGCGGTGGTGGCGGACCTCACGGTGCGTCACCCGGAAAACCTCCCCTATGCCCAGCTCGTGGCCACTGTTTGGCAGTTCGCGCCGCCAATCCTCGAACGCGTAGAACCGGTGGTTCGCTATCGGGGGGAAAAGGTTGGCCCGGGGGAAGTGAAAACCACCCTGCGGCTCACCTACCGTCATCCTGAGCGCTCCCTCACCCAGGAAGAGGTAAATGCGGCGCATTTCGCGCTCATGGAAAAGCTCGCCCATGCGCTTGGCGTTACGTTTACCTGAGGAGGTCCCATGGAAAGCCTGGACGCGTTGGAAAGCCGCATCGATCGTCTCATCGAGGCTTACTCCCAGCTCAAAGGGCGGGTGCAAGAGCTGGAAGAGGAAAACCAGCGCTTGCGAGAGCAAACCCCAGAGCTGGAGGCCCTCAGCGCTGAACTTGCCAAGCTACGGGAGGAGCGGGAGCGGTTGCGCCAACGCGTGGCCAAGCTTTTGGCGCAGCTCGAGGAGCTGGGAGTCTGATGGCGTACTCGCAAACCCCTGAAGTGCCGGCCACCGAATGCTGGCCCGAGGACCTGCGGCAAATCACCCCCAAGCGCATCTTTGCTGCGCTCGCTAAGGGGGTTTTGGGGCAAGACCGCGCCCTGGAGTTCGTGGCGGTGGGGGTGTACAAGCACGCCACCGGCACCATGCCCGGCAACCTGCTGCTCATCGGCAACTCCGGTACCGGCAAAACCACGATCATGAACAACATCCAGCGCCTGTACCACGAGGTGCCGGCCTTTCGCCCTTTGCGGGCTATGACCATCATCAATGCCAACCTTTTGGTGGATGCCGATCGGATGGAGTTCCGCCCCGAGCGCCTGCTTTCGGCGGTGGAGCAGCGGGCCCGGGCGGTGATCGGCCACCCACCTACCGCGGCCGAGCTCAAGGCGCTCATGGAGCGGGCCACGATTTGCGTGGACGAGATCGACAAGATGTCCGCGGTGGTGGCGGGCAAACCCAACCCTATCGGTGTGGTGCTGCAGCAGGGGCTTTTGACCCTCATGGAAGGGGAAGTGGTCCCCTATCGCACCTACGTGGTGGAAGGGGGCGAAGAAAAGCCCGTGGTGCTGGACGTGGACACCACCGGGATGATGTTCATCTGCGGCGGGGCGTTCGAGGGGCTCTACGACCAGGTCTTTCTCCGGGTTACCAGTCCTGGTTCCGGGGAAAAGCTGAAAAGCACCGCGATCCGCACCGCCGACGGGCAGGTGCGCATCGAGACCCGATTTTCTCTTGGGGATTTTTTCCGCATCGAGGACCTTTTCACCTACGGCATGGTTCCCCAGTTCATCGCCCGCTTCGACAACGTGGTGATCCTCAACGACCTTACCGTGGACGTGCTGAAGGAAATCCTTTTGCGTTCCTACGATTCACCTGTGGTGCGTACCCGGGAGTACTTGAAGCTCTTCGATATCCAACTGGAGGTGGAGGACCTGGCGGCGAGCATTATCGCCGAGCAAGCCGAAAGACAAACCCGCACCGGGGCCCGGGCGTTGCGGGGGATCTGGGGCAAGATCGCCAACCCCTTAGAGTTCGATCCCCTGGCAGCGCCCAACCTGGACCCCCGCCCCGGGGGCGGCTTCACCCTCACGATTACCGCCCAGCTGGTGCGCCAGGCGCTGGGGCTTTAACGAACCCAACCCGCTTCGGCCTTCTTGACCGTGCCCCTTGGGGTGGGGCTGTGCAACCCTGAACCCGGATCATGCCAAAAGCGGCCGAAGGGGCATTTGGGAACCTGGCACCCCACAAGCACCAGGGACGAGCCGCATGCGGTTAGGGGGCCAAAAGCGCCAGCAGTGCCTGGGGGGCGAGGGTGGGAGGAAGGTGGATACTCCCGGTGGGGTCAAGGCGCGCTTGGGGTGCGCTGGCCACCAACTTCACTGCCACCTCGTGGGCCCGGGGGTGCTTGGGGTCGAGCTCCAGCTCCAGGGCCCGGGGGGAGCGGCGGATGCGCCGGACCCCCACCTGCTGGGCCGAAAGCCGAAGCTCCTGGACCAGCCGCAGGTTTGCAAGCTCTTGGGGGTAAGGGCCGAACCGGTCCAGGATTTCTGCATAAAGCGCCTCCAGCTCCCGCAAGCTCGAGGTGGCGGCGATCCGTCGGTAAAGGGAAAGGCGCAGGGTTTCTTGG
>Ga0197142_1003834_pt1 | contig 12391 bp, 15 predicted proteins | sample GBS60_MetaG_FD_148614 | JGI IMG/M metagenome (GOLD analysis project Ga0197142, IMG submission 148614) | Sediment microbial communities from Great Boiling Springs, Gerlach, Nevada, United States - GBS 60_MetaG | ecosystem: Environmental > Aquatic > Thermal springs > Hot (42-90C) > Sediment... | reverse complement strand
TGCGTCGAGACGGGCGCATTGTTCTGGAAGATATGTCCTACAAATCTTCTGGAGAACAAGCTTGAAAGGTTGGATTCGCCCCTGGCGCGGCCTTAACCTGTCCCAGTACAACCGGGTACCGGACGCCCGCGTCATCATTTGGGACGGGCGGTCGCGCTGGGCCAGGGATCGCATCCACGAATGGTGGCGCCTCTTGGTGGGAGCTGAGGTGGAAGTAGCGGCACGCCAGCGGGCTACCTACGAAATGGGTTCGTGGGATCTGCGCGGCCGGGTACTGGAAACTTCGGCAGAGGGCAACCATCTCCGGCTTGTGCTGCAGCCGGGGGGCGAAGTTGAGGCCATTGCCCAGCGCATCGACCTCGACCTGCGACTGGGTGTGCTGCGAATTCACACCCGCGTCGGCAGAGTGTTGTGGGTGCGCCGCCTGGGAACGCTCTGGAGGCAGAACCCGTACCACGCTTGGGGACAGCTCCTGACGCGGGCCTACACCCTTGTCCTGCAACCTAGGGTTAGCTACAACCTAGAAGTCCTCTCCTGGAGTTCCTACCTACACAACGCCGTCTTCAACGCTGAGCTGGGGCGGAGATTCTGCGGCGCGCCGGAGCTGGAAATTACCCTGCCCTTGAGCGGGCGCGCAGAGGTGGGGGAAACAGAACTGGACTTTTCTGCTCCTCTGCTTTGGTTGACAACTTTGACGGGGGCGGCCAACACCCTCCAGGTCAAAGCTCTACAGTTTATCCAATCTTCTGGACAGCAGGGGTTGTTGCTAAGGTCTTGGAAGCAGCTGATCTATAACCTAGACGCCGAGGTGCTCGTATACTCGCCGACGGCGGTGGTTCTCGACAAACCCTGGTACATAAACTCTCCTTCCCCTGTGATCCTGAACTATACGTTGGCTCCCTTGGGACAAACTCTGTGGGGCACAGCGTTGCACCTAGGTATCCACAAGCCCCTGGGCGTGGGACTTTCCTATAAGCTGCGCCATTGGCAGGGGGTCTGGCCTATCTACTCCCGCGAGCCGGTGGTGGCCAATCTCTTTCGTTCTCGGCTCCTTAGACATGGGCTGTAGTTGAGGAAAAACCATGAGTCTACTAACCATCAATGTCGACGACTTTCTCTATGGCGTGCTGACAGAGTACTTGGTGAACTGCCAGGCCCGCCTTTACAACTCTCAGGGGCAATCCCTGCAGCCGACGGTAACTTTGGCAGAGCTAGATCCCTTGGAAATTCCTTTAGTCAACGGCTACGAGCGCAAGAGTGTCGCCTTTGGCGCCCCCACCGTGGTGGTGGAAGCGGGGCGACGCTACGTTCAAGTCCAAGGAACCCAGGAGATTCGCTGGACAGCCACCGGGGGCCGCCTGGGCAACACCAACATCACCCACATTGCCTTGATTACTCGCATCAACAACACTCCCCGCGTCTCCCACTTGGTGGCGGTCAACCCCCAAGAGACCAGCCCCGGCTCTGGAATTTACACTGCCGCCCCTCTGACGGTTGCCGACGGCAACTCTTTGGTCTTTACTCCCCGTTTGCGTATTGGTGACCTGACCTAGAACTATGCAAACACGGCCTCGCAACGCGCCTCACATCATTCGCTCCTCGCTTCTGCGCTACATCCGCACCGAGTTTGCCCACGGCAAAGACTGGCACCATCCCATTACTGGGGAGGTCTTTACCAGTCAAGACATTCGCCGCGCCCTGGAGTACTACAAGGGGCTCAATCCGGAGAACTACCGCGCCTTGTGGGCGCTGTGGCACACCGGCAAGTCCAGGACTTGGATTGCCGAGCGTTTCCGCTACTCCGGCTCTTCTCTGCGACGCCGCTGGGATCGCTCGGTTGACTCTTTGCTGGTGTTTTTGCAGTACCCGGATCTCCGACCCGAAGACCTACGGGAGCTGCTGTCGTGATTTCGGATCGCCGGGTTACCGTTTGGGAGCAGCTGGAGTCGGTCCTGAGTGATCTGGACAGTTTTGTGGCCCAGCTACCGGAAGAACAGCGAGCCGAGGGCCAAGAACACCTGCGGGCCCTGCGGGCGCTGATCGACGTCCTCGACACCGACCTGGCCCAGTCTCCCGTTGCTACTGGGGTGTCTCTCCCCAAAGACAAAATTGAACGCCTAGGTCTAGGGCCGGAGATCATTCGTCTCCGGCCCCGCATGACAATAACTCAGTTGGCGGAGCACTTCAACCTTTCCGAGGAAACCATCCGCCGCTTCCTCCGCCGCTACGACCAGATGAAGGCGTCGGAAAAGTCTCGCCTGCGCTCTTCTTCGGTCTTTGACGTTTTCGACCGCTTGGAGGAGTTGGCCGCCATGATCTACCGCCAGCTGGCCATTCTAGAAGCCCAGCCGGAGACCCACGTCAAGTATATTGCCGAGCTGCGGCAGGTTCTCGACCTGGCGGCGCGCTTAACCAAAGACTTATACACAATCCGCAAATACGAAGAATTTAAGAAGGCCGTCGTTGACATTCTGATGCAAGAGCTACCCCACCGCCGGGCCGAGGTGCAGCAGCGGTTGGCTATGTTAGCATCGACTCTACCCAAACCCGAGTAGAAACGATTCGAAGGTCAGGGTTAAAACAAGAATCCGTCGTTAATTTATCGATTGGACATGTCTGCGTCTTTGTTGGGCCTAGGCCTGGACACAGAGCCTTTGTTGTCTCAAGTTTTACCGCAGCAGCCTAGCTTGGCAGACATCGAAGCTGCGGAGCAGAAGTGTTTGGCCAAAGTCAGCGTCAGCGAACCCGAATGGGCTTTGGCTGCTGGCCAGCTGCGCCTGTGGGCCTTACAGCAGCGTCGTCCCTACGACGACTTTTGCGCCTACATTCGTCTGCAGCGGCGGCTGGGCATATACGATTCTCTCTACGACACCTATAGCGATGCTGAGCTGCGGGAAGCCGGGTCTTGGGTAGACCCCAAGCGAGATTTTCTCTACCCACTGTCTGCGGCTCGGTTGTTTGAGCGGCGCTACCTGGGCCCCGACGAGCGGGTTCAGTGGGTGTACCTGGCCATTGCCTTGGCCTTGGCCTCGGCGGAAGCAGACCGTTTGGGCTGGGCCAAGCGCTTCTACGACGAGCTGTCCTTGCTAAGGATTTCTTTGGCTACCCCTATCCTTTCTGGTCTTCGCCGTCGTGGTGCTAACCTCTCCAGTTGCTTCATTGTGGCAGCCGAGGACAGCCTGGACAGCCTTATCAACGTTTGGGCAGAAGTTGCCCGCATCTCCCGCGCAGGCGGCGGAGTGGGCGTCAACCTTTCCCGCATACGGGCCAACGGCTCTTGGGTGGGAGGTGTGCCCAACGTCGCCGGCGGAGTCACCGGTTGGATTCGCATCCTCAACGACATCGCCGTCGCTGTCAACCAAGGGGGGAAGCGGGCCGGGGCCGTGACGGTGTCTTTGGACATGTGGCACCTGGACATCCCGGAATTCCTCGAGCTGCAGACGGAGAACGGCGACCAGCGGCGCAAAGCCTACGACATCTTCCCTCAGGTGGTAATCCCCGACCTTTTCATGGAGCGGGTTTGCGCCAACCAGCACTGGACGCTGGTAGACCCCTACGAGGTAAGGCAGGAGCTGGGCTTTGAGCTGGCTGAGCTGTGGGGGGAAGCGTTTGAGAAGGCCTATGGGGAGGTGGAGGCCGCAGCCGCCAAGGGGCGGCTGCGCCTGGTGCAAACCTGGTCGGCGCGGGAGCTGTACCTGCGCGTTCTTCGCACCCTGGTGGAGACAGGCATGCCCTACCAGGCTTTCAAGGACACCATCAATGCCGCCAACCCCAACGCCCACGACGGCTACATTCCCGGGGTGAACCTGTGTGTGGAGTCCTTTTCCAACGTCCAGCCCCACACCCTGGTGCACGTCTGTAACCTCATGAGCCTAAACCTGGCCCGGGCGCAAGAACAGACACTGGAAACCTCCACCCGTCTAGCCATTCGCATGCTGGACAATGCCATCGAGTTGACCGAACCTCCCATTCCCGGGGCTAAGAACCACAACCAGCGCTACCGCACGGTGGGCTTGGGCATCATGGGTCTGGCCGACTGGCTGGCGCGGCGGCACCTGCCCTACACCCAGGTGGCCGAGGCGGAGGCCTTAATGGAGCGCATTGCCTACACCGCCTTTCAGGAAAACATCTCCTTGGGGTTGGAGCGCGGCTCCTACCCAGCCTGGGCAGGGTCTCCGCTTTCCAAGGGAATCGTCTTCGGTCGGGTTTTTGTGGGTCGGCGCTCCCTGGCACTGGCTGACATCCAGAAACGCCTGGGACAAGAAGCGGCCCAGCGGGCTGTAGCGGATCGTCGCTACCGTCTAGAGCTTATCGAAGCGGCCGAGCAGCACCAATTGTCGGTGGTGGAAGGTCGGCTGGACTGGGACGGCATTGTTGCCGGACTGGGTCGGGCCGCCCGCTGTAGTCAGCTTTTAGCCATAGCCCCCAACAGCAGCACCAGCCTACTCCAGGGGTGTACTGCTTCCTATCTGCCCGTTTACGCCCGCCTGTTCATGGATCAGAACGGCAAAGGAGCCGTCCCCATTGTTCCTCCCTACCTGCAACAAGCCTTTTGGTACTACGTCGAGAACAAGACGTTGGATCAGAACATCGTGGTGAACATGACCGCCGCCCTGCAGCGTTGGGTCGACACCGGCATCAGTATGGAGCTGCTCTTTAACCTCAACATCGAACAGTACAGGGACGTAAGGTACATTCTCCGCACCTTCGTCTCCGCCTGGCGGCAAAAGGTCAAAGCCATCTACTACGTCCGTTGGATTCAGCGGGACCAAACCCGCAGCGAATTTTCCGAATGCAGTGTTTGCGCCAACTAGGAGGAGTATGAAGCTGTCCCTGCCCTTTCTCTTTAACCCCCAGGGTGACGACAGCCTGGAACATCGCCAGATGTTCTTAGGCAACAGCACCAACATCATGAACCTCAACAACGTCCGCTACCGCTGGGCCGTCTCCCTCTACCGCCAGATGCGGGAGAACTTCTGGGTGGCCGAGAAGGTGGATCTCACCACAGACCAAAGCGACTATCGGGCGCTGTCGGTAGCCGAGCGGCGGGCCTTTGACGGCATTGTGGGCTACTTAACCTATCTGGATTCCATCCAAACCCACAACCTACCCGTTCTAGCCCGTTACATCACCGCCCCCGAGGTTCGCCTCTGTCTGGCCGAGCACGCCTCCCAGGAAGCGCTACACAACCAGTCCTACCAGTATTTAATCGAAACCCTTATCCCGGCGGAGCGCCGCAACACCATCTACGACCTGTGGCGTACCGACCCAGTGCTTTTGCGCCGCACCGGCTTCATTGCTGAGCTGTACCAGCAGTTCTGGAATGACCAGTCGGTGTCTAGCTACTTCGCGGCCTTGTGCGCCAACTACCTGCTGGAAGGGCTGTACTTCTACAACGGCTTTATCTTCTTCTACAGCCTTGCTGCCCGCGGCCTGATGAGCGGCACAGCCTCGATGATCCGCTACATCCAGCGGGACGAGCTCACCCACGTACGCCTTTTCCAGAAAATCCTTAAGGAAGCCGAGCAGGTGTTCGGCCTAGACTTGGCTTCCACGTTGGTGCCCATGACTGCCCAGGCGGTGGAAGAGGAGATCCACTGGTCCACCTACATCCTGGAGGGCGTGCCGGCCATGACTCCCGACTTCATCGTCTCCTATACCCAACACCTGGCTAACCTGCGCCTACGGGCGTTGGAGCTAAAGCCTCTCTATGCAAACGTCTCCAATCCTTTTGTTGCCTTTGAGCGGGTGGGAGACATTTCCTCAGAAGGGCTACTCAAAGGCAACTTTTTCGAGTCTACAGTGACCGCCTACAACCAATCCAGCGTCTTGACTGGTTGGTCAGAAGTCGGATCGATGGCACTGTAATGGCCTTCCAGGATCCAGCTGTACAGCCCGCAGAAGTAGAGGTAGTGCTGGGCAGCAAAAGCCGTAATCAGCTGGCGAGGCGTCTTTTGGTAGCGAGCGGCTATAGCGGCCAGCCGCTTGCTAATGGCCGAGGGGGTGAAGTTTAGGCGTTGGGCAACCTGCTTATTCTTCTCTCCCCTAGCCAGGGCCATGAGGATTTCAGTATCTTCGGAGCTCAAACTGGAAAAGTCCGGTTGGGGATTTCGCCCCAGCAGGGCGTTCATGGCCTTCTCCACCCGCCAGCGCTCGTAGGCTTGGGTACTCCTGCGACCGTCCTGCATCGGACGTAAAAGATCGTCGATGTACTGGGGCGAAACCACCGCTATTCCCTGTCTCCACCCTTCTTCGGCCAGAGGCTGGACTTCCACCCCGATCGCCGCCAATCCCACTCCCCCCAGCCAATAGGTTCTCAGCATCGACCATAGGTGGAAGGTCTCTGAGCCGTTGAAAATGATTTGGTCTGGCGGGTCTTGTCGAATCGCTTCCAACAGGTTGTCTTCTACAGACAAGCGTCGAGCGTCTTTGGCGCGGATGGTGTACTTGTTTCCTAGAATCCAAAGCACAAACATAGCGGCTGACAAAAAGTTGACGCCATTATAGCGTTCGAATCACTTTGGTGCGAGAATGGGGGGAGTTGTTTGGAGGCGTTATGCAAACAATCGATGTCGAATCTCTGCCGGTAGAAGAAGGGGAGGCCCAGCAGGAGAAGGCCCCGCAGTCGTCCTGCCAGCTCTTTGCCCACGAGGGTAAGATTTACGTCAAGCTGGGAGACTCCTGTTATGCCTTTAGCCCTCAGCTGGCCTCTGCCTACGGCTTGACGATGCTGCTGATGGCCTACTTGCAGGATCGTCGCTTTGAGGGAGCGGAGCTGGGGCCAGAGGAAATCAACCAAGCCCTCAAGTGGGCTTTGGACAACCACAGCCGTCTAACCGCTGATTCCTCCTCTATACGCTTCATCGACCGCACCGATGGACAGCCAGGAGTTTGATCCTGAGATTGTCGGCGAGCTGCGCGCTCGTTTGTGGGAACGGCGGGCGCGCGCCCGCCGCCAGCAAGTTTCTTTACAAGATCTGAAGCGTTGGAGATTGGGTGAACTTGACAGGCGACGTTGTAGTACTGGCCGATTCGATTAACATAGCCGGCAATCGGCTTACAACTCTGCTGCTGCGCAGATTTCCCTACGCCCTTTTGCAAGAACCGGCTACCCATCGCCTACTCCACCAGGACGGGCTGGACGAACCTCTGGCCGGAGACATCAACCCGTTTACCCGCTGGGTGTCTCGTTCCACGGCTTCCAGCCGGGCCATTCCCATCGAGCGGGCGATTCAGCGCACCCTGGAAGATCCCTACGTTCCTCGCTTTACCAAGGCCGCCAAGGGAATGAGTGGGGCAGAGGTGGAAGACCCAGAGTTTCAGGCCCAAGCCGAAGCAATCTGGAGGCAGGCCCTTGGCGAAGCAGTCGAGCGGGTGCGTCAGCTTTCGGCCCTAGGCGTCCACAAGCAGGACGCCAACCACCTGCTTAAGCCCTGGATGCGCATTCCTATCCTGGTGACCGCCACCGAGTGGCAAAACTTCTTCTCCTTGCGCACGGCCAAGCCCTGTCACCCAGGGTTTCGCCAAGTGGCCTTGGAGATGCAAAAGGCGCTGCAGACGTCGAAGCCCAAGCTGGTAGAACCCGGCGGGTGGCACATTCCCTTTGGGGAAGGGTTGGATGAGCATCCCCTTTCGGTGCGGCTGCGGGTGGCCGCTGCCCGGGCAGCCCGCATTTCCTACGCCACCCACGATGGGGTGTATTCCCTGGAGCGGGACTTGGACTTGGCTGCCCGGCTTTTGGCCGACGGCCACATGAGCCCCTTTGAACACGCTGCCCAGGCTTTGTCAGAACCTCTTCCCCAAGCCAATTTGCGCGGATGGCGGTCTGTTCGCACGGCTATAGAAGCAGGAGAGTTGCAGTTGAATTAATGGAAGCCCCAGAAGACTTTCTCAACGCCATCGAAAGTGGGTGGCTACGTTTAGCCGAACAGATGGACGGTCATCTTGACCCGTTGGTGGCCCTGTGGCTGGCCCGCTACCTGCGGGCCGTGGCCGCTTTGTCCTACACCACTGGAGCCAACGACGCCCGCCGCTCATGCTGATTCTGCTTAACGGCCCACCCCGCAGCGGCAAAGACACCGCCGGCCGCTGGTTGTCCCAGTGGTTGAATCTCCCGCTGGTCAAACTAACGGCCCCCCTGGATCGCGCAGTGGTGGCCTTTTTCAACCTCGACCCCCAGCGCTGGGCCTATCTGCGAGAAGAAGGCAAGGACTGTCCCGCCCCTGAACTTCAGGGCCTCACTCCCCGGCAAGTCCTGATTGCCCTGGGCGAGCGTTGGGCCAAACCCCTGTTCGGGCAGGACATCTTCGGTCGACTTGCCCCCAAGTGGGGAGTGGTTACAGACCTAGGCTTTCGTGCCGAAGCCGAAGCCCTTGTCCAACCTGGCCGCACCTTCTTGGTCAGAGTTTACAGGCCCGGGTGTAGCTTTGCCAACGACAGCCGCAGCTACGTCGATCTATCCGACTTGGGAGTACCCACCTACCACCTGGAAAACAAGGGCACGCTTGAGGCTTACCGCCAGCAGGTGCTGAACCTCTCCCTTCAACTTAGGGCAGCTGAGCATCCCGACGCCGAACAGATGCACTAAGATTCATGCAAAACGGGAAGCTACTATGCAGGCGCAGGCACATCTCAACAAACTACGGCGGGAGCTGGCGTTGACCCGTTTCCGGCTACGGGCAGCAGCACTAGACCCAAGCGTGAGCACTGAAGAGTGGGCCGAGCTCTTAGTCAAGGAAGAGCTAATCGGCAAACGGTTACAGATAGCTTTGGAACAGATGGAACTTCTCCGACGTTCTATAGATTGACAGGCCATGTACCTTGGCTATTTTCTCGAAGGGGCACAGCTTTACACCACTGGAGTGTGTCTTAGCTACGCCGAGGCGTTACGGGAGACGGCGCAGCTTTTGGCCGACCTAGAAGACCTGCCCACCCAACCTCCTGCCAACGAACGTTCCCTCCAGGCCTTTGTCCTGCAAATTGCCCGCCACCCTATTGCCGCTGCCGGCGTGCAGGAGGTAGAGCTGGGCTGGGAGTTGCTTTGTCTCTTCCGCCGGCTCCTTTGCCTCGAAACTCGCCAAGAAGCCCTGGCGGAGTTGCAAGCCATCCTCGACAAACACGAAGGAATCGATAACGAACACCAGCGGCTGCAGCGCTGGGCGGAGCGAGAAGCGTCTTGGCGATGAAAAATCGAATCGGAGGTGATATAAATACGATAGCTGTCTACCTTGACGCTACTCGTGACAACTGTGTGGATTACCTCTAGAGAGCTTAGACAACGTATTCAACTTTCTGCCGCGCAGCTTAAAAGCCTACGTCGGCAGCAGTGGGTGGAAGGTGTTCACTTCGTTCGTCCCAGCGCTCGCAGTGTTCTCTACAACCCTGAGGCTATCGAGCACTGGCTTCATCATCGGGACACTGCTGCCCACCAGCAGTACATCAGCAAAGCCATGAAGCGAATCCGGTAAACCATGCGCAAACGCACTGCCAAAGGAAACGTAACGGCCGAGGCCAGACGCCGCTACGGAGACAAAGAGGGGAGATTCCCCATCTTTGACCGACGCTCTGCTGAAGCAGCCCTGCGCTTGCGGGGACATGCGAGAAGCGAAGCCGAGCGCCAGCGAATCATTCGCCGCGCTGAGCGCTACGCACCAGAAGCGGCCCGCCGAGCCAGAGAAGTAGACCGCAACCGTTGATCCGACACTTCAATTGTTGCAGTGGTTGTTACACTACACCGACTAAGGTTAGCTCCCGGCTGGCGTTACAGCGGCATTGCTCGCGGCCCTTGCCCCGACTTAGCTGTGTACTGTACCGCCTTGACACGGGAGCAACTCGACCACCTCTCGGCTTTAACCAACCGACCTTGGGCGCAAACTCCAGAGGGTCGGTTGTTTTTTATCTACGAGGAGGTGATTGCAGACCCTTTCTCCGACTCTGGGCATAGAGTTATAAGCGCAACAAGCGAGTCCCCTGGGCATCTGGTTCTTTCTGTACTAAGGAGCTGCACATGCGTAGAAGTTTCTGGGTCGGTTTGTTAGCCAGCTTTCTCCTGCTGGTGGAGATCTACGAGCCCGCTCTTCTATTTGGGCAAGTTGTGCGGGTTGTGGACGGAGACACGCTGCTGGTGGAAGCCAACCAGTCCGTCTCTCGAGTGCGGCTGGCTAAGGTGGACGCGCCGGAGCTCAGCCAACCTTATGGGCTGGAAGCCAAGAACTTCTTAGCCCAACAGGTGCAGGGCAAGAACGTAGAGCTGCTCTGCCGCCGACGCGACCGCTACGGCCGCTTGGTCTGCCGCCTGGTGGTGGAAGGCCGAGACATCAACTTGTTACTGGTACGGCAAGGGTTGGCCTGGGGAGAAGGGAACTACTACGCCGAAATGGAAAAGGCGCAGCAGAAGCGTCTTGGGTTGTGGCAGGAGGAAAACCCAATGCACCCCAAACTTTGGCGTCAGAAACGGAAAAAGTCGTCTCAATGAACGAATATCCCGCAACTCCCTTTGGTCGCCTGTTTGCTTCCAGCCTTCCCACAAAGCTGTGAAAATAGCAGTACATTGTACCTCAGCTACGCACAGCGCGCCTAATAGGACGCTCTCTAGACGCCAGCTCCTTCTTTTGCGGGCTTCTCAGGTAGCGGTTTGCCAATCATGAAGCCCGCTTTCCTTTGCCGGTGGAAGCCGCCCGCCTGATCGTCATAGCGGAGATAAAGGTCGAAAGCCGCCACGAACTTTTTCTCTTGCTGGAGCAGCTATCCCGCTAATCCGTCGAAAGTTTGTTGGCTATGTTTCTAGGATGGGATCAACGCCAGGTGCCAGACTGGCAGCCGCTTCCCTACGACTTGATACAACGCTTACTGGAAGAGTACGGGTCGTTCTACTGCGGCGACCTTTTGTTTCTGGAACAGTTGGAGCGGGGAATCTTGGCCTACGGCTTCAACAGAGGCGGGCGGCGGATGGAACTGGCCTGCTTTTCTCCTGACCACGTAACCCTTCTCCACTGGCCCAAGAATTGCCAGCTTCGCTCAGGCATCCAGTTCCTGCTTGGAAGCGTTTCCAAAGAGGAGGCGGCTGACTACCTGTACTGTCAAGGCCGCCCTGGGCTGCAAATAGACTACAGCGGAGAAGTGATTAACGGCCCCCACCTTTGGCCTGCCCATTTGAGCCGAAAGGAAGTGGTGCAAAGGGTCAGCCAAACCCTGTGGCAGTCCTACTACCTCGTCGCCAAACCTCTGGGAATAGACTTTGATTCTCCTGCCTTGGTTGACCTTTATACCTCTGACCTCTCGCCCCCTAGGGCAGACAGCGCCTACGTTTCGACCAACCTGGTTTACTTCCCCAAGCTCAAAAACCCCTTCGTCATTGAGAAACTACACGAATCTTTGCGCTCGCTGCCCGAGGAGCTGGGCTTACAGCCACAGCACTTCAAAAACTACAACTACCTAAGAGTAGTCGTTCATCCCCCCACCAACCTTCACCAAGCACTCTTATCCTTGGAGGCAAATCTATAAATCGCTTCTACCCAGCATCACGGGCACCTCGACCTTCTGCACCACCCCCGCATAGTGCTGCAGAATGACTTCGGGAGAGTTCCCCACCCACTGGGCAATCTGCGGCAGGCTTACTCCCGCCTCTAGCATCCAAGTAATAGCGGTGTGGCGCAGGCAGTAGGGCGAGCGGTAGCGCAGCACCTTCCCCTCCTGCACCAGGCGCCGCACCACGCCCCCTACCTGCCGGCCCTTGAGCTTGTACCCGGCCCAGGAGCGCAAGAAATAAGCGTAGTGGAGCGGTCGTCCTTGGTGGTGAAAGAGAAAGTCGTCCGGCCCGCCCCGCTCCAAGGAGTCCAGCAGCTGCCGCAGCTCGCCATTGACGGGAAAGAAGCGCCGCGACTGGGTCTTGGTGCCGGGTTTGATAACCATGACGGAACGGACTTGGACGGCACTCTCGGCAAAGACAATGCGTTCCGCCTCCACGTAGCGCCAGCGCAGCCCCAGGGCCTCACAGGGCCGACAGCCCGTGAGGACAAGGAAGTGGATTAGCGGAGCGTAGACGGCGTGCTGGGGGTGCTCTCGGTAAGCCTCTAGAATGGCCAGCACCTCGTCGCGGTTGAAGGGGTCGATTTCGTCATCTTCCTCGTAGCGGGAGAGGGTGATGGAGCGGGCCAGGGCGATGAAGGGGTTGTCCCCCTTGACCCTGCCCTGTTCGTAGGCCCAGGTGTGCAGCGTCGCCAACTTATGTAGAAGCTGCTTGGCCCGCCGCGGCGTGGTCGTGGCCAGAAGCCACTGCTTGATGGCCACCGCGTCTTCGAAGTGCTGGTAGGGACACTTAGCCAGCAGCCGCTCGAAGTCGGACATATACTCTTCTCGAGTCGTCAGGCTCCAGTGGGCCTGCTGTGCCGAC
>Ga0197142_1003833_pt1 | contig 12393 bp, 5 predicted proteins | sample GBS60_MetaG_FD_148614 | JGI IMG/M metagenome (GOLD analysis project Ga0197142, IMG submission 148614) | Sediment microbial communities from Great Boiling Springs, Gerlach, Nevada, United States - GBS 60_MetaG | ecosystem: Environmental > Aquatic > Thermal springs > Hot (42-90C) > Sediment... | reverse complement strand
AATAGGCGCCCTCCTGACCGTCCTCGCTTTCGGCGCTGAGAGAGGCGGCAAATAGTCCAGAAGCAAGGCGCATCTCCGAAAGAAGAAAGCGAGCCGTCTTCTCAATGACTCTCCTGTAAAGGGGCCGGGGTTCTACCCGATAAGCTATGCTGTAGAGGGTGAGAAGCAGGCCATTATCGTAGAGCATTTTTTCGAAGTGGGGGATTCGCCAGGCCCGGTCCGTCGCATATCGCATGAAACCCCCTTCAATCGGATCAAATAATCCCCCATAAGCCATTTTTTCAAGGGTGAGATGGATAGCCTTGCCAAGCTGAGGGGCGGATCGTAAGAGGGATAAGTCCAGGGAGGCTATCCAGCGGGGAGCCATAGGGAATTTCTGTGCGCTCCAATCGCCCCCCCATACCCAGTCAATATCTTTGAGAAGGTTTCTGGTGATTTCCTCCCAGGGCAGGGCAACTGGCTTTACTTCGGCGGGGACTGCTTCGAGGAGGGAGGCATCTAACTTTTTCAGGGCTTCACTGAGCTTTTGGGCCATTTCCCGTACTTCATCCGGATGATCTTTGTACAGGTGTGCGATTCGTTGAAGCAGTTCTATCCAGCGCTTTTTGGGTAGATAAGTAACGCTGTAAAAGGGACGGCCATCGGGCAGGGCAAAGCAGTTGAGCGGCCAGCCGCCCGGACGTCCCGATAAGACCATCGCATCCATATAAAGCTGGTCTACATCCGGACGCTCCTCCCGATCCACCTTAATGCAGACAAAATGCTGATTCATGAGGCTGGCCACCTCAGCATCTTCAAAGCACTCCCGGGCCATCACATGGCACCAGTGGCAGGCCTGATACCCAATGCTGATGATGATGGGCTTATTCTCATTCCAGGCTTTCTGAAAAGCCTCTTCTCCCCAGGGATACCATAAAACGGGTTGCTGCGCGTGTGCTTTGAGGTAAGCACTTTTTTCGTGTATCAGGTAGTTCATGGTTCATGAAGTTTAGAGTCCGTGCCCTGTATATGCGAGATCAAATCCAGCCTCCCTATGAGGCGAAGGTATATGCGAGCGGTGGTGCGAACATCTTCGGCACAGTAGCTGAGCACCGGCTCAAAGTGGCTTATGTCTCCTGTATCCACCCATGCAAAAAACCCCTCCCGAATATCCTGATGCGAAAGGCTCTTTCGAAAGGGGATACCCAAAGCCCGCGCTAAAACTTCCAGACTGATATATCCCCCTCCTCCGGAATCGCCCATGCTCCAGAGGCGCATGGTATCCACAAGGCGAAACTCCTTCAGGGTCCAATGGGGCTGAGACAGGGACAATGACCAGGGCCTGGGCAGGGAAAAACCATTCAATAGCATTCGCCTTCCCAGGAAGATATAATCAAAGTTTAGCAGATTATGACCGCATAGCGTTGCGATTTCGGATGAGTTTGGCCTGGGAATAAATTTCTCTGTCCATATACGGATGAAGCGGTCGAGAAGGTTTTTCTCGTTGAGGTCGTAGAGGACGGTTTCGCGCCAGTGCCAGGCCCCATTGCGGAAGCCGAGCCATCCCAGCCCTATACACACGATGCGTCCATAGATTGCATGAATTGCCGCTTTGTTGAGGAAGTACTCATCTGGAGACTGGTCCGGGGGGCGGTCTTTGGCGTACCGCCGCTCCCAGTGGTCCACGAGAATATTTCCCGTTCCGTCATGGGGGTCGGGAGGTATTTCATCCAGTGAGCGCCAGAGGGGCGCCGTTTCAATGTCTACGAAGAGAGTCTTACTCAGGAGGGCATCCAGGGTATCGGTCATAGCCTTAGCGCAGCAGATATGCAGAAAAGCGGCTGAGGAACTCTTCTTTTTCGCTGGGGTCGGCCGCAATAAGCTGGAGCCTGGGCTTAGAGGGGTCTTTGTTGTAGTCTTTTTGCTTGTCGGCGGCGGCCTGGATTTGCCGATTGAGCCCGACATCGCTGGATATCATACGCACCGTGTGTCCGGAATAGACGATGAAGAGCCAGTTTCCTTCGGTCGGCTCCAGGTAGATCGTAATCACATCGGGACCTCGGGATTTATCGGCGGGGTTATAGGGGCCGAAGATATATTCTATTCTGGCGGGAATATACTTATTGACACTACCCCCACCGATGGCGCCCATGCCGACATTGGCTGTAACGAAGAGGGCTCCGGTCGAGTCGCTTCGTCTGAAAGGCACATGTAAAAATACGAAGGAGGCGGGAAGTTTTTTGCCTAAGGGGATGTTTTTGGCGATGGCGGTGCGCTGGGCGGCTCGTAGGAGCTCCTGGGTATTGGTTTCGGGCTGGGTGGTGTCGGGGTCCAGGATTTCGGCTAAGGCCTCGGCCAGGCGCTGGTCGGAGTAGTCAATATCATCCTGGGCCAGCGCCCAGGAGTTCATCCGATTGCCGATGGCCTCAGTGAGGCTGCTGGGAAGGTTCGGGAAATGCAGTACCCAGACGAGGTCCGTGGAAAGCTGCTGGAAGCGCTGCTCTTCACGCCACATCCCTGCAAAGGCCATCTGAGCTCCGGTGGCCGGTACAGAAGCCGGGAAGTTTAGCCGCCCATACGCCGTCGTGATTCGGGCCGCATCATTGTACTCCACCCAGTTACCTCGCAGCGACTGCCCGCTGATCTTTTTCTCCGGTCCTATCCGAAAGGCCTTTGTCGTCCGCTCCACCGAGAGCCCTCCCTCAGCTATCAGCACATCAATATCATCTTTATTGCGCCGGGGCTGCAGGAAATTCGTATAAAAAGTCCGATAAAATGGGATGAAGTGGATCCCCACCGTCAGCTCCTGGCCTTTTTTGTTAGTGGGATTCTTGATGGGAATAAAAATAGTATCGGGATTGACATAGCCGCTAAAGCTGAACCAGGATTCGCGCAGAAACTCATTTTCGGACTGTATTCGAACCTCGCCATCAAAATACAAAAAGCGTTCATTTGCCCGAAGGGTTACCTCATCCCGAAAGAGAATCCGGTCGGTTAGCAAGAACCCACTCTCCTGAGGGATTTTGGCCTGAGCGGTCGTTACCCCATCTTTCACATAAATGCTATCCAGATGGATAAACTGGGGTTGGCCTTCTACATCGGTGTATTTGTAGCGGCCGCTGGCTGTGTAGTTGTCGCCGGAAATAATCCGGACGGTGGCATCCAGAATGGTATGGTAATTGAGGCCCTTGGGTGCTTTGAGAAGGGCCCGATGAAGGGGCGCAATCCGGCCATCCGAATAGAAGGCCACCCGCCCCCCCTCGGGATATACCACCGCATCCGCTACCAGAATAGAGTCTACCCGATTGGCCTCCAGCGTCTGCTGCTGGAGATTATACAGCATGGCCTGCGTATTGAAGACCACTTCCTTGCCATTGGGATTTCGCTGAATGACATAGTTTTTGCTTTCGTCAGGCACATGAGGACTCAGGGCGATTTCCCCTGTCTCGCGATTATAGGTGCCTTTACCCAGGGAGGTCGCTACATTGAGCCCGGGAAACTGAATATTAGGCTCTCCTACGCGAAGAGAGGTAAAATCTGCTGCATGTTTCTCAACATTGTAGCTCAGCTCTACATTCTCAGCCACGAAAAAGTACTCTGTAGGTTTTTTAGGGTTTACGACCCGAAAAGTCCCCTCTCTGGTAGTAAAGCCCGAGGGCCCCAGCGCGAAACTCTGACTCTCAACCTGCACATCCCCTGTTTCTAAGAGGCCACGGGCCTTCAGGCCGTCGGGCGTGTATTCCAGCTCGCCCCGAAAGCGCGCCTGCCCCGCATACAGCATGGCAGGAACCCGCCCCGTCTCCAGTATCATACGCCCCTCATACGGATACCACCGAAAGCGCAAACTTTCTGCCTTTACCTCCGGATATTTCGTCAGCGCATACTGACTCTGGGGAAGAATGAGCCGGGCCTTCTCCGCTATGCAGGAGTCAAAGTAAAATACAAAGGTATCGGCCTGAACCTTACTGGTAAGATAGTGGATCTCTCCCCGGCCATGCAGACCGAAGTTATCCATAGCCAGCCGATTGAAGAATTTTCCTTTACCCCGATAAATCGGTACGCCATCCGCAAAAAACTCCTGAACCCCATAGCTGCCATCCGGCATGATTTTAAGGGTGTCCCGAAAAGGCGGAAATAAACTATCGGTATAAAACACCCCATGAAACTCCAGCCCCACCAGACTGAAAGTTTCCAGGCTATCCAGCATAAAGGGATCCAACTCAAAGTAAAGCCTGTCCCGCTTGTAATGCCCCCCCTGGGTGGCGGGGCTATCCCAATACTTGTACGACTCAGTATAGCAATCCAGAATGCTATAATAGGGAATGACCTTCTTACCACTCCTATTGGTGGGAAGGTCAATATAAATGCATCCACTTACATTCTCAATTCGCAGAGTAGCAAGAGACCGTCCTACCCGGGGATACCTGCCGGCCGCAAAAAGGGGATCCCGCTCTGGCTTGAACTTGAGAGAGTCTACATTAAAGAAAAGTACTTTGAAGTTTTCGTAATCGAACTGCATGCGAGGCTGAGGCCAGACATACAGGTCAGTTTTTCCAGCGGCCAAACGGCCCGCAAACCGCATGGAGCGATTCTGACCAATGTATATGGTGCGCTTATAGGGCGCAATCTCTACAATATGCGAATCCGCAAAGACCACGACCTCAACGCCCTTCAGGGTTAGCTCCTTGTTTTGAAGATCTAAACGCGCATTTTCTCCATCGGGGGTATTGGAGAAGATGCGTAGAGCATCGTAATCTTTTTCGCCGAAGGCGGCCTGAGCCCATCGGAAAAGCTTCGGCAGCGGCTCAATGATGCCCAGTTCGGGATCGTACTTGATAAACCCATAGGTTTCTATTTCTTTCAGGCGCTCCTGAAAGGCTTTTCCATAGGTCTGCCAGTCCAGTTTTTGATGTTTAAAGACCTCCACATCCCGAATGGTATACCGGATTTGCGGCCGGCGACGGCGTTTCTGCTGCCTCTCCTGCTCTTTCATGTAAGCGTAAATTGCTCCCAGGGGATTGATGGGGGTGACGGATTTGTACTTTTCATACTCTCTCTGGTTGAAGTAGTCAATAGATTGCACGATACCATACTTGCCTTTGGGGTCAATAATAGCGGTGAAGCGCATGAAGGTATCGGTGAGCGGCCGCCATTCAATCGCATCAAAAAGCATTTCCATTTTGTGGTAAGTGCTGTAAAAGCCTTTTCGGGTATTGGGATTTTTACGGTCGCGATTGAGAAGGATATGCTGGGTCTCCACATCGTAAATAAGATCCGTCACCGGGTAGTATATTGTATCTCCGAAGGGAAGATACAGTTCTACGGCTACTTCTCGGGCCACCAGTTTTTTGGGGTCAAAGGCCAGAGAGGTGAGGTACACCTGCATGACGGGTTTCCCTCTGGCATACACGCTGAGCTCGGCCAGGGTATCGCCGACCGCGGCGCCATATTTCGTGAGGCCCCTCAAGGCAAACCCTCCCCGGTAAGTGGTATTGGGAATGAAATCTTTTATTTCTATAGAGCCTTCGGTCATTTCGAACGCGGGCATTCGGGCCTTTAGCGGGTCAGGGGAAACCGTAAAGTCGTCTTCGAAGCGTCCTATGACGGGCTTGGGCAAAAAGTTATTGTAGTACAGCGTGCATCTGGGGGCCATGAGCCGACGCACATTCATGTCCACGATAAATTCTCCCAGTTCGCAGTACACTTCCGAAGCACTTACCCCCAGCCGCTGCCAGTCAGCCCTCCCCCGGGTGCCTATAAAGTGTCTATTGGTAAGATTGAGAACGCCATCCACCCCCTGAATAGTTATCTCCTGTCCCCCCGTCGCACAGATAAGGGCAGTATTCTTGAAGAAGAAAGCCGGTACGCTCCGCTCTTCAAAAGCCGCCGAATCATAATAGGTATAAAAACCCAGGCGCGCTTCGCTTTTACTGATACGCCACTCAAAGACGCTGGTCTTATTGACGACCCCCTGCGGCACGAAGTTGGCCAGGGTCTCCCAGAACTTAGGAAGGTATGAGGGATTACTGACGGCCAGACTTTCAGAAATGCTGATGAACTGCGGTACGGGTGCGCGCACCCGGGTCTCCGGATTTTTCAGGAGGAGAGCGGCCTCCACAAACCGCAGAAGCTCGGGATAAGGCTTGAAGCCCTTTTTATGCAGGCGGCTGGCGAGGCTGGCGATTGCTTTTTTTTCGGGCACCGACAGGTCCCCGGTCTCCCAGGCAGAAAAAAAAGCCTGGGCCCGCGCCGTAATATCAGGCCGCTTGAACCGCTCTAAGGCCCCTTTTAGCGCTACTCCAAACTCATCCGGCGACTCCGGTATCTCCACCAGCTGCCCATACCCCCCACCCCCAAGCCCCCATATAAATAACCCTATCAGGCCCAATCCACGCATCGGCCCAAATCTACGAATACTTCCCTTATACAGGCAGCGGGCGTCGCCCCTGCCACAGGGCTTCTACCACGCCCGGGTCCGCTAAGGTAGAAATATCCCCAAAATCCCTCTCACCTGCGACAATCTTACGCAGGATGCGCCGCATGATTTTGCCTGAACGGGTTTTGGGAAGGTCAGGCGCTATTTGAATGACATCGGGTTTAGCGATAGGGCCTACCTGCTGTCGAACCGTCTCTATGAGTTCGGCTTCGGAGGGGGGCTCCGCCTCCTTGTGAAGCACCACAAATGCATAGATGCCTTCTCCCTTGATGGGATGGGGATAACCGACGACCGCCGCTTCGGCCACAGCCGGGTGCGCTACCAGCGCACTCTCAATCTCTGCGGTCCCCAGTCGGTGCCCGGATACTTTCAGCACATCATCTATGCGCCCATAAATCCAGAAGCAGCCCTCCTCGTCTATTTTAGCGCCATCACCGGTATAGTAATAGCCTGGATAGGGGGCAAAATACACTTCGTAGAAGCGCCTGGGGTCTCCCCAGAGGGTACGGGCCTGGCCGGGCCAGGTGCCTTTGAGCACTAAAATGCCTTCGCCCGGGGCGGTAAGCTCCTTTCCCTCTGCGTTGAGAAGGGCGGGCTCAATCCCCGGTAGTGGATAGGTGGCGCTTCCGGGCTTTTGGACGGCGTGCAGGGCTGGCAGGGGACTCAGGCATATCCCGCCCGTTTCCGTTTGCCACCAGGTATCCACAATCGGGCATTGCCCCTTACCGACGACTTCATGATACCACCGCCACGCTTCCGGATTAATTGGCTCGCCCACGCTTCCCAGAAGTCGAAGGCGCGCCCGCTTACTCTGATGTACCCAGTGATCCCCCTCGCGCATCAGCGCCCGTATCGCTGTCGGCGAGGTGTATAAAATGGAGACGCCATATTTATCTACGATCTCCCACAGACGGGCAGGTGTGGGATACGTCGGCGTCCCCTGAAAAAGCACCTGCGTCGCCCCATTACATAACGGCCCATACACCAGATAGCTGTGTCCCGTAATCCAGCCCACATCCGCCGCACAGAAATACACATCTTCCTCCCGGTAATCAAAGACGAGCCGAAAAGTATAAGCCGCATACACCAGATACCCGCCTGTAGTGTGAAGAAGGCCTTTGGGCTTACCCGTAGAGCCGGAAGTGTACAGAATAAAGAGGGGGTCTTCGGCCTGCATGGGGGGGTATTCGGTATAGGGGGGAACCTGCTTTCGCAGGCGCTGGTAACTGTGCTGATTGGGGCTTTGCGGTGAAAAGAGAGCATCGGGAGTGTCTATTACCAGGATATTCTGTATGCTGGTGCCTTCGGTGGCGGGCAGGGCCTGCTGGTAGAGGGGGGTGATTTTCCCGCCGCGGGGGCTGTATTCGGTGGTAATGAGCAGTTTGGCCTGAGAATCTATGATCCGGGAGCGAAGCGCCTCCGTAGAGAAACCTGCAAACACCACTGTGTGGATGGCCCCAATTTGCGCACAGGCCAGCATGGCCGCTACTACCTCGGGAATCATAGGGAGGTAGATAGCTACGCGGTCGCCTTTCTGGATGCCGAGGTGCTTCAGGATGCCGGCGATTTGATGCACCTCTCGCTCCAGCTCAGCGTAAGTGAGTGTGCGGCCGGGCGTATCTGGATGATCAGGCTCCCAGTAAAAAGCTATGCGATCAGGATGGGATCGGGCGTGGCGCCCCACCGCATTATAGGCGGCATTTAGAAGGCCATCCTCATACCAGCGAATAGTTATCTCAGGCGGGTGAATCTCATAGTGCCGGACCTTTTGAGGAAAGCGGTCCCAGGAGAGAATTTCTGCCGTTTCTTTCCAGAAAGCTTCGGGGTTACTGAGGCTTCTGTCATACAGGCTCGCATAAGCAGGAGCCTGCTGGCGAAGCGATTCTACCCAGAAACTCATCAGGCAAAAATACACATCTATTCGGCCAGACAGATGATCAGAGGTTTTGTCTGCACTCTGGCAAGCAGGATTGAGTAGGTAAGATAAATGGCGAGAAAGTAGCTCGTTCAGCGGTGATAGGGCGCCTCCCCGGTTGGGCTATATGTTTTCGTTGTGGCTGAGGATTTGTCGGGAGGGGGGGTGTGAGAGGAGGATGGGACACCTATCTTCCAGCAGGGTTTGGAATGCGGAAGAAATTGTACTTTTGTGGTGCTGGGCCTGTAGCTCAGTTGGTTAGAGCGCAGCACTGATAATGCTGAGGTCCGTGGTTCGACTCCACGCAGGCCCACGAGGGGAAGGCATTAGCTGGTAGGTGGTGTTAGAAGGCGATAAAGGGCCGGCAGGCCCATAAGAGAGAGGATAAGGGTAATGGGAAGGCCGCCTACGATAGTAATGGCGAGGGGTTTCTGGACTTCGGCGCCCATACGATGGGAGATGGCAGCGGGCAAAAGGCCCAGAGCGCCAATCAGCATCACCACGACTAAGGGGCGAATGCGACTCTGGACGGCTGCTATCTGCTGGGCAAGGGTTCGTGTCCCCCGTAGCTCTCCAACTAAAATCAGGGCATTGATGGTACCCACCCCAAACAAAATGATAAGCCCCACACCCGCTGACACGCCAAAAGGCGTCCCACTTAGCACCCAGGCACTAAATCCTCCCACAAAAGCCATGGGTAAAACGGCTGCGGCTACGAGGACCTCTTGTAGCGTCCCAAACTGAAAGTACAGCAGAAATAATATCAGGACCAGCACCGCCGGCACCACAAGGGCGAGGCGACGGGTGGCCCGCTCCTTACTCTCAAACTCCCCCACCCAGCTCAGAGATACTCCCGAAGGCAGCTTTATAGCCTGCTTTACGGCCTTCTGGGCCCGGGCAATCGTGCCTCCCAGGTCCCGACTCGTTACCGAAAAACCTACCGCCACGTACCTTTCGGTCCCCTCCCGATAAATGAATGCCTGACCCGTCACCTCCCGAATATCTGCAATGGCGTGTAAGGGAATCGTCCTTCCTGTTATGGTAGGCACCCGAATTTGACGAATAACCTGAAAATCATCTCTATAACTTTTAGCCATGCGCACCCGAATCTCAAACAGGCGCTCACCCTCATAATAGTAGTTGGCTGCGCGCCCCCCTATGGCCATCTCAATCACTGCCTGGGCATCGCTCATGCTCACTCCATAACGGGCCATTCGATCCTCCTGCAGCTTGATTCGCAACTCAGGCAAACCGATGCTCTGAAAAACCACTACATCCGTGATTCCTGACTGATTTTGAAGTATCTCACCAATCTGGAAAGCTATTTCTTCAATTTCTTCGAGCTGATGCCCAAATACTTTTACAACAATAGAGCTCTTTACGCCCGATACATATTCTTCTACATTGTCCTGAATAGGCTGGCTAAAAGCCCAGCGCACGCCCTCGTAACGCTTCGTGAGCGCTGTTCGAATAGTGTCCACGAGCCCTTCGCGGGTCACACCGGGACGCCAGGTGTCAGGAGGAGACAGTTGCACATGTATTTCCAGGTTAAAGAAACCCGTGGGGTCAGTACCATCGTTAGGGCGGCCCGCCTGAAAAAGTACAAATCGCACCTCGGGAAACTGTCGAAGCCAGTCTTTTATCTCCTGCCCTATGCGGCTCGTCTCAGAGAGCCGAATACTAATCGGAAAAGTCCCTCGTATGTAAATGGCCCCTTCATTGAGCTTGGGCACAAACTCAGAGCCATAAAAGTAAAAAGCTATTACACAAGAAATGATGATTATCGTAAGAATCAGCGCAACCATTCGATAGTATCGAAATCCCCAAGAAGGAAAAACATGCCATAGCCTCAAAAAACTCCGAATTATGGTAGATTCTCGCTCCCGAAGGGGCAGACGAAGCAAAAGTCGCATCATGGCCGGTACATACGTAAGGCTCAATATCAATGCCCCCAACATGGCATAACCAAACGTGTAAGCTAAAGGTTTGAAGAGCTTGCCCTCCACATGCTCAAAAAGAAATATCGGCATAAGCGCCAGTAGCAGGATAAGCTGGGCAAAAAAGATATATCTTCCGTTACGCAGGGCAATTTTTTTCAGGAGACCTGATATGCTGCGCATGCGCAGGGCCGGGCTATAATGATACTTTTCGCTTAGAGCCGAAAGCTGCACGATGGCATTTTCCACAATCACGAGGGTTCCCTCTAAAAGCAGACCAAAATCCAGAGCCCCCATGGAAATGAGATTGGCGGGGAGACCCTGTAAACGCAGTCCCAGGATGGCCAATAAAAAGGCCAGCGGAATAACGCTTACCACAATAAGCACCGCACGCCACTCCAAAAGAAAAACCCCAACCACCAGAGCAACAAGAAGCACCCCCTCGATCAGGTTGCGCAGGACTGTATGAATAGTGGTATTGACAAGCTCGGTGCGGTCCAGAAAGGGCTCTATCGTTACCCCGGGTGGCAAAACGCGGGTATTGAGATCATGAATTTTGTCTTTGAGGCGGGGGATGACGGTAGAGGGGTCTTCGCCCCGGCGCATAAGGACAATCCCCTGCACCACATCCGACAAATCCTGATATCCGCATTGACCCAGACGCGGCTTGGAAGCTACCCGCACCTGAGCTACGTTTTTTACCAGGATGGGCACCTTGTTTCGAAGCGTAACGATGATATTTTCAATATCCTGTGGCGCTTCCAGAAGCCCTATGCCCCGAACCACATAAGCCTGCTCCCCCCGCTCTATGATGTCCCCCCCCACATTGATGTTGCTACGGGCAATCGCTTCAAAGACATCCAGAGGGGTAAGGTCGTAGGCTTCCAGTTTGGTCAGGTCCAGCTGGACCTCATAAATTTTTTCCTCGCCCCCGAAAGAGACTACATCGGCCACACCGGGCACCTGTAAAAGATTCTTCTCAATGACCCAATCCTGCAAAGCTGTGAGTTCTCTCAGGGGCAGGTCTCCTTTCACAATATAGCGAAAGATTTCACCCGTGGCCCCATACGGCGGCTCGAGATAAGATTGAGCCCCCGCCGGTAGCTCTACCCCTGGCAGTCGAGCCGACACCGATTGCTGCGCATAAAAGTCATCCACATCATCCTCAAAAAGCACCGTTACCACAGACAGCCCAAAAAGCGAGATAGAGCGAATTTCGCGTTTACGGGGAATATTCGCCAGCGCCCGGGAAATAGGAAGAGAAATAAACTTTTCAACTTCTTCCGCACTGCGTCCACTCCACTGGGTAATCACCCGAGCCCGTGGACTGGTTACATCCGGATACGCCTCCACAGGCGTATAATAATAGGCAATACCACCCGCAATGCCTGCAAGAAGTGTCAAAAAGACCGTTAGAAAAGGATTACGCAACGAAAAAATAATCAACCCTCTCATAATCGTTGCGTGAGCTTCTGAAAGAGAAGCAGGACATTTTCGGTAGCTACAGAGTCACCGGGCTGAAGATTATCACAGAAAAAGCCCTCTCGCAGCATCTTTCGCACCTGAAGTGGCCGAATCTCCCAATTACAAGCCCCTTTCCAGACAATCGCATAATGGGTGTTCGAACTAAATACGATAGCTTTCATAGGGACAAACACAGCGGAGTCCGCTTCAGGTTTTGTGATAACAGCCTGCAGGTAAAAACCCGGATAGAGGGTACGAAGGGGGTTAGGCAAATCTACATAAGCGATGCCTGTATGTTCTACCGGGTCCAGTACCGGATAAAGACCGGCTAAAGGTGGTCTGAATAGGCGCTTGCTGAGAGCCTGTGATCTTGATTCGAACGGGCAAGCCCGGGCGTATGAATTCGGCCTGATCGGCATAAAAGTAAATCTGGGCCCGTACCATGGAGATGTTAGAGATGGTGAGCAGGGTGTCTCCTGCCCGGATAGGCATCCCCTTTCGAACGGCAAGCTGAATGAGGGTGCCCGCACGGGGAGCCGGCAGGACAAATCGCCCCTCCTGCTGCCGGTAAAAGTGGAGATTGGACGCCACTTCCAGGCTTTCCGCTATGAGAGCGGCCAGATCAGCGCGAGCCTGAGCAACTTCGCTGCGGCTGGCCAGCC
>Ga0197142_1003832_pt1 | contig 12396 bp, 9 predicted proteins | sample GBS60_MetaG_FD_148614 | JGI IMG/M metagenome (GOLD analysis project Ga0197142, IMG submission 148614) | Sediment microbial communities from Great Boiling Springs, Gerlach, Nevada, United States - GBS 60_MetaG | ecosystem: Environmental > Aquatic > Thermal springs > Hot (42-90C) > Sediment... | reverse complement strand
GGGCGAAAGAGTGGCGGAAAAGTAAAGCGTTAAGTGGCGGGATGCTTATGGAAGTCAACATCCACGAACTTGACTTTCTGCGTTGGGTTGGCGGAGAGGTTGAAAGCGTGTTCGCTGTGGGCGAAAATTTCCTGCACCCAGATTGTGATTACCCAGATTGCGTTATCGTCACCCTTCGCTTCCGCAACGGGGCAATTGGGACACTCCATGCCAGTCAAGTCTCAACCGCTGGCGATTACGGTGGTCGTGCCGATTGCGAAAGGGGCAGTTTGCTCTTCCCCAAACTTTGGGGCGGCGAATTGGTCGTCCAAACCGAGAAAGGGCAGCAGGTCTTTAAGGCTGAAGAGTTATCGGCAGAAAACCCCGTCCGAAGGGAGTTGAGGGAGTTCGTTGAGTCAATCGTTGAGGGAAGGCAACCTGCAATCACGGGTGAAGATGGACGCGCTGCCGTCGCTTTGGCTCTCGCCGTTTACCGCTCAATTGAAACGAACGGCGTGGTCAAATTGTGAAAACCGCCGTCCGTAAAAAACACGAGGCAGGTGAAAAGCGATGGAGAAGCAAATGCCGGAGTTTTGGATTGATTGCCTCTACGAAAAGCATGAGTGCTGGACCTACGAGAGGTCCCGCAAGCCAATCTCCATAAAGTTGGGGCAAAGGCAGATCCAACTTCACATGCCTTCCTACCTTGCCAACATTGAAATTTTGGTCACCGCCGAACACGACGGGATTTTGTTCCTGCTTGCCCGCAACCTCAGCAAGTGGGCACAAGAGACTGAGTGCGATGGCGTGATTATGGTTGCCAAGAAACTTGACGATGAAAACTATGCCGTCGCAGTTTGGCACGAACTTTGGGGCTACGCCCTGAAATACTTGGGGCTGAGGTGACCGATTGGGATTTTTGGTTCACGACAAAGGCTGCAAAGGCGCAACGGTCACATCGTGGAATCTCACTTTGCCATTGACGGCATAAAGACCGAACCAACCAGCAGGTGGATCGTAGATGCGGCAGGCAAGCGAAACCGTGTCACCGACGAAAATTTCAACGATTGAGCCATGCACAATCAGGTGAACTTTGAGGTGCTCGTTTCCGCTCCAACTTATCGGTCGTGATACTTTCGGCTCAACATCGCCCCATGAAGCCCAGCGCATCAATGCGATTTTGCTTTTGTCCACGACGAGTTTGTGACCTTTGCCGTCTTGCATCCTCAGCAGGAAGCCAAATTCAACTGCCTCTCCCTGAGGCTCAACTGTTGCGCTCAAAAAGAAATCGTCAGGGACGCCACAACGCAAAACAGAAACGCCACTAAACGAATCAGCGACTGCTGTTGTCCCTTCAACTGTCCAAGTCCCACACAATGGTTCGCAATCTTTCAGTTGCAACGGGGATGAGTTCTCCAGATGCCACTTGACAAACTCTTCGGGCAACTTCACAAAAAGCCTTCCGTCAGGTTGTGGGACTAATTCCCTCGGCAAAGCCATATTCCCGCCCCATTGTCGGTGACCGAAATCGCTTTCGCCTTCCAATGTCCCAATCCAACCGAACAAGATTTGGCGCTTGCCGTCAAAAAGGGTTTTCGCCGCTGCGACGAACTCAGTGTCAAAAGTGTCTGGGAACGAGGCGAACCAAATGCCATCCAACTTTTCCGACCAACGATATCGCGTGATACCGTGACTGTAGACGAGAAACCAACGGTTTTTAAGGCGGAACATATCTGGACATTCCGCCGCCCAGCAGATGCTTCCAGACCAAAGTGGCTCTTGGACTTGCCAAATTTGCAAATCCCTTGAAGTCGCCAGTGCAACGCAGCCACGCCGCTCAAAGGCAACCCCTTTATCACGGGCGCAAATGAGCATCCAAAATTCACCTGCTTCCGAGTTGAAAAACACGAACGGGTCACGCCAATCTTGTGGCTCATACCAACGCTCGTCAGGAACAACGACAGGATTTGCAGGGTCTTTCCGCCAATGAATTAAGTCATCCGAAGTGGCATGGCAAATCGTTTGCGGATAGGGATTTCGCGGGTTGAAGCCTGTGTAGAAGCAGTGGAAAGTCCCTTCGTGCTCAATGACCGAACCAGTCCAACATCCGACAGCATCTGGAGCGTTTGGGTCATTGCTCGGCTCAATCGCATCGGGTAACTCTTCCCAATCAAGCAAGTTGAGCGAAACGATGTGCCCCCAGCAATGCCTCCCTTCAGGAGCACGGGGCAAGTAAAACAGATGATACTCCCCACGCCAAAAGAACGGAATCAAATCGCCGATCCACCTGCCTTGGGGGCGGAAGTGAAGCATCATCTTGCGCTCACTCCTTTGCCTTGAAGGTTTTTGCGATGGGGTGCGAAACTCACGGGCGCTTGATGCGGTAAATGTGGACATCGTAAGGTTTGAAGTCGTCTTCAAAGCGACCATTGACAACGGGGATTCTTCGGTCTTCGCCGACGACTTCTGCCGTCGCTTTACCGCTCAAGCCCTTCACTCTAAAGATGGCTTTCGTTGGAGCGTTGCGCATTCCGACAGCGAAGATGTAAACATCGCTGCCGTAGTGCTTGACCATTGTGTGCACCGGCACTTCAGAATTGGTTGAAGTGACCTCAGTGCCATCGGGAATTGCTGGGCTGTTCAGAACTGGGGCGAGTTGGCGGATTTGGCGGTTGATTTGAGTGACGGCAGCAAGCATTTCTGGGTCTTCAAGCAGAGCCGCTTCAATGAACTTCGGCTGGAACTGGTGGACGAAGTAAATGAGACCTTGCGAACCGTGAACGATTCCCATCCAAACTTCCGCTCGGACATGGTGAGGTGTCGGCTTCTTTTCAAGGTTGCTGATGCGTGTGCACTCAATGCAGTTCCAAACAATTTTTTCGCCGTCGGTGGACTTGTTCCAGTTGACCCAAAAGACGAGCCTCGCAACCCCTTTTGCGACATACCAAAGTAAGTTCTCGTCGTTCAGCCCGGCGACAGGATAGACATCAAACGAGACGATGTCACAGCCCTTGACATAAGTGAAGTAGTCATCTGGATGCGCCCCGACGCCTCGCCCTTTCCACAGGTCATTGGCGACACCTTGTCCCAAGTTGAGCAACACGGGTCGGTCAGGGTCGTTGGCTTTCATGCGTTTGTATCGTTCCAAAATTTCCCGTGGTGGGACAGGACCGCCGTAAATTTTCCGCCCTGTTGCTGGGTCTTCGCCGATAAGTTGGGCGTTGTCGGGTTCATCTTGGTGCATCCAACCGACGATAATTGGGTCGTTGCGATGCTTCAATCCGACCTCGTTTTGGTCGCAGATGACGGGCATACCTGCTTCCCTGAGTAACTCCAATTGCTCCTCCGTTGGACCTTTCCACAAGCCGACATACAGGTTGATACCTGCTTCTTTGAAGCGTTTGGCGTTTTTGGGGTTTTGAAGCCAGACAGCGATGGGGAAAAAGTTTGGGTCTTTAGGCGGACCGAATTTCCAGCGAGCATACGGGGTTGACAAAGTAGCAGGTTGTCCTGCATTGATTGAAGCGATGCTTGCGCCCAAAACCAACGCTATAGCCAAAGCGACGAAGCACCACCACTGCATCCCCATATCACCACCTTGCCGAGTTCAAAATGTCTGTGAACGCTCTATAAACTTTGCCATTCGAGTTCGCCCTCTTCCATCTTTGCACCGAGATGGTAGGATTTTGAAAAGAGCCGAGATTGTGGCATCATAGGAACGGGCTTCCGAAAAAAATCGGACGGGGCAGGTGATTGGCTGTGCAACGAGAAACGGCATTGGCATTGTTAGGCGTTGGGCTTGTCCTTTTGCTTTTGATAGTTGGTGCAGCACTTTACATGGCTTCGCCGTCTCAACCTCAGCCTGTTTCTGAGACCGAAAGGACGCCGACAGTCACTCCTACAGTTCCTCCCGCTTTTCCGACTACACAAACGGTTTCGCCTACAAGCCCTCCAGCAATAGTCACTCCTTCTTTGCCGCCACCAACCCATGCTGCCACTCCAACGGTCGCTCCTGCTTCTGGAAAAGAGACATTCACTTCGCTTCCTGCGCCTTTGCCACCTATGCCTTTACCGCAACTTCCAAGTTCTTTCCACCTTCCACAGGCAAAGCCTGCGCCTGTTACGCCTCCCGAAACCGAAGCACCTCGCTGGGCACGGGCATTGGTGTCAACCTACCGACCTCGTTGGCGGATAAACTTGACGAGAGGGGTTGACCCAAGATTGACAGCAGAAGGTTACGCTGTTACTGTAGAGCCAAACAACCAAGTCACTATTGAAGCCAAAACGAATGTCGGTTGGCTTTACGGCTTGTTGGATTTGGCTGAAAGGTTGCAATGGCGCGAACCTGTCCCTGCCCAGTGGCGTTGGTCACCGCCTTTGGCTGAACGAGGGTTAATCGTTGAAAACCCAGAGTGGCTAATGAAATCGCCACGCTCTCAAGAGGCGTTGAAGAGATTGTTGCGTGAGCAGTTGAAAGAACTGGCTTGGTGGCGGTTCAACACTTTGGTCATAAAATGCTACGGAAACGAAGCCAACTTGAGCAGGGTCTTGAACCTTTTGAAGCAAATGGCTCCCGATTATGGCGTGAAAGTTGTGGTCTGGGCTAAAGTGCTAAGTCCTGCCCTTCAAACTTGGCTGCAACAAGGCGGTCAAGTGGCAACGGAAGTCCCTGCTCAGGGGAACTTCATTACGGTTACAACCGACATTGACTTGGCTGCCAACCAAATTTCACAAGGTAAAGTTGTTGGGCTGAAGTTCCAACTGGTTGCCCCTAATATTCCGTCAACGGTGTTCCAATTCAGGCGCAACCGTGAGAAGTTGTTGCTGGTCGTTGGGCTTGACGAGGCGTATCGTGAGGTCTTCTGGTTTGACCCTGCATGGGCTCACCAAGTTGTCAGGTCGGTTGCTGATGCTGGTTTAGGTGGACTTTGGTTGACTGTAGCATCCGTTCCGTCCGCATGGGCGATCGCCGCCTTCGCTCAAGCCGTCAAAAACCCCAACGCTGATGGCGAAGCGATATGGATTAACAGGTGGGCAAAACAAGGTCATCAAGCGGACAAATGGCTTGTCCTGTTCCGAGAAGCGAGCCGAATTGTCCCAGAAATTTTGTGGTTGGGCGTTTCCCCTCAACCGCAATATGGCTCGTCCCTTAAGAGTTTCTTCGTCGCACGACCTATTGACATTTCTTGGGGCTTCACGGTCTTGAGCGTCCCTGAAACCCTGAAACTTGTCAGGCGCCCCGATGACAGAACGACTTTGACTGCTGACGAAGTTGCCCGAAGGTTAGAACAACGGGCGAGTTCGGTTTGGGCATTGGCTGCTCAATTGCCTGAACCTGCAGCATCTGACTGGAAAGCAGCAAAGCGATTGGCTTTGCTGAACTCTTGGCTCGGTCAGTTTTACGCCAACAAAATTGATGCTGCTCTTGCTTGGGGCAGGTTTGAGGAAGGAGACCGGGCAGCGGGTCAAGAGTGTTTGCTTCACCTTGCGAAGTCCGTTAAGGCTTGGGAGCAAGTTGTCAACTTAGCAAACACAATCTACCGACCCAACAACAGATGGGCGCTCAGGTTGCCTGAATGGCAGCGTGAACTCGCTGAATATCAAGCCTTAGTTGCAGGTGCAATGCCTTGACAAAAAGGTGGGGGTGAAGGCGTAAGCAAGAACCCTAACCGACCTCCCGGCTGCCTAAAAACAAGTTACGCCTTCACCCCACCTGAATCCGTTAAGGTCGCACCAAGAACTCAAAGGCTTTGGGGTCTTCAAAGAAAGCCCTGTATGCAGGTATGCCCGTCGGAAGCCTTCGTTTCTCCCATTCTGAGCCCTTAGCGATTTCTGGCTGAGGTGCGTCGGGATAAGTCGGGTTTCGCTCCCACGCGTAACCGTCCCCATCCTTGACAATGTAGTAAGCAGCGCCTTTCATCAACCTTATTGGCGTGTATTGGGAGTCAAAGGCTCTCGCCACCCAGTTTGATGTCACCATTGGCTCGTTGCCGGGGATGACAGCGATGTGGGCGCAATTGGGCGGGATGACGACCAAATCTCCTGCTTGAACTTCCAAGATAACGAACCGAGTCACTTTCGGCGGGATGGCAAAGACATCTTCAACGAACTGCAGAAGGAACATCCCGCGCCCGTAAACGACCTCGTAGACTTCGGGGAAGGTGATGCCTGAACGGGCATAGGGATGATAGTGACCCGCAGCCTTGTTCCACTCGTCTCCATCTTTTGCGTTACCGTCAACGCACAGGACACCGGGATTAAAAACTGTCAAGTCGTAACGCAGACCACTTGCAACAATTTGATCCTCGTGTTCCGGAAGCCTGACATCCCGATACATCCAATAAAGCCAGCGGGGTGTGTTAGCGTTTGGGTTTTTCATCACGGGTTTCAAATCGCTGATCAACCTGACGGCAGGCTTTTCGTGCAAAACTCCCCCCCCAATTTCCAACTGCCAACCCTCCTCTGCTGGCACGAGTTTGACAGGCAACCCAACCCGTTCGGTCAAGTCAATGACACTCACTTCCATCGCCTCCTCATTTTGCGAGTTGGAACGAGAAGAGAAATGTATTCGTCAAAAAGTATGGCAGGTTTTGGGAGGTGATGAAAAATGATGTCAGTTCGCACATTTACGGTGGGTTTAGTGGTTGCTGCAGTGATGTCAGCGATTAACTTTGGAGCCGCTCAAGTCGTGAAAGTTCAAGTCCTCAACGAAGCACGCCGCCCAGTTGCTAACGCTACAGTCTTCTTTGCACCTGTTGGTGACCAAGGAATCGTCTTAACTTCGCCTCAGCGGGCTCAAACCGATAAAGATGGAATTGTCACGGTGTTAGTTGACCCACTTTGGAACTCAAGTGGTTGGGAAACAAAGTCAATTGCCTTTTGGGCGAGGAAGGGAAACTTTGAGAGCGTCACCGAATATTTCCCACAGACCCGTTTCCGTGTCTTAAATGAAACGCCTCTGCTGACCCTTTACCTTCGCCCCACAGAAACTTTTCCTGTGCGAATCCGTGTGGTGGACGAAAATGGTTCACCTGTTGCCGACGCTTGGGTAGCATTACTTGCCAGAATTCGCAGGACCGGTGAGATGGCTAATTGGTTGGCATCGTGGCGAGCAGATAAGAACGGTGAAGTGAAAGGAATTTTCCGTTTGAGGCGTGCACTTTTGGAGTGGTTTGGTGACGAAATTCGCCTCTTCCTCGTTGCTTACCACCCTCAAAGAGGATGGTCATGGCGTTTCTGCAACCCTGTTGAACTTCGCAAAATGGACATTGACTTGAAGCCATCGCAGCCAGTTAAGATGAGTTTTAGAAACTGCTTTGGCGAACCAGTTGCTGGCATTAAAGGTCGGCTCGCTCAAATCTTTCTGCCCGATCTTCCCCATCCTGTCCCTCTTCCTCCCAACCCGTTCACCTTCGCATCAAACAGAAACGGGATTTTAGAAGTCCCGCTTCCAGCCGGAGTTAAAGGCTCTTGGGAGTGGCACATTGAAACGCCAGCAGACATCCGTCGCAGTTACAAATCTCAAGGGAACTTCCTCTCACTCTCTCCCAACACGAGTTGGGACATCCGATTTCATGATAGAACGACTCGCGTTGTCGGAACTTTGATAGATGCAGAAACTGGAAAACCTTTAGCCAACTGTCCACTGCTTATTGAATTCCATACTGGTGCGATTTTCTCAGCAGTGGGCACTTATTGGCATCGAACATTCACCAATCAACAAGGCAGATTCAGAGCCGTCGTGGCTGCACCCATTTCAGACCCAAATTGGCGAGGCGGATTAATTGCCCTTCATCTGCCGGATGGTCAAAGAGTTTTGAGGAAGCCAAAGGAGCAAGTGAAATCGCTAACTGGTTGTTGGCGTCTTTCCTTCCCAAAGTTGAGTGTAAAGCCTTTGACAGGGCAATTGATAGTCAAAGCCTATTTTGAGGTCAAGGAGTATCCCATCCCTAAGGAATTGGGCGAAGCAGCGAAACGAGCACATTTGGAGTTCTTGGAAAGGTTGAAGCATGCCCAAGTTTTCATAGCGGCTAAGGCTTTACCTCAAGATAAAACTGAACGGAGCATCCTTGTTGAAGCCGTAAATTGTGAAGGTCAAAAATTGAGTTTGGAGTTTATTTGCCGACAAGACGGTGTTGGAGCGGTTACCCTCACGCCACCGTCTCAACCCATCAACTTAAGGCTTAAAGATGGCGATTGGCTGGTGGCTGCATATATAGCCCTACCCCATCCCCGTCGCTTTCACCCTGCACCCGCTGGTGCTCATTTCTTTGCGTCCTTAGAAATGGTGTCGCTGCCTTTTGAGTCAAGGATAGAGAAACCACAAAAAGTCCACTTGCCGCCAAACCAGACCCTCTCCATTTCGCTGTCTGCTGTTTCATACGGCAACTTGTTCGTGTATCGCCCTGAAGTTCTTCAACACAAGCCATCGGAAATGAGGTAGTTAGGGAGACTTTTCTGTTTGTGGGCGCTTACTCAGCGATAAGTGCCAAGGCGATTGCGCCCATTATGCCGGCGTCGTAGCCAAGTTGGGCTCGGACAACTTCCAAGCCTTCGTAAACCTGGGGCAAAGTGTAGGGCACCAAACGCTCCCGCAAAGGTTCAATTAGCAGGTGCTCAGGCGCTTCAGCGACTCCGCCTCCCAAAATGACTTTCTTGGGGTTGAACAAATTGGCTGCAGCGCCTATGGCAAACGCCAAAGCATCAACTGCTTCGGCGAGGATTTGCTTTGCGATAGGGTCACCCTGCTCGGCGAGTTGAAAGACCTCCTCGCTCCTCACAAGTCTCCCGAGCCGTTCTGTCCCTTCACGACCGATGGCGCTTCCCGATGCTATTGCTTCCAAACATCCTTTCCTGCCGCAAGTGCAAACGGGACCGTCGGGCTTGACAGTCATATGCCCGATCTCTCCCGCCAAATTTCTCCAACCGCGAACCAGTTTGCCGTCGCTGATGATTCCGCCACCGATTCCCGTCCCGATGTTGACATAAAGCAAGTCATTTACGCCTTTACCTGCGCCGAACATCCATTCCCCAAGCGTTCCCGCATTGGCATCGTTGTCAACGGTTACGGGAACGCCAAAACGGTGCTCAAGTTCGCTCCTCAAAGGGAAGTTTTCCCAGCCCGGCACATGGTGCGATAGGTAGACTATGCCGCGCTCAAAGTCAACGGGACCACCAAAGCCCACCCCAACCTTTTCAACGCTCAGTCCCTGAGTTTTCGCCTCTTCATGCAAAGACTTCACCATCTCACAAATGGCTTTGAACCCGCCTTCAGCGCCTTCTTCCCGTTTCGTCTGTATCCTCAGCAACTTGACAATTTTCCCATCGCGGTTAGCCAGTGCTGCGGTCATTTTCGTTCCACCGACATCAACGCCGATGACCCCAGCCTTCATGTCTCCTCACCGCCATTCAGCAATTCTTTCGGCGAGTTCGCGAAAGTTTCGGTTGGGATGTGATGCGACGAGTTCCCGCACATTTTTGTCCTCCCGCAAAATCTTAGCGAGTTCTCTCACCTTCTTGCCATAGGGGTCGTAGAATATGACCCCAGCAATCGGAAACTTGCTAACGGTCGCTAACGCTTTCAACACACCAACTGCTGGTGGCTCAACGGCGTAAAGTTCCACAAATACTGGGACAGGTGACAGGCGAACGAAAGCGTAGAGGAGCGTGTCAAGCCAGTAAGTGAGGTCGTAGGTCAGACAGTAGAGCGGGACCATGCACCATTCCAAGTAAGGCTTCAGCAAGTTCAAGTCAATCCCAAACCGCTCCCGAAGGAAGTAAGGGTCGGGATGGACTGTGAGCGAGAGAGGCTTACCTGCCTCCTTTGCGACGGTCGCAACCCAATCAGTTATGACGGAAACTCGCCATTCATGCCAATCGTTGATGCCACTTTGCGCGAACTTAGCCTTGCAACGGTGACAGTGACAATAATTGGCTTCGGGAAACTGAGCGGAGTCAAGGTGAAGCCCTTCCCAGTTTTCTCTCACTACCTGTTTCACGAACTGAATCAACTCGTTGCGGTATTCGTCAACATTTGGGCAAATCCAACCCCAAGCGAAACCATCGCGCAAGTTATGCTTGCCAGGTAAGGCTGGCAATCCATCCTCGGATACTGCGACCAAATGGGGGAACTTGGATGCAAGGGGCGTGTGACCGAAGCAGGAAATGACTGGGCGAAATTTTGCAGTGGCGTTTGCTGTGCTCATTTGACCTGTCACTTGACGGACAGGAAACAAGACCAAATCAAAATTGGCAGCCAACCTCTCATCAGGTTTCCTCAGCGTGATGCCCAACTTCATTATCTCATCACCTCAGTAACCCGAGAGCGCAATCTGGAAGCCTCAAGGCACTTCTTTGCGCTATTTGTCATCAACCACTCGCAATTTAACCGACAGCGTATAAGTGTGCCCTAAAGCCCGATAGCGTTTCAAATGCGCTTGCGCTAATTTTAAGCCAAGTGAAAAAGGGTTGCGTCTTAAGTTTTTGGGACGAACTTTCCCGTGGCGAAAGCGAGGTGTTGTCGGATGAGTTCTGATAGTCAGGCAAACCGCGACCCTTTAGCGGAAGTGCCTGACGAAGTTCGGCAAGAGTTACAAGAACGCCTTAATGGTGAGCCTCTTCTTACAGTCTTGCGTGCTGACTTGACCCTTGACGGACAATTTGGCGAATCATGGGTTGCTGTCACTCCTTTCCGCCTCATCGTCCTAAGCCCAAACGGCGAGGGGCAGGAAATTTTGTTCACCGAGTTGGATGACCTGAAAGTTGAGGCTTATGTCGGTAACGCCTACCTCTATGCCCAAGTCAATGGAAAAAGGGTTCCCATCGCTCGGTTCACCCACAGCAGGCGAGTGGATTTTGAGTGTTTAGCCCAAGCATTCCAGCGATACAAAACTCAAGGTTTGCCCGAACTGCGATGGGAAGAACCTGAACCGACAATTCGTCGCCCCGGTTTTCTGTCGGGCAGGAGAGGGCGCTGTCCCAAATGCAATCAACCGCTCCCACCATGGACAGATGTCTGCCCGTTCTGCTTGCAGAAAACGAAGGTCCTTAAGCGCATGCTTACCTTCGTCAAACCTTACTGGTTTGCCGCAGTGGGTGGATTCATCCTGTTGGTGCTCATTCAACTAACTGACCTCGTCCAACCGCTCCTGATGCGTTTCACCGTTGACGAGGCGTTGCTCAAGAAGAACTTCCACAACCTCATTGTGGTTGTTGTCGCCGTATTAGGGCTGAACTTCCTCGGGGCTGTGCTTTCAGGCGGACGAAGTTACTTGATGGCTTGGCTGGGCGAGAGGATTGTCATGGACATACGCCGCCGCCTTTACGAGCACTTGCACTTGCTATCCCTCAGGTTCTTTGACCAAGAGCAAACGGGAAGACTTGTCTCGCGAGTCGCTAACGATACCGGGCAACTTCAGGACTTCCTGACGGAAGGGTTACAAGACATCCTGCGCGACATCTTCATGCTGTTGTTTGTCGGCGTTGTCATGTTCATGATGCATTGGAAGTTGGCGTTGGCGACTTTGCTTCCAGTCCCTATCCTCATCTGGTTGGCTAATCGCTTTAGCCAGAGGGTTCGCAGGCTTTGGCACATGGTCTGGCGGCGATTTGCGCGAATTCACGCAATTCTCGCCGACACTATTCCCGGTGCAAGGGTAGTCAAGGCGTTTGGGCAAGAGCGATATGAGGTCCGAAGGTTCAGCGATGCCCTTGACAGTCACTTCAGAGCCACGATGAGGGCAGCGAGACTTTGGACAGTTTTCTTCCCATCGGTAGGCTTCACCACGAGCATCGGTTTTCTGGTCGTTTGGGGTTATGGCGGCTACTTGGTCATCAAGGGCGATTTGAGTTTGGGGAGCATGATGGCTTTCATCGGTTACCTTTGGCGCTTTTACGCTCCAATTCAAAACCTGACCCGTCTCACCCACCGATTGCAACGGGCTGCCACTGCTGCGGAACGAGTGTTTGAAATTTTGGACACTCAACCTGAAATCCAAGACGCACCTGATGCAATTGAACTTGACGAAGTAAAGGGACACATCGTTTTTGAGGGTGTCAGTTTCAGTTACGATGGCATCAACAAGGCGCTCAAGAACATTTCCTTTGAGGTTCAGCCAGGCGAAATGATCGGCTTGGTCGGACCTTCCGGTGCGGGCAAGTCAACCCTCATCAGTTTGATCCTGAGGTTCTATGACCCGCAGGAAGGACGAATCCTTCTTGACGGCGTTGACCTGAGGAAAATCAAACTCGCATCGCTAAGGAAGCATATTGGTGTTGTGCTTCAGGAAACTTACCTTTTCAACGGCACGATCACAGAAAACATCGCTTACAGTAAACCTGACGCCGATCTTGAGGAAATCATTGCCGCCGCGAAGGTGGCTAATGCCCATGATTTCATCTTGAAGCAACCTGATGCCT
>Ga0197142_1003831_pt1 | contig 12399 bp, 10 predicted proteins | sample GBS60_MetaG_FD_148614 | JGI IMG/M metagenome (GOLD analysis project Ga0197142, IMG submission 148614) | Sediment microbial communities from Great Boiling Springs, Gerlach, Nevada, United States - GBS 60_MetaG | ecosystem: Environmental > Aquatic > Thermal springs > Hot (42-90C) > Sediment... | reverse complement strand
TTCTATCGGCTTCAGCAATTACCTTTTCATGATTTGGCATTTTGATATTTTCTGCTAAGCCAATGCTTATCGTAACCCGCAAATTTGGCTGGACTACGACCCAGTTAAATTCCTCGACGGCACGGCGCAGCTTTTCTGCAACGGGTATGGCTCTCATCAGGGAGGTTTCCAGCAATCCGACCACAAATTCCTCGCCGCCGTATCGCCCAACCAAATCCATGGAGCGCAGATTATTCTTGAAAATCTGTGCCACCGTTCTAATGACCTCATCGCCGACTTGATGTGAGAATGTATCATTAATTTTTTTGAAGTGGTCAATGTCGATGATGGCAATGCAAAAGGGATGATTAAAGCGCTTGCTGCGCTCGAATTCTTGTGCCAGTAGTGTGTCAATATAGCGGCGGTTGTAGAGCTTGGTTAGTCCATCTTCACGGCTTTGTTGCTCGAAGGCTTGTTTTTGTTTTTCTAACTCAGCCATCAGCCGAGTCTTTTCTTTGTCCATATACTGCAGGGCTTCATTTGCCAATTGAAGTTCTGTGCGGGCTTCTTCGAGGGCTAAAATGAGGGTTTGGACTTCTTCATTATTTTTTCCTGCCTCTTGGCTGGTGAGCCTGTCGTAGTATTCTAACAATGCTTTCAAATCTGCTCGATGCCGTTCCAGCAGCGCAATGGCTTCTGACGACATTAAGGCTTTTCTTCTTAGGGCATCGCAGTCTTCAATCAATCTTTTGAGCCGTTCTTGCGGTATCACATTATCCGATGGGACTGGCATACAGATTTTATGACTCATCGTTTTTTAGCACATCCTTTCTTTGTGATGGTTCTTGCACACGAGGGCACCTACTTGTTTTCAAGTCTCCAATTGCACAGGCTTGGCTCTGCTCAATCCTCGTAGGAGACTTGCGCTCCGACTTTAATGCCGCGCTTGGCAAACCATCCTTGATTAAGCTCTATTGCAAAAACGACTGGCACAGACGACTCGTAGCGCGGTTCTTCATCCAGCGGTTTCATCTGATGAATATCGGTAATTCGCCCTTTGGCATCAATAAATGCAATATCCAGAGGGATGTAGGTGTTGCGCATCCAAAACGACTGGATAGCCGGGCGCTCGAAGATAAACAGCATGCCCTCATCTTCTGGTAGCTCGGTGCGAAACATCAGTCCCTTCTGGCGCAGGTCTTCACGGTCTGCAATATCTACCCACACAATGGCGGTATCGATTCTTACCTTGCGCTTGCCTGCACGCACATTCTTCGACTTGCTGATATCCGTCTCTGGATTTTTGAATCTCTCACAGCCTACAAGTAAACCTGCTATCACTGCTAATGCAAGTATTTGCCTTACCATCTTCTGCAGCAAAAAAATTTGTTGCATTATCCCTTAAATTTTACCCTCTTCTCTGTTTTCTACGCTGCGTGAGTTTACATTTATTCGCTGTCTTCAGATTCACTTTGTTCGCCAAGCCTTGGTTGGCGTTTGCCATAGTGAATGTGCCAGAGAAAAAGTCCATTTGGTTTAGCAGATGCACCTGCCAGCCGCACATCTTTAGCTGCAAAGATACGCTTAAAATCGCTAACTGTGAGTGTGCCTCTGCCAACTTCGAGCATGGTTCCTACCAGCAGTCGCACCATGCTGTGAAGAAATCGGTTAGCAGTAATTTCAAACTTAAATGTCGCGCCAATTTTTTTCCACTGCGCTTTTTGCACTGTGCAGATTTTACTTTTTAGCGGTGCGCTGGCTTTACAAAACGATGTAAAATCGTGCTGTCCGACGATAAGGTCGGCACAGCGCTGCATAGCTTCTTGCGATAGATTGGGGTAAGGATAAAATGCTTTATAGCGATGCTCCAAAGCCGTTTTTTTCGTGGTCAGAAAGTAGCGATAGGTGCGTGCGGTTGCCGAAAAGCGGGCATGAAATTCTTTGCTGGCTTCATCAATGCGTTCTATGGAAATTTCCTTTGGCAACAAGCGATTGAGCACATAGTGCAGTTTTTCTCGACTTATTTTGCTGTTTGTCCAAAAATTTGCAACTTGGAGTTTTGCATGTACGCCTGTGTCGGTTCTGCCTGCACCGATAACCTCGATTGACTCTTGCAGCACCTGACACAAAACTTTTTCGAGTTCGCCTTGCACGGTAATTTGGTGCCGATTTTGCGGTTGGCGCTGCCACCCTGCAAAAGGGGTGCCATCGTATTGAAGCAAAAGTTTGAGATTTCGCGTCTTGCCTACTGGCTGCATGTTGAATGTGTTTGCTTGCGAGAGTCGCTTTCAGGTTTTGCCCTCGGACTTGTGCGCCATTCAGATGTTTCTAACGGATGAAGAAATGTTTGAGACTAAATTTTTGGTTTAAAGTTAGCAACCCTTTGACATTCTTTTTTGGTTTAGTGGCTCAAAAACGAGCATCAGGCAAGTCAGGGGAATGCCATCCAACATGAGCTATGAATGATGTTTTCCGCACTTCTGTTCTTTTTTCCCGCGAGCGGCTGTTGCTGCTGATTTTGGCAATGGTGCAATTGACCAATGTGTTAGACTTTGTGGTCATGATGCCGCTTGGACCGCAGTTCATGCGCCACTTTTCCATTTCGCCGCAAGCCTTTGGCATGATGGTCTCTTCCTACACCTTCAGTGCCGCTGCCTTTGGATTTCTTGGAGCATTTTTCATCGACCGTTTTGACCGCCGAGTTGCTCTTCTCATGCTTTATGCGGGCTTTACACTTGGCACTTTTTGTTGCGCGCTGGCACCGACCTATCAGCTTCTGACACTGGCTCGCTCACTTGCTGGGGCATTTGGCGGGATTATGGGCGCCGTGGTCATGGCTATTGTCGGGGATGCTTTTCCTGAAGCACGGCGCGGGGCTGCCACCGGCGTGATTATGTCCTCTTTTTCCGTTGCGTCCATCGTAGGCGTGCCTTTTGGGCTCTACCTTGCTCATCTGCTTTCGTGGCAAGCCCCATTTTTTATGCTTGCGGCACTGAGCGCCGCAACTTGGCTTGGCGCCTTTTACCTTTTGCCACCGCTCACACAGCACCTGCATTCTGCCGCACCCGTCTCACCGATTGCTGAGATGCGCCTTGTGCTTTCCTTCCCGAACACTCTGCGCGCTTTTGCTTTCATGAGTGCCTTAATGCTGGCAGGCTTTTCCGTGATTCCTTTTATCAGTCCTTACATGGTGGGCAATGTGGGACTTTCGGAGTCAGACTTGCCTTACATTTACCTCTTTGGCGGGCTTGCCACGTTCTTTACCTCGCGCTATGTGGGCGTGCTGTCAGACCGATATGGCAAGAAACTCACCTTTCAGGTGCTTGCGCTCTGCTCGATTGTGCCGATTTTGCTTCTGACGTCTTTGCCAAGCGTCCCTGTTTTTCTGGCGTTAGCAGTTACAACGCTCTTCATGATTTTGATTTCTGGTCGGTTTGTGCCAGCTGTTGCGCTGGTTAACTCGAGCGTGGTATCGCGTCATCGTGGCAGTTTCATGAGCCTGACTGCTTCGGTGCAACAGCTTTCGTCAGGTTTGGCTTCATTTCTTGCTGGGTTAGTGATTGGTAAGGGTCATGGTCAAGCTCTGACCAACTACTGGGTTGTTGGCATCATTGCAAGTCTGCTGACTTTGCTTTGCATTTGGCTTGCCGAATGGATAAAGCCTGCCGAGTTGCCGCTCGCAACTGATGAGCCTGCCGCAACTGCCCCCATCGCAGAGGGTGCATAACATTCTTTTAACGCTTGTTTGTTTTTTTACAACTCTATTGCGTGTTATATTTCTGCAAACCGGGATGATAATAATTTCAGAATCAAATGTATGAACGGATGAAAAAAGCCGCTACAATTTTATTTTGCTCTCTGCTGCTGCTTGCTGCATCTTCCTCATTTATCTTTGCCCAGTCTCCGGTTACTGCCGATGGGCGGATTTTTCATACCCAGAAAGCCCTGCTGCCTCGCATTGGCACGCTTAGTGCAGGACTTAGCGGGTCGTTTTTCATCCGACCGGTAGATTACATTGCTGGTGGCGGCGTGCCTGATGATATTCTTCAGACCAATGCCGATATTAATGTTGATTATGTGATGACGCGCAATTTAGCAATTGCCCTCACGGTCAACACGCTTCGCATTGAAAACCGCTTGGATAAACTGCCCACCGAGACGCTCTTTTTCAGTGGGGTGCGGCTTGCGCTCAAAGTTGGCTCACTTGCGGTTGCCAACAATCGCATTCATTTAGGGGGTTGGTTTGAGGTGTTCGCCCCATTTTCACGAGAGCCGAATCCGCCCCTGATGCCCTTTACCACGAATGAGTTTGGCGTTGGCTTGAACTTTGCAGGTTCATACTTTTTTGACAATATCTTCCCTGAAACTTCAGGCGGCATTCATCTCAATCTTGGACTCCGAAACTACGCTTCGGCTCAGACTGTCGTTACACGCGGCGTCAACCCGCCCACTCGCATTGGGAATGACATTATCACGCTTCGCTACGCTCTTGGCTACGACACACCAATTCCCATCCGTGGTCAGAATCTCATTGCTTTTGCCGAAGTCTTCGGTGAGTTCTACATCACCCCCTCTTTGCTGGAGTATATCTACGGGCGTGAAAACTTTGCATATATCGGCGCTGGCGCCAAGTATCAAGTCTTCGATTGGCTGTGGGTAGAAGCGATGGGACAGTTTCTGCTTCTGGGCAGCAGCGATGAGACCAGCTATCTTACCAATCTTGGCACTCGCCCTGTCTCTTTGGTGGGCTTAAATTATGCGCCATGGCGCGTAACGGGTGGCGCCAAAGTTGAGTTCGGTCGCCGCGTGAGAATTCCATATATCATTGATGAAGCATTAGGTCTGTATGACCCTTTAACCTATTCCAAGAGTGAGCGTATTCGCCATAGAAGAATTATGGATGTTTTGGATGAGCGCTCACAAGAACTTTTTGAGCTCTTCAAAGAAGCACGCAAGCAGGATTCTACACTTAGCGGGAAAATTTACTACGAGCTTGTTATTGGCACACGCGGCACGGTCGAAAAAATCCGCTCCCTTGTCTCCACGCTTGATGAAAACGCCTATTCAGAGTTTTTGGAAGAACAATTTGCCGAAGCCATTCGCAGCTGGCGCTTTCCGCCCGGCAATCGAGAAGTTATCTTTGATGTCTTCAAAATTGAGGTTTCCAAAGACGGAAGATTGAGCATTATCTCCACGCCTTACTTAGAAGAAGCCACTAAGCAGGCTCAGGCACGATAGCGCGGTAGGTATCGCGGGCAATAATGAGTTCTTCATTAGTGGGAATGACCCATGCGGTCAATCGGCTTTCAGGCGTGGAAATTTTGCCTTCTTTTCCTCCTATCATCTCACTGTTCTTGTTGGCATCCAATTCTAAGCCTAACCACTCCATGTTGGCACAGATTTTTGCTCGGATGTAATCTGAATTTTCACCAATGCCGCCCGTGAAGGTAATGGCTTGTGCTCCGCCCAGCACCGCCAAGTATGCACCGATATACTTGCGCACGCGGTAGCAATAAATTTCAATTGCCAGCTTAGCGCGTCGGTCATCATTTTCTCTGGCTTCTTCAATCAAATCGCGCATATCATTGGTCAACCCTGAAATGCCCAGCAGTCCAGACTGGCGATTGAGCAAGGCATCGACGGCATCAGACGAGTAATTTTCTTTGTGCTCTAAGTAGTTGATGATGGCCGGGTCAATATCGCCAGAGCGTGTGCCCATTACCAAGCCTTCTAATGGGGTCATTCCCATCGATGTATCGACGGAACAGCCGCCGCGAATTGCGCATGCCGAGCTACCATTGCCCAAGTGCAAAGAAATGATTTTCACCGTGTTGCGCTCAATGCCCATCAGCGTTCGATAGCGAAAGCTCACATACCGATGTGAAATGCCGTGAAAGCCATACCGACGAATTTTATGCCGACGATAAAACTGGTAGGGAATGGCGTATAGATACGCCACCTCTGGCATGGTGTGATGAAAAGCAGTATCAAAGACTGCGACTTGCGGCACATTGTTGCCTAAGAGTTGGCGTGCCGCATAGATACCTTTGAGATTTTGCGGATTGTGGAGCGGCGCCAGTTCAATGCAATCTTCGATTTTGCTGATGACCTGGTCATCAATCACGGTGGAGGCAGTGAGTTTTTCACCGCCGTGCACCACGCGATGTCCAACGGCATGAATATCTGCCAATGACGATAGTCCTTCCAGTTGCACTTCGCCTGATGTCAGCCACTGAATGATTTTTGCAATAGCCGCTTGGTGGTCTCGCACCGGCGCCGCTGAGCGAATCAGTTTATCGGTCTTGCCACGCACATATGTGCGAAATGTCAGCAAGGCTTCCGAACCGATGCGTTCAATCAGACCTGCTGCAACAGGATAATCGGTGTTGTGATTAATCATCTCCCAGTCTGTGCAAAAGACCTGGAACTTGACGCTTGAACTTCCGCAATTGAGTACAAGGATATTCATCGTGCACGATTTTTGATATTTACATCTCTGGCGTAATGGCTCGGATGGTCATGGTTACTGGAGTTAGCGGGTTGTCGCGTGCATCTTTTGGCACAACTGAAATTTTGTCTGCCACATCCATTCCGCTGATTACTTTGCCAAACACGGTATAGCCGGCTCGCACGGGGTCATCCAAGAAAAAGTTATCTCGGACATTGATGTAGAACTGACTGCCTGAAGAGGCTTTCTGTGGGTTGCCATCTCGTGCGGCCGCAATGGTGCCTCGCTTGTTTGGATGTTTGATTTCCGCAGGAATGCGATAGTTTGGACCGCCTGTGCCATGTAGCATGCGCTTGCTTTCATCTCGCGAGAGCGGGTCGCCGCCTTGAATCATGAAATCTTTGATGACACGGTGAAACCTTAGGCCGTCGTAATACTTCTCGGCAACCAGCTTCGCAAAATTATCTCGATGCAACGGCGTATCATCAAACAGCTCCACGGTGATATTGCCCAGCGTGGTTTCAATCAAGAACTGAAGTGGCATAAGTATTGATTTATGGTTACGGTAAAACAGGGCGACGCTACAACGCACTTATTTTTCGGTATAGGGATAAATTTTTATCCACACACGCTCTAAGGGCACGTTGTAGACATCACGCTCGACCTTTGCAATTTTATCAAGAGTTTCCATTCCTGCAATAACTCGCCCGAAAACGGTATAACTGCCGTCGTAGAAGCGGTTGTCATTGAGGTTAATATAAAATTGAGACGCAGATGATGCGCGTTGCGGATTTTCTCTGTCGTCTTTGCGTGCGGCCGCTACGGTGCCTCGAAAGTGGGAGTGCTTAATTTCGGCGGGCAGTGTGCGATTGTCAAGTGAGTCCAGACTTGGGTTTGGAGCAGAGCGAAAGCGTGAGTCACCGGCTTGCACAATCAGTTCGGGCACCACGCGATGGAAGGCAAGGTCGTTGTAGTAACCGCGCTCGACCAGCATTTCAAAATTGCGCTTGTGCGCCGGCGTATCATCAAACAGCTCGATGATGAAAGTGCCTTTGGCGGTTTCGACAAGATACTTTGTGCGCGTAGAGGTTTTGAGTGAATCAGACTGCGCCTTATCGGATATTCCTCGCTTTACACAGCCCAGCAAGCCCCACACCTGAAACAGAAGTATCAGATAGACAAGGCATCGCATGGCTCCGTAGGGGTAGAAATTGGTTTCAGAGTTTCAAGCGTGCAATGGCTTTGTCTGCCTCTCGCCCCTCGAGTGAGAGTGGGAACTTCTTTTTGATTTGCTCAAAAATTTCGAGTGCTTCTTTCTTTTCACCGGCAAGTTCGTAGGCACGCCCAGCATCACTGAGGTAGAAGGCTTCGAAGGCTCGGTTCTGCACGGTTGTTGCGGCTTTGTGGTAGAGTTCAGCCGCTTGTTTATACTGTTTCTTCTGCTCATAGCATGCCGCTTCTCCTGCCATGGCTGCGGCTTTAAGCAGTGGGGCTTTTGTAGAGACACTCTTGTAGAAGGTTATGGCAGAATCCAACGCATTACGCTGATACAGGGCACACGCCAAGTAAAACTTTGCCAGCTCCCCCGATGCCGTGCCAGAGTAGCGCTGCACCAGCTTTTGCAGCCCGATGTGCGTGCTATCGTCTTCCATTGCGGCGCTCCAGTCGCCGTCTTTATAGCGGCTCATCACTTGCGCCAACTTTTCAGTGGCTTCTATTTCAAGCGCAGCACTCCGCTGACTCCAAAATAGCAGTCCCCCAATCAGTAGCACTATGGCGATGCCGATGCCAATCACCAAGTTTTGGTGCTGCTCATAAAAACCAACAGCTTGGTAATACCACAACTCCAAGTTTGCTATATCGTCTGAGCCCTTGCGTTTTGTGGCGGTGGGTTTGGTTTGTTTTTGCAACGTGTCTTCTGCCATTTTTGCGCTAAATTTTTTGAGCCTCAAATTTAGAAAATCAGCCCTTGAACTCAAAAATTGCTAACAAGACTTTCAATTTAGCAGGCAGAATGCTAATTAGCAAAAGGCTGCACACGCAGCGCCCTTGTTTCCGCAGGTTTTTATGTTTTTTCTGGCAAGGTGCAGTGTTGTGCCAAATGCCAGTATGCATGTGGGGGCACGATTCTGTTTAGGGTTTGTTTTTTCTGCGGCTCGCTCTCATGCCACACACATTGTGCGCGGCAAGCCACATTAGCGTTTACATGGTGTAGCGTTTGCATTTTTTCAGAATTGTATAACTCCGATAGAATACGGATACAGCAATGCCTGAACCTAACCCAAATAACGGTCTCGATATTGAGCTCTCAGATGAAATCTCCGTTGCGGAGCTGGCAGAGCTTCAACCTGTCGATATTGCCGAGTATCTTGCTGAACTTCCCATAGAGAAAGCCGCAAAAGTGCTCACCGACCTGCCGATTGATGTGGCACAAGAGACGGTTGCCACACGACTTTTCCCCAACTTGCAAGACCTGTTTTTGGCGTTGCCGAACGAACGCGCGGTGGAAATTATCCGCAATCTGCGCACCGATGAGCGCGTCTATCTCTTTCGCCAGCTTTACTTAGCAAAAGGTGAGAAAGCCGAACAGCTCAACAAAAAGCTTTTCTCGCAATTGCCGGAGGATATGCAAACGGAGTTGCAAAACTTCCTGCGCTATCCGCTCACGAGCATTGCGTCCATGATGACCACAGAGTTCACGGCTGTCTATGCCGATATGAGCGTTGAAATGGCGAAAAAGCTGGTGTTGCGGCAACAAAAATTTGGTCGCAAACGTGAAATCTACGACATCTATGTTTTAGAGCGAGATGATGGGGAAAAGCGCCTTGTGGGCGTCGTCAGCCTCCGCGACCTCTTGCTCGCCGATGACCACGACACGGTTGAAGACATCATGCAGCGCGACCCGATTAGCATTTTACCGACCGAAGAACGCTGGGAGGCGGCGATTTTGGTCTCAAAGTATAACCTCTTGTCTCTGCCTGTGGTCACGCATGACAATCGCATGCTTGGCATCGTTACCGTAGACGACATCATTGATGTGATTGTCCAAGAAGAAACACGCGATTACCTCAAGCTGGGCGGCGTGCAAACCAGCGCCACCGATAAGCCCTACTTTGAGACCCCAATTTGGACCAATGTGCGCAAGCGCCTGACTTGGCTCCTGCTACTCTTCGTCGGCGGCACCCTCACCGCCAACGTGCTCGAGGGCTTCAAAGCTGAAATTGAAAAAGTGGTCGTGCTGACCATCTTTATTCCACTGCTCATCGGCACAGGCGGCAATGCTGGCTCACAGACGGTGTCGACCGTCATTCGCGGCTTGACCATCAGCGAAATCAAGCCTCAAGATTGGCTGAAAGTGCTCTTCAAAGAGCTCTCTACGGGATTGGCGTTAGGACTTCTGCTTTGCGGTATTGCCAGCATTTTTGCCATGTTTCGCATTGGGGATTGGCACTTGGCGGTTACCGTTGGACTAAGCGTGATTGCTATCTGTACTTGGGCAAACGTCATTGGAGCACTCATCCCAATTGTTGCCGAATCTTTGGGGCATGACCCAACGGTGCTCTCTGCGCCGCTTATCACGACGCTTGTCGATGCCACTGGGCTTGTTATCTATTTTACAGTGGCGAAGTTAGTCTTAGGGCTCTAACCTGCACTGGCGTAGCTTTTTCGTATATTTGCGTAACTTTTTGGTTGCAACTTACGCTTCTTTTTCAGCGTAAGGCGCAACACTTTGCCTCTGTGGCATTGTGTTTGGTTGTTACTCAAAAAAATGCTCAAAACTTGTCGCAAACTATGAAGCTCTACGTTTCCAACAAGAACGAATCTCCACGCATGTTTGAAAATAACTTCGTCGATGCGTGCTCACGCTGGCATTGGACTTCGCCGCTATGGGTATATGTGCCGTTCGTCGCTTTCTTGATGTATCTCTCGCTTGTCAGTTATGAAGTCCACATCGCCGTGACGGCGGCTCTGTTTGTTGTGGGCATGTTTGCTTGGACATTTGCTGAATATGTTTTGCACCGCTTTGTTTTTCACTACCATCCGAGTAGCGCATGGGGCAAGCGTTTGATTTGGATTTTGCATGGCGTTCATCACGATTACCCCAGCGATGCGTGGCGCTTGGTGATGCCGCTTCCGATTAGCCTGCCGCTGGCGGTGGTCTTCTACACGCTTTTCTATCTCGTCATTGGCGAAAGCCACACGCCTGCCTTCATGGCTGGATTTGTTACCGGTTACCTCATCTACGATATTGGGCACTATGCCGTGCATCACTTTCCAATAAAGGGCGGCATTTGGGGATACTTGCGAGAGCACCATATGCGGCATCACTTCAAATCGCCTCATCAAGGCTACGGCGTAAGCTCACCACTATGGGATTATGTTTTTGGCACGATGTTTACAGCACGCTCTTCCGACAATGACAAAAGCTCGGCGCCATATTCTTCACGCCGCACCGCTGACCATCGCGCAGAGTGTTAAGTTACCCGGGGGCAGAAGCGTGTCTTCTGCCTCTTCTGGTTTGTAGGATTGCCGTAACCGAGAGAGCTATGAAATTCAACCATCACGCTTCATGCAGCCAACCAGAACACTTCTTTTTCTCATCAGTGTCTTTCTGATTCTTGGTATGGTTGCAATGCTGTTTCCAGAACAGGGCATTCGTCTCTCGGATAATTTCTCACTACGATTTTTCACTCTACGCACGCTGATTGGCATCGATGAGCTTGACCCTCCTGAACTTGCCAGTGTTTCAGCCGCTCCACTTCCGCAAACCGGCACGGCTATTGCCAACCGCACCAAATACCACATTGACCCTCAAGATTCTTCACGCCTGATTTACCCCAATGACGACAAGAGCGTTCTCTACCCACTGTTTGAGGAACTTACACGCGCCTCGCAAGCCCCGACGCCAATTCGCATCCTGCACTACGGCGATTCACAAATCGAGGAAGACCGCATGACCAGTACCATTCGCAAAGAATTGCAACGCCATTTCGGGGGCGCTGGTGTGGGACTCATGTCAGCTAAACCTCTCACCAATTCTCTTTCCATTTCGCATAGCTGGTCAGATAACTGGCAGCGCTATGCCGTATTCGGCGACAGTTCCAAGCCCACGCATAATCGCTTTGGCATCATGGCAGCGTATTGCAATTACCAAGATGCTCAAGCCTCACTTTCTTTTCAGAGAAAAAAATCGGCTGCCCCTGCGCTTGACATCACCCGCGTCAGTGTGCTGTATGGCGGGGCAAAAAGTTCTGCTAAGGTTAGTCTCAGCGGGCGTGCCTTTCATGGCGAAAAAACTCTTCAAAAAGGCAAACGCTTTGGAAAGGTTGAGTGGGAACTTTCTCATGCTGAAGAACCTTTGCGCTTGAAATTTACAGGCAACAGTCCAGACATTTACGCCATTACGCTCGATGGCAAGAATGGTGTTGCCGTCGATAACATTCCGATTCGCGGCTCTTCGGGCGTAGAATTTGTCAAGATGGATTCTGCGCTTTTTGCGGAAAGCATCAAAGCGATGGGGGTTAAGGCCGTGATTTTCCAATTCGGTGGCAACACTGTGCCATACATCAAAAGTCAAAAAGACCTTGAGTGGTATGAGACTCAACTGATTAAGCAATTTCGCTTGTTCAAGTCTCTTGGGTTGCACCTGATTGTGATTGGTCCTTCGGATATGTCGACCAAATTAAAAGAAAAATTTGTAACATACGCCTACTTGCCTGATGTGCGCGACATGATGCTACGCACCACGCATTACTTTGGTGGCGTCTATTGGGATATGTATGCTGCTATGGGCGGCAGAAATTCCATGCCCAAATGGGTCAGGCAAAAACTGGCAATCGAAGACTATACCCACTTCACCCGCGAAGGCGCAGAAAAAGTTGCGCAAATGTTCATCACATCTTTTATGAAAGACTATCGTGAGTATCAGCATGCTACACAACAAACCACTCACACTACCGATGTCAAAACCG
>Ga0197142_1003829_pt1 | contig 12403 bp, 10 predicted proteins | sample GBS60_MetaG_FD_148614 | JGI IMG/M metagenome (GOLD analysis project Ga0197142, IMG submission 148614) | Sediment microbial communities from Great Boiling Springs, Gerlach, Nevada, United States - GBS 60_MetaG | ecosystem: Environmental > Aquatic > Thermal springs > Hot (42-90C) > Sediment... | reverse complement strand
GGTACTTGTCTTCTACCTGTTGCAGGACCGTGGCCACCGCCGCTTCACCCTCCAAAAAGGCTCTCTGCTGCAGGGCTAGTGTACCGCCCGGTGGGGGAAACAAAAAGCGGGCGGAACACCGCCCGCTGGGCAAGGCTCGCCAAAGACCTCAGTAGGAGTCTTCCGCGAAGTACTCATGGTTGTCAGCGTTGTCGATGGCCTTGCTGGGCTGGGAAACCGCAAGGTTGTGGGCTGCGGTGGCGCCGTAAGCCCAGTCGTCGGTGGAAGCTACGGCGTAAAAATGGCTAATCTCGTGCACCAACGTTCCCGCTTTGGAGTCCCGGCCGGTCATGGGCGCCGACCAAAACGCCCTGCAAAGGTAGATCTTGTAGGGCCGGTTGGGGTAGACGTAAGCGTAGTAGTTTTGGGTGCAGGAGCAGTCGAAGGTCACCGGCTTGTTGGCCAGGGCATCTTTGATGGCGGAAAAGTGGGACTTCACCGTATTGAAGTAGGTGCTGGAGGGGTTGGAGCGGTAGTCGAACCACCACTTGTAACGGGAGGAGGTCTTGCCATACCGCACCAGGTAGTTGTAGCCGTTGGTGGCCATGGTGACCGCGTAGTTCAGAGCGCTGGAAAGCGTGCTCTTTTGGGTGTTGGTGCAGTTGGTGTAGCCACCCACGTACATGGCGGAAAGATCAAGCTGCAACTCCCGCTCCGCCTCTTCCAAGCCCTCAACCCAAAACTGGGCTTCGCCCACGCTCTGCACCGTGGCCTTGAGTTCAGGGCCCTCTGGGCTTTCCTTCACCACCAGCCGCTCGTGGCGAAAGCGCACCGCGTAGTCACCCTTCACCGTGAGGTCGTAGGCCGCGGAGATGTCAACTGAAACTTGCAGGGTTTCTCCCGGTTCGAGCTTGAGGTAGTCCTCCGGTCCGGGAGCGGGTCGCTTGATGAGCTTGCCCACGTACGGCACCGGTTGGCCGTTCCGGGCAACCGCAAAGATGTTGGCCTCGATCCCATCCACCGGCGTGAACCAGCGCAACACCCAAAGGGTTCGGTCGCTTTCGTTGGTGAGGCTCCAGGAGACCACCAGCGGTTCGTCTAACCGGAACTCCCCCTGGGCGGTTTGCACCTCAACCGCCAGGCGCGCAGCGCTGCCCTCCTCGGCGGGGGGGAGCGCACCCAGAGTAGTGGCAAACAGCACCAAAAACAGCGCAGCAAAAATCCTTCTCATCGCAACCTCCTTGGTGTCGGGTCTGCTTTGATGGCCCGACAGGTTTTGCTCCCTAAATCCAAAAACACGAGCGGGATCTTGTCAAGCAGGGCGAATGTTTTTCTGTACAGACGCTTTTATGCCGTCTCCCGTTTGCTAGCCGCAGCTCTTCGTCTTTGGCTTGCCGAAGGATTTTCGATCCAAGGCGTTGGGACGGCCCGGTCGCCCGGTTCGAGGCGCCGAAAGCGAGCTCTCTTTGCGCCGCCGCAAAGACCTTGCGGTGCGGGGCGCTAAATTGCAAGCCGTGAGGGGGTTGGGGAACCGCCGGAAGAGGGAGGAAAAAACCTTACGCGCCATGCTGGCGCTGTACTGCCGGGCGCATCATGGGGGGAGGGAGCTCTGCCCAGCCTGCCAAGAGCTTTTGGCCTACGCCACCCGGCGGCTGGCGCTTTGTCCTTTTGGGGAGGAAAAACCCGCCTGCATCCACTGCCCGATCCACTGCTATCGACCCCAGCCTCGGGAGGCGGTGCGGGCGGTGATGCGCTTTGCTGGACCCCGGATGCTCTGGCACCACCCGTACCTGGCCATCCGCCACCTTTGGGACCAGCACTTCGGTCCCAGGCCCGAAAAGCCCCCTGCGAAGCAGACCGCGCCGTGAGCCAAGCTTCAGCAGACGGAAAGCTGCAAGACACGGCTCTTTCCCCCGCACCTGTTTCTACTCGCCCGAGCCTTCTCGGCTTCACCCGAACTCCTCGGGGCGTTCACGGAGGCTTCGCAAAAGCACTGCATGCTTGCCGTGGAGGCAAAAGGCGAGGGGAGCGAGGAGGCAACGATGAGCTGGAAGAAGATGGACATGCACGTTCACTCGTGCTTTTCCGTGGAGCCGGTACCCGGGGTTGTCGGGGTGTCGTTCCAGCCCAAGGAAACCCCAGAAGAGCTCTACCACCGCGCCAAAGCCCGGGGCATGGACTTTGTCACCATTACCGATCACGACACCATTGACGGGTGCTTGGACTTCCTGGAGCGGCATCCGGAGGTGACGGATTTCGTGGTGGGGGAAGAGGTCTCCACCCAGCTGCCGAAAAGCGGGCTTACGGTGCACATCAACGTTTACGGGCACAACCAGGAGCAGCATCGGGAACTTCAGGCCAGACGCGAGAGCGCCTTTGATGTGGTGGCGTACTGCCGCAGCCAAAAGCTTTTCTTTGCTTGGAACCATCCCTTCTACCGGGAAAACATGTCCACGATCCAGGAGGAAGAGTTCATGGCGCTTTTAGCCCAGGTTCCGGTGCTGGAGGTGCGCAACGGGGGACGGATGCAGCTGCTCAACGTGCTGGCGGAGGAGCTGGCGGTGCGCCATGCGAAGGGGATGCAGGGGGGCAGCGATACCCACACCGGCCACATCGGCAGCGTCTACACCGCTGCGCCCTGCAACACCCTCGCTGGGTTTTTTGCAGCAATCCGCACGGGCCGCAGCCGGGTGGTGGGGAGCCACTCCACCCCCAGGACCTTCCTGCTCCACAACTACCTGGTGGGCCGGCGGCACGTGATTCGAGAGCACCTGCGGAAGGCCTCTTCCTTTTCCGAGCGCACGCGCCTTCGGCTTTTGGCTGCACTCTCTTTGGTGCTGTCCCCCTGGATCGTGCGTCGGCACTTCCGCGGCCAACTGGAGATGGCACACATCGCCCTGGCTTCCCTGGGAGTGTTCCGCAGCGTTTTCCCACCGGTCCTCGAGGCAGCCTAACCTTCCGCCTGGAGGTTCGCGGCAAGCTCCAGGATCCGGCTGGTGCCTTCCCGCGGGAGGCGGTGAAAGCCGTTCCAGGCAGCACCCGCCAAGAGGCCCTCGTCCAGCCAATCCAGGATCCACTGCCCTGCAGCATGGGCAGCTTCCTGTTTCAGGGCGGCACCGCGCTCCATGGCCCAGCGCCGGTTCAGCACCTCGTGCACCCCCACAGGGGGAGCCAGCACCAGAGCTAAGCCCAGAGCGCCGTAAAATGTAAGTTCCGAGGGCTTGGTCCAGAGGATGTCGGTGTCCAGCAAGGTGGCGTTGAAGCGCTCCAGGTAAGCCTCCCAGCTTGGCTCGTACAGCACAGCCACGCTCTCCTCAGGGAGATCGCTCAGCTGGGCCGCCGCAAGCCAGCCTCGAAAGAGCTCCGCCAGATGAGCGTGCACTCCAGCTACCAAAGTGAGTCGGAGCCGGCCGGCGCGAACAGCTGGGGCCAGGGAGGGAATCGCCGCCCTGGCAATGCCGGCTTGGGCCCCAGCACCACCCACGGCGAAGGTGAGACGCGGGGGATCTTCCACTGAAGTGCACGTATGATCCGACGTTCCCACCGCATCGCCGAGCTGGCGCCGAAACGTCCCTTTCGGGTCGAGCCGCGCAAGGCGACGGGCAAACCGTTGCGTCGCCTCTTCGGGGTTGCCGGGCAGGGTCAGTTCCTCAGGCAGGGGGAACCCGGTGAGGTGCACCCGGTGCGGTGGAACCCCGTAAGCCAGAAGCCTTCGCGCTGCCCGCTCACTGGGGGCACAGTAGTGGATGGGAAAGGCCCGAGGATCCGCTGGCACCCAAATGCGGTTGATATCGGAATCGGTGACCACGCACACCACCCTGGTGCACCCTGCGGTGGCTGCGGCGATGGCTGGCGCGAAAAAGGTGGCGAGCAGGGACTGCTGGTGGGCTTGGAGCTGCGCCACGAGGTTAGCGCCAAGCCCCTTTTTGGTGAGCTGCTGCAAGAACTTCACCCCCAAAGTGGGGGAGGAGAGGTCGCGGTAAGGGTAAAGGTGCGGGATGTCCGTGATGATCTCCAAAAGCAAGCGCAAAGCCCGGCCGGCCCCACCCCGCTGCGAAGCTCGGGAAAGGGCGGTGTACGCCAACCTGAGGTGGTTCCAGAGCTGCTCTTCCCGGGGGGAGGCGAACGGGAACCGGTCCACCAGGTTCACCGGCACGCCGCAGGCCTTGGCTAGGGCGTGGGCTGCCCGGATGTGGCCGTAACCCATGTCCACCGCGGCAACCAGCAGCTGCTCCGGAGCAGGTAGGCGGCCCATCATCCCAACGGAACAAGACCCTACCACAGGCGGAACCTTTCACCGTTTTTTCACACCGCCTGAAAGCATTCTTCATGGTGGTAGGGGACCCTTTCCCCATGCTCGAGTGGTCTATCCTTGCCCTCGTGCTCCTGGCGCTGGTGCTCCGGGGCATCATGGCTTGGGCTACTGCCCGGCAGCTGCGGCAAGTTGGCCCGCAAGCGCCCTCAAGCTGGCCGGGGGTGAGCATCCTCAAGCCGGTAAAAGGGGTGGATGCGGAACTGGCGGCGAACCTCCACAGCATCTTCCAGCAGGATTACCCGGCTTTCGAGGTGTTGGTAGCTGCCGCGGATCCCCAGGATCCTGCCCTGGAGGTGGCCCGGGAAGTGGCGGCCCATTACCCCCAGGTGCCGTGTCGGGTTTTGGCTGGTCCGCCGGCAGTGGGGCCTAACCCCAAGGTGGGGAACCTGGCCACCATGGCTGCCCACGCCCGTTGTGACCTGCTGCTGATCTCGGATGCCAACGTCCGCATGGCTCCAGGTACTTTGGCCCACCTGGTGGCCCTCGCCCTGCAGCCGGGTGTAGGGCTGGTTTCTGCGCCGATCCGCGGGAGCGGATGGGGGAGCTGGGGGGGAGCGCTGGACGCAGCGCTTTTGAACACCTTCGTCATCGGGGGCGTGGCGAGCCTGGATCAACTCTTTGCTAAGGCGTGCGTGGTGGGCAAGACCATGCTCTTGCATCGCGCCACCTTGGAGGCCATGGGAGGGTTCGCCTTTTTGGCCCGTTACCTCGCTGAGGACCAGGTCTGCGGCGAGGAGGTGGTGCGGCTCGGCCAGCGGGTGGTGCTGGCGTCTTGCCCCGTGGATAACATCACGGGCTGTGCCTCGGTGAAAGCCACGTTCGGCCGCTACCTGCGCTGGGCGAGTATCCGGCGCCGTATGGCCCCAGTCGGGTTTGCTGGGGAAATCCTCCTGTTCCCGCTTCCCTTGGCGGCAGCGGGGCTGCTTTTGGCCCCCGGATGGGTTACGGCCGCAGCGGTAGCCTGCGCCACGGCGGGGATGCTCCTTTTGGCAGCGGCTGTGCGGCGCGTGCTTTCGCCGGTGGGTCCCTCCTGGTGGGCGGCGGTGCTGGCCGGGGACTTTGTGGCGGCTTGGGCCTGGGTCCGAGCCTGGTGGGAGCGTAGCGTGGTGTGGCGGGGGAACCGTTACCGGGTGGGCGCCCGCACGCTCCTTTCGCCCGTGGACGCCACCTCCGGGGCCCCATGGCAGCTGGAGCTGCCCTCGGGTGAGGCCCTGCTCCAAGAAACCGCCCCTAGCGCACTTTGAGCACCACCTTGCCCTTTGGGCCCCCCAGGAGCACCCTGTCCTCCAGGATTTGCTCCACCACGAACCCATCCACGGCGCTCCCTGGCCGCACCTCTTGCCCGTTAATGCTGGCAAAGGACCGGCCCGCACCGTACACCAGAAAGTCCAGGTGGAGGGTCACCCCATCCACCTGCCCCTCCACCACCAACTCGTACGGGCCCGGAGGAGACGGTGAACGTCGGCCCTCGGGGGTCGGTGGCTGGAGGTTTTTGGGTGTTGGGGGAGGGGTTGCTTGGGCGGGCGCTCTGGTTTCGGGCAAAGCTGACGGCCCCGAGGTTTGGTGCTTTGGCTTCGCCGGTGGTGACGGGGCGCTTGCAGCTTGCGGAGGGTTCGGGACCAACCCGGCAGCCGGCTCGGGTTGGGGGGGGCTGGGGGCTTCGGTGCGGGTGAGGAGCCACACGGCGAAAGCCGCGACGAGCGCTGAGAGGAGGCTTGCCGCCAGCACCCCGAAAAACGGGAAGCCGGTCCTTGGGGGTGGGAGAGCTGGCAAAGGGGCCGGGGCGACACCGCGCTCAATTTCCCGCCGCCTTTGCTCCGCTCGGGCCTTGCGAAGCGCTTCGCTGATGAGACTCACCCTCGTCCTCCCAAGGCGCTGATGGCGCGTCGCACGTGGCGTAGCCGCAGCACGTCGCTGCCCTCCACGTATCCCGCCAGCAGGGTCTTGTCACAAACCGCGTTCACCAGGCGGGGGATCCCTTTGGCGTAGCGATGGATTGCCCACAATGCCCAGGGGGTGAACACCGGCCGACCGTTGGCTCCGGCCACCGTGAGCCGGTGCTGGATGTACTGCTTGGTTTCCCTCAATCCAAGGGGGCGCAGGTGGTAGCGTACGGTAATGCGTTGGGCCAATTGCCGCAGGCCAGGGGAGGCCAACTTAGCCGCCAGCTCCGGCTGGCCCAAGAGCACGATGTGCAGAAGCTTGCGGTCGTCGGTTTCCAGGTTCGAAAGAAGCCGCACCTCTTCCAAAAGCTCAGGGGTCAGGTCCTGGGCCTCGTCAATGAACAGCGCTACATCCACCCCCGCTGCGGCCCGCTCCAGGAGGTAGTGGTTGAGCTTGTCCAAAAGCCGCACCCGGTCGCTCCCCTTCGCCTCCTGCCCCAGCTCTTTGAGGATCGAGCGCAAAAGCTGGAGGGAGGTCATGACTGGGTTGAGGATGAGGGCTGCCTGGTAGTTATCAGGTAAGTTGGCCAACACTGCCCGGCAAAGGGTGGTTTTGCCCGTGCCTACCTCCCCGGTGATTTGCACAAAGCCCTCGTGGCGCACCAAGGCAAACAGCAGGTGTTCGAAGGCCTCCCGGTGCTGGCGAGAAAAGTACAAAAACCGTGGGTCAGGGGTAAGGCTGAAGGGGGAGCCGGCGAGTCCGTAAAACGCCTCGTACATGAAAGCACCCTGTCGATTGTACGCCAGGAGGCGGGCTTGCGTGGTAGCGAGGGCTGGAACAAGCACGGGTTGATTTGGGTTTGCTCCACTGTGAGGGTGTGGGTTTTCTTTAGCGGTTTATTGGTTGCAGCGCTTGCTGGCTGTGGGACCCATGCTTTTCCCGACCCCAAAACGCGCACTTCGGAGGCCAACATGAAGCCGAAGTATTCCAGGTCCTTGTACGACATTACCCCCTTGAACAAAGAGGAGGTGGCCCGGCTTGCCGCCCGCCTCGATCCTGAGGCGTTCCGTATTACTCAAAAGGCAGGTACTGAGCCGCCGTTTTGCGGTGGCTACCTCCATGTGAAGGAGCCGGGGACGTTTGTTTGCGTGGTGTGCGGCTTGCCGCTTTTTTCCACCGAGCACAAGTTTGACTCGGGCACCGGGTGGCCCAGCTTTTGGCGGGAGTTTGACCCGGAGCATGTGTTGCGGCAGCCGGATTTTTCCTACGGGATGGTGCGCACAGAGATCCGCTGCGCCCGGTGCGGGGCCCACCTGGGGCACGTGTTCGAGGACGGCCCACCGCCGACCGGCGAGCGGCACTGCGTGAACTCCGCCGCCCTGCGGTTTTACGCCAAGGGGACGACGCTGCCGCCGGAAAGCCAACCGGTGGCCACCGAGGTGGCATACTTCGCTGGCGGCTGTTTCTGGGGGCTGGAGCACTACTTCCAGCAGGGCCCCGGGGTTATCGATGCCCAAGCGGGGTACATGCAGGGGCATGTGGACCACCCAACCTACGAACAGGTGTGTTCAGGAACCACCGGGCATGCGGAAACCGTGAAGGTGGTCTTCGACCCCAAGCGCATCAGCTACCGGCGGCTCTTGGAGGCTTTCTTCGCGATGCACGACCCCACCCAATGGAACCGCCAGGGGCCGGATGTGGGGGAGCAGTACCGTTCGGGGATCTGGTACGTGAATGAGGCCCAGCGGCAGGAGGCCCTGGCGTTCATCCGGGAGTTGGAAGCCAGCGGCCGGTACCGGGGCAAGCCTATCGTCACCCAGGTGGAGCCAGCCAAGACCTTCTGGCCGGCGGAGGAGTACCACCAGGACTACATCGCCAAGACCGGCCGGGCCTGCCACGTGCGCAACCCCTGGTAAAGGTGGGGGGTCAGGGCAGCACCCGCCGGAAGCGCTTGGCCCGCTGGTCGAACACCACAAGCCCAGTTGGGGAGCCCCAAAGCGTGCCCTGCGCCGTGGGCGGCTCCGGCTCCACCACCACGGTCCGCGGCCCGAGCGCAATGGCGCGACGGAACTGCCAGAAGAACCCCTCCTGGATGCGCTGCAGCTCTCCCCGCTGGGGAGACCAAAGGAACGCTGCTTCTTGGCCCCAGGAAAAGCCCAGGCAGCAGAGCAACACCCCGCCCTCGGGAGCTTGGGCAGCGCGACAAGAAAGGCGCGGCGCCTCTGCCCGATCGGCGAGCGTGGTCTCCCCGAGCACGGTGCCCTGCTCATCGCCTAGGCGCAGTTGCCACCGCTCCCCTTGAAGCTCCAGGAACAGCACCCTGGCTCCCACCACGAAGGACTGTCCCGGGCCAGGGACCTCCCGAACCCACCGCACTTGCCCCGCATCCGAAAGCAGCAGCAGCTTCGGCGCTGCAGCGTCCTCCGCGCCTTCTCCGGCATCTTTCCTGGTTTTCCCCAGCTCCACCAGGAAGTCTTTGCCGAAGGGATGGATGAGGGTGCGTCCCACCCGCAAAGCCGGTGCCAAATCTGCCAACGACACGCGGAAGCGCTCCTGGAACCCCGCGGCCCCCCAGGGGCGGGTGAGAAGCGTCACGAAGGGTCTTTCCCCGGCCCCGGCCTCGCGTGCTCCCAGCACCGCCATGACCCGCAGCTCCCCCGCGAAGGCCTGGCACCAGAACTCCTCCAAAGCCCCCTCCAGGGAGGCCCGCACCTGGCCTCTCACCACATCCACCGCCACCAGTCTGCTGGGGCCGTGCTCCGGACGGGTGACCAGCACCGCCTCCGCGCCCCCAGGGGCGGCAGCACAGGCGAGGGCGTCTTCCCCGAAGCCGGTGACGCGCCGGCGCTTGCCGGTGGCCAGCTCCACCAGCTCGGCCCTGCGCCCCGGGCCGCCCCCCACAAGGAGGAACCGGCTGTCCGGGGAAAAGACCGCGTTGGGACGCTCCTGGTACCACTCCTCGATCCCCCGCTGGGGGGCAGGTGTGCGCTTGCCGGAGCTAATCTCCCAGACGAAGCGGGTGTACAGCCTGGGGAACCCCCGGGCCTCCCCCATCACCAGCACCCTCTCCCCGTCGGGACTGACTGTGGCTCGATGCACCCTGGCAAGGCGAAAGGGGGCGCTTTTTTCCATGGCCCCCAAGAACCCCCAGCCCCCCACCCCCACCAGCGCCAACAGCGGCCAGAGGAGCAAGGAGCTGGCCGTCGCCGCGGGGAGGTCGGCGTGGCTGCGAAGCACGGTGACGCAGCTTTCGGCCAAAGCTGCGATGCCGGACAGCACCAGGAGCATCCCCAGGAACGGAAAGAAGCTCTCCACGGCCACCAAGGTTTTGGTAGCCAGGAACGCCTCCCGGAGCGCGTACCCGGCCCCGAGTACCCCCAACAGATGTGCCCCAAGCCAGATGTTGCGGTGGCGGGCCACCAGCGTCACCACGTGGGCCACCGCCCACGCCAGCGCCCACACCGCCCCTGCCGCGAGCCAAAAAACCACGTCCTGCGCTCGTAACGCTCCTGCTGGGAAGGAGGTGAACGGTATCGGCAGCGCCGCCAGGGCGCAGGTCCCGAGGGCAAGCAGGGCGCTTCCCACCAGCGCCCCGGCCCAAGCAGCCAACGGCGGGACCCCGGAAGCCAGCAGGAAGCGCAGCCCCGCGAACCCCCCCGCGGTGCCTAGCGTCCGGGCGCCTAGAAGCAGCGCGCTCAGCACCGCCAGCGCCACCGTGGCTGCCCCGGCGGTGGCCAGCACGACCTCCCCAGGCTCCTGGTGCCAGAGCGAAGGCGCCAGCGCCCCCAGGAGCGGCGCCGCCAGGAGCGCCGCCAGCCCCAGGGCCAAGATCCAGCTTTCCTGCCGCAGAAAGTACCAAACCGCCGCCGCGAGCTTACGCATGGTTTTCCTCCTTTTCCTCCCAGAGGCACTCCGCCAGCTCCGCCAGGGCAGGCTGGCGCACCGAAAGGCCGCATTCCGCAGCCCAGGAGCCGAAGGTGTGGGGGTCCGCCAGCTCCAAAAGGAGCTGGTTTCCCCCGAGGCGGGTCTCCCGGGCCAGCACCCGCCCTGCCCCCGGGGGAAGCTCCGCTGCCACGCTCCCCTCCACCACCGCGTAGCGCGCCTTGAGCGCCTCCATGGGGCCGGCAGCCACTACCCGACCTTGCTGCAACATGAAAAGCTGCTGGCCCAGCCGCTCCGCCAGGGAAAGATCCTGAGTGGCCAGCAGCACCGTGGTGGGGTTTTCCGCCACGAACGCCAAAAGAACCTCCAGCGCCCGCTTGCGGTAAACCGCATCCATCCCCAGGGTGGGCTCGTCCAAGAGCAAAAGCGCCGGCTTGCCCGCCAGGGCCAGCAGCAGCTGGGCGAAGCTCCGCTGTCCCCGGGACAAGCTGCCGAGAGGTTGGGAGAGGGGGAGCCCGGCCGCGGAAGCTGCCTCCTCCAGGGCCCGAGCCTCGGCTTGCGTCAGCGTGCCCGCCAGGGTGCGCCAACGCCCCAGCGCCCGCAAGCTCCAGGTGAGCGGCAGGTCGCAGGCCTCGGCGGCGTAAGCTACCTTTGTCGCGGGGGGCACGCTGGCGCTCCCCCACCCAGCCGCCAGCGGCTCGGCCCCCCGAACCCCCACGCGCGCACCGGCGAAGCCGGATGCGCGCTCATCTTCGCCGCCGCCCGTCCCGGCCGCGGGGGGCACGCTGGCGCTGCTCCTCCGCATCCGGCAGCGCCGCCAGGCAGGGCGGCCGAAGAGCAGCACCTCGCCCTTTCGGGGACGGTAAAACCCCAAGATGCAGCGCAGCAGCGTGGTTTTTCCCGCGCCGTTGGGGCCTGCCACGATGGCGAACTCCCCCTGGGGCACGGTCAAGCTCACCTCCTCCAGCACCTTTTTGCCGTCGAAGGAAAAGGAAAGGGAGCGCACCTCAATGGCGTTGCCGGTCATGCTTTGCCTCCTCTTGCTGCCTCCAAGGCATCCCAGGTGGCTTGCAGCGCGCTTTGCGCCTGTGCCAGGGTGGCGCCCAGCGCCAAAGCCCGGGCCGCGAACGCTCGCGCCGCCTGCGCCAGCTGCGCTTGCAGCTCCTGGGGGGCGAGGGCCGGCGGGTGGGGGGCCACAAACGTGCCCTGCCCCCGTCGCACCTCCAAGATCCCTTCCGCCACCAGCGCTTGGAGCGCCTTGGCCACGGTGGCGGGGTTCAGGGTGAGCTCCTGGGCCAGGGTGCGCACCGAGGGCACCGCTGCCCCGGGCGGCAGCTGGCCACTAACCACCAGCTCGCGGATTCGCTGGGCCAGCTGGCTCCAGAGCGGGGTGGGGTCGGTGGGGTCCAAATACAGCCTCGTTTGCAATCTGGCCTCCCCGCGGTCGCCCGCAATGTACTACTGAATTAATACACCATGACACGTGAGCTGTCAAGTGCCGGCCAGGGGTAGGCTTCGCCTCGAGCTCGGGGGTAGTAGGCAGTGGTTTTCCCGGACGGGAAGGTGCGAGCCGTGCTGGAGGTCCTTGCGCCTTTGGTGGTCTTTGGCGCTTACCTGGAACCTGCCCGGCGGCGGGGTGGGAAGGGGTGGCGTTTCGCGGTGGGTGGCCTTCTGGATTACCTGGTGCTGAACGGCGTCTCTGCCCTCCTGCTGGGTTAGGGACCGCACCTGTTGGTGGGGGGAGCTTGGCTGGGCTTGGTCCACGGCAGCGGTTTCCTGTTCTACGGCGGGGGACGACGCTTGCCCAGCTCCTGGCAGTGTCCCAACTGCCGGCTCTTTAACGAGCCCACCACCTTGGTGTGTGGCTGCGGCCACCCCGGCACCGCCGAACAGCTGGCCGCAGCCCAGCCGGCCCCTGGGGGCGGGGCTGGGGGAGCGGGGCGGGGGCTTAAGGGGCGAGCTCCCGGGTGACGGTGGCACCTCCCATCCTGGCGGAGCTACCGGTGGTCTTCACCACCATGCGGGGCTCGCCAGCAAGCCAAAGCGTGAGCCGCTCCTCCCCTTGGTTGCAGGAGAGCGTGGTTTTCAGCGCGTTTAAGGTTTTTCCCGCCACGCTCAGCTCGTCGGGGCCGATCACCGCCAGCTCGCAAGTGAGGACCTGCTGCCCCAAGGGGTCGAAGCGGTAAAAGCTGGTGGTGGTGCTTTCCTCCAAGGGAAGTGCCGCCACCGTGGGCAGCAGCGCTGCCCCATCCGCGAAGATCTCCCCGGGCAGCGCCACGGCCACCTCCTTTTGCTGCCCTGCCATGACCAGTGTGCCAGAAGCCTTGCCCTGGGCGAACGTCA
>Ga0197142_1003827_pt1 | contig 12405 bp, 10 predicted proteins | sample GBS60_MetaG_FD_148614 | JGI IMG/M metagenome (GOLD analysis project Ga0197142, IMG submission 148614) | Sediment microbial communities from Great Boiling Springs, Gerlach, Nevada, United States - GBS 60_MetaG | ecosystem: Environmental > Aquatic > Thermal springs > Hot (42-90C) > Sediment... | reverse complement strand
CGTTCCCATTCCAGATCCAGGTCTGGCCGGCGGCGGTACCGGGCTGGAAAGTGATGGGATTGCCTGCGGTGCCATCTCCCTGGATAGGGCTGGAGGTAGCGGCCGTCTGGGAGCCCCAGTTATCGCCTGAGACTGAGATCGTAGTAGGGACCCATGCGGTACCATTCCATTGCAGGACTTCTCCCGGTGCATTGCCTGCTAAGGTTCCAAAAACGCCATTGGGGTCTACGGTGGCAAGTCTCGTCCCCGGGCCGCTATAAGCCCGCACACGAAGACGACCGCCCTCTACATCTAATCTTTCCGTGGGGGTCGTTGTCCCGATGCCAAAATTACCCTGCGCCCAGACTAAGTGCATTGCTGCTGCAAGCCATAAACATAGGATTAGGCCTAAGGTTCGCATGTGGCAAATATAATACACTCTCACCACTTGAGAGAGGGGCATCTGGTAATAAAGTTGCCCGAGAGTAAGATTCTGAGATTGAAATGCCTCTCATAGCTCTTGTAGCGGGTCAATATCGTACATTTGCCTCACATGAATAGCCGATGGAAATTGCTGGGTTTCTTTGTTTTAGCTCTGGTCTCCGCCTTTACCAGCTGTAAGAGAGGTAGCTGTGAAAATATCACCTGCCTGAATGGGGGCACCTGCCGGAATGGCCGCTGCCGATGTCCCGTCGGCTTTGAAGGGGCTCGCTGTGAAACGAAATGGACTGACCGCTGGATAGGGAACTACACCGTTGATGATCGGTGTCGGGTGGTAGGGCTCATTCCTCAGTACGAGGGGCGCGTATCGGCCTCCACGGTCTATGCCGATGTGGTGTACTTAGAGCCTTTTGGGAATCTCACCTGCGAGGGCGGTCAGCCCGTCGGGGTAGAGGGGCGCCTCACCAGCGGCAATCAAATCCGGATTGAGCAGCAGGCGGTGTGTAACCGCCGCTTTAGCATTGGTGGAGATGGTTCTTACGATGGTAACCGCCGCGCCTTCACGGTTACTTATACCATCCGGGACCTCCAGACAGGGGTTATCGACACCTGCACCGCCACCTGGCTAAAATACTGAACCCGATTAGTAAAAGAAAGACGCAGGTCAGGATTTCTATTCCGGACACGCAGTTGAAGGATGTCTGCGGGAGAGGGAACTGCATATAGAAAGGGCAAATCAGGTAGCAGGAGTTTTTCACAGAGCGGCCAATCTAAGGCGCGTGGGGATACCAAAAGACAGATTCAGGGTTCGTTTATGAAGCTCAACAAGATGCGTTCTTTACTCCCCCTGACAGAAAAGAGGAACCGGCGTTGAGGAGAAGTATAGGGGGGATGGACGGCAGCGGTTGCGGTGCTATTAACCGGTGTGAGGTACGCAGGGGACCATCTGAAGGTCGGGCCTCGCCCCGGTGAGCGAGATGCAGCAAAAAGCAAGCCCAAAAGCAAAACTTGAACTTTTATGGGTATATTTGCAGCGATAACTCGGGCATCCTCGCATATAATGCGTCTCAAGCCCGATGAGATTAGGGCTCTACATACTCTACATGAGTCCTATAGTGGGTTAGTACTAAAACTTCAGAGAAAAGCCTGCATAGAGAGCCCTCTTCTATCTATTCTAAGACAAAGGAGAAATCTTAGAGCAATTTTATTATGCATATCTTAAAAATCATTCACGGCTATCCGCCTCACTATTCTGCGGGCTCTGAGGTATATACCCAGTCTCTCTGTAACGAGCTAAGTAAGTTTCATAAAGTCTCAGTATTTACAAGAAGAGAAGACCCCTATACTCCTTGCTTTAGGATTGATGTAGAAGTAAAAAATCAGAATCTGAAACTATATTTTGTAAACAATCCACATCATAAAGAGGGATTCCGGCATGCCCGATTAGATAAGAATTTTGCTTCACTTGTTGCTTACTTGCAGCCTGATATTGCTCATATTGGCCATCTGAATTACCTTTCGACCGGCATAGTGGATATTTTATACCAAATGAACATTCCAATTGTTTACACTTTACACGATTTCTGGCTGATGTGTCCACGTGGTCAGTTTCTGACTCGAAGTATAGGCAAAGAAGAAAACTTCCAATTGTGTTCCGGACAAGATAACTATAAATGCGCAGTAACTTGCTATGAAGCTTATTTTAGCGGCTATGAAGAGCGGCGGGAACAGGAAATAGCATACTGGAGCAAGTGGGTTGAGAAGCGCATGAGAACTACTAGATCTTTCATTGATAAGGTAGATATTTTTATTAATCCCTCTCGATTTCTGAGAAACATTTTTATAGAAGACTTTGGCGTACCTGAGAGTAAGATCATATATATGGATTATGGTTTTCCGCTGGATTACCTCGTACCTCCAAAGAAGAATAAAGAAGATGAGTTATTTACTTTTGGATATATTGGTACTTTTATTCCCGCGAAAGATGTAAATCTTCTCGTAGAAGCCTTTAAGCAGATACAGTTACCAGCAAGACTGTTATTGTGGGGATATAAGGATGAGCAGAGTATCAGGGCTTTGAGGGAGATGGCAAGGGATTCTGTAAATGAGATCAGATTTATGGGGCCTTATTCTAACGAACGAATAGCATATGAGGTCTTTAGTCGTATAGATTGTATTGTAGTGCCCTCTATTTGGGCTGAAAACTCTCCATTAGTTATTCATGAAGCCCAGGCCTGCCATGTTCCTGTGATTACAGCAAACTATGGGGGTATGAAGGAATATGTTCAACATATGGTCAACGGACTCTTATTTGAACATCGAAACCCCCGATCCCTAAAGGAACAAATGGAGTTTGCAATCAATAATCCTGATCTCATGGAGAAGCTCGGGAAAAGGGGCTATCTGTACTCCGAAGATGGTACAGTACCAGATATTCAGTCACATTGTAATAACTTAGAAAGATTATATTCTCAACTGATCCAAAGTCGCACAAAATCTGTAAGCTTATGAGCAGTCTATGGAGAATTACACTTGATACTAATCCAGAGGATTGCAACTTGCATTGTATCATGTGTGAGGAGCATAGTCCCTATTCTACTTACATTAGAGATAAGCTTGGAGGTAAGCGCCGGCGTATGCCCAGGGAATGGTTAGAGCCAATCTTTCAGCAGGCCCATCGGTTAGGTGTTATGGAAATCATCCCATCTACTATGGGAGAACCTCTGCTTTATAAGCATATAGACCATTTTATCGAACTCTGCTATAAATATAATATAAAAATGAATCTAACTACCAATGGTACTTTCCCAAAGACATTGAGAAAAACTGTAACTGAATGGGCAGAGCTGTTAGTGCCGATCACCAGTGATATAAAGATTAGTTGGAATGGAGCAACCCCACAAGTAGCGGAGAGTATAATGAAAGGCATAAGATTTGAGGAGATCATTAAGAACGTTAAAACTCTGATTGAGTTTCGTAATGACCATTGGAACAAAAAGGGACATTACTGTAGAATATCGTTTCAATTGACTTTTATGCAGAACAATATGCACGAACTGCCGGATATTGTCAGACTGGCCGCTGACCTGGGAGTAGATAGAGTGAAGGGGCACCATTTGTGGGTTCATTTTGACGAAATTAGGCCTTTATCTATCAAATCAGATTTAGGTACCATTGAAAAGTGGAATCAATATGTACAGAAGGCTTATGAATATCAAGATAAGTATCGCAAGCCCGATGGAAGTATGGTTTTATTAGAGAATATTTATTACTTAGAGCACAAGGAACATAGCCTGACAGAGGTGCCCGAGCACTATGAATGTCCGTTTTTGAAAAGAGAGTTATGGATCTCTGCAACTGGTAAAATCTCACCTTGTTGTGCGCCAGATGAGCTTCGTGATAGCCTTGGGTATTTCGGAAACATTCAAGATACGACTTTAGAACAGGTACTACAAAGTGAAGCTTATCAGAACCTCGTAATGAACTACAAAAATATACCTTTATGTAAAAACTGTAATATGAGAAAGCCCAAATGATTGAAAAAAACATTAGCTGTATATCTGGGTTATACTTTTATGTGAGGTCGGGTATAAGTTCTTACCCATACAAGATAATCTCTGAGATCAAACGCTCCATACAACTGAATCCGTGGTATAAACACCAGCTAATATGCTATGCAGATAGTAGGGAAATGGCAGATATTTTATCGAGTCTTGGTTTGTATGTTCATAAAGTCCTTGATGACGCTCCGGAGCTTATAAAAGTAGACTCTGCTCACAAAATGAAACATTGGATAATGTTTCAGGCCGCTCAGGAATTCAAGAATGTATTGTGGATCGATTGGGATACTTATTCCTTGAAGAAAATAGACAGTTATTTCATATCATGGTGTACCTCTTCTGAAAATCCAAAGTTCACCTATATTCCGCACTACTGGGCGATTGTTAACTGTTCTGTCTATTACCTTAGCGATTCCTATTTAGATCTAATGGAAAAAAGCTTTTATGCTCATGTTCCAATTCCTAATGATGAGCTTCTATGGAGATCGGTATTAGGGGATGAAATATTATCTATCCGAGAGTACTGGTTGTGGGATATGGTTATCAATGTGTGGGAGCCCTCTGACCTGGGAAGAATTACGAATAATACCTATTTTCTACACCTGAAAGATTTTGACATGATTAGATTTATTGAAATATGAAACAGTCAGAGATCATTAGTAGGATAAAAAGTATTTTACCTCATCAGCAAGGCATTCGGCTGGCTTTGTTGATAGGCTCTTGGGGCAGAGGGGAAGGAGGCCCTAACTCTGATATTGATATTCAACTCTTGATAGATCATGAGTTCATTACACCTGCATTTATACAATCCTTGAATAGTCTCTTTGATAATCAAATAATAAAAATATTACAAGTCAGGCTACTAAATAAGGTTCTTGTCTATCTTTTAGATGATATAAGAGTAGAGTTTTTACTTTACGATAAGTTGGAGGATATAAGGAGATACTATGCAGGCTCTGAAATAACCGAAGTTGAGAAGACAATCCTGTATGTCAAAGAGGACATTTATGAAGAAGTTGTAAGTTTCTTATCGGAAGTTGTACAACAGTATAAGACTAAAATCAAGAACAAGGATATAAAATCTGAGACTTATAAATTGATAGATAAGTTTATTTACGAGTTTGAAAGTTGTTCTGCCCTACACAGAAGATCAGATGCGTATAGGTTTTATTTCACTTATAACATTGCACTTCACACAATCATTCAAATCATAAACTTGTTAAGAAACGAAGCTAAATTGAACTTTCTTCCCAGAAACGTAGTATCTAAGATATTGTCTGAGGAGGAAATACGCGATTTTTATGAGCTCAGAGGAACTTTATTTTTACCAGAAGCCAATAGGCAAAAAAGAAAACTTCTCAACTTTTTTTACTCTGCGATTGATATATTTTTAGATAAAGAGGAGATAGAGATAATAAGATCTTTCTTAGAGAACATTTATGAGAGAGATTTTCTTTGGAATTTTAGAGACATAAGCAGATATAATCCTAAGATAAAGAGGGGAATCATTTACAGGAGCGCTAATCTATCTATTTTTCAGAATGAGCCGGTGTTACACAATACTATAGATAGGTTAAGAATAAAGAGGATAATCGATCTCAGGTCAAATGCCGAAGTATCAGAAAATCCTTATAGTGAAGAAATTCGTAGAAAGGTGACATACTTACATGTTTCATTTGATCCCCATGTGCAACCAGACTGGTTCAAGGAACGCTATCATTATGGAAGTGGGCCGGAGATAGCATATCGTCTCTTTGCCATTGCCTATAAGGAGCAGATTAGGACGGTCTTGGAGAGCATAATCAATGCGGATGATGTAACTGTTATTCATTGCAATGCAGGTAAAGACCGAACAGGGATTGTAGTGTCTCTGCTACATTTGCTCGTCGATGCCCCCTTAGAAGTGGTTTATGCTGACTATCTGGCGAGCGAAGTAGATACAAATCCTCATCTTCTCGATATTGTCCTGGATGTAATAAATCAGAATGGGGGGATTATTTCCTACCTGGCGGAATGCGGCCTGAATCAAGAACAGATTCAAAGGTTAAGAAGTAAGTTACTAAATGGATCCTAAAAACTATCTCAAGTCCTTCTTTACAGAGTACTGGAAATACCTTGCTGTTAGTACGGCGTGCAAGCTGGGGATATTTGAACATCTACATGATTTTAGAGGGGTCCGGGATTTAGCCCGAGAATTGTGCCTCGACGTTAGCAGCCTTGAGATTTTGTTGAATGCCTTATGTTCTATAGGTTTTTTAGATAGGGATGGTCAACTCTATAAGATTAATGAATTTTCATCATATCTGCTTGAAGATCATCCTGAAAGTTTGAAATATGCATGCTTACTTTGGGGAGAGGAGCACCTGACAGCCTGGCAAAACCTGGAACTCTCTATCAGGACGGGCCGATCTACTTTTGAGGAAATATACAAAACTAATTTTTTTGAATATATCCTAATATATTCGGATAAATTTCAAATTTATCATAAAGCGATGTGTGAGTATGCCAGAGATGACTATAAGAGGTTGCCTGAAGTTATAGACTTCAGCCAATACAAAACCGTAATGGATGTGGGAGGGGGATATGGAGTGGCATTGCGCTACATAAAAGAGAAGTACCCCCAGGTTAAGTGCATCTTGTTTGATTTACCTGAGGTAATAGAAAATGCAAAATTTGATGATATTGAGAAGATAGGTGGTAGTTTCTTCGACGCAGTTCCGAATGGTGCTGATCTGATACTTCTTTCGCGAGTTCTGCACGACTGGGATGATGGGGGCGCTTCTCTAATCCTAAGAAACTGCTACCAGGCACTGCCTGAAAATGGAAACTTGTTGATTATCGAGAGTTGTACCGACCATGTAAAACAAAGTTTGGATTTGCTCTCCCTGAATATGCTTGTTATTTGTGGGAGTTTTGAAAGAAGTTCCACTCATTATATCCAACTCGCTCAGAACTCTGGTTTCGTATTTGAGAATAAAAAGAGTCTAAATGAGTTACAAACTATGTTGATTTTTCGAAAGTTATGAACTGGAGAGAAATAAAAGTATCAGATGATAATACGTATTTTACTTATCGTGGGAAACCGATTTTTGGAAGAAGATTTACGGAAGTATTCAAGTTTCATGAACCGGGCCTTGCTGCCGTGAGGGATGAAAGCGGAGCCTATCATATTGACAGACAGGGAAAGCCGCTATATCCCGAAAGGTACACCAAGACATTTGGTTTTTATTGTAAGCGTGCGGCCGTCGTAGATGGTAGAGAATGGTTTCACATTAATGCCAAAGGTAAAAGGGTTTATCTACATTCTTTCTCATGGGTGGGAAATTATCAGGAAGAACTATGTGCTATTAGGGACTTCGAGGGTAACTATTTTCATATTGATCTTTATGGAAATAGAATTTATCCCGAAAACTATCGTTACGTCGGTGATTTCAGAGAGGGTTGTGCTTGTGTAATGTTTAAGGATGGTCTTTTCACTCACATAAACACAAGGGGTCAACTTGTACATGGTAAATTTTTTATGGATATCGGAGTGTTTCATAAAGGATATGCCACTGCAAAGGATGAAAATGGATGGTTCCACATAGATAGACAGGGTAGACCTATTTATTCCGAGCGTTATCTAATGGTAGAGCCCTTTTATAATGGTTTCGCATTAGTTACCAATGCCAAGGGAGAGAAGTTTATTATCAAAGAGACGGGTGAAATAGTTTTATCTGTATAAAAATCGTCTCATAAAGTCAAAAATGAAGTAATATCTCCTCAATCATAACTGGTATCTAAATGAGAATGACTGGTAGTGACCATGGGTTCAGGCTGCTTGTGAACATCGCCACAACATCAACAGGACTCTGTGAACTTTGGAAGTTAGTATCTGCTCGAATGTCGTATATGTCTGAATATTTGTTCTTATATTAGCTTAAGATCCGTCATTTCGATTTAATGAAGGAGAAGTTTCATAATTGATTCATGGCCGTTTTTTTTAGCGCCAGGTTTGTCCACCTCTTCCGGTAAATCGAATGTGCAAGCCCTGAGAAAACATAGATGCCCTACATTTGTGGCATGAAGACCGGAGGGCGCTATCTGGCGCGGCTATTGAAAGAATACGGCATGACGCATCTTTTTACGCTGTCGGGGGGCCATATCATGGAGCTTTATGAGGGATGTGCGGATGTGGGGGTTCCGGTGATAGACTTTCGGCATGAGCAGGCGGCGGGCTTTGCGGCGGAGGCGGCGGCCCGCCTCACCCGAAAGATCGGCGTCTGTGCGGTAACGGCCGGCCCCGGCGTCCTGAATGTAGTTACAGCCGTGGCTAATGCCTGGCGCAGCCAGACGCCCATGATCGTGATTGGAGGGCAGGCGGCGCAGCCCACCATCGGCAAAGGCGCCCTCCAGGAAATGGACCATGTAGCGATCATGCAGCCCATCACCCGCTGGGCCACCCGCATCACCAGGCCCAGCGAGATAGCGGAGACCTTAGCGCGGGCCTTCCAGGCAGCGACCGGCGAAATACCCGGACCCGTTTTTCTCGAGGTGCCTATGGATGTGATTTTTGACCGCGCACCCGAAGGCCCCCCCTACATAGACGACGAAATCCAGCCCTATGACGCTTCCCATCAGAGTGTGAAAGCCGCCGCCGAACTCCTCAAAGAATCTCAACGGCCCGTGTTGCTCCTGGGAAGTCAGATACTTTTTTCGGAGGTGGCCCCTGAGATTCGGGGCATTGTGGAGACGCTGGGCCTCCCCACCTTCACAAACGGTATGGCCCGGGGTGCCCTGGGTGCCGAACACCCCCTTCTTTTCCTTCACAGCCGTAAGAAGGCTTTAGCCGAGGCGGATGTGGTGATTTTAGCGGGAGTGCCCCTGGACTTTCGGCTGAACTATGGGGAGAGCATTTCTCCGGAGGCCAAACTCATCCGAATAGACCGGGATGCTAATGAGCTTCGGCGCAATCGCCCCGGAGACATCAGCGAATGGACGGACCCCGGCGTCTTTTTAGCGGCGCTGGCCCGGGTCGCTCCGGAGCCACCCCACGGCTGGAAAAGCTGGAAAGAAACGCTGCGTCAGGAGGAAGCGGCCCGCGAGTCCCGGATAGCCAGCGAGGCCGCGTCTTCAACCCGACCGGTCAATCCCCTGCGCCTCTGCATGGAGGTCAACAAGCTCCTCACTCCCAATAGCATTGTGATCGGAGATGGGGGGGATATTGTGGGGACGGCGGCCTATACGATTCGGCCGAGGGGAATGGGGCAATGGCTGGATGCCGGGCCGCTGGGTACGCTGGGAGCAGGAGCCCCATACGCCATCGCGGCCAGGCTCCTGCGCCCCGAAAGCGATGTATGGGTAATCTTTGGCGATGGCGCCTTTGGCCTCAACGGCATGGAATACGATACCGCCGTGCGTTTCAACCTGCCTTTTGTCGGCGTGATAGGGAATGATGCGGCCTGGATGCAAATCAAACGGGCCCAGATTCCCTTTTACGGGCGAGCAATAGCCACAGAACTCCTGCCTTCCCGATATGATAAGATGGTGGAGGCTCTGGGGGGCTGGGGGGCATGGGTAGAAGATACCGCTGACCTTCCGCAGGCGCTTCAGGCCGCCCTGCAGAGTCAGAAACCGGCCCTGGTCAATGTTCGGATCACGGAAACCGACTTCCGTAAAGGCTCTATCTCCATGTGATGCGCAAGCTTAGTGCAGAGGAACTGGGGCGCCTTTCGGTAGAAGCCTATCGTCAGGCGCCGAAGTATCCCATTCATCTGGCGCTGGACGATGTACGGAGCCGCTACAATGTAGGGAGCCTTTTACGGAGTGCGGATGCGTTTCGAGTGGAGCGGGTGTATCTGGGGGGATTTACGCCGGCACCGCCCCATCCGGAGATATACCGGGCTGCGCTCGGCGCTGAAGCCTCCGTCGCCTGGGAGAGCGTTGCGGACCTGGCCGCCCACCTGAGAAAACTGCGCGAAAAGGGGTTTGCTATTATTGCGCTGGAGCAGACCACGGAAAGCCAGAATCTGCTTTTCTGGGAATGGCCTTCGCCGCCGTGGGTGCTCGTGGTGGGACACGAAATACGCGGCCTGTCGGATGAGGTTCTGGCCGTCTGTACCCATGCCGTGGAAATCCCGCAGTACGGTACCAAGCACAGTCTGAATGTCGCCGTAGCGGGGGGTATTGTCCTGTACGAGGCGGTACGGGCGTTGATTCGTCAGGGTTTCAGGATAGCCTGATAGCGCTGCGGCGTTTCTAAGAGTCGGCGCGCTTCCTGGATCCAGGGGTCCTCTCGCACGGCGTAGGCATAGGCCCATTTTTCTCCTGCCTGACGATACAGGACATCCTGCGTGACGAGGAAGGAGATTTCAGGGAGGGCTCTTTTGATTTTCTCCATGCGGCTCTGGAAGAGAGCTTTTCGGGTCTGGTCTAAAGCAGAGCGTACCTGCGGGAGGCTATCGTTACGCTTTTCAAGGAGCTCTAAAAGTCTGTCGTTCTCGTCGGCGAAGGCTTCGGGATGTTGGGCTATGGAGTCCAGCACAGTCTGGATGAGCATTTCGGGGAGTGGACGCAGGGTAATGGTATCGGGTGCGGCGGAGAGGTAGGCGGAAAAGAGAAAAAGGTAAGGGTCGAGAGTATTTTTCATGGAGATGGGGAGGGCGGAGGGCAGGACAAGGTCGGGTAGGATGCCATTGGCCTCGCGTACGGGGCGGCCTGAGCGGGTCTTGAAAGTCTGCTGGCTTTCCCGCCCCAGCTGAATGCATCGGCCTGAAGGGGTATAGTAGCGGGAAACAGTGATTTTCATCTGAGTATTTTCTACGAGGGGGCGTACCACCTGAACGAGACCTTTACCAAACGAGCGGTGGCCCATAATCACGGCTCGATCCAGATCCTGCAGGGTACCTGCCACGATTTCTGAAGCACTGGCACTCTGTTCGTCAATCAGCACCACAAGCGGGAGATTTGGCTCAAAAGGATGCATCTGGGCATAGTATTTTTGATTGGCCTCGGGCATACGGCCCCGGGTCTCTAAAAGCAGTTCGCCTTTGGGAAGGAAAAGATTCAGGATTTCCAGCGCTTCTTGCAAAAGGCCGCCGGGATTGCCTCTCAGGTCTATGATAAGCCCTTTGAGAGGGGCCTGAGTTTTGAGCCGAATAAGCTCCTGACGAAAGCTTTCCGCGCAGTTTCGGGAGAACTGGCTCAGGGCAATATAGCCGATGTCGCCCGGCAGCAGGGTAGCGTAAGAGATAGCCGGTGGTTCTATTTCGGCCCGGGCCACCTCCATGGTCAGGCGGCGTTTTTCCGCCGGACGCTCTATCATAAGCCGCACACTCGTCCCCGCAGCACCTCGCAAAAGCCCCTGTACCTTGTTTAAAGACAGATCGGCCGCTTTCTGATTTTCTATTTCTACGATCAGGTCTCCGGGGCGAATCCCGGCCTTTTCTGCAGGGCTACCCGTAAATACCCGTTGAATTACCTTTCTCCCAGCCACCTCTTGAACTAAAATCCCAATCCCTGCATATCGCCCGCTTTGCTCCAGCTGCCCCTGCGTTACATCTATCGAACTGTAAAAATTTGTATAGGGATCCAGCTCTCCCAGCATGTTCTCAATAGCTCGGGTGGTAAGCCTGTCCAGGTCCGGTTCATCTACATAGTTGAGCACCAGTTCCTGCAAAACCCGCCCATAAATCTCAATATTGCGTCCCAGGCGATAGAGCGGATCCTGCCAGCCCCATAACAGGAAAAGCATCCCAATGAGAATCAGAAGAGGCCCTGACCATCTTTTTCGCACCCTTCTAAGGTACGGCAAAGCTCCGGCAGAAAAGCCCCCTTCCCTGCGCCAAAATGGCTACCTTTGGGGAAGGTATGATGGGAATACCACGAACGATATGGGCCTTAGCTCTCTTTCCCCTCTGGCTTTGGTCCCAGAATGATTTAGATGCGGAAAGGTGGAGTGGACTGGTACCCTCCGGCACGGCGCGGGGTATGGCTATGGGAGGGGCCTTCTCGGCGCTGGGAGGCGACCCTACCAACCTCACCCAGAATCCCGCCGGCCTGGGCCTTTTCATGAGAGGAGGGATCTGGCTCTCGCCTACCCTCTATATCCCCACCACCCAGACCACCTATAACCAGACTACCTCTGGCGATAGCCGCACCCACTTTGCGCTCAATCACTTCTCCCTCCTTTTCCGGGGCTCCGGTAGTAAGAATATCGCCCAGTGGGCCTTTGGCTTCGGCTACAATCAGGAGGGGTTTTTTTACCAGAATTCCACTGCTACGACCTTCAATAATCGGAACTCTTTCACCCAGGCTATCGCCGAGCAGGCCGAAGGCATACCGGATACGCTCCTGGGCGGCTTACCGGCCCTTGCTTACCTTAACTTTTTCACCTTTCCGGCGCCTCTGGGCCCACGGGGCGTTATTGACCTGATTGACCCGACCC
>Ga0197142_1003826_pt1 | contig 12406 bp, 16 predicted proteins | sample GBS60_MetaG_FD_148614 | JGI IMG/M metagenome (GOLD analysis project Ga0197142, IMG submission 148614) | Sediment microbial communities from Great Boiling Springs, Gerlach, Nevada, United States - GBS 60_MetaG | ecosystem: Environmental > Aquatic > Thermal springs > Hot (42-90C) > Sediment... | reverse complement strand
TCTTTATTCTAAACTAAAAGACATTTTTGATAAACTAAACAAAAAAATACAATTCAACATTCTTGCTTTTAGTACAGGTAATTATATTATAAGATATTTAATAAATTACTATAATGATTTTTTTATAAATAAAATTGATAATATTATTATGATCAATTCTCCCGAACTTGGTATAAAATTAGAACGATTTATTCTATGGGCAGGTGTTTTATATAAATACGATCCAAAAACATCCATCAAAATATTAAAAATTCTAACAGACGAAAACTTTAAGATAATAAATGATTTTGACAATAGCATATTATTTTCTAAACAATTTTTGGAAAAAGAAAAAGAAATCTTTAAACAATATAATGTAAACAAAATTTATTCATTAATAGCAGAAAATAATTCTATGTGGTCTCCGTGGTTGGGAGATGGATTAATAGAAGAAGCAAGTCTAAGCTTTCATAACGAAGTCATAAGCGAAAAAAATATAAGCATCATCAATGGAACATCCTATTTACAAATTATACCTTCTGCCGAGTTAAGAAATATTCTACATCAGCTTATTTAATCTTTTCGAAAAATAAGATAGCTATATCGTCCGATTCTTGTTGCCTATGATATAAAATATCGAAAAGAATTTTTTCTATACATTCTTCTAAACTGTTTTCCATACATTCGTATAATTTATTTATTAAACGTTCTTCTCCATATAGCTCATCATTTTTATAAATCATTTCTGTAATTCCATCAGTATAAAATAACACCCTATTGCCTTCTTGTAAGGGAACTACTACTGAATTATAATCCAAGTCTGGATAGACTCCCATGCACATTCCATAGATTTCTAATGTAGAAATCGTTTTTTGATTCAAATCTATTAGAATCGGTAAACAATGACCAGAATTTGCAACTTTCAAAAATTGATTTTTTGTATTCAATACACCAGCAATCATCGTTAAAAAATGACCACCTATTTTATCATACAAATAATAGTTAATGTATTTTAAAAATAGATGAGGTTCAATCAACAAATCTTTTGATATTGTACAAACCATTTTAATCATAGAAGAAATAAGAGCAGATGCAATTCCATGCCCCGACACATCTGCAACGACAAATCCCATATGATCTTCATCAATTTCGAAAATTTCGCAATAATCTCCACCAATTTCTTGTGCAGGAATATATTTTAAAATAAATTTATAATTATTTTTTTCTATGGTCTTTTCTGGAATTAATTTTCGTTGGGTTTTTCTTGCTAATTTTAATTCTCTTTCTACTTGTTGTTTTAATCTTATAAATGTCTGCTCATTTTCATATAAATTTTTTATCAGTTTGTTTAATTTTTTACTCTTCTTAATAACAAATCGATAATAAATTTTGAGTAATTGAATTGCAAGAATAACAAAAACGATCGATAGACTAATACCCCAAACAAGTAGATCTATTGTGTGATTTATCCTAAAAAAAACTACGAATAAAAGTAAAATGAATAAAATCAGCGAAATAATATTAATTAAAAAATCTAATTTAAAGTTTAATATAAATTTTCTAATGTTCATTTTTCTTATATTCGATAACTAATGCTTTTCCCAGATTATAGTTTTTTAATTCATTAAAAACTTCGTTTTTTTGAATAGAAAACTTAGATTGATATTTGATGTTATTAATTGTTGGCAAAAGCACGATAAAATCTTCTGGATAAAAGTTAGCCAATTGAATATATTTTTTGCTTTTTTGATAATTTGGTAGAATAGATAATTTTTGTTTGCGATTTCTGTAAAATAAGGATATACAGTTATAAAAAATTCCTTTCCAGTTTCCGTTTTGTTTTAATTCTAATAAAATAATCGGTTTGTTTAGATGATTTATACTTCTTAAATATTCTTCGAATTTTAATACAGGACGATCAGAATAAACATAAAATTCTACTAAGTTTTTAAAATATTCCAACTTAAATTCTTCGCGTTTTTCTGCTAAAAATAAAACAATGTATTTATCGTAAGTCTTTTTTATATAATACTTGTATAAATTTTCATTTTTGTTAAATTCTAGTTTTTTAAAATTGTAATTACCTTCTACATTTTCGTTATAAGTTGTATAAAAATCTTCTTTTACTTTTTTGATCGACTTGGAGTTTTGGTTGTACAAAATATTTTCTTGATAATTTCCAGACAAAAATTGTTCTATTAACGGCTTTTCCGGTTTCCAGATCAGAAAAAATAATGGGATAAAAGTTCGATTCTCTAAAACTTTTTCTGAGGAAACAATTTTAATCAAATCAAAATCTTCCTTATTCCTTCCACAACTATACAAAAAATCTTCGAGTTCTTGGATATAATCTTGAATTAAATTTTTCGATAGTTTTTCTTCTTTTGCAAATAAACATGTATGATAGTTTTTATAATCAACAAGTAAAGTATTTGCAGGATAAATACCAATTCTATTTTGATGTAGCAATTCTTTAATACTCGATGAAAATTGATTTTCTTCTAGTAAAATTAAGTCACGTGTTTTTGCCCATTCTTTTAATAGAGTTAGTAAAGGAATCGATCTTAATAACCATTTTTTTAATGCCACAACTATTTTTTACCTTGATAATAGGATTCTATTTGTTCAAATGCATTTTGTATTCTTTTTGTTAGAGCAGCTAAAATTTTTAATGCCCAACGGGGGTGCGTTTTAAAAACCTTTTCGAAATTTTCTGGACTTAATACGAGTATCTTACACGGACTTGCAGCAACCAATGTTGCAGAACGTGGTTGTCCATCCAATAATGCCATTTCGCCAAAAATTTCCCCCGGCCCTAATGTTGCCAAAATTTTGTATTTTTTTGAGTTAGTTAACTTTTCTGCAACAATTACTTTCCCAGAGATGATCAAATAAACATCTTTTCCAAAATCTCCCTCTCGAATTATAACTTGTTTGGGTTCGTAGGTTTTACCGTATTTAAAAAATAACTCATTGGTGATTGCTTGTTCACCTTCGAAACCAAGCCTCAATAAATCGTAATCATGATTTGTGATCTTCATATTCTTATTCTGGTAGTGATTTAATTCTTTCGTTCGCTTTTCTTAGAATTTGGCTTAACATTCTAATAACCTTTAATGATACATTTATATTACTGACCAAAATTCTTTCAAAAGTAATTTTATCAAAACCCAATAGCTCTACATCTGTTAAAGCTTCTGCATCTGTAATCCTTATCTTACTATTGTATAATTCTATTATTCCAAACCAATCCCCTTCTTTAAGATGGAACTCTTCTTTTACAATAGGAGTATATTTCTTTCTTAAAATCACTTCTCCTTTTAAAATATAAAATATTTTTATATCTGACAAATAACTTTTATCTTCGTAAATCTTTTGCCCCCTCGAAAACTTTAAAAGTTTTGCATCTTTTTTTATTTCTTCTATATTCATAGTTATTCCTGTTTATAATTATCGATATAGATCTATCATTATAATTAATATTTTCTATTGTTGTAAAAAATTCAACAATAATTTTTACAATTATTGCTTTACTTAAAAAAACTTTATAAAAGATTGCATTTTTAATGCCAAAAAAGTTTCCTACATTTGATGAGTGTTACAAAGCAATACCAGAAGTAAAAAAACCGATAAATTTTGATAAACTTTGGGAAGAAGAAATCATTAAAATTAAAAAAAAGCCACTAGAACCTGTATCTAAACTTAAACTTCGTAAATCTTTAACAAAAACCAGTAATTACGAAATTCAGTTTAAGGGGCATTTAGATAATATTATCAACGGTTATTTGATTATACCTCGAAAGTTAACCAAAGTTCCTGCTGTAATTAGCGTTCATGATTATTGGCAGGAATTTAATAACTTAGAAGAGATAAATCAAATCTTAATTAATAATGGAATTGCTCATTTGCATATATACCTACACAAAGAAGAAATTCTACAAGAGCATTTAAAAAACGTTTCATCATTCGATAAGTCGAAAAAAATTGAATTTCTCTACCCTCCTTATTTCCTTGATACATTTAAACAACCATTTAATTATGATTACGGAGTTTTTCTTGTTTTAGATTTACTTCGATCAATAGATTTTATTCGTCTAAATAACAGTATAAGGCATGATAGAATAGGCATCTTAGGTAGAGGATTAGGTGCAAACTTAGCTGTATTTGCTGCTGCATTTCGTCCAGAATCCGTTAAAGCATTAGCCTTAGAAAGAATAGCGCCTGTATGGTTCGAAAATTTTGTTAAGCTAAGTAGTTCTCAGCTTGCAAAAGAATATCAAAAAATTGTCTTGTTAAAAAAATCACAAAACAAAAGCCAAAATTTATACGAATTTTTAAACGAACCACTTTTTATTGCAGATAAAATTCAAATTCCCACCATTATGAGTGTTGGTTTAGAAGATCCAGAACATCCCGCTTATACAGCATTTAGTTTTTTTAATCTTCTAAATTGTGACAAGTCCATGCAAATCTTTACTGACGAAAATCAAGATCCAAACCATAAAAAAGAAAGAGAAACAAGTTTACAGTTTCTTATAGAAAACTTAAAATAATCATTGTTTAACCATCCTTTCGTCCACAGAAGGAATTCCTAATTCTTTTCTGTATTTCGAAACGGTTCTTCGCGCAATTTTGATTCCTTTTTTGATTAGAATATCAGTTATCTCTTGATCTTTTAATGGTATTGTTTTATCTTCTTTTTCTATAATTTCTCGGATTAACTCTTTTACTCGATCTGTGGTGATTTTCGATTCTTGGCTAATTCTTTTTAATCCTCGTCGAAAAAAATATTTTAATTCGAAAATACCCCATTTTGTATGAACATATTTATGTCTTGTTATACGCGAAATGGTTGATTCATGAACTCCTATATCTTCTGCAACATCTTTTAATTTTAATGGGACTAGATTCTTTCCGCTAACAAAAAACTCTTTTTGAAATTTTGCAATCGATTGTACTACTTTTAACAAGGTTTCGTTTCTTTGTTGAATTGCTTGAATAAGAATTTTTGCATTATAATATTTTTTCTTTAATTCTTCTAATTCTTGTTTCGAAAGTTGTTTTTCTTGTTGTACTTGTTTAATATACTCTTTGTTAAATTCTATATTTTGAAGGGTTTTATCGTTCAAAACTACTTCGATTTTGTAATCTTTAGTTCCATTGTTTTCTATTTCTTCAACAAAAACATATACATCAGGTTCTATGTAGACAATTTCTTCGTTAGAATATTGTCTACCTGGAAACGGATTTAACGTTCTTATTAAAGATAAGATTTTTTTTAATTTTAAATCATCAAACCCCGTTTTTCGTTTAATTTCTTCGAAATTTTGATCCTCTAACTCTTGTTTAAAATGTGTTAACAAAAAGATGGCATCTTTCGACTCGGATATATCCTCTTTATATTCTAACTGAAATTTTAATGACTCTAAATAATCCAAAGCACAACAGCCTACTGGATCAAGGCCAGCGATTTTTTTTCTTATTTTTAAGATTTCTTCTGGAGAAAAATGGAATGGTTTTAATAATTTTTCGGGATCTTGTGTTAAAAATCCATTTCTATCCAAACATGTAATCAAAATTTTTGCTGCTTCTTTTTCTTTTTCTGTTAAATCCAAATATTCCACTTGCTCGAGTAAATGAGAATACAAAGACTGTGTTTTTGCTGCGATATTTTCTATTGCTTTGTGTTTTCTTTCTGTTGCTTCGTAGTCTATATATCGATCAAATAAACCTAATGGGATGAATTCTTTTTTCTTTTTAGTTGTAAGAAAGGGATTCTCTTTTGCTTCTTCTTCTAGTTTTTCTTGTAGTTCTAATTGTGAATATTGTAATAATTCAATGGATTGTTTTAATGTCTGAGTTAAAACTAATTTTTGAATTTGTCTTTGTTCTATTTTTTGCTTCATATTTATAGTGAAAAATCTTCTCCTAAATAGATTTCTTTAATTTTGGGATCTTCGACGAGTTCTTTAGCACTTCCCGATTTTAAAATCTGCCCAGAATACATAATATATGCTCTATTCGTAATTTTTAATGTTTCTCTTACATTATGATCCGTAATCAAAATTCCTAAACCTCTTTCTCTTAAATGGAAGATCAAATTTTGTATATCTTTTACTGCAATGGGATCTACACCAGCAAACGGTTCATCCAATAAGATAAAATCTGGATCGGTTGCCAATGCTCTTGCTATTTCGCATCTTCGTCTTTCTCCACCAGAAAGTGTATATCCTTTTTGATCTTGAACCTTTCTTAAATTTAATTCTTCTATAAGGATGTCTGTTTTTTCTTTGATAAGGTTTTTATCTTTTAAATGCATTTCTAAAACCGCTTCGATATTTTGTCTTACCGTCAATTTTCTAAAAATAGATGGTTCTTGTGCCAAATAACCAATTCCTTCTTTTGCTTTTTTATACATCGGCAAATTTGTGACATCTCTATCGTTAATAAATACCTTTCCAGAATCTGGTTTGATTAATCCCACTGCCATATAAAAAGAAGTAGTTTTACCAGCTCCATTAGGTCCTAATAATCCAACGATTTCTTTTTGTTTTATGTAAAAAGAGACATTATCAACCACTTTTCTTCTATGATAAATTTTAACTAAATTTTCCATTCGAAATATTTTTGTTTGATTTTCGTTCATAATTTTTTAATATATTTTCGCTTCTAATTCTTTTTGAAATTCTATTTTATCTTTGTATACATGGATTTCTTTGCAATGAATTTCTGTATCACCTCTTTTTAAAATGGGATTACCGATTAACTTCATTGTTTCGCTTTTTTCGTCTATGATAGCATATTCTGAATAAGCTATTTCGTTTCCACGTTTAAAATAAATATTTCCTTTTGCAATAGTAATTTCTTTTTCGAAATTTCTTTCGATGATTGCAGCTTTTAGCTCTTGTTTGATTGTCTTATTTTCTTTGGAAATATCATCATAAGTAATTAAATGAGGTTGATTTTTTAAATAGAGTTTACGATTTTTTAAATCATATTCCATATAGTTGGATGTTAAAAAAAAATTTTCTTTTTTGTCGACAATAGTGACATTTTTTTCGCTAACAATTTTTTCCACTCCCTTTCCTTGTAAAATAAACTCTTCGCCTCGAATACTTTTTGTCTTAGACTGCATAGTAACATTCCCTTTAACAATTCCCGATCTTTCTTTTAGATTATATTCGATTAAATCAGAAGAAATATGCATGATTTCTGTTTCGCTTTTTTTGTTTGTATCTTCGTTTTGTTTGGTTGTACTTAAATTAGTAAAAATAACAGGATTCTGATCTATAATAATCTTTTGTTCATCACTTTTATAAACAAAGGTATGGGATGTTAAGTATAAATCCTTCCCTAATAGAACAGGATGGTATTTTAATAAAAATTTTTTTGTATCGTCGTAGTATATACTTTCGTCCGCAAACATTACCCAATCATCTCCATGTATTTTTACATATTCAACAAAAACAATGTTTTTTTCTGCAATATTTCGAACAATTTCTTTGGTTTCGATCAAAATCGTATCTTGATTGTTTTTAATTCTCATATAGGGATTATTTTTGATCTTAATATATTCTTCGCTTCGATTGTATTCACCACCATCGGCATATAGATTAATCCCTTGTTCACTTTCTGTAATAAGAATCTTTCCGTTGATTACGCCATTATTATCGGGATCTAATATAATTTCTGGTGCTTGTATTTTTGTTTTTTCATGAATAATTAGGGCATTTCCTCTTAAAATAGTTTGATAATCTTCTTTCCCTTTCCAAAGAATTTTTTTTCGTATTAGCTCATTCGCATAATAGTAAGTTACTATGTTCTTTCGCTTTTTTGTATTTTCTATTTTTTTGATTAGGTTTGCTTGTTCAGGGAATATCATCTCTTCGCCTAACGAAGAATACGGTTCAAAATTTGGTATTATAGGTCCTTTTTTTTGATAATAGCATTGATTCGTAATCAAAATCAACATCAAATTAAAAAAAGAAATTGTTTGTTTCATCTTTGTTTTTTTGTGTACGATTATTTTGTATAATGGTTCCAGCAGGACTTCTACAAATTTGTAAATCGTTCTTTTTATCGTAATACAGTCCTTTTAAACACTTTAATTCTGTGTTTTTTCTTTTTAAAATAACGGTATGATCTGTATCTATGATCCCTTTTTCCATATCGTAGGTCAAAGAGTCTGATTTAAGTTGAATTTCTTTGTCCGAAAATTCAGCATCTCCTTCTAAAAACATTTTATTTTCTTGTTGATCTAATACAGCTTTTTTTGCTTTAAAAAAAGCCTTTTCTGGTAAGAATTGTTCAAACGTAAAATTGTATACGATGATTTTTTTTATTTTTTGTTGATTTTCGTCTTGATAAACATAAGCCTCTTCGGATTGTAGCTCCCATTTTTTAATTCCTATTCCCTTGTACTGAATTTTCTTAAAATTTGAGAATCTTAAATTAGCAAAGGTTTCCCGCGATTCTTCTTTTAAGAGGGGATATTCGTCTTTACAAGATATAATTAATAAAAAAAATAGATAAAAAATTTTAACTTTTGACCAATCGATCCAATTCATATAAATGTTTTAATAAATCAGGAGTCTTATCTAACCAATATTGAGTTGCGGAATCTGACCAAGCCTTTTCTGGTTCTGGATGAACTTCCATAAATAAACCTTCGACACCAATTGCCACAGCAGATTTTAGAATAAAGGGAGCTAATTCTCTATTACCTCCACTTTGATTGCCCATTCCCCCAGGAAGTTGTGTGCTGTGAGTTCCATCAATGATTACTGGAACATCAAAACTATGCATGATAGGAATAGAACGAGGATCAAAAACTAAATTATTATAACCAAAAGAAACTCCTCTTTCTGTTAAGAGTAAATTTTTATTCCCTACTGCATAAACCTTTTCGATAATGGACTTTACATCCCAAGGAGCCAAGAATTGTCCCTTTTTTACGTTGATCCATTTGTTGGTTTTTGCACATTCAACCACCAAATCAGTTTGCCTACATAAAAAGGCAGGAATTTGTAAAATGTCTACTACCTGCGAAACAGCCTGAACTTGATTTGTTTCGTGTACATCTGTTAAAACAAGTACATCAAACTCTTTTTTAACCCATTCTAACAACTTTAAACCTTCTTCTAAACCTGGCCCTCTTTTGCTATTTAGAGAGGTTCGATTTGCTTTATCAAAACTCGATTTAAAGACATAAAGAATTCCTAATTCATCGGTTATCTTTTTGATTTTTTCGCATACGTTTGCCAAAAGCTCTTTGGATTCTATCACACAAGGACCAGCAATCAAAAAAAAGGGATTTTTTCCGCCTATTTTTTTGTTAAAAAAATCACGCTCATTCGAAACACTTAAAAAATGTTGTTTTAGTATCATTATTTGTGCCTTCTTTTTAGTTCTTCTACTACTTCTTCTAAGGAAATATCTTTTTCTACAAGAGCAACCATTAAATGAAAAATTAGATCAGCACTTTCGTGGATAATTTCTTTTTTTTGTCCACTTTTAATCGCTAACAACACTTCTCCTGCTTCTTCGATAATTTTTTTTAGAATTCTATCTTCGCCTTCTTGGAACAACCTTGCTGTATATGAACCTTGGGGAAGTTCTTTTTTACGTTGTTTTAATATATTTTCTAAGTTTATCAAAAACTCCATATAATCCTCCTAAGAATTACTTTTATAAGGGAATCTAACTGGTATATGATTTTTTTCTAATTCTTTTTTAACATCAAAAATAGTAAATTCGCGAAAATGAAAAACAGATGCAGCAAGTACGGCATTTGCTCCAGCGATTTTTATTGCTTCTGTAAAATGTTCTAATCTTCCTGCACCACCTGAAGCAATTACTGGAATAGTAGTATTATTAACAACGAACTGAGTTAATTTTAGATCATAGCCATTTTTAGTTCCATCACAATCCATACTTGTTAACAGAATTTCTCCTGCACCTTTATCTTCTGCTATTTTTGCCCATTCAATAGCAGAAAACCCCGTTGGTGTTCTACCACCATGCAAGTATACTTCGTAATCATTCATGTTAGCGTTCCACTTCGCATCGATAGCACAAATAATGCATTGACTTCCAAAAACCTTTGCAGACTCGTATAACAAATTTGGATTTTGAAAAGCAGATGTATTGATAGAAACCTTATCTGCTCCTCCCATTAAAATATTTTCAACATCGTCGACAGTTTTTATACCACCACCCACGGAAAAAGGAATAAAAATTTGATCTGCTACTTTTTCTACAAGGTTTCTGACGATTTTTCTTTTTTCTGCACTTGCAGTAATATCAAGGAACGTTAATTCATCAGCTCCCTGTTCTGAATAGATTCGAGCGTTCTCGACGGGATCGCCCGCATCTATTAAATTAACAAAATTCACTCCCTTAACAACCCGACCATCTTTTATATCCAAACACGGTATAACCCTAACTGCAAGCACAGAAATCAGTTTTTTTTGCTATAAAATAGAGAAAATCAAAAAATAGTCCAAAAATTTCTTATAAAATACAAGAATTTAACACAAAATTTTATAAACTAGAACTTTTGCATAAATGCTTTAATAAATATTTTTATGAATGATAAAACCAACCATACATTTGAAAATTTATAAAAGGGGAAATTGAATCAAAATTATACAATACTCCTCCGATTCAAAAATATAATGTAATAATTTATAAAATATATTTTATAAATTATTTTTATATTCAAAACAAAACTATATCAAACTCACGCTGCTGGACACGAAAACCAACTAAAAACTTCTAAATTAGCATGGCAGATCTTGTGTTTCGAGGAATAGTTATTTCCAAATTGGATTTGGAGATGTTCTTCTTGATCTTCATCATCTAATGGTGGAAGAATCATCAAGGGGATAACAGGGATTTCCTGTTCCTGCATTTCCCAGTCTAGCATAATACGGATCATAAAACTCATGGAATAGCCTAAAAAAAATCGTAATTCGTAGAGTTCCCCCCAATAGGTGGGCTGAATTCTGATTTTTCTTATAATGTATTCTTTGGTTCTTGGCTGATAGGATGCAGTTAGAGTTCTCTTTTCTTGGGAAATGCTGATTTTATAAAGATAAGCAAGGTATTTTTTTAAAAGATAATTTATGGTTAACGTTAGTTTCCCTCCGAATCTTGTATTGGTTAGATGTATTAGAAATCTATAATGAAAAGGAGTGATGTTTATTGATGTTACACATTCCTCTTGGGTGTTAAAATTATGGAGCTTCATATTTATTATAATACCGATTTTGAGAATTTTCTATCAAAAAATTTTGCGTGGAATGTTGTCTATATTTCTAAAAATCACTAAATATCTTAGAATTTTTTGGCTTTTTAATCAAAAATAAAAATCCCCAAAAAGTTATTAGGATAAAAGTATACATTTTTATTTTCATGTAAAAAATCAGTCTTGATACTTGCACAATTTTACATGAACAACCTACAAAGATAATTTTGAAAATTCAGCCATTTTCATAAACAATAATATACAAAGCTGGAAGTAAAAAAAATTTTTTTATCTTATCTTACAATTTTATCTGTTGGAAAATAATTTAAGTTTATAGCATTTATTACATTTTTAAATCCATTTTGTTCCAGAATTTGTTTGGCTATACCAGCCCTCCTCCCACTTCTACAATACAATATTATTGGTTTATCTTTATATGGTTCTAGATTTTTTAGATTTTTTTCTATTTCGTCATATGGTATTAGTAAAGCATCTTTAAAATGTGCCATTTGATATTCTTCTTTAGTTCTTACATCTATTACCAGAGCATTTTGACTTAAAAGATTTTGAACCTCTTGTTCTAAACTTTGAACAGGGCTATTATGTGTTGGTTTATTTTGTTCTTCTTTACAAGTTAGTTGTGATATTGTAATAACAATCAATAATACTAATTGAAATTTCTTCATAATATACTCCTAACAGTTTTAATACAATATACATGTATGATGTATTTAATTCTTAATAGGCAAATTCTGTAAATCTTTTTTTAAAATAAATCAAACTTATACGATCTGTCAACCATATCATTTTTTTATTTAACTTTAGAGTTTATAATAATGAAATACATTCCTAAAAATATAATTTTTTTTTGATATAAATTTAAATCAAAATAATTGTTTTTGTATGAAAAAAATCTTACTATTTATAACATGCATTATTTCATCTCAAATATATTCTAACGAAATTCCATTCCTTTTAGTCGAAAACATTGATGAATTACCCACTGGAAAAGAAATTTATCTCTACGAAGATCAAAATCAGCAAGAAACCATCGAAACAATTAAAAACTAAATTTCTGAATTTAAAAAATCCGAAAAAAAATCCCCAATTTTGGTTATTCCAGCAGCTATTATTGGGTTTATTCTAATATCAAAAATTCATCAAACCAACGCATTAAAA
>Ga0197142_1003825_pt1 | contig 12409 bp, 6 predicted proteins | sample GBS60_MetaG_FD_148614 | JGI IMG/M metagenome (GOLD analysis project Ga0197142, IMG submission 148614) | Sediment microbial communities from Great Boiling Springs, Gerlach, Nevada, United States - GBS 60_MetaG | ecosystem: Environmental > Aquatic > Thermal springs > Hot (42-90C) > Sediment... | reverse complement strand
GACTTGCTCTTACTGCTCCTGGTAATTGAGATCGATCTCCAGCTAAAATTCGTTTTTTCATTAACTCAGCTTCTTCATCAGATACTTTTAATAATTTTTTCACATAAGGATGAGCACAAAAACATCCATTACGAACACCAACTCCACCTTCGTAGCAAAGTATAGCCGCAACAAGCGAATGATATATTCCAGTCACTTTGAAAGTTAAAACTCCAAGTTTATTTTCATAACTTGAAAAGTTATCGGGACCTAAGAATTCAATCTCATCAAGTTCTTTCATTTTTTTATAAGCATATTCAGTTAATTCCATCTCGTGTTGAGCTACATTTTCCATTCCAATTTTTTCAAGCATTTGAATTGCACAGGCTAAAGAAACGGCACCAATAAGATTCGGAGTACCAGCTTCTTCTTTATCTGGAAGATGTGTCCATTTTACTTCAGTCTCAGATACAAGATCAACTGTTCCACCACCAACTTGATCTGGATCTCCTTCTTCGAAAATTGATTTTGGTCCAATTAAAACTCCCGTACCAAACGGTGCGTACATTTTATGGGCTGAAAAAACCAGGAAATCAATATGTTGCGTATCATCATCTGGTTTCATGTCAATTTTTCGATGTGGGATCAATTGAGCAGCATCAACAAGAATTTTTGAACCATAGTTGTGAACAAGCTCAGCAATTTGATGGATTGGATTGACAAGTCCTGTTACATTTGCTGCCCCTGTAATTGCAACAAGCTTAAGTTTATTCTGATACTTTTTAATTTTTTCCTCCAGATCATTCAGGTCCAGAGTTCCATCTTCATTTATGTTTGAATGAATTAATGTGGAATGTTTTCTCCACGGTAAATCGTTCGAATGATGATCCATTAAAGAACAAATCACTACATCGTCTTTTTGAAGATTTAATCGATTTGCGACTTTGTTAATTGCTTCTGTTGTGTTTTTTGTATAGATGACCGTGTTTTTATCAAGATTTGCATTCACAAATTTTGCGACAATCACGCGACTATCATCATAAGCTTTAGTTGCAACAAGAGATTTAATTCCAGCACCACGATGAACGCCAGAGTACCATTCTAAAATTTCGTTGACAGCATCTCTAATGAAAGTAAATGATGGTGTACTTGCTGCATTATCAAAGTATATGTATTGCTTTTCTGTTCCATCGAGAAGTTTTACTTTTTTGGTTAGTCCGATTAAGTAATTTCTGACATTATGGATTGATAAATCGGCGGGAATTAAATTTTTGGAACAACACATAGATTACTCGATTTGGTTCGACATCTAATACGAAAATAAGAAAGTTGATGATTAAAAATTATGAGATTAATCGCAAAGTATTTTGTGCCGTTTGATTAAATTATTTTTAAAACAATTAAACCTCTACGAGGTTTTATTATGAAATGGGGGACATTTTTCTACAATCATTGAACCTCTACGAGGTTCTGAATTCTAATTTGCTTTGATTGATTTATTTATCTACAATCATTAAACCTCTACGAGGTTTTATTATGACATGGGGAACATTTTTCTACAATCATTGAATCTCTACGAGGTTTTGGATTTGATATGATTATTTTTCTCTACGAAGTTTTTCACAATCATTGTAGACGATTAATCATTGTAATCAATATGTAATCAAATATCTTTCTGCAAATTCACTCTTAATAAACTCTGTTTTTTCTATCGGCAATTTTTTTGAGAACGGTGTAGATTTGACCGGAATAATTCCGTGAACAGAATTGGTCAAAAAAATCTCTTGAGCTTCATTAAATATTGTTGAGTTCAGTGCTTCTTCAATGACTTTAATTTTCAATTCTTTGCAAAGCTTGATGACTTTTTCGCGAGCAATTCCAGGCAAAATTCCACAATCAAGCGATGGCGTTTTAAGATAAAATTTTTCTGACCCTGAACCATAAAAGATGAAAAAGATATTTGTTCGTGAACCTTCGAGAATATGACCCCCATCATCAAAGAAAATTACTTCATCATAATTACTTTTTCGAGCTAATAAAAATTCATGGTAATAGATAAAATTATTGGTTGTTTTGAAACTTCTAATCTTATCCTCATGCTTTAATGTATACTTGCTAAAAGTTACCTTAGCTTGCTTTTGAAATGAGGGTCTGAATGAGAACACTTCGTAGGTTATAAACGGATTTAAGTTATTACCCTGAAGAGAATAAGTAATGCGTATTCTTGCATCGTTTAAGTTTTTCTTTTCCAGCTTTTCTATCAAGGTTGAGTAAATAGATTTTTTATCAATGATTGGCAACTTAAAGTATTTTAAAGATGATAAAAGACGATTAATGTGTTCATCAAAGAAAATAATTTTCTCGTTTATGGCTCTCATTGTTTCATAGAAGCCAAAACCATACTTGTAGGCGGTATTTGTGAGTGGATCGATTCTTTGATTCATTTGATGTTTGTGATTGATTCAAAAATTTTCTTTCCCTTGTGAAGAGTTTCTTCATATTCCTTTTCTGGTTCGCTATCGTAAACAATTCCGCCACCTAAGTTGAAAAATAGTTTTTGATTGTCATAGACAATTGTTCTAATCGCAATGTTAAATTTTGAATTTCCACTCAAATCGATATAACCAATTGAACCTGTGTAAACTCCTCTTTTACATTTTTCGAGTTCGTCAATAATTTCCATTGATCTTTTCTTTGGTGCACCGGTGATTGAGCCTCCGGGAAACATTGCCTTTATTAAATCAAAAATATCTTTACCATCTTCAAGTTCACTTTCAATTTCCGCAACTAAATGATGAACCGATGCATAAGTCTCGACTTTTTTAAGCGAATTAACTTTCACACTTCCAGGTTTTGAGACTTTTCCTAAATCATTTCTTTCCAGATCGACAATCATCAAAAGTTCTGCCGAATCTTTTTCGCTGTTGAACAATTGATCTTTTAGCTTTTCATCTTCCTCAGTTGAATTTCCACGACGAATTGTTCCTTTGATTGGTTTTGTGATTGCTCTTTTATTTTTCAGATCAATAAATAATTCTGGTGATGAGCTAAGTATCCATCGATTTTTATCTATACAAATTAATGCACTGAAAGGAGCTGGATTTGTTTTTCTCAATCGTGAATAAATTTGAACAGGATGATCTTTAGTTTCACAAGAAAATTGTTGAGAAAGGTTAACCTGATAAATCTCTCCGGCTTCAATATATTCTCTGGCTTTTTGAACTATCTTGATGTATTCTTCTTTTGTAAAATTTGAAGTTGGTTTTGATATAAATTTTGCATCTGAGAATTTTTGTATTGAATATCGCTTAAAAAGTCGATATAAAAATTCCTTTACATTATCCAGTGAATAAGCAGTATATTTTTTTGTTTCGTGATTGAAAACCAGAGTTGATTTGAAAAATCCGAATAATATTTCAGGAAAATTGTAATTGGAGTTGTTTTTACTGATAACTTTTTCAATTCTTAATCCGAAATCATAACTCAAGTATCCAGCGAAACCACAGCAAAAAGAAGGAAAAACAAATTCATTCAAATTGTATTTTGATTTCAATTCATAGAAAAGTTTTTTCAAATGCTCGATAGGTTCAGCGGTTAAAATTTCTATTTTATCATTTTGAATTATTGAAATCTTATCACCATCAAAAGAAAAAATAAATTCAGGTCGTGGTGCGATGATTGAGTATTTACCGTAATCATTTTGATAGTAAGTGCTTTCAAAAAGTATCCAGCCACCTTCTGGATTCAAATTTTTAAAGAGTTCAAATGGTGAAATATTAAGTGAGAACTCAAAACTTTCCATAGTGGAAGTAATTTAATTTGAGCAAGTAAAATGAGGCAAGTTTAAATTTGAAAAAATTAAAACTTCACGAGAACTTATATCTAAGCGCATTGATTTAAGAAATGAAAAAAATTATTATCTAACTTGCTGACTTACAACCTCTTCACGCTTGTAGATTTTCAAAATATTATAAAATGTATCTCTCTGTGCTGCGTCGAAACCTGCGCCGTGGATTAAATCAATAACTTCTTCTGTTGAACTCTTGTTTATGAAGTTTGCTGCTGCATGAACATATTCTTCTTCTAGCGTTCCACCAAAATCATCGGCACCAAAATGCAAAGCAACCTGACCAATTTTTTTACCTTCGCTAAACCACGATGCTTGAATGTGCGGAAAATTATCAAGATATATTCTTGAAACTGCAATCATCTGTAAATAACGATAAGGTGAAGCAAAAGATTTTATATGTTTTTCAAGTGGAGTATTTTCTGGTTTGAAGCTCCATGGTATAAATGCGGTGAATCCACCTGTTTCATCTTGAAGTTTTCGAATACTATCAAGATGAATTACTATGTCTTCATCTGTTTCAATGTGACCGAACATCATTGTGGCTGTTGTTTTATACCCGAGCAAATGAGCTTCACGCATTACATTTAGCCAGTCAGCACTTGTACCTTTTTTCTTGCTTATTTTTCTTTTAACTCTATCACTTAAAATTTCTGCACCACCACCTGGAATTGTGTTCAGTCCGGCTTCTTTTAATTTCATTAAAACTTCTCGAACTGATAATCCACTTACTTCACTCATTCCAATAATTTCTGATGTTGAAAAGAAATGAGGATGAACTTCAGGAACTTCTTTTCGAGTTCTTTCAACAAGTTCAAGATAATAATCAAATGGTAGATCTGGATTAACTCCACCTTGAAGAAGGACAGTAGTGATTCCTCTTTTAGCCGCATCTTTGAATTTTTGAATCATTTCATCAACTGAGTAAGTATACGCATCCGGTTCATCACGATGACGATAAAATGCACAAAATGTACAATCAATTTCACAAACATTAGTGTAGTTTGGATTTGTATCTACAACAAAAGTCACATAGTGATGTGGATTATGTCTGAATCGAATCTCATTTGCTGTTTCTCCCAGTTCAAGTATGTCATTGTATTTCAAAAGTTGTAGACATTCTTCATTTGAAATTCTTTCGCCGTTTAATGCTTTTAGCAGTATGTCTTTTGTATTCATTTTTTGTCCTTGTTGTTTATTGCAAAACAAAACTGTCATGCTGAGCCTGTCGAAGCATAACGAAAACAATCTAAAATTTATGAGCATTTAATTGTCACACTTCGACGGGCTCAGTGTGACATAAATTTCAAACTCAATTCACAGATTTTTCTTCAACTAAATGTTTCAGTTTCAATTTTTGATATAAATTCTTGAAGACTTCAATTGCTTTAATTTCGTTTTCACCTAAACGATAAACAATGTTATTTAGATAATTTTTGATTTCTTCTTTATTAAGACCAATTTTCGAATTATAATATTCTTCTATCTGTGTTTCTGTCGAAAAGAATGTGTTTAAAGCATCGTTAAGTAATTCATCAAGTGCGTTAATTTTTTGCTGTGAAATATCTTTTTTCACTGCCCAGACAGCAAAGACAAATGGAAGTCCCTGCCACTCATACCAGAGCTGAGCTAAATCATAAATGTGGTCAAAACCATCAACTTTGTGTTTCATAAACCTAAGAGCATCATCACCAATTGTTAAAAATGCATCGAAGTTTGGTAGATTTTTTTCGCGAGCAGAAATTTTTTCTCTCACATAAACCACATCAAGTCCATATTTCAATTCGAGCAAAATCTGAAGCAAACGAAATGAAGTAGAAGTCTCATCAGTTATAGCTATACTTTTTTTATCTAACAATTCAATTGGATACTTTGAGTAAAGAATTACACTTTTAACATTTTTGTTTCCAACAATTCCATATTTCAGAAATGTGAAATCGTTTTCTCTTTCAAAGTAATCGACAAGAGAAACTATTCCAGCATCAATATTTCCATCCTTGAATAAGAATCCGAGTTGTCGTGGTGGAGCAGAAAAGATTTTGTATTCACGATTATCCAGGAATTTAAAGAAAGGAAGTGTATTCAGGTAAGAAACACGGCCAATGATATTATTTGAATGAAGTTTGATTGGATTGTAAAAAATATCTCGTTCAACCGGGATTTTATTTGCATCATTGATTATCTTGATAAGTTTATTTTTTGCGAGCTGCATTGGGGATATTGCACCGGCATCGTGAGCAATTCGTTCACCGCCGACAGTTCCATCCATATCATCAGCACCAAAGTTTAAGGCAACTGCGGCAAGCTCTTCAGTCAACATAACCCAGTAAGCTTTGATGTGATCAAAGTTATTGAGCATTAATCTAGAAATTGCAATTGTCTTCAAATCATCAATAGCTGAAGTGAATTGATTTCTAGGTTTAATACCAGTATCTCCTGGTTGAAAAGCAAGTGGAATAAATGATAAAAATCCGCCAGTTTCTTTTTGTAAATCTCTCAGTAAAATTAAATGCTTAACTCTTTCTTCAATTGTTTCAATATGACCGTAGAGTAATGTCGCATTCGATTTAATTCCAAGCTGATGAGCTGTTTTATGAATTTCAAGCCATCGTTTAGCACCAATTTTTTGATTGAAAAGAAGTCGTCTTACTCTTTCGGAGAAAACTTCCGCTCCGCCACCGGGAAGTGTTCTAAGTCCAGCTTCTTTTAGTTCTAATAAAACTTCTTCAATCGATTTTTTAAATTTCTTTGAGAAAAAATCAATTTCAACGGCTGTGAATGCTTTAACATCAATTTTGGGAAAATGCTTTTTAATTTCCCGAACCATATTAACATAATAATTCCACTCCCAATCGGGATGTAATCCACCAGTAATATGAACTTCCAGAAGCTCAGGATTTAATTTTTCTAAGATAGCTTCAATTGTCATTTCATAAGCTTCAGGAGAATTTTTCTTAACAGCAAAATCACAGAATTTGCAGGAAAGGACACAAATGTTTGTCGGTTCAATTTTTTGATTTACAACAAAATAAACAGCATCACCACTTTTCTCCCGTTGAAGCCAATGAGCCATTTTTCCAATTGAAAGTAAATCAGGCGAATTGTAGAGAGCTATTCCATCTTCAAAAGTAAGTTCTTTTCCGCTCAGAACTTTTTCCCAGATTGGAATTAAATTGTTATCCTTAAAGTTTATCATAAATTTTCTCGTATTAACCTTACAAAATTCTGGAATAATTAATAATTAAATCAATTTACAAATTTATCCATCATAAAATGGATAAAAAACATATAATTCACTCACATAAACATTTAATTGAACATTTGAAGTTCAATTCAAATTCAATACATTAATTGTAAAACAAAATTCAAACTTCGAAAACCTAAACTAAATTCTTTGAAACCTATTTTAAATAAACCATTTTCTTGATTGACTTAAAATCATCAGCAATAAATTGATAAAAATAAATTCCGCTTGGAAGTTTAAGTTTAGAAGCATCGAATGTAAAGTTATAAACTCCAGCTTCTTTTTCTTCATTAATCAATGTAGCTATGTGTCTTCCAAGTGCATCGAATAATTTCAACTGAACTTTTGATTTACTCTTCAAAGCAAATTTAATTTTAGTTTCTGGGTTAAATGGATTTGGGTAATTCTGATAAAGTTCGGTTTTATCAGGAATAATGACCGGTGATAACTTCAATAACCTGATGCCCGCATCATGAATTATTAATTCTTTACCTGGTTCAAGTATTTCATTTATTTCAGAATTCAATTCACTTTCAACTTTCAATGTGTACTTAGTGGATTTAATCTTAACTGGATAATCGGCGGAATTAATCATCAGATAACTTTCCTGACTTACATTTTCGACAAAACGATTGGATAAAAATCTCACATCAAAAATTTGAGATGGTGGATTTGGCGGAAGTTCAAAAATCTCATTATCTATATTTTCACTCAAATAGAGTTTTACACTTCTCTTTAGATTATCTATGACTATCAACTCACCAGCATCATTTAATATATTTTCAAGAGAAGAAAATTTTGATTGAGATTTATTCAGAACATTATTGAAAATTATTTTTCCATCTTGAGAAACTTTAATCCAGTAACCTTTTCCTTTTTGGATTGTGCTGGTAACAAAATATCCATTATCATAACCAAAGAAATAAGATTGTAAAATATCCGGTGGATTTGTTGTAATTGAATTGACTGGAACATCATTTTCGAATCCACCAATCAAGTTCCAACCTGATTTTACATTTGTAAAAGGAACTTCAACTGGCAAACCACACACTGTCACCTGGCTCGAGTTCAGATATTTTAACCAATATCCTTTTCCATTTGAAAGTGTATCTACAGGATAGTAACCAAGAGATTGACTGAATGCAAACGCAGAAGATATTGCATCAGGAAAGATATCTGACTTCGCCATACTTAATCTTGAAACAGGCACTGAAACGATATTCCAGCCTGAATTCAAATTGAAGTTCACACATAACTCACTTCTAATCGAAAAAGTATTATCACTTACATCAAAAACATTTGGATTTTCAACTGAAGAAATTTTTATCAAACATTGTTCAGATGCTGGACCTGTTACCAACCATTCATAAAATCCTGACTGTGCAGGAATATTTGTGACGATTAATTCCCAGTTAACACCATTATTTGTCGATATTTCAATCTTTACATTATTTACACCTGTGCTTGTCCATTCAATAATTTTTTGCTGATTAATATACCATATCTCTCCACCATTTGGTTTTATTACTTGAATTGTCGCTGGCGGAGTAACCAATCCACCAGAGATCAAGGCTACATTTCCAAGGTTTGAACCAACTATAATTTCTTTTGAACCATTATTATCTAAATCAGGGACCACGGCAACTTCTCTTGCTTGAGTTGATCCACCAAATGAATAAAGAGCAAGTTCATTTCCATTGCTTCCATTAACAATCAAAGCCCCTTGATATTGAACAGCAAAGACAACATCATCAAAGCCATCACCATTTAAATCTGGAATTACATCAACGCCCATTGTATTGCCTGTTGACTTGAACCATAAAGCATTTCCAGTTGCGCCATCAACGCAAACTGCACCACCGGCCAAAATCGAGATAACAACTTCATCAACACCATCACCATTAACATCTCTTAAAATTTTCATTTGAGTTGGTGCGCCTCCACCTGTTGAATATGTCCAAACAGGAACTCCAGTTGTTCCTTTTAATCTGAAAACTGGTCCCCAGAAAGCTCCTGCAATTACATCAGGTTTTTGTCCGGGCACTGGAAAAACTAAAACTTCTTTCGCACCTCCGGTATTTGAAGCAACTTGATATGACCAGATTAAATTTCCATTTGCTCCACTTAATGCTTGAAATTGATAAACTGGTTCGCCTACTGTTGCAATAACATCAGGAATGTTATCGTTATTAATATCTGGAATTGCAGTAACTCCATGAGTGAAGCCACCAACAAATCTTTGCCAGATGATTTGTCCATTAGTTCCATTGAAAAGATAAACTGATCTTCTTCCTGCAACTCCACCAGGCTGTGTCGCACTTGCAGCTGCAATTACATCAGGGACACCATCACCATTAAAATCTCTGGTTGCATCAACACCAGTAATATCACCGAGAGCAAAACTATCCGGATGATCAGTTCCAAACTTCCAGAGCAGCTGTCCTGTTTTTCCGTTTAATGCATAGACGGTTTCATTTCCACCACCAGTACCAATTACAACATCATTAAAACCATCACCATTTAAGTCACTTGCAATTGAAAGAGCTTTTTGATATGAATAATCACCAGCAGAACCGATTGAACCAGCACTCGAATTCGAGATATAAGTATTGAAGGACCAAAGAGTATCATTGTTGCTGGATGAATTTCCATTTAATGCAGCCGTCCAATAATTTTCTGTACAAACAATTACATCAGCTTTTCCATCACCAGTTATATCATTAATTGCTCTTACTCCTTTAATTGTTCGATATGTATTTGAAATTGGATGATTAGGCATTGTGTGAGTCCATAGTGGCTGTCCAAGAGTTAGATTTTGAATTTCGCCTGTTCCGGATAAAAAGATTTTTGCTTCAGGTGCATTGGATGAATTGTTTAAAATTCTCAATGTATCGGAAATCATTCCAGATGACTTTGGATTGAACCACACTCTCACATATCTGAAACTATTTGCAGGTAATGTTAACGGAAACACATCTGGTTCGAGATAGAAATCTGGAATGGATGTATACCATGAAAAGATGTTAATTGGTTGATTACTTAAATTTTCAATTTTCATCCACCAGAAGTTTGTGCTTCCAACTCTTTTTGTTCCAAAATTATAAGATGATGGAACACTTATAACACCCTGACCATAAATTCCACTTCCAATTAATCTAATTATCTGTGCAGGTCTGGAGATATCATTGTGATAAATGTAAAAATGTGCACTATCGGGTCCATACAAAATTGGAGAGAAATAAATTTGAAAACTTAAGTTACCATTTGGTGGAATTACTGCCGGAGTTGTAAGATTAGTTGTGAATCTTGTAGAGTAGAAAAATCTTGTGCTGTCAATTAAAAGATTTGCAGTTCCATTGTTATAAATTGTTGTAGTTATCTGTCCAGTATTTCCAAGCACAACATATCCAAAATCATAAAATTTAGTTGGGACACTTATAGATGGACTTCCACCTCCAATTGCAAATTTGAAGATTTGCCTTCCGCTTGAAGCACCAACTGGTTCAGCAAGCAGATAAAGATATTTTCCATCCCAGGCGAGTCCTCTTGGATTTTGTCTTTGACCTGGGGTTTCAGGAAGTTGAAATGAGAATAAAGTATCTTTTGTAAATCTATTGACCGCATAAATTCTTTCAGGATCACCATCAAAACCATCCATTACATAAAAAATCGTATCGCCTTTAATTGCAATACCCTGCGGTTGCAATCCAAAAACAGGAATTGTATCCAGAAGCTGACTGGTGTTGATATCAATCCGATAAAGTGCTGCACTTTCATTCGGATAATACACAGATGCCCAGATATGTCCATCGTAAGCTACTCCACCAAGATAAACACTTGAAGCAGTTGGCCAGCTAAGTGAGTCAAGTATCTGACCATTTCTTGCAATTCTAATTATTCTACATCTTGCTGTGTATCTTTGAACAAAGTAAAAGTTATTTCCGTCTGTTGTTAATCCCTGTGATGAATTAACATGGGTACTGCTGAAGAATACACTATCCCGAACAATTCCAAGAGTATCAACTGCGTAAAGTCTGGCTCCAAGATTGCCTGATGAGTATGAGCTAGAAATCCATAATAATCCATCGCGAACGGTAAGTCCATAACCATATTTGAAAAAGTTATCGTTCGGAAGATTAATTACCTGGACAAGTGTTTGTCCGTAAGAAAAATTTAAGATGCCGAGCAACAAAAAAATCAATACAATAATTGAACCGGGAAAACTCTTATTTATATTTTGCAGATGAGATTTCATACATAAGAAATTGATTTGGAGGGAATTGTTTGATTTCATAAGTCACCTCAATTAAAAATTTTTATTTAATCAAAATTAACAAATAACGATTTCAAATTCCTAAACCTGATTTTGCTATCATTGGCTAATCTTTGAAACACAATAATTTATTAATTCACGGAAGCATTCTAATCAAAAGTTTTTCTGGCCAATTCTTCAACTCGATGAAATTATACAAACCAGAATTTCGCATTTCATCCTTTATGAAAAATCTAATTTGTAACTGAAAACGAATATTTCTACTTTTGAAATGTAAATAGAAGGGGTTCAGAAATGAAAAATAAAGTTATACTAATTCTTCTCATCCTAGCTGCACTCAGCATCATCATTGGGTTGATAGGGAAGTTTTCAGGTTCAATTATTGTTTTTGCAAATGCAACCTGGCATATGTTTGCACAAACTTGCTTACTGGCTGCTATTGCTTTTGGTATCGGCAAGCTACTGGAAAAGTAAATAGATAGTTAACATATTTTTTAAGTGAATGTTTTAATCGTTAGGCTTATCTCCTTCGATATATCAGGAGTAGCCTTCGAGGAATTCGACTATACATACAATTCAATGTCAGGCTTCGACCATTCTGAAAACTCAGAACAAGCTGGCTCAGCCTGACATTGAAGTTTAAGTCTTTAGTCATACTAAGTTTATCGAAATGTAAAGAAAGAAAATGCATCTTTCTTACATTGTCAATGCCATAATTGCTTTTGCGGTGTGAAGTCGATTTTCAGCTTCGTCATAAACAATTGAAATATCTGGATTATCAATCACTTCATCAGTTACTTCTTTTCCTCGATCAGCAGGGAGGGCATGCATTAACTTAACATCTTTCGCAGCAAGTTTTATTCTTCTTTCATCACAAATCCAATCTTTATATTTTTCAAGGTTTGCTTTCATCTCTTTTTTACATTCTTCTTCATTCTGTAAATAGTAATCAACATCGTAGTAAGCAAATCCGCCCCAGTTTTTCGGAATTACAATATTCGCACCTTCGAATGCGTCATCCATATTATCAGTAAACTTCAAACTTCCACCGCCAGCTTCTGCGTTC
>Ga0197142_1003824_pt1 | contig 12411 bp, 8 predicted proteins | sample GBS60_MetaG_FD_148614 | JGI IMG/M metagenome (GOLD analysis project Ga0197142, IMG submission 148614) | Sediment microbial communities from Great Boiling Springs, Gerlach, Nevada, United States - GBS 60_MetaG | ecosystem: Environmental > Aquatic > Thermal springs > Hot (42-90C) > Sediment... | reverse complement strand
CGATCTCGGGTTTGAGCGTGACGGCGAGCTCTTCATTGCCGGACGGCTTAAGGACCTGGTGATCATCCGCGGGCTCAATCACCATCCGAACGACATCGAGGCCACGGCGCGGGGCGCGCATCCGGCGGTGGCTGCCAGTGTGGCGGCGGCTTTTTCGGTGGAGGTCGGCGGGGAGGAGCGCCTCGTGCTGGTGATGGAAGGAAGCCGCAGAGAACCCGACGATGCCGAATCGATTGCGGCGGCGGTGCGGCAGGCGATCGCCTCCGAGCACGAGGTGCAGCTTTACGCCTTTGCCCTGGTGGTCAAAGGGGCGATTCCGCGGACCTCGAGCGGCAAGGTGCAGCGGAGGCTTTGCCGTACGCAGTACCTGGCCGGAGAGCTGCCGCTTTTGTTCCACGATGTGCTTCAGGAAGCGGAGGCCGCCGGGGGCGGTCCGGAGCTGGTCCGAGAGGAGCTCGACGGGCTTCCGCGGCCGGAACTGGAGCGGCGCTTGCGGGACTGGCTGCGGCAAGCAGCGGCGCGGAAGCTTGGCTTGGGTGCGGAAGCGATCGATCCGGAGCGACCGCTGCTCGGCTATGGGCTGGATTCGCTGGCGGCGCTTGAACTGGCCTACGAAATCGAGCGGCGCCTGGAGGTGGCGATTCCGCTCGAAGCGGTTCTGGAAGGCGCGGGCGTGACCCGGCTGGCGGCGCTTGTGGCCGAGGCCGTGGCCCGGGGTCGGGTGAGAGAGCCCGGGATCGGACCACGTCGGGGGCCGAAGGCGCCGCTGTCATTCGAGCAGGAGCGTCTCTGGCTGCTCGAGCAGCTTACGCCGGGCAGCGCCGCTCGCCTCATCCCGGCGGCGCTGCGCGTTCGGGGCGCCTTGGACGTGGCGCTTCTGGGTCGCTGTGCGGGCGAGCTCGCGGGGCGCCAGGCGTCGCTTCGAACCTGCTTCAAGATCGAGCAGGGAAACCCCGTAGCGATGCTAGAGAACCCGCCGGCACCGGTGGGCCTAGAGGAGGCCGCCGACTTCGAGGACGCGCTGGCGCGGGCGGCTATCGAGGCGCGGCGAGCGTTTGAGCTGACGCGAGCGCCTCTGTGGCGTTTCTGCGTGTGGCGATGGAGTCCCAACGACCACCTGTGCCTGGTCGTCATGCACCACCTCATCAGCGATCTGTGGTCTGTGCAGATCTTTTTCGAGGAGCTTTTTGAACTCTACAGCGCAAAGCGCGAAGGCCGGTCGGCGAAACTTGCACCGCTTGCAGCCGATTACGGTGGATTTGCCGCCTGGCAGCGCGAACGTCTGGCAGGTGGGCGGCTCGAGGAGCTCCGAACGTGGTGGCGCGAACATCTGGCCGGTGCGCCGCGGCTCAGCCTTGCGGGGGCACGGCCCCGGCCGGAGAGGGCCGTCTATCGAAGCGGCGTGGAGCGCTTTGAAGTAAGCGGCGAACTGTGGAGCCGCCTGCGGGAGGCGGCCCGGCAGCGCGGGGTAACGCTCTTTACACTGCTGGCGGGAGCGATGGCGGCCCTGCTGGCGCGCTGGACCGGCCAAAACGATGTGGTTTTCGGGATCACGACTGCCCGACGGCCGCGTAGCGAGCTCGAGCGCCTGATCGGTTACTTCGCCGCGCCCACGCTGCTACGGATCGATTTGCGCGGCGATCCGGAGTTGAGGGAGATTGTCGCACGCACCCGCAAGGAGCTTGTCGCGGTCTACGCGCATGAGGAGCTGCCGTTCGGCCAGGTGGTGGAGGCGGCGGGAGGAGGCCCGGCGCCGCCGGCCGTGCTCAGCCTTGTCAAGGGCCCGCTTGGAGGAGAGGCTCCGGCCGGGCTGGCGCTCGAGGCGGTGGAAGTCGACACCGGGTCGACCGAATTTGAGCTGTTCCTGACGCTTGTCGAAGAGGCCGACGGTTTGCGGGGCCGGGCGGTGTATGCGGCCGAGCTTGTCGAGCCGGCAGAGGTGCGGGCGGCGATGGAGTATTACCTGAGGCTGCTCAGGGAGGTCGCGGAGGGCGCCGAGCGGCGACTGAGCGAGCTCGACGCCGCAGTGCCTCTCCCGGCCGGCGAGCGCGCCGGCGCGACGGTGGCGCTGGCGGCGACCTTCACGGCCGAACCGGTCGAGGAGGTTCTGGCGTTCTGGTTCCGCGAGCTAGGACTCGAGTATCGGATCCGATTTGCTCCTTACAATCAGGTCTTCCAGCAGTTACTCGGGCCGGGGAGCCTGCTCGCCGCCAACCGAGGCGGCGTAAACGTCTTGCTGGTGCGCCTGGCGGACTGGATCCGGGATGGGGCGGATGCGCCGGAACGCATCGCCGGCGAGCTTGTCTCTGCCCTTGGCGCGGCGGCGGGGCGTGCGGGAGCGCCGTTTCTCCTCTGTCTGTGTCCGGCCGCCTCAGACGACGAGCGAGTGTCCGACGCCGAGGAGGCGATTGCGGCTGCCTTTGCCGGCTCCTCAACCGTGCAGGTAATTCGCCGCGGGCAGATCGCCGCACGCTATCCGGTGTCCGAGGTCTTCGACCCGCACGGAGACGAGCTGGGAGGCGTCCCTTACCGGCCGGAATATTTCGCGGCGCTGGGGACCTATCTGGCGCGGCGGATCCATGCGCTGGCGGCGGCGCGTTACAAGGTGATCGTGCTCGATGCCGATCAAACGCTCTGGCGGGGTGTGTGCGCCGAGGACGGCCCGGAGGGTGTCACGATCACGGCGGGACGCCGCCGGCTGCAAGAGTTCATGCGGGCGCAGCGTGAGGCGGGGATGTTGCTTGCGCTCGTCAGCAAGAACAACGAAGCGGACGTGGCGGCCGTTTTTTCCGAGCATCCCGAGATGCCCCTCGGCCGCGAGGATTTTGTCGCCTGGAGGATCAACTGGAGGCCGAAGTCGGAGAATCTGCGCGATCTGGCGCGGGAGCTTGGTCTCGGCCTGGACAGCTTCATTTTTGTGGATGACAATCCGGCGGAATGCGCCGAAGTGGAGGCGAACTGTCCGGAAGTGCTCACGCTCGCACTGCCGCAAGCCGACGAACAGATTCCGGGTTTCCTTGAGCATGTCTGGGCGTTTGACCGGTGGGCGGTCACCGAGGAGGACCGCCGGCGCGCCCAGATGTACGCGGATCGGCTGAAGCGAATCCGGCTGGCGCATCAGGTGGCGACGTTGCGGGAGTTTCTCGAGGCGCTGCGGCTGGAGGTCCGGATTCAGCCGGCGCGCGCAGACGAACTGGCGCGCGTGGCGCAGCTCACGCATCGGACCAATCAAATGAACGTTGCACCGCGCAGGCGCAACGAAGCGGAGGTGGCGGCGCTTGCGGCGGACGGGTGGGAATGCCTGGCGGTTCACGTCGAAGACCGCTTCGGCAGCTACGGACTGGTGGGCGTCATCATCTACCGGACCACGGCCGAGGCGCTCGAGGTCGACACGTTCCTGTTGAGCTGCCGGGCGTTGGGTCGAGGCGTGGAGCACCGAATGCTCGCGCGGCTCGGCGAGATCGCCCTGGCGCAGGGCCTCGCTCGCGTGGTGGTGCCCTATGTGAAGACGGCGCGGAACGAGCCGGCTTATGCGTTTTTGCACGAGACCGGCGCCGAGTGGGAGCAGGCGGCGGACGGCGGCAGCGTGTTCTTTTATCCGGCGGAGCGGGCGGCTCGGGTGCGCTACGACCCGGACGTGCGCGCGCCCGCGACCTCAGAGCCGGAGTCGGCGGCTGCGGCTGGAGCGCCCTCGGTGGATTACGCTCGCATCGCGCGCGAGCTGCGGGATCCGGCAAGGATCCTCGCCGAGGTGCGCGCGCACCGGCGAGCCGCGCCGGCGGAGGCGACCGCCTACGAGGCCCCCCGGACGCCGCTTGAGGCCGAACTCGCCGCGATTTGGGCAGAGATGCTCGGCGCCGGCCGTGTTGGGATTCACGACAACTTCTTCGATCTGGGCGGCCATTCGCTTCTGGCGGTCCAGATGTTGAGTCGCGTGCGGGAGCGGTTTCGGGTCGAACTTCCGCTGGACGTTGTCTTTGCCGGCGACTTCTCGGTGGCGGAGCTGGCGCGTGCGATCGAGCTGGATCGAATCGAGAAGGCTGCGCCGGAGGAGTATGCGGCCCTACTCAAGGAGTTCGAGGGCCTCACGGAGGAGGAGATCCGGGACCTGCTCGAGAAGGAACAGGGCGAGTGAGCCATTTGAACATGCGAGTGCTGCTCACCTCGGCTGCGACGCATGTGCCGCCGCGCGGAGGATCGACCCGAAGCAACCTGGCTTGGCTGGAGCATCTGGCCTTGCGCGGCCACGATTGCCGGATTGTGGCGCCGGCGGCGGCGGCCGACACGCCGGAGCGCCGGGAGCGCTTGCGGGCGGATCTGGAGGAGCAGGATATCCGAGTGCAGCACATCCGGACCGATCGGCGTTTGGGATGCGACGTTCTGCGCCTCGGCGAGATGACACTCTATACGGTGCCGGAGCCGGGACGGCTGCGGCTGGTGCTGGCTGAGACGATTCGCGAGCTGGCGCCCGACTGGGTGCTGGTTTCAAGCGAAGATTTCGGCCAGGCGCTTTTGGGCGAAGCCGAGCGGGCCGCGCCGGGGCGGGTGGTCTATCTGGCCCATACGCCGCAGATGTTCCCGTTCGGTCCGGCGAGTCTGAATTCGAGCCCACTCGGCACGGAGCGGGTTCGGCGGGCGGCGGGGATTGTCGCCATCGGCAACTATACCGCCGACTATATTGAGAGGCACCTGGGCCGACGCCCGGCGGTAATTCATCCTCCGATCTATGGTTCCGCGCCGTATGCGCGGCGGGATCCGGATGCCAACGGGCTGATCGTGATGGTGAATCCCTGCGCCGTGAAGGGGATCTCGATCTTTCTCGCGCTGGCTCGCCGGTTTCCCCGGTATCGATTCGGAGCACTGCGCGGCTGGGGAACGACGACGGCGGACCTGGCAGCGCTGCGGGAACTGCCCAATGTGACCCTGCTCGCCAAGGCTCGGCTCATTGAGACGGTCCTGCGGAACACGAAGATTCTGCTGGTGCCTTCGCTGTGGGCTGAGGGCTTCGGTCTGATCGTCATGGAGGCGATGCTCTACGGGGTCCCTGTTCTGGCGAGCGACCAGGGCGGCCTGCCCGAGGCGAAACTGGGTACCCGCTATGTGCTGCCGGTGCGGCCGATCGAGCGCTATCGGGCGATCTTTGACGAAAACCGGATGCCTGCGGCCGTGGTGCCGGAGCAGGACATCGAACCGTGGGCGCGGGCGCTCGAGGAGCTGATGAGCGACGCGGAGCTATACCGCCGGGAAGCGGACGCGGCGCGTGAAGCGGCTCTGCGGTTTGTAGGTACGGTGAGGGCGGAGGCCTTCGAAGAGTATCTGCTCGGGCTTGCGCCGGGACCTCCCGGGGAGGCCACCGGCACGGACGTGCGAGCTCAGGAAGAGCTCGCGCGGCAGCGCCGGGCGGCGCTCGAAGGCGAACCAAGTAAAGGATTCAGGCCTGCCGGCTAAGGGCGCGTGCGGATCCTGCTGGCACAGAACTCGCAATACTTCCCGGCTTACGGCGGGGGCGACAAATCCAACCGGCTGCTTATGGAGCGACTGGCGGCCCGATCCCATCTCTGCGAGGTGATCGCGCGCGCGGCGGGGACGTTCGGCGAAGAGGTGGAGCGAAGATACCTGGAGGAACTGGCGCGGCGGGGGGTTGCGCCGCTGGCCACGGAGGGGGGCCTGGTGCGGCTGGCGCTGAACGGCGTCGCGCTGCGCGTCGTCACGGGCCGGACGAATCTGCGGGATGCTTTGCTGGGCGCCATCGGGGAGTTCGATCCGGACGTGATCCTCCTGTCGACGGACGATCCGGCGCAGATCTTCCTGGAGGCGGCGCTCAAGGCGGACCGCGCCGCGCTGGTGTATCTGGTCCGAACAACGCTGGCGCTGCCATTCGGTCCGGAAGCGGCCTTTCCGAGCCGGGAAAAGACCGAGCGGCTAAAGCAGGTGGATGCGGTGGTTGGGGTAAGCCGGTACGTGGCCGACTACGTTCGCCGGTGGGGCGGGATGGCGGCCGAGGCGCTCCCGATCTCGCCGCTGGAGGGCGGCCCCTACCGGGCGCTCGGGCGCTGGGATAACGAGTTCGTCACGATGGTGAACCCCTGCGCAGTGAAAGGGATTGCGATCTTTCTGGCGCTGGCTGATGCGCTGCCCGAGGTTCGGTTTGCCGCGGTGCCGACCTGGGGGACGACACCGGCGGACCTGGCTGCGTTGAGGAGCCGGCGAAACGTCAGCGTGCTTGAACCCGCCGATGACGTCGAACGGATCCTCGAGCGAACGCGCGTCTTGCTGGTGCCCTCGCTCTGGGCCGAGGCTCGGGGGCGTATTATCGTCGAGGCCTGGCTGCGCGGTGTGCCGGTGCTTGCCTCCAGCGTAGGAGGCATACCCGAAGCGATGATGGGTCTTGACTACCTGCTACCCGTGCGGCCGATCCTCCGCTATCGGCCTCAGGTGGATGAGCAGATGGTGCCGGTAGCGGAGGTGCCGGAGCAGGACGTCGAACCGTGGAGGCGGGCCCTGAAGGAGTTGCTGGCGGACCGCAACCGGTATGAGAGACTTTCGCAGGAAGGCAGGCGCAAGGCGCTCGAATATGCGGCCGGCCTGAGCGTCGAGCCGCTCGAGCGGTTGCTGGAACGCGTGGTGAGTCTGCCGCGTCGCAGGCGGACGGTCGCCGAGGAGCCTGCGAAGCGAAGCGTCGTGGACCGGCCTGGCCCGGGCAGGCGCGCATGGCTCGTCGCGCGTCTGCACCAGCGCGCCGGGGAGGGAACGGAGCGGTGGTTTCCGGCGTTGCGGGGTGGCGATGAAGCGCAGTTGCGCCTGTTCTGCTTCCCCTACGCCGGCGGGGGCGCTTCGGTTTTCCGAGGATGGGCGGCGAGGCTTGCGCCGCGGGTGGCGGTCTGCCCGGCGCGACTTCCGGGGCGGGAAGCGCGCATCCTGGAACCGCCCGCGGAGCGGATCGAGGAGCTGGTGAGTGGCCTCGTGCGAGCTCTGGCAACCGTGTTGGACCGCCCGTATGCCCTGTTCGGTCATAGCATGGGGGCGCTCGTGGCCTTCGAGCTGGCGCGCAGCCTTTTGAGGGAGGGGCAGCCGGGACCGCGGGCTTTGCTCGTCGCCGCGGCCCGTGCGCCTCAGTTGCGGCGCGCACCCGTCGGAGGGCCCGAGCCGGACGAGCGAGAGCTGGTGGAGGAGCTCGAGCGCCTCGGCGCGCCGACAGAGGCGCTAGAAAACAACGAAGAGCTACGGCGACTCGTCCTGCCGGCCTTGCGTGCCGACGTGGCTCTCTGCCGCGCCTATGTTTACGAGCCCGGGCCGAAGCTTCCCTGTCCGCTCGTGGTGTACGCCGGAAGGGACGACACGCGTCTGACGCCGGAGGCGCTCGAGGCCTGGCGGGAGCAAACCGCGGGCGAGTTCCGCCTGCGGTGGTTCACCGGCGGGCATCTGTTCCTGCATACGGCCGAGGAAGAGCTCCTCCGGGCGGTGCAAGAGGACCTGGAGCGGGCGCAGGCAGAGAACTGACCGGCGCTTCAAGGGGCGGCCTCCGGCGGTCGCAGCGAGGGCGGCGACTGGGGGATTCGCCGGCGGTCCTCTGGCGGTCCTCGGAACTGAGGAAGCCTGGATGCAACCAAGGCTTGCGCGGGTCTAGCCGGGCGGTCTATGATGGCCGCGCAATGCGACGGCGAGAGTTCACGATTTTCGGGGCGCTGGCGGCGGCCTGCCGGAGCCCGGAGCGGCCGCGCGGCGCAATGCCGCTGCGCATTACGGCCGTCAAGACGGTCGAGGTGCGCGGGGTGGCCACGGGCAAGGGGTTGGTGCTGCCTTGGGATCCGAAACGCACGCCGCTAGATACGCGTGACTATGTTGTCACTCAGTTTCTGACCGATCAGGGCTTGGTGGGGACGACGATCGACGGCGATTATCGCCTGCCGGAGGGAATCGGCGCAGAGGTTCAACGGCGGGCCGAGGCGTATTTTGTGGGCAAAGACCCGTTTGAGATCGGGCGGCACCAGGCGGAGTTCTTTGACAGACAGCAGGCGCCGGTGCGTCTGTATTTTCTCGAGATTGGCCTCTGGGATATTGTCGGCAAGGCGCTCGGCACGCCGCTGTACCGGCTCTGGGGCGCGGCTGCCGACAAAGTGCGGGCCTACGCCGCGACGGTCCATTTTGACAAGACGCCGGAAGAGCGCGCCGAGGATGCCTTGAAGTTCCGCGAGGCGGGCTTTCGCGCGATCAAGCTGCGTCTTCATCACATCGAGATGAAAGAGGATTTGAGGCTGGCCGAGACGGTCGTGCGGGCGGTGGGCGACAGCATGGCCGTCATGGTGGACGCCAACCAGGCGGGCAAGAGGCCCGGTGATCCGCCGCCGGTCTGGGACTACCGGCGTGCCTCCGATACGGCGAAGGCGCTCGAGGAGATGGGCGTCTACTGGCTGGAGGAGCCGCTGGCGCGAGGCGCGCTCGATGATCTGGCGCGGCTGCGAGCCGGACTCAAGCGGATGCATCTGGCCGGCGGCGAGGGGAACCGCGGCCTCCGCGAGTTCCGCGAAATTCTGGTCAAAGGCGCTTTCAGCTACATCCAGCCGGATCCGGTGGTGAGCGGCCCGATTTCGGTCGTGCGCAAGATCGCGGCCATGGGCGAGGCTTTCGGGGTGCTGTTCGGGCCTCATCACGGCAAGAGCGGTGTGGGGATGATGGCCAATCTACACCTGCAATGCGCGGCGCCCAACAGCGGCTACCTTGAGTACATGTACGACCCCGGATACTGGAACCCCGAGGGTTTTCAGGTCGGTTTTTCCGCTCCCTACCCGGTCGATCCGGAGGGCTTTGTCCACGCACCGTCGGCCCCGGGATTGGGCATCGTCTGGGATCCGGCATTCCTCAAGCGGCACGGTCTGGAGCAAAGCTGAGTTTGACCCCCTCGACGGTGCTGGGCTAAAGTGAAGCCAGAAGCACAAGGCTGGGTTCCATGAGGATGCGATACACACGACGCGAGCTCTTTCAGGCGGCTGCGGCGGCGGGCGCGCCCGCTTTGGCGCGGGCGAACGCACCGGCGGCGCCGGTGGCGGTGGCGCGTTGCCGGACTTACGAGCCGGCAGAGCTCTACCCGGTGCTCGAGCGCATGTTCGATCAGATCGGAGGGCTGGGCCGGCTCGTCAAAGGCAAGACCGTGGCCATCAAGCTCAACCTCACGGGTACGGCGGATCGGCGGTTGGGCCACGCTCCGCTCGAACAGACCACCTGGACGCATCCGGCCGTGGTGCTGGCCACGATGCGCTTGATGGACCGCGCCGGAGCACGGCGGATCCGGCTCCTTGAGAGTCCGTGGTCGACGGCTGAGCCGCTTGAGGAGTTCATGCTGAAGGCCGGGTGGGAGCCCGCGGACTTCGCCGGCGCCGCCAGGCGTGTGGAGTTCGAGAATACGAACTATCTGGGCTATGGCAGGCAGTATTACCGTTTCCCGGTGCCGAGAGGCGGTCTCCTCTTTCCTGCCTATGACCTTAACCACTCCTACCGCGACTGCGATGTGTTTGTCTCGATCGCCAAGCTGAAAGAGCACCTCACAGCGGGCATCACGCTGGCGATGAAGAATTCCTTCGGCATCACGCCGTGCACGATTTATGGGGAGGGGGCGGGTGAGGAGGAGCCGAGTCTCAAGCCGCGCGGCGGGCGAGGGGCGGTGATCCATTTCGGGCGGCGGGCTCCGTCAAAGAGCGCTCCGCAGGAGATCGACCCGAATTCGCCGCGCGAAGGAGGCTACCGTGTGCCCCGCTGCGTGGCGGATCTGGCGGCGGCACGCCCGATCGACCTGGCGATCATTGACGGCATCGAAAGTCAGGCGGTGGGCGAGACGGCGGGCTCGCGCGGATCGTTTCCGGTCAGTCCGGGGCTGCTGGTTGTGGGCACCAACGCCGTGTGTACGGATGCGGTGGCGGCGGCACTCATGGGTTTCGATCCGATGGCCGATCGCGGCACGCCTCCGTTTGAGTTCTGCGACAGCACGCTACGGCTGGCGGAAGAGTTGGGGGTGGGCACCCGGGATCTGGCCCGGATTGAGGTGATCGGCACGCCGATCCGGGAGGCGGTCTTTGATTTTCGGGCGGCACGCCGGCAGCGGGGCGTACCGCCGCCTGAGCGCCTGTATCCCCGACGGCGGACCTAGCGGGGATGGGCGGAGCGGAATTGGGGAATTCGTATACTGTCCCCGATTTTTAGCGGGTCAGCTCCCAGGCCAGGTGGGGCAGCTCCGGCCCCAGGAGTTTCTCCCAGGCCAGTCGCACCGCGGCGGGCGAGCCCGGCAGCGAGATCAGAATCCGGCCGCGCCAGACGCCCGCGACGGCGCGTGAGAGCATCGCCGCCGGGCCGACCTCGGCGTAGCTGAGCATACGGAACAGCTCCCCGAAGCCCGGCAAGATCTTTTCGAGAAGACCGGTCAGCACGTCGCAGGTGGTGTCGCGAGGGGCAATCCCGGTGCCGCCGTTGAAAATCACCACACGGGCCTCGGTGGCGGCGAGTTCCTCGAGCACGGATGCGACCGCGGCCGGCTCGTCGGGGATGAGACGGTAGGCGACGAGGCGGTGACCGGCCTCGGCGAGGCGGGCTTCCAAAAAGAAGCGGTTCTCGTCGGTATCCGGCGTGCGGGTGTCGCTCACGGTCACCAAGGCGACGGGCACAGGCCCGTGCCGGTGGGCGTTGGCCCGGTGCCGCTCGGCGCTGGGCGAGGTCGCGTTCATCGGCGTGGCTCGGCCGGTATGCTAAACTGGTGACGAACCATTCCAGTGTAGCGAGGCAGTATGTCCCTTGTTTGCCAAGTGACCGGGCGCCGACCCAAGAGCGGGCATCGTGTGTCCCACGCCAACAACAAGACCAAGCGCTGGTTCAAGCCCAATATCCAGTGGAAGCGCTTCTGGCTGGACAGTGAGAAGCGGTTCGTGCGGTTGCGGGTGAGCGCGGCGGGGATCAAGACGATCAACAAGCTCGGCATCGAGAAGGTGGTGGCGGACTTGAGGAAGAAGGGGGTCAAGGTCTGATGCCGCGCGTTCTGATCAAGCTGGTGTCGACGGCGGGTACCGGCCATTTCTACACGACAACGAAAAACCAGAAGACCAAGCCGGACAAGCTCGAGATCAAGAAGTACGATCCGATCGCCCGCAAGCACTTCATTTACAAAGAGGCGAAGATCTCCTAAGTCGAAGGACCGCGCCTGATCCTGGCGGACTTACCGCCATAGCGCAGCCAGAAGAGCACACCGGCAATCGTCTTTGCGTCTTCAAGCTTGCCGGAGCGCAGCCAGGCATCCAGCTCTCGTCGGCTAAACCACCGAGTTTGGATGCGCTCGTCTTCCATGGGACTGGCTCCTCCCGGTACGAGATCCGTGGCCAGAAACAGCGTCATCTTCTCGGAGACGTAACCGGGCGAAGGGTAGAAGGAAGCGAGCTTCCTCCAGCCGCGGGCGCGAAGCCCGGTCTCTTCGGCGAGTTCGCGACGAGCGGCCCGAAGGGGCGTCTCGCCCGGATCGAGACGCCCGGCCGGCAGCTCCCAAAGGTAGCGCCTCGCCGGCAAACGATACTGCCGGACGAGCAGGACGCGTTGTTTTTCATCGACGGCCAGCATGACGGCTGAACCGGGATGGTGGACGATATCGCGGCGGATTTCGAACCCGTCCGGAGCGAGGGCGCGTTCTTGCGCGACTCGGAAGATCGGATTCGAGTAGACCTCGCGGGAGTCGACGACTCTCATGGTGCCACCTGTTCGATCTGAAGCGGTCCGAACTGCCCGAGTTGGTCGGCAAGGCGGGAGGCGTCGCCGACCAGGACAATGGCGAGTGACTGCGGGTCGAAATAGCGCTGGGCGGCGGCCTGCACCTGGGAAGCGGTGACGGCGCGGACGCGCGGCACGAAAGTCTCCAGGTAGTCGTCTGGCAACCCATTCAACTTCCGCGAGAGGAGCTGACCGGCGAGGGCGCCGGGGGTCTCCAAGCCGATGACGAAGGTACCGGTCAGGAAGTTATGCGCGGTCTCCAGCTCCTCGGCTCGGACCGGCTCGCGGGCCAACGAGCGAAGCTGATCGAGGAGCGCCTCAAGGGCCGCAGCGGCGACCTCGGGACGGACTTGGGTTCCCGCGCTGAACAGCGCCGATTCTCGTCGCGGCTCCAGGCGGCTGTGCACGTCGTAGCCGAAGCCCATCTGCTCGCGCAGGATCCGGAACAGACGAGAGCTGGCTCCGGAACCGAGGATGGTATTGGCGACCAAAAGGGGAAAATAGTCCGGGTGGGTTCGGCTCACGGTTCGGCGGCCGGCGCTGATATCCGCCTGAACCGAGTCTTGACGGTCGACCAGCACGAGGGAGCGGGCCGGCTCAGGGAATTCCCCGCCGGCGGGCTCTGGTGGGGCTTGGGGCTGCCAATCGCCAAAATGCGATTCGATGGCGTTG
>Ga0197142_1003823_pt1 | contig 12413 bp, 12 predicted proteins | sample GBS60_MetaG_FD_148614 | JGI IMG/M metagenome (GOLD analysis project Ga0197142, IMG submission 148614) | Sediment microbial communities from Great Boiling Springs, Gerlach, Nevada, United States - GBS 60_MetaG | ecosystem: Environmental > Aquatic > Thermal springs > Hot (42-90C) > Sediment... | reverse complement strand
CCCCTTCAAAAGCACCGGATACGCCGTAGCTGGAAAGCCCATACTCATGCTGCCAGGCCATGTTGTCTCTATGACTGCGGCCCTGCATTTTCTCGGCACGACCATGGTCCAAAGCCTGCTGGGTGTGAGGGAGAGCTTAAAAGTCCTCACCCAAGCTAGACTCTCATCAGATGTGAGGCCAAAGAATAACATACGCACCTCATACTTGGTCAGACTCGAGCATAGGGATGGCATGCTGCTGGCCCATCCCATGCCCTGGGGGACAAACTCGATGAGTCATCTGCTAGCTGCCGACGGCTTCGTCACGGTCGGGAAGGATGGAGAGCTCCACAGAGGTGACCTCGCAATCATAACCCTGCTTTGAGGGGGTATGGTCTCAATTTTGGTGAGCCTTATATGTAAGGACGCTAGAGTATTATTACTATGTCACGTTTAATGTGCCTTACCATATCAGTTAACCCGGGAGATATATGCTGGCTCACACGGCTCTCTCGGCTTGGTGAGGGGATCTACGCCAAAATTGTTGAACATCAGGCCGCAGAAGGTGTGTGGAGGAACCAGCTCTTCCGGATCCCAGCCCATAACAAGGCTGAAGAGGTGGAGAGCTTCCTGAAGAGAGAGCCCACACTACATGATGTCAGGATCATCAGATCACGGGATGGCTTGATAGTTGGTACTGCTATGGCAAGGTGTAGCAGGGCCTGCGGGATCGAGGAGGCCGGTCCATGCATTCTTAGAAGTGTTTCAACGGGGTCCAATGGCGAGGTCATTTGGAGCTTCATAGGAACTGGGCCTGCCTTTCGAAAATTCATGCAGCGGCTCACTGATAAGGGTATTATGTATAAGACGCTGGAGTTGAGTGTGATAAAGTCTAACGGCGGGCTTACCAGCAGGCAGGAGCTGATACTGAAGGCGGCGCTGGAGCTGGGTTTCTTCGACTATCCCAAGAAGATCCATGTAAAGGAGCTGGCCCAGCTGTTCGGTATAACGCCCGCCTCCCTCACCGAGAGTCTTAGAAAGGCGCTCAAGAAGATTGTAAAGGAGTATATGTCGCTGGCCGGCTGCCCTGAGATCCCGGACGAGATTAGATTTGCGACGATGCCCTAATATAGCCGACTTAGACTACCTAACTTTTTAGGAGTCTAACATATCCATCCCCAACCTTTAGGTTGAATGATGGGATCTACAAGACTTAGTAGGAGGGATTTCCTAGCCCTAGTACCCTCTGCAGCACTATCGGCAGCCGTCATCGCCAGCCTACCTGAAGACATTCTAGCCCTGCAACATATCGAACCGATAGACCCCAACATCAACCCCCTTACAACATATCCCAACAGAGACTGGGAGTCGGTCTACAGGGACATATACAATCCCGACAGTGTATTCCACTATCTCTGCGCACCCAATGACACACATGGCTGCCTCCTCAGAGCCAGTGTGAAGAACGGCGTTGTAATATACGCTGACCCATCATTCGGCTACGGTAAAGCTGTAGACCTATATGGAAACAGGGCATCATCAAGATGGGATCCGAGGGCCTGCATAAGCGGGCTATCATATGTAAGGCGATTCTACTCCGACAGACGGATCAAGGGCGCGTATGTGAGAGCTGGGTTCAAGAGATGGGTTGAAGCAGGCTATCCAAGGGATCCGGTGACAGGGAGACCTCCAGCAGAATATTTCATGGGACGTGGGAGGGAGGAGTTTGTTAAGGTCCCGTTTGAGGAGGCTTTCAAGATAGTGGCTCAGACCCTAGTCAACATAGTCTCAACCTACAGTGGCCCCGAGGGTAGGGAGAGGCTCCTAGCACAGGGTTATGATCCTGCCATGGTTGAGGAGGTCGAGGATGCGGGTACTAAGACGATAAAGTTCAGGGGTGGAATGCCGTTCAACGCTGGAATAAGAATTGGCGGCTTTTACCGTTTCGCCAACATGATGGCCCTTTTAGATGCACATGTCAGGGGAGTGGGCCCGGAAGAAGCTAAGGGTTCTAGGGGATGGGATAATTATGCATGGCATACAGACCTTCCGCCCGGCCACCCCATGGTCACAGGTAATAAGACTCTTGACTTTGATCTCTACACAGCTGAGAATGCTAGGCTGATAATCCTCTGGGGCAAGAACTGGATTGCTACTAAGATGCCTGATGGTCATTGGCTGACCGAGGCCAAGTTGAAGGGTGCTAAGATAGTGACGATCGCCCCCGAGTATCAGTCTAGCAGCTCCAAAGCCAACTATGTTTTCATCATACGCGCAGGCACAGATCAGGCTTTGGCGCTGGGGCTTGCGCATGTTCTCATCAGGGACCGCCTATATGATGAGAAGTTTGTCAAATCCTTCACAGACCTCCCACTCCTTGTGAGAATGGACACTCTGAAACTGCTAAGGGCTAGGGATGTAATCGAGGGCTATCAGCCGGCACAGCTCAGCAACTTTACCAAAGTATTCAAGTCGGGCGAGCCGATACCACCGATACCACTCCAAAGGGACCAGTTGATACCCGAGAACCTAAGGGCTGAGTGGGATGACTTTATGGTATGGGATTATAGGACTAGGTCTCCGAAGACTGTCTCAAGGGATGTGGTGGGAGAGCATTTCACAGGCTTGGATATCGATCCCGCGTTGGAGGGTGAGTTTGACATAACCTTGGCCGACGGCTCAACTGTGAAAGTTAGGCCGGTGTTCGACCTTTTGAGAGAGTATCTCCAAGCCTTCGATCCCTACACTGTTTCAGAGATCACATGGGCCCCGCCCGAGGCTATTGAAGAGCTGGCCAGGCTTATAGCCGCCAACAAGTCTAAAACCCTCTTCGTTGAGGGGATGGGGCCCAACCACTTCTACCATAGCGATCTCAAGGACCGTGGTATTATCCTGGTGGCCAGCCTGACCAATAACATCGGCCACTTCGGCGGCACGGTGGGAAGCTATGCGGGCAACTATAGGATGGAGCTCCTCAATGGTGTATTACAGTGGGTCGCAGAGGATCCGTTCGACCCGACTCTAGATCCCGAGAAACCGGCCAAGCAGCGGAAATATTGGAAGGAGGAGTCGGCACATTACTATGCCTACGATGATAGGCCGCTCCGTATAGCCGGCGTACTATTTACCGGCAAGACCCATCTACCAACACCTACAAAGGCAACCTTCTGGGCCAATACCAATTCAATCCTCGGCAATAGTAAGTGGGCCCATAACATAATGGTGAACACCCTGCCCAAGATCGAGATGATAGTTGTGAACGACTGGCTTTGGACGGCGACATGCGAATATGCTGACATAGTGTTCGGTGTTGACAGCTGGGCTGAGAGGAAGAAACCTGACATGTACGGCTCTGTCACCAACCCCTTCCTCCAAGCATGGCCTAGGACACCGCTGCCAAGGATATACGATACAAGGGATGACATAGAGGTGCTGGCGGGAATAGCTGAGAAGCTCTCGGAGATTACTGGTGATAGGAGGTTTAGGGATTATTGGCACTTTGTCTTTGAAGATAGGGTTGAGGTGTATCTCAATAGAGTTTTCCAAGCCGGTAATACAACACGTGGATATAGGTTTGAGGATCTTGAGGAGAGCTGTAAAAACGGTACGCCGTTTTACATGATGGTGAGGACTAGTCCGAGGATAACCGGGTGGGAGCAGACAAATGAGAGCAAGCCATGGTATACGAAGACGGGGCGGCTTGAGTTCTACCGTGAGGAGGATGAGTTCATTGATCATGGTGAGAACCTGCCTGTTTACCGTGAGCCTGTTGATAATACGCCATATGAGCCCAACGTCATAGTATCGCTGCCACATCCAGCCTTGAAGCCAAAACAGCCCGCTGACTACGGCATACCGGCCGGCGACCTCTCAACCGAAGTGAGACAGGTTAGAAATGTTGTCAAAACATGGGAGGAGGTGAGGGAGTCTAGGAATCCCCTCGTGGATATGGGGTATGGACATATCCTCGTAACGCCGAAGTACAGGCATGCATGCCATACGATGGGAGCCAGCACGGATCTCGAAGCCACTTACTTCGGCCCCTTCGGAGATTTCTACCGGCATGATAAGAGAAAGCCATGGGTTAGCGAGGGCTACATAGATATCAACCCACTTTTAGCCAAAAGGCTTGGTATAGAGGATGGCGATTATGTCTGGTGTGATGCCGACCCATCAGATAGGCCGTTTGTGGGCTGGTTAAACAAGAAGGAGGACTACAGGGTCTTTAGATGGCTTGTGAGGGCGAGGCACTACCCCAACATAGCCCCCGGAGTCGCTAGGGCTTGGTTCCACTTCTACGTCGCAACACCAGGCTCGGTCGAGGGGCATGAGACTAGGCCCGATGGACTGGCTAAAAACCCACGTACAGGATACCAGGCAGCCTATAGGTATGGAAGCCATCAATCAACTACGAGGACATGGTTGAAGCCCACCCTCCAGACAGACAGCCTAGTGAGAAAGGAGTACTATGGACAGCTGCTTGGCAAGGGCTTCGCCCTAGACGTGCATCAAGTGGTAGGCGCACCAAAAGAGTCTTTCGTTAAAATCACAAGGGCCGAGCCCGGTGGCGAGGATGGGAAGGGACTATGGAGTCCAGCGGCAGCCGGTCTCAGACCAGCCTATGCCAGCGATGACATGAAGAGGTATCTGATGGGTCAGTATGTGGAGGTGAGCTAGTATGGTCAAGGTCTACAACTGGCAGATCGGGAGGGAGATGGATTACTGGTATGAGGAGTCTAGGCCTAGGAGACAGGCTGCTGCGGTCTTTGACACTAACAAGTGTATCGCATGCCAGACATGCACAGTCGCATGCAAGACAACGTGGACCTCTGGAAAGGGACAGGAGTATATGTACTGGAACAATGTGGAGACCAAGCCCTGGGGTTCCTATCCGATGGGCTGGGATGTCAATATCCTCAAGATGCTGGGGCCGCAGCGATGGGCCTTCGAGGGTGATAGATACGTCTACAAGGGTAAGACGATATTTGAGGCCGCAAGTCCAAGCGAACGTGTCTTGGGATATCTCCCCAATGATCTGGACTATGCGTATCCCAATAGGGGAGAGGATGAGACTAATGACATACTGGTTGAGGACAAGTTCTACCTACGTATTCCCCATGACCTATGGTTCTTCTACCTACCCCGCATATGCAACCACTGCACCTACCCAGCATGCCTCGCATCATGCCCCAGGCTGAGCATCTACAAGAGAAAGGAGGATGGAATAGTACTGGTGGACCAGGCCAGATGTAGGGGATATAGGGAGTGTGTCCAAGCATGTCCATATAAGAAGGTCTTCTACAACCATGTGACGAGGATCTCGGAGAAGTGCGTCCTCTGCTACCCAGCCGTCGAGAAGGGCATCTGGCCTAGATGTATGAGAACATGCATAGGTAAGATTAGGATGTTCGGCTACCTCAACACACCCGAGAACGCTGATCCAGAGAATCCATTGGACTTCCTAGTTCATGTGAAGAAGGTGGGGCTTCCAATTCTCCCCCAGCTAGGCCTCGAACCCAACATATACTACATTCCACCGATACATGTGGGTAATATGAACTTCCTCAAAATGCTCTTCGGACCAGGGGTTGACCAAGCTATCCAGACATATAATAAGGCTATTGCTGGGAGGGATATTGAGCTTGTGGCAGCACTGCTCCTCAATGTCTCAACCGACAGAATCATGACGAAGTTTAAGGTGATCGGCTCAAGTGAAGTGGCTGGATATGATGAGAATGGACATGAGGTGGTGAGGATACCGTTGAAGGAGCCGGCCGTCGTTAGGCCATTCTATGATGAGAGGCTTCAGGTGTATAGGCATAATATCACGTAGGTGAGGTTGAAATGACTGTTGGAAAGAAGAGGAGGCGTGCAATCCTTGGGATGGGTGCTGGGATGGCGAGATCTGCTAGAGCGGTGGATCGGGTCTTCCTACCCGTAGTTGCTGGTGCAGCCCTCTTCACCATGCTTGCAGCCATCTTTCACAAGCAGATACAGAACATCATCAGCCCGCCGAAACCTACGGAGGAACCGCTGGAGCCTAAGACAGATCTGACGGCCTACATCGTGGACAAGGCACCTACCACAGATCCAGACTCACCCATATGGGATAAGATATCCCCCAAGAGGATAAGCCTTGCAGACCAGTCAATAATCAAACCCCTCAAGCTGAAGGTTCCCGAAGAGCCGGTTAAGGTTAGGGTGGCCCATGACGGGGAGTGGATAGCCTTCCTGCTGGAATGGCCCGATAGGACAGTGGACACACGCGCCATCAAGGTGACGGAGTTCAGGGATGCTTGTGCGGTGATGATAACATCATATCCCGCTCCCCTTGAGGCCCGTTTCATGGGTACTCAGCATACGCCTGCCACCATACTCCACTGGAAAGCAGACTGGCAAATTGACATAGAGGAGGGATTCCAGGATCTTGAAAAGGCTTTCCCCAATGTTTCAGCCGACATGTACCCACTTCTAAAGGAATCCATCATCTCGGGAAAGCCGCCGAAGACCGTTGACATCCCCGGTTTTGCGAGAATTGGGCTAGCGGGGATGTGGGCTGGTAATCCAATATCCCAGCCATCCAAGGATGTGCCGGTTGAAAAGATAATAGCCATGGGGCCTGCGACGATAACAACTCTTCCGACGCAGGACGCTGTGGGATGGGGTAGGTGGAGAGATGGGTTCTGGCGGGTTGTTCTAGCCAAGAAGATGAAGGCATCAGATACAATGGCCGGTGAGGTTGAACTAGAAAGAGGCAGAATGTATTCAACCGCCTTCGCCGTGTGGTTTGGTGAGGAAGGTGATACGGGCGCTAGGAAAAACCCTAGCATGCTCCACACACTCTACATAGAGTAGGATGGGACTTGGAGAGTGATGGATCCCGGCTTGCAGCAGCCGCGGCGATCTGCAACCTGATGGCCGAGAGTCTCACAGCCGATAGACAGGCCATGTATAATGCGGTGAACTCCCTTAAGAGAGTCTTCGAAGCCATGGGAATGTTTCAGGAGTCTATGTTGTCCAGTGAGATAGCAGCCCTGCTGGAGTATGATGAGTCAGCTACATCGGAATATGTGAGGCTTTTTGAGATGGGTGCTGTACCATTATGTGAGACATCCTACACCTGTGCGGGAAATCCGGAGTTAAAGACCTATGAGATGGCGGATATAGCAGGCTTCTACAGAGCTTTCGGCCTCAAGCAGGCCTACGGCACTCCCGATGACATTAGAGCGGAGCTGGAGTTCTTTTCCCTACTGCTTGTGAAGGAGCTGATAGCCATTTCGAACTCTGATACCGAGTCAGCCGCATTGTGTAGGGATGCTAGGAGAAAGTTTTATAGCGAGCATCTAAGCAGATGGGTTGAAGCCCTAGCCAGCAGGGTTGGGGATAACACTTCTAAACCTCTCTACATACATCTCACAAACCTTCTAAAGATGGTAGTCCTGAACGGTGGGTTGATGGGATGAAGCTCACGGAGCAGCTGATGGGAGAACATGAGATAATCAAAAAGGTCCTAGATAGTCTCCAGGAAAAGATCCTCGAATCCCGTAGAGCGATGACCGTTGACACAACATTCCTGAAAAAACTTTTACAATTCAGTAAAGAGTTCATAGACTCCTGCCATCATGCTAAGGAGGAAAGATGTCTATTCACATGTCTTGAGAGGAGGGGCATATCTCGTGAAGGAGGGCCGATAGGAGTTATGCTGTATGAGCATGATCTGGGTAGATCGCTCGTTAGAAAGATACATGATGCGCTGGCTAGGTATGAGAGGTCTGAGGTGGCCGTGGATGAAGTTCTTGATAGATGTGAGGAGTATTTGGAGCTCCTCAGGCAGCATATTTACAAGGAGGATAACATTCTCTTCCCAATGGGCGATGGTGTGATGGGTGAAATTGATCAAGAGGAGGTTTTAAGATGTGCGGAGAAGGTTGAAAGCCCAAGACATGAAAGACTGCATAAACTGGCTGAGAGTCTAGCAAGTCGTAAATGAGCGAACGTTAGCGGTTAGTAGGCTGTGAAGGTGCTGTGCAATCATTCATGTTTTCTCGCTGGTCTTCACTATATCCTCCAATGGTAGGATTAGCTGGGGCTCGTGTATCACTAGGCCTTGAGCCAATTTCCTAAGGATGGGTAAAATCTTTAGAAGCTCACCCCTTGGTATGACCGTGTTTATCGCATACCATCCCTTATCCGAGAGAGCGCTTATAGTGGGGCTCTTGAGGCTTGGGAGTAGGCTGAGGAGCTTTGGCAGGTTATCCTCATGGACGTTGGCGAAGATATGGAGCTTCTTGCCACTCTCCACAACACCCCTCAGAAGCGTTATAATATCGAGTATCTTCTCCCTCTTACTCTGGTCGTTGTATGCGCTCCTGTTGGCGATAAGCCGTGCGGTTGACTCGGCTATAACCTCCACAACCCTGAGATTGTTCTTCTCCAAAGTGATCCCGGTCTGCGACGCGTCAACTATTATATCCGCATCTTCAGGCGGCTTAGCCTCCGTGGCTCCGAAGCTAAGGAAAACCCTCACCCTCTCATTCTCACCCCTAGTCCACCAAGGTGTAACAACTTGGGGCTGCATTCCGCCGTAGAGTCTCCTATAGACGGGATTGGACATTAGATGCTTAACCGTTGTGTTGAGATATTCGGTTGATATTTTCAGGGTTGGATAGGCTTCCAATACCTCGGATAGTGATTCATGGTTATGGTTTTTAGGCTCCGCCACAACTATCTGCACACGCCCATATTCTAGATCCATCAGCTCCAGCACATCGGCCCCCGTCTCCCTCACCCAGTCCAATCCGGTTATCCCGATATCATAGGCCCCCGACATAACCAGAACAGGTATTTCCTGAGGCCTCAAGATCTTCACCTCAAGGCTTGGATCGTCTGTCACAGGCCTGTAAGTCCTATCGGTCCCGTGAAGCTTTAGCATGGCCCGAGATAGAATATCGAATGTAGCAGCCTCTAGGGAACCCTTTGGAACCGCGAATTTAACCCTTGCACCAGTCAAACCCAGTATCCTACCAGCGGCTCCCCCATTCCACTATATAAGATAGCAGATACCCGCCAATACCATGAGCAGGTACTCACATCTGATCTATGAGAAGAACCCCGAGGATAAGATAGGTGTCATAACCTTCAACAGGCCTGAAGCGAGAAACGCTATGAACGTGGCCATGTTGACCGAGTTTAACTCCGCCCTCCATGATGCAGCCGAGGATGGGGATGTCTGGTGCCTTATTGTGACGGGTGCAGGTGATAAGGCCTTCTGCTCGGGTGGTGATGCCAAGGAGTTCCTAGCTAACGTTGAGGCTGGTCGGATAGGTGAGATCGAGAAGTTCAACCGATTCAACCTAGATGTCTGGCGGTTTATGGAGAAGATGCGTAAGCCCATCATAGCGGCCGTCAACGGCTTCTGTAATATCGAGGTTATTCAGGCCGTGGATCTTGTTGTGGCCAGTCAGAATGCGAGGTTTGGACTGCCTGAGGTGACGATCGGTGTGAGCCCCGGAGCCGGTATAACTGTGAGGCTTCCACGTTTTCTCAGCAAATACTGGGCCAAGTATCTCCTCTTTACTGGTGAGTGGATCTCGGCCGAGGAGGGCTACAGGCTTGGCTTCGTCAACAAGGTTGTCCCCCACGAGAAGCTAATGGAGGAGAGCATGGCTCTAGCCCGTAAGATCGTCAAAAACGCACCCCTAGCAGTCGGCGCCACCAAAGCATGCGTAAACCTAGGCGGGGAGATGCCTGTTGACGAGGGTATGGAGTATCAGTTGAAAGAATCCATCCAATGTTCCATACACAAGATCTCAAGGAGGGTATCAGGGCGCGTTTCTATGAGAAGAGGGATCCTAAGTTCACGGGCAGGTAGTCGGCGGTTGAAGCTCATATATCCGGCGTGCTGAATCAGTCTTAGGAATTGGCAACACCTGAGATACCCCTGGTGATGGGTGCAGGAGTTATAACCCTTCTCTCACCCTGCGGCTACGCCCTGATACCAGCGTATATTGGATATAGTGTCGCCCACGGTGTCAGTCCTAGGAGGGCGTTGACTAGATCAGCCCTAGCCTCTGCTGGGATAATCCTCGTCTATGCTTTAATGTCCGGCCTAATCCTACTAGCAAGGGAGACAGTGAGAGCTTCCATACCCCACCTAGCCCTACTGTCAGGCATCATAATAGCCACGATGGGAGTCTTGAAGACATCCCCATTAACCCTGCCCAGTATAGCGCCTGTGAAGACCTTCAAACCATCAGGAGATGCATCCTTCCTACTCTTCGGAGTAGGCTATGGGCTCGGTGCATCAGGCTGCAACCTGCCCATCTTCATATCAGTCGTGATCTACGCCACCCTAGCGTCGGAAGCCGGCCCACTGGGAATCATGCTGGCCTATGCTGCGGGCGTCATAACCCCCCTCATCATAGTGGGCACCCTAGCATCACTCCTAGGCCAGGCCCTCGTAAGAAAACTTGGAATCCTGACCCACCACCTACACAGGATCTCGGGCATAATACTAATAGCCGCAGGAATCTACATGCTATACTACTATGTTGCAGCATACCCTCTTTACTGAGTCAAATCTCGCCCTCAGCCTTTTTTTGGGACTGTTTGTTTAATCTCATTTTGAGGGTTTAAAGGCTTATAAAAGGCCTCTGTACCTTATTTAGGCGAGAGAATATGCCCACGGCCTTTGTCTTGATAAACACCGAGATCGGGTCTGAGGAGGAGGTTTTGAACGAGCTGAAGAAAATCTCCTACATTAAGGAAGCCTATGTTGTCTATGGTGTCTATGATATAGTGGCCAAGGTTGAGGCTGAGACGATGGATAAGCTGAAGGAGGTTGTGTCGTGGAGTGTTAGGAGGTTGGACAAGGTCCGATCAACCCTAACGATGCTTGTCGTCTCATCAAGCTAGCCTTCAAGATATTTCTTCATCTTGAACCGCTTGTCCTCCAAGTCTACATAGCCGTATTGGATTAGAGGCTCCACACCGCCCACCTTCTTAACCACCTCATGTATCAGAGATAGTGCCTCCTCCAGCTTCATATCCTCACTGTAGCTGGATTCCAGCTGTTGGATCGCCTCCTCAGCACCCATGCCCACTGCGAAGCCGAGCCCTCTGAAGGCTGTTCCACTTGGGTCAACTTGGTATAGATGGACCCCCATCTTATCCACGCCAGCTATGATCACCGAGACACCTTGGGGTCTCACAGGGTAGATGGTATAGCTGTGGAGGTATTGGCTTACGGCCTCTACTAGGGATCCGACATCTATTGGGGTTCCGTAGGTTAGCCTATGTCTCTGGGCCTCTAAACGCATCTGGTCCACCAGCTTGTAGAGGTCGCTAATGTAGCCCGATCCTGTGACACCTAGATGCTCATCCACCTCGAAGACTTTCTCACCGGGCTGGATCAGCTTCCTTACAGGCCTGGCCATGCTGGCGACCACAGCATAGTTGGGGAACCTGAGACCCAGACTTATAGCCCCCTTGGACACAGCCTCGAGAGCCCTATCGACAAGGGTCATCCTCCCCTCGGGGCCGTAGAAGACCTGGAACCTATACTGGTCTGCAGTCATCTCATCCACCCCTCACTGGTATGGCATGGACGTCAACACCGTTTCCAGATCCCGGATCCCTTTGCATAGCCGCCTCAACAGCCTTCACAGCTATCACTCTAGCCTCGTCAAGGGTCAACCCCTCATGGTAGAGACCCTCCAGAACACCATAGGCTATGGGAGAGCCTGACCCCGATGAAGTGTATTCCTCGCTTATGATAGAGCCGCTCATGTCGGAGCTCAGGACATGTGCTCCCTCGTCATCTACCCCCGCTATGATAAGCTCTGCAAAGTATGGGATGTAGTTTTTGATGCCCCTGTATGCGAGGTTTGAGATGAGTTTGGCCGACTCGGCGACTGTCATGGGGAATCCTCGGCGCAGGGATATGAGATTCCTCTCAGCCCTAACAACGTTTACGAGGTATTCTGCGTCTGAGAGAAGCCCTGCAATGGCCACAGCCAAAGTTTCATCGACCTTGAGTATTTTCTTTGTTGTCTTGGAGCTTATGAAGAACCCCTTGCTCGCACGTCTATCTGAGGCTAACACGACACCATCAACCGCTCTTACACCAACAATTGTAGTCATTTTACCTCGGAAAATAGATGTTAAGGGATGAAATATTGACTACCCAGCTACTAGGGCGTCACATCCAGATAAACCTACTTGCAGGGGAAAGCCACATAGCCCGGAGATTATCATCAGCTATATTGTTGAGAGCGAGCTCGTAGGCTTTCCTGATGATTGCGAAGGCTCCCTTGAGGGCATGCTGCTTGTCATCAGGTGTTTTAGCGTCAGTTTCTATGGTGAGCCTGTTGCCATGGAGATTGAGCCTGATGGATACGGGCCGTGTGCTTGAGGCCCATTCAAGTATATGGCCC
>Ga0197142_1003822_pt1 | contig 12413 bp, 11 predicted proteins | sample GBS60_MetaG_FD_148614 | JGI IMG/M metagenome (GOLD analysis project Ga0197142, IMG submission 148614) | Sediment microbial communities from Great Boiling Springs, Gerlach, Nevada, United States - GBS 60_MetaG | ecosystem: Environmental > Aquatic > Thermal springs > Hot (42-90C) > Sediment... | reverse complement strand
TACCATTTTATCACGGGCTCAATACGATAAAACAACATGCGGCGCCTTATCGCGTAGCGGGACGGAGTCCTTTATCCCTGCCCTAAAGGGCAGGGCCTTACGGCGCTTTCTGGTAAGGTAGAGTAGAACGGATTAGCACGGTTTCGAGGGTTCCTGGCCCATGTTCCGACCACCCCCTGCTGGTGCTGGCAAGAGTCGACCTACTTTCCGTGGGCTTGCCTTTCGGCCCCGCTCTTGGTTGCAGTTGGCCTTTGGTCTCTTGCTGGGCTTGGGGCTGGGTGTCAGCTCGAGTTTCTGGGCTACAGCTCAAGAACTGCCTGCTGCTAGCCAGCAGCTTATTCCCAATCCCCAGCAGTTTCGTGCCCTAGAACAGCCCAGCAGCGCCCTTAGCGCCTTGCGAGCCGAACAGTTGGCTGCTGAGGCGGATGCCGCCATCCAGGCCCAAAACTACGACCGGGCCATTGAGCTCCTGCAACAGGTGTTCAACGCCTACAACCAGCGCTCCAACTACCACCAGGATCTCTCCCGGGCTTTTGCCGGCATCCAAAACCGTATCTCCGAAGAGCAGCGGGAGCTGGCCCGCGTTGCCGCCCAGGCTCGGGATCAAGCCGCCTATGATCTAGCCGTGGTCTATCGGGCTGCCGGCCGTCCTGAGGAGGCCGTGGGCTGGCTGATCCAGGTCATCAAGAGCCAGACCCCAACCCGGGAGCTAGGCACCCAGGCCTACCAGCAGCTTCTCGAGATTGGCTTTGTCAGCACCCCCTTCCCCTAGGGCCCCTCTCCCAGCTGCCGATAGAAAGCCAGCGCCGTTTGCCCGTAGGCCCGCTGGTCCAAGCGCAGCAGGGATCCCACCTGCTCCGGTAACTTTTGGCCCCTGCGATGCTCAACAATCAAGGTTCCACCTGGCTTGAGCAAGGGCGGGATGAGCGGCAGGAGGGGGGTGTACAGGCCGGCATCATAGGGGGGAGCAAAGTAGACGTAATCAAACGGATCCAAAGCGAGACCTCGACTGAGCAGCTTGCGGGCATCTCCCTGAATCACCTGGAAAGATTGTCCAGGCTTGGCCACCTTGGCCCAGTTGGCCTGGATGATGCGACAGGCCGGCGCGGCAATCTCGATGCCAGCCACGAAGGCTGCTCCCTGGCACAGGGCTTCCGCCCCTACCGTGCCAGCCCCACAGCAGAGATCCAGCCAGCGACAGCCCTCCACCTGCCCCCGCAGGATGTTAAACAGAGCTTGCCTCACCCGCCCAGGGGTAGGCCGAGTTCCCAGGCCAGGGGGGGTTTGCAGCGTCTGTTTGCCACTGATGCGCAGGCCCATTGGTGTTAGGGAGAGGGAGTTGGTGTAGGCAACTGGCCGGTCAACCCACTGCGCTGGGCGGCGCGATCCCGCTCCATCTGGATTTGCTCCACCAGGGCTTGCGGCAACTGGGCAGCGGCCTGCAAAGCCTGGTCAAAAAGGGGGACGGCTTCCCGGTCTTGACCCTTGGCAGCCAGGATCTGGGCCTTGAGGTAGTAAAGTTCAGGGTTGTTACAGGAAACTGCAATTGCCCGATCCACCGCCGCCAGCGCCTCGTCATAGCGTTGCATATCCCGGTAGGCCAGCGCTTGACCGCGGTAGGCTAAATACTCAGGCGCTGCCAGACGAAATTGGTTCAAAGCCTTCTCGCGGTAGGTCAGCAACAAGTCAATATAGCCGTTGAGAAGATTGAGCTCCGGATCACTGCTGTCTACTGCTTGGGCAGCGCGGATGGCTGCAAACAATTGGTTGAGGGTGGGCAATGCCTTAGGCAAGCCAAGCACCACCCCTTCCCGCACCACCATGTTGGCTGCTTCCAACCCGTAGCCCACGCCCTCGTACAGGTTGCCGCGTAAGGGATCCGTCTTCTTCAGCTCGGCAGCCACTTGGCGGGTTTGGGTGGCCAACTGGGCGAAAGACTCCAGATCCCCCTCTTGGTAGGCCAGGGCTGCCAGCAAGGCGTAGACCATTGGCTCTTGGGGAGAAGCCTGTCGGGCCCTCTCTAGCTTTTCCCGGCTCTGGGTATAGCGGCCTGCGCAGAAAAACTCCTCAAAGGCGGCAGCCACCTCAGGGCTAATGGGGCGAGCGTTGGCCCCACTGCGGAAGGGATCCTGCGCCCAAACTGGCGCAGCCGCCCCCCCCACCCAGCACAGGATTCCCACCAGCTTGGCCACTTTGCCAAACCTAAAGCTTTTCATCCCCGCTCCCCCATCCGCCCCTTTTACCGCAGCAGTTGGGCAATGGAGGCAATGGCTGCCTCCTGAACCAGCTCGTCGGTCTCATGGGCTAGGAGATCATGCAAAGGTTGAAGGGCGCGCGGATCCCCAATCTGACCCAGGGCACGAGCTGCCGCCTCCCGCACTGCCGGCTCCCTATCCGAAAGCTTAGTGAGCAGAGCCGGCACCGCCTCCAGTGCCCGCATCTGCCCCAGGCGGTGAATGGTTTGCACTTGAGCTTCCAGGGGAGTTGCCGCTAGGCTAGGGGGCCCAGCGTGGTATCCAGAAGAAGAACCCTGACCTGTCGAAGCAAGGGCCGAGAGAGCCTGCAGCGCCTCCAGAGCACGATACCGCTCTATCCCGTTCAAGTGGGGCAATTGAGCCAACAGGTTGTCAAAAGCCTGCTGCACTGGATCGGCAGCCACTGCCTGTTCAGCAATGCGGGCAAGACTTTGGTCGGCCCGCAGCTGTTGCCAAGACTGGAACAGGGTTAGGCCGGCAACCACTAAAGCCGCATCGGCCAAAACCGCTAGCAGCGCCAGGCTGCCCCAGATTTTGCTGCGACGGCTGAGCTTGCGCATCTGCTTATCCACGTAGGCAAAAGCCTGGTGCTGCCGCTCCCAAAAGTCAGGGGCTACCTGCAGGGTTTGGGCGCTGAGATCAGGAGACAGAAGGTTTTCTTCGCGAGTCGCCTCCAAGCTTTGCAGCCTCTGGCTCAGGCGAGAAAAGTGTTGTGTCCAGAGCCACGTCAACATTGGATCCCTTCCTCTCTCCGATCCTGCCAGCAAAAGCCTGCCTGAGACCGCGATCCAGGGATCCCTGGTCGCATCCAGCGTCAGGGAAAGTTTGCCGCTTTCCCCCTGGCCACAGGAGAACTTAAGCGCCAGGATAACAAAAGCTTTTGCCCCTCGCCACCCATCTTCGCAAGTTGCAACCTTATTGGTTCAGAGGTGGCAGAATCCTACGTAGCCCGCAAGGAGTGGCAATTCCTCATTTCCCTGCCAAAAGAGCAGCTGGAGGGTCCTGCTTGCCCCCCTGTGCAGATCTGTGGCCTTTGGGTTATCGTTTGGCCAGGAAATGCAGCCATCAGATCCCTGGCAGCCTCACCAGTTCACCAAGGGAGCCAAGTCCAGGAGTCCATGTAACCTCCTCCCGCCCTCAGGCCAAGAGTGCGGCCTTCTTGCTGCAACGGGATCTGGCAGTCCCTCCACGCGCAGATCCAGGAACTGGACTAGACAGCCGAGACCAACCTACCCTCTCTTGGGGGGGTGTCTGGATCCCGGCCCTGCGTCTGCAGGGACGGGGCACCCACCCCCAGCAGCTAAGATCTGCCCTTAGCAAGGTGGGGATCCTCCTTCGGGGGGTCTCGAGGAGAGGATTTTTGGCTCCACTCGAGCTGTCGCAGGATCCCGCGCAGTAGGGCCACCTCGGACACAGTCAGGCCGGTGCGGTGAAAGAGGGCGCGCAGCTTGAGCATCTTGCGGCGGGCAGTGTGGGGGTACAGATAGCCAATTTGCAGCAGCAGGGCCTCGAGCTGGCCGAAAAAGCCCTCTAGCAGCTCGAAAGGAGCTGGCTTTGAGAGCCCAGGTCCAGCTGGAAGCACTGGCTCTGGACAAAGGAGGGTACGCAGCTCGTAGCAACAAATGCCTACCGCCTGGGCCAAGTTGAGGGAAGGGTAGGCCGGATCGGTAGGGATCTGGATCTGGCGATGGCAGAGGGCCAGCTCTTCGTTGCTCAAGCCGCGATCTTCGGGGCCGAACACCAAAGCCGCGGGACCAGCGGCGAGGAGATCGGGAAAGGCTTGGCGAGGAGATTGAATTTGCCACTCGGGGGGGTAGGGCTCGCGACGGCCTACTGTCCCGAATACCTGCACACACCCCTGGAGGGCCTCGGCTAGGGTTGGCACCTGCCGGACTTGGTAGAGTAAGTCGGCGCCGTGCACGGCCATGGTAACTGCTTCGGGATCAAGGGGGTCGCAGCGGGGATCTACCAAGACCCACTGCTGCAGGCCCATGTTCTTCATTACGCGGGCAATGGCGCCGAGGTTGCGCGGTCCTGCTGGCCGCACCAGCACAATCCGCACCTGGGCCAATCGCTCCTGAAGCCGGTGGGAGGGTGTCTGCATTGCTTGGAGCTACGAATCCTCTAAAGTAGAGGAACTAGATCCTGCCACAACTGGGCCTATGGGATCTGTTTACCGCTGCTGGCTATGCCTGCTGTGTCTTGTGCTGCTAGGGTTTTGCTGCGGATCGGCGGGGCTGGCTGCCCAGGAGAGCCCAGAGCCAGCCCAGTGGGTTTCCCTAGCGGAGGCGCAACAGCGGTTGGAAGCCATTGCTGAAGCCATGCACTCAATCCGCCTCTGCAACCGTCCCAATTGCCGCTACCGCGATATCTCCGTCGAGGTGCGGCCCATAGCAGGAGTCGAGCCACCGCAGTACGAAGGCAAGATCGAGGCCACCCTTGACCGTCCCTCTGGCAGCTTGGACAAGGCCCGCTACCGGCTGCAATGGCAGGGCGGACGGTGGCAGTTGCTGGGGGGCGAAGAGGTGTCCGATGTCTCCTCCTTCTTCTTCGAGGGAGATACCTACGAGGTGTTCAGCGCCTACGGCACTCGCAGTCGCAAGGCCAGATTGGCAGATGCCAGCAGTAACCTGCGCGTGGGCTACCGGGAGCTGTACTACCGTGTTTTCGACCAGGGCCAGGAGCGTCGGCGGTAGTTGTGAGAAGCGCCATGAGAAGTCACCAGCGCACCTTGGCCAGCTCTATTTCCCTAGAAGGCATTGGCCTGCACAGTGGCCTGCCGGTTCGCTGTAACCTCCGCCCAGCCCCTGCCAGCAGCGGTCGAGTCTTTGTGCGGGTGGACCAGCCAGGCTCCCCTCCCATCCCTGCCCAGTTGGGATCCCTGGCTCCTGCTGCCCTCTGCACCCGCCTACAGCAGGGATCTGCTCAGGTGCAGACGGTGGAACACCTCCTGGCTGCTCTTTACGTTCTGGGCATCGACAACTGCCGCATTGAGGTAGAAGGACCGGAGCTGCCGATCCTGGATGGCTCCGCGCTCCCCTTTGTGGAGGCGATTGTTCAAGCCGGGATCCTGGCCCAGGAGCAGCCGGCCCTAGTGGGCGTGGTTCAAGAGCCAGTTACCGTCTGGGCAGGGGAGGCTTTTGTTAGCGCTCTGCCCCACCCCGCAGCCCGCTTCACCTATGGCATCGAGTTTGCCAACTCCCCCATCGGCCAACAGTGGCTAAGCTGGCGGGAAGACAGAGCGGATTTTGTCCACTCCATCGCCCCGGCGCGCACTTTTTCCCGCCAACAGGATGCGGAGCTAGCCCGCCACCAGGGGCTGATCCAAGGTGGCAGCCTGGAAAACGCCATTGTCTGTAATGCAACCGAGTGGCTGGGCCCCCTGCGCTACCCCGATGAGCCAGTGCGCCACAAGCTGATAGATTTACTAGGAGATCTCAGCCTGTTGGGCTGCCGCCTGCGGGGGCACATCGTGGCCTACAAGGCGGGCCATTCCCTGCACCACCGTCTGGCCGAGCAGTTGCTAAGAAGTGGATCCCTGCGGATTCAGTCAGACTCAGGACAAGAGCTAGAAAGGGATCCGGTTTGCCACGCCAGGGTGACCTGAGGGGAAACCCAGCTGCTTGCAGAAAGTTGCACTGCCCGCTATCGTGCGACTAGGCTAGCTCGGTGCAGCTGGGATCCTCTCTCCCCTCCAGGCTTTGAGGTTGGTCTTCCGGCGCTGTGGGTCTGCCATGTCCTCCGATGTCTCTCCTCCTCCCCCTCTCTCGGCTGAAGCAGCGGCTCAGTTGGCAGCCGCTCCCCCCGTTTTCACCACGGAGCAGATCCTGGAGATTCTGCCCCACCGCTATCCCTTCTTGCTGGTGGATCGCGTTGTGGAGTATCTCCCGGGGCAGCGGGCAGTGGGCCTTAAAAACGTCACCTTCAATGAGCCTTTTTTCCAGGGACATTTCCCCAATCGCCCCATCATGCCCGGTGTTCTCATCGTTGAGGCCATGGCTCAGGTGGGAGGGATCGTCCTAACCAAGCTGCCGGATGCGGCGGGGCGTCTGGCTCTTTTTGCCGGCATCGATGGGGTTCGCTTTCGCCGCCCTGTCTTACCCGGGGATCAGCTGCTGCTGTCGGCTGATCTACTCACCATCCGGCAAAAACGCATTGGCAAGATGTTCTGCCGGGCCCAGGTGGGGGGGCAATTGGTTACTGAAGGCGAGCTGATGTTTTCCCTAGTGGATTGAGTGAAACCATGCTGCCTGTGCGTCCCCGGGAAACCGTTTCCATGTTGACCCGCGACGGGATCCAACTGGATGCGGATATCTATCGCCCAGAAGGCGGGGGGAGCTACCCGGTTTTGCTCATGCGGCAGCCCTACGGGCGGGCCATTGCCTCGACGGTGGTGTACGCCCATCCGCGCTGGTATGCGGCCCACGGCTACATCGTGGTCATCCAGGATGTGCGGGGACGGGGCACCTCCAAGGGCTCCTTCTACCCTTTTCGCCATGAAGCCGAAGATGGGTTCGACGCGGTCAACTGGGCGGCTACGTTGCCAGGGAGCAACGGTGTGGTGGGCATGTACGGCTTTTCTTACCAGGGCATGACCCAACTCTATGCCGCCTCCAGCCGTCCCAGCGCTTTGAAAACCATCTGCCCGGCGATGTTGCCCTACGATCTCTACGCCGATGCCGCCTACCCGGGGGGAGCCTTTGCCTTCTCCACCAACCTCAGCTGGGCGCTGCAACTGGAAGCTGAGGGAGCCCGCCGGCGGGGAGAGGCCAACGCTTACCAGGCCCTCTTCAAAGCCTCCCGCAACTTGCCCCTCTACGATCCCATCCCCCTCAAGCCAGGCGTGCTGCAGCAATACGCGCCCCAGTCCTACTACTTCGACTGGCTGGAGCACAGCGAGCCCGACGACTACTGGCGCCAGCTCTCCCCCCGACTAGAGGCGGTGGATCTGCCGATGTTGCACATTGGCGGCTGGTTTGACAGCTACCTGAGTGGCAGCCTGCGCCTCTACAAGGAGATGAGTGCCCGCAGCCGCAACCCTCAGTACCTGGTTGTGGGGCCCTGGGCCCACCTGCCGTGGGGGCGCAAGGTAGGAGCGCTGGACTTTGGCCCCGAGGCCGTCAGCCCCATCGATCGGCTGCAGGTGCGCTGGTTTGACCAGTTCCTCAAAGGCAAGGACACCGGGATCCTCCAGGAGCTGCCGGTGCGCCTATTCGAGATGGGAGCCAACCGCTGGCGCAGCTTTGCAGCCTGGCCCAACCCAGAGCCAAAAGCTTTTTACCTGCACAGCACTGGCCTGGCTGCCCTTTCTGAGTTCGAGGGATCCCTCCGCCCAGAACCCCCGCCGAGGCAGCAGTCGGATACTTTTGTTCACGATCCCTGGCGACCGGTGCCAGCGCTGGGGGGTCACCTGGTTTATCCTGCCGGGCCGCAAGAGCGCTCTGCCCTCGACTGCCGCACTGATGTTCTCACCTACACCACTCCCCCTCTGCAAACCGACCTCCTGCTGGCGGGGGACATCACGGCAGAGCTCTACGTCGAAGCCGACAGCCCCAGCTTTGATCTCTGTGCCGTGCTCTCCGTGGTCAGGCCGGACGGCCAGGTGTACAACTTTTCCCAGGGCTACCGCCGTCTGCGGGATCCCCAGCCCGAGGCTCCCATTTCAATCCCCTGTCAGCCCACCTGCCTCCGCATTCCCCGCGGCCACGCCCTGCGCCTTAGCCTCAGCGCAGCCTGTTTCCCCGCCTACCCTGTTAACCCAGGCACAGGCCTACGGGAGGAGCGGCAGAGTGAAGCCCGCATTCTCACCCTTACTCTTCACAGCGGCGGCAACACACCTTCGCGGTTGAGCCTGCCTATTCTTGAGGAAAGCTAAAGCCCTCTAATACTACTGCAATCTCTGCTTACAAACAAACGCTAGGATGGGAACAGGTGGGGCAAGGGAGCGCCATGTTGCAAGACCCAAAGCTAATCCGGCACTATCAAGCTCTAACCGACGCGCTGGTGGATAGTTGGCATCGCGGCTATCAGCGCGCTGATGAGCTACGGCTGTTGGTGGACGGTTACCTGCTGGCCTTGCGAACTGGCAAACAATTGGAGCCCTTTGAGATTTACCGCCTCGAAGATGAGGTCAACCGCTTCCTCTACGATCCGTCCAACTTCAGGGAGCCGGAACGGGAGCTGGAGAAGGAGCCGATGCACGGCTAGGGACTGGCTTTGAGAAGGAGGAGGGATCAAGCAGCGGTAGGCGGCTAGTAGGCTATTCCAGTCCTATGGCAGTTTGGGATACCCTGGCAACCTCCCGGCGCCCGGCTCTGCTGGGATCTGGCCTAGGCTTGGGAATAGCCCTGACCCTCTGGTACGGGGTGTTTGGCTACCACGTACTGCAGATTGGTATCTGGCTGCTGAGCATCCTACTGGTGGGGCTGTATGTAGCCCAGTTTCCCCCGGCTCGGCCCCCCTGGGATCCGACGCGGCTGCGCTGGCGCCAGGAGTTGCTGCACCTGGGGCTATTGGCGCTGGTTTTTGCTCCCCTCTACCTCTACGACCTGGCCAACATCCCTTTTCAAATCAACACCGACGAGATTGTCATCACCTCCATGGCACGGCGGGCCTCAGGGGTGCGCTACCCCGATATCTTTGGGCTGATGCCGGAGTATTTCTATTTCCCCCGCTTCCTGTTCAGCCTCTTTGGCGGCCTGACGCGGCTGATGGGGGGAGTCACCCTGGTCAATGTGCGCACTGTGCATGCCGCCTTCGGAGTTGTCACCATTCTGGTGGCCTATGGGTTTTTTCGGTCGTTCTGGAACCCCCGGCTGGCCTTGGCAGGAGCGGCTCTCCTGGGATCCAACCACGCCTTGTTAGGCATCAGCCGCATGGCGATGCGAGAGAATCTGATTGTGCTGGTGGAGTGTGCAGCGCTAGCCTTGCTCTTAAAGGGCGTGCGGGAAAAAAGCCCCCTGCTTTTGTATTTGGGGGGAGGGGCGGCGGGTTTCTCCCTCTACGGCTATCTGCCGGGGCGGGTGGTGATCCTGCTGGGGTTGCTGTTTGGCGGCCTCTACCTGCTCCTGGGCCGGGAGGAGCTGCAAGGAGGGGATAAGCAGGTTAACCCCTTCTGGACTTTGGCCAAGCTAACCGTGCCGGCGGCGCTGGGGTTTTTCCTGGTGGCTGCGCCCATTCTGGTGGCCACTGCCACTGCTCCCCCAGAAAGCGCCGAGTATGCCCGCCAGCAATTTCTCTTTTTCCCGGAAGGGCGGGCGCTGCAGCAGATGTGGGTGAATGCCGCTACACCAGCCGAGGCGGTGTGGCGCAACCTCCGCAACGGCCTAAGCATGTTCAACGATCCCAGCCAGCACGACCGGGGCTACATCTATCCCAACTACGGCCATGCCTTTGTGGATCCGCTGACGGGGGTTTTGCTCTGGCTGGGGCTGGGATCCGGGCTCTACCGCCTCCTTAGAGGGCGCAGCCAGCCCCACGACTGGCTTTGTATGGGCAGTTTCCTGTTTCTTTACCTGCTCTTTAGCTTGGCCATCACCAAAGCCCCCAACTACACCCGCCTGCTGGTAATCCTGCCCTTTGTAGCCTACCTAACTCTGGAAGGGATCCAGGCACTGGCCGGTCTCCTGGAGCGTTGGGGATCCCCAAGGAGGAAGTGGCTGCCGGCAGTGGCGATGGCGGGGGCGATCCTGTTGATTGGCGGATGGAACTTGGCGATCTTTGGCGACTTTGTCCGCAAAGGCTGGACCCAGGGCAATGATGTGGGAGCCACCGGGCGCTACGTGGCAGCTCGACAAGGGGATCCCGACTACCGCTTCTACTTGGCTGCCAGCGCCGCCTACCCCTATTTCAGTTGGGGAGAGCCCATCTATTGGCAGAGTTGGATCCAGTTTTTTGCCGGCTCGGGACAGGAGGTGCAGGTCTTTTCCCCCGAGACGTTGCCCACCCAAAACCTAGAGCCGCCATTTACCCTGTTCCTAAACGAGGAGGTATGGAATCAGCAAGGGGCAGCGCTGCGGCGGCGCTTTCCTCAAGGCCAGTTGCATCGGATCCCTGCCGAGCGGGGGCTGTGGGCATTTGAGGTGGCCGCCCCTTTGCCTGGGCTTTGAGCCAGCTATAGCCATTGTCGTTGCCTTCTTGTGCCACCCTCGGGGATTGGGGAGAGGGGTTGCTCTACATCCATCCCGGCAGGCTAACCCGCATGGTCCTCGAAAATAGTGCTCGGCGTGGCGGCGCAACTGCTTCACCTCTTGACTGGGTACGGATCGGGATCCCAACGGCGGTAGCGAGCGGGTGACCCTGCTGCCTGCCCCGATCCCCTTAGGTTGACAGCGATAGAACGGCTGCTGTTCTCGGCCCGCTCCACGTTGAGCCAGTAGATGGAATCGGCCACGCGACTCAAGATGGTGTTGCCTCCTCTCTTGTCCTCAACCCCAGCAGACGGAGCAGCCGCCGCAGCTCCACCAGCAGCACTCCGGCCACGCCGGTCAGGATCCACCCCATCCAGTCCGCCGCCGTGCCCAGGTAGCGCACCTCCACGCGATGCTCCCCCGGCGGGATCCGCACCTGCAACAGGCCCGTCTCGTTGTGTTCAGCCGCTCTGAACCGTCCATCGATTTGTACCCGCCAGGCGGGGTAGTAAAACGTGCGCAGGGCTACGGATTGCTCTTGGGAGGTGGGGTTAAGCGCCCGAAAGCGACGGTAGCCATAGCGCCACTCTTCCACCTGGAGCCGCGCCGCCGGATCTTCCACCCTGCCTTGCCACTGCAGCAGCGGATCCACCTGCGGCGGCGGCATAGGCAACGTCGCCTGGCGGGGCCGGTATTCCAGTGCATCCACCAGTGCCAGCCCATCGGGAAAGCGCCAGTGCAGGTGCAAGAAAGCAATGCCCGGTCGCTCCTGGGGCTCGTTGGGGAACTGCTTGGCTGCAGCGAGTTCTTGAAAAGTTTGGACAAGCAGCGGATCAAAGCCGGCTTTGGACACCAGTTGCAAGCCCTGCCAGGTTTGGACTGCCATGGCCAGGCCGAGCCCCACCAGCAAAGGGAGCCGCAGGCGCTTGTGCCCCCACCCCCAGCTAGCTAAAGATCCCACTAGCCAAGGCACGGTTACCGCCGTTACCGCCATCCAGCGCCAGGAGAACTGAATCCGCCGCAGGGGCAAAACCCACTCGTAGAGCCAAGCCAGCAGATCCGTCATCATCAGCAGCGCCACCAGGCTAGCCCCCAAGCTGTAGAGCAGGGTGGCTCTGGCAAGAGATTCGGCAGCGCCACTTTCCTGGGATGGGAAACTCCTCCCCGACCGGCGGGCTAGCCACTCCAGAAAAACCAGGATCCCAACCCCCCCTAGAACCGCCGCCATCCAAACCCAGTACCCCACCAGGTTGCTCTCAAACCAGTGCTCTGTCCAGCGCGGCTGCAGCTGCATGAGCCCGCTCACCATCAGGCGATGGTGGGGTGTATACTCGTCGGCAAAGTTGACAAAATCCACCTGGACATGCCGCTGATCCCAAAAGGCTGGCAGCAGATAAAACGCCGTCCACCCTAGCCCCAGCCCAAACCCCAGGTAGCAGCGCCCCACCCTGGGCCAGAAGGGATCCCTTCCCCCCACCACCCAAGGCAGAGGCAGCCAAATCAGGGTAAACACCAGCAAGGTGGGCAGGTGGGACAGCGCCAGCAGGCCATAGCTCAGGGCCAAAGCCGCAACCGGCCAAAGGGCCTGCAACTGGCAGATTGTCTGCAGCGAGGCCCAGAAAATCCAGGGGGAGAGGGCAATGGCCCACACTTCCCCTATGGCTCCCCTTTGGTAGATATCCACCAGCCAGTAGGGGCCGGCCATGCTCAGGAGGGCCAAGACCAACGCCAAAGCCCAAGGAAGTACCTGCTGCAGCAGAAGGTATAGCCCCAGCCCCAAGACCGCCATCGCTAGGCCCATGCTGGCCACCAAAGAGCCGAGCATGTCCAGCCCCAGGGCTCGAAAGGGCAGGGTGGCCACCATACACAGGGGCGGATAGAAAGCAAAGGTGGGGTTGCCGTAGCCGAAGTTGGAATACTCCAGCCAGCGGGGGTAAAACTGCCCGCCGAAAAACTGGCGCTGATACTGGAAGGCCCAACTGAGATTGAAGTGAGTGGAATGGGTGATGGGGTAGCCCCGCTGCAGCAT
>Ga0197142_1003821_pt1 | contig 12417 bp, 10 predicted proteins | sample GBS60_MetaG_FD_148614 | JGI IMG/M metagenome (GOLD analysis project Ga0197142, IMG submission 148614) | Sediment microbial communities from Great Boiling Springs, Gerlach, Nevada, United States - GBS 60_MetaG | ecosystem: Environmental > Aquatic > Thermal springs > Hot (42-90C) > Sediment... | reverse complement strand
CTGAAGAAGCCCGCCGTCAGGCCGTACTGCACGCCGTTGGCCTTCTGCATGGCCTCCTCCAGCGAGTCCACCGGTTCGGCGAAGAGGATGGGGACGAATAGCTCGCCCTGCACCAGCTGATGATCGTGCGGCAGGCCGGTGATGATGGCCGGTTCCACGTAGTAGCCGTGAGCGAAGTCACCCTCAGTGAGCACGTTGCCGCCATAGAGCACCTGCCCATCGCGCCGGGCGATCTCCATGTAGCGCTGATAGTCCTCGTAGGCGCTCCTGTTGACCAGCGGCCCGAGGAAGGTCTCCTTCTCCAGAGGGTTGCCGATCTTGAGGGCACGCGTGCGCTCGATCAATTTGCTGATGAAGGCATCCCAGACGGGGCGCTCCACGTAGACGCGCGAGCAGGCCGAACACTTCTGCCCGCCCATGCCAAAGGCCGAGCGCATCACGCCTTGAGCGGCTTTGTCCAAGTCGGCCTTGCGCGAGATGATGGCGGGGTTCTTGCCGCCCATCTCCACCACCACCGGCTTGGGGTAAGTCTTGGGGAAGGTACGATAAACCTGATGGAAGCCCACATCATAGGAGCCGGTAAAGGTGATGCCGTCCACAGCGGGGTTTTCCACCAGTTCGTTGCCTGCCGTGCGCCCCGGCCCAGTGATGAAGTTCACCACGCCCGTAGGCGCACCCGCCTGCATGAAGTACTCGATCAGCTTATAGGCCGTCCAAGGGGCATCAGAGGAGGGCTTGAGGATCACCGTGTTGCCGGTGACAAGCGCTGCCGCCACCGGTCCGGCAGCCAACGCCAGCGGGAAGTTGAAGGGCGAGATCACCACCCAAACGCCGTAGGGCTTCATCACGCTGACGTTGCTATCGTTGGCGCCAAAGGAGTTCATGACGCGGCGGTAGCCGTCGTTCTCGCGCATCTGCATGGCGTAGTAGCGCAGCAGGTCCGCCGACTCCTCTACGTCGCCCAGCGCCTCCACACGGTTCTTGCCCATCTCCATGATCATTGCAGCGGCGAGGTCCATGCGGTTCTCGCTGATCATGTCGGCGACCTTCTCGACAAGGGCGCAGCGCTCTGCGTAAGGCGTGCGCGCCCACCCGGGCGCGGCGGCCTTGGCGGCGGCGATGGCCTCGCGGGCATCTTCGGCACTGCCCTTCTGGAAGTAGAAGAGCGGCTCGCGGGTGTCAATTGGGCTCCACACCGGGAAGGTCTCGGCGGCCAATTTCTCTTTGCCGCCGATGAGTAGAGGAAACGATCGGCCCTTCAGTGCGCTGACGCGCTGGATGGCCTCGTCAAAGGCCTTGTGGAGCTCCACATCATCTACCGACATCGTGGTGTAAGTGATCTTAAAAGTGGCCATGCGTTTCTCCCCTAAACACTTCAGATGGAGAACGAGAGGGTCAAAGGTGGGCGGCTGGTTTGGCAGGGATGCCCAAGGCTTCTCTCCCACGCTCAAAAGCGTTGGGGGCGAGGGTTCGTAACGACCCTCATTAGCCGCCCACCTGATTATAGATCAGGAGAGCACATCCGTAAAACCCTCCACCTCCCGCGGTATAATCACAAAATCGCACAGATCAGCGGCGGTTGGTGGAAGGAGCAAGACGCCATGCAGGATTCCCCCCTCGACTCCCGTCAGTTCCGCCGCACGATGGGGCTTTTCGCCACCGGCGTCGCCGTGTTGGCCACCCTGCGGCAAGACAACGGCGAGGCGATCGGCATGACGGCCAACGCCATCGCTTCCGTCTCCCTTGATCCCATGTTGATCCTGATCTGCGTAGGCAAAGAGGCGCGCATAGCGCCCCATCTGCTGCAAGCGGAGGGGTTCTCGCTGAGTTTCTTGGGGGCCGATCAAGAGGCGCTCTCGGTTTATTTTGCAGGCCTGTGGCAGGGCGATACCCCGCCGCGCTTTGCCTTTGAGATGTGGCACGGCCAACCGTTGCTGGTGGATTGCATCGGCGCGGTGGCCTGCCGACGCTACGCCGTTTATGAAGGCGGCGATCACTGGATCGTACTGGGTGAGGTGATCGCCCTGCGACGTCCGGCGGAGGCGGCAGCCCCGCTGATCTTCTTTGATGGGCGCTACCGCCGCCTTGCGGAAGCGTGAGGGCCTACAGCCGGCTATTGCAACACCGTCCAAGCCTGGACATAAGGCGCATCTGCCGTCCACTGGCCGTTGGCCATCAGTCCCCGCGCAAAGAAACTGTAGCGCCGTCCGATCCCTCCCGCGAAGACTTGCTCATCGGGCTTGTTGCTTTGAATCCACAGCACCCACTCGCCAGTGCCTGAAGTGTCGTCGCGGTAGTAAACCTCATAGGCCACAATGGCCGAGGGGTTGCTGGCTCGCCATTTGACGAGTGCCGCCGTGCGGCTGGCATCCAACAGCGGCAACACGCTTACCAATGGGCGCGGGCTTTGCTCAATGAGGATAACGGGCAGCCCGCCGATCATGAAGCCGGAACTGCCGGGTTGGTTGCGGTTGGTGGCCGGCGAAAGCGGGACATGATAAGCACCGTCTGCGGCGGGGGTGATGACCTGCTGGTCGCCGTTCCATTGGATCAGTGTGGCCTGCGCGGCGCGTGCCGGGATGGCAACCTCACCGGCGATACCTGTCTCATCCCACACCACGGTGATAATCTCCGCCGTGCTGGGGCGGGCGAAGATCATCCATTGCCGCCCGCCGGATGAGTACCCTGTGAGGGGCACAATGCGTGCGCTGCCGAAGACCTCGCCAACGGTGCGGAAGGCGTCGTAGGCCGGACGCTTAGAGCCGGCGTCCGGATGTTGATTAAAGCACACGTTGTCGCTGCGGTTGCGCATCAACCCCAACGCATCGCCCCAGCAGATGGCGCCCGTGTCGCACAGACTACCGTCGTGCGGTGGGAAGGTGGTGCCGCGCGGTTGGTTGCCGCAGTCATCGTAGAGCTGGAAGTGGAACAACACATCTGCCCCGCCTAGAAAAGCATAAGCGGCGTTGGCGATCACATAGGCTGCCTGCTCCTCCAGCGTGGCACGCCAGACGATCTGATCAGGGCGCGTGGCCCAGGTGGGGCCTGGATAATCGTTCCATACTGTCACGCCCGATTCGTTCAGCCACACGGGGACATCCTTCAAGCCGTGCACGGCGAGCAGGGTCTCCACCTGCTGGACGGCGTAGAAGGAGAAGGCAGGGTTGCTGTAGGAATGCACCGCCACGATGTCAAAGGGGTAGCGTTGGTCAACCGGCGCAGGATCGTTCTTGAAGATGTCCAGCAGGGTGGGGAAGAAAGCGGGTTGTTCAAAGAGCACCAGTCCACCCACCATGATCTTGGCCTGCGAGTCGGCGTGGCGGGCAGCGATATAGGCCACTTTGAGCAAGCGGGCATAGTCCTGCACGTTGCCGCGCCAAAACTGCCGCAGGTCCGGCTCATTCCAGATTTCCCACACGCGGATGCCTGCGCCGTCCGGCCAACCGTCATGTTGGGCGAGCGTGCCGCCGGGTTTATAGCGCTGCACGGCGGCATAGACGAACTCGGCCCAGGGGTTGTTGGGGTTGATGGTCTTGCCCGTGCTGGGCGTATCGGTGCCATCGCTGAAGACCGGCTCATAGAGGTTGTTGGGCGTCCAATCCGCGCTGGCGTAGGCGCCGGGCGTGCCCAGCAGGATGGCGTCGGTGCGCAAGCCGTGCAGCACGTCGTTGCGCACGGCGACATCGTAGATGTCCCAGGTGTACTGATCGGGCTGCTGCTCGATCTCGTTCCAGTAGATGGCGAAGCGATCCCATCCGGCTCCTGTCCTGATGGCGGCACGGAAGCGGCGCTCGTTGGTCTGGTGCTGAGCGCTGCTGATGAAGTTAATGCCCAAGCGGTTGGAGTAAAGCGCCTGCTCCGCAGGCGGTGAGGTAGCCGTAGGGGGCAGGGGGGTAGGCGTGGCAACAGGCGCGGAGAGCGTCGAGGTGGGGTTGGGGGTGGCACTGGCCAGCCCTATGGTGGGGCTGGGCGGCGGGGTAGGCGTCAGGTTGCTCAGGTCAAGGGTGGGCTGTGATGTCGGCTGAGGCCCTGCAGGCGTCAGGTTGTAAGGGCCGATGGGCGGTGGCGTGGCGGTGACGTAGATCACCCAGGGCGTGGGGGAAATGCCACCTTCGGGTGTGGCTGTGACGTAAACAATCCAAGGGGTCGGTGTGGGCGGCTGGTAGCCTTCCGGCGTGGCGGTGACGTAGATCACCCAGGGGGTAGCCGTTGGGCGGGTCTGATGCTGCGCTACACGCAGGCCGGGCACACTACAGGCGGTCAGCAATCCCAACGTGAGGACTGCCGCCACAAGTCGGAGCAGGGCACGAACAAGACGCAAGGGCATAGCGGTTACTCGCAATCTGACCGAAGTAGCAACAAGCGCCGATCATACCACAATCGGCCTCTGTGCCAACTTGCTGCTTTTGGGACATTCCCCGTTTGGGCGAGGGTGAGGTCATGGATACCCCACCGTCGAAAGATATCCCTACCCAATCCCTCTGCTTTGAGGTTAAAATCACAACTAGCGAAGGCCGTTGCGTGCGGGAAGGAGGATGCGCTATGACTTTCCCACCCTTCTATGATGCTGCGAAAGTCGGGACGCTGTACGTCCCCCGGACGGGCGCTGCCAGTGAGGCCGGCCTACAGGCGGGGATGAGGCCGGCGGAAGAGGATGGGCGGCGCACCCTGCTTATTCTGGTGGATGAGCAGGTGGATTTCATCCACACGGACGGCGCGTTGTGCGTGCCGGGCGCTGTTGACGACACGCGTCGCCTGATCGAATGGCTCTTCCGCAACCTCGGCAAGGTGACGCACATCGCCGCCTCGCTGGATACACACTACCCCGTACAGATTTTCTTCCCCACCTGGTGGGTGGATGCTGAAGGCAGGCATCCCGCGCCCTTCACGTTGATCACGGCGCAGGATGTAGATGCCGGCCGCTGGCGCCCTGTGTTTGAGGTGGAATGGTCCAAGCAGTACGTACACCGTTTGGAGGAGCAGGCCAAAAAGGTGCTCACCATTTGGCCCTACCATACCTTGATGGGCACGCCCGGCCATGCCATCACCCCTGCGTTGTATGAAGCCATTGCCTACCATGCAGCAGCCCGCAGCACCGAGCCGACCTTCCTCGCGAAAGGCTCTATCCGCAAGACGGAGCACTACTCCATCCTAGAGCCGGAGGTCAAAGTGCCGGAGGAGCGCGGCGGCACGCTCAACGAGGATTTTATCGGCATGGTGGCGGCCTACGACCGCGTTTACATCGCTGGGCAGGCCAAAAGTCACTGCGTGCTGGAGACGCTTGCCTCGCTCGTCAAAGCCTTCAGCCAGCGCGATCCCGCCCAGATCGGCAAGTGGTATGTGCTCACCGATTGCATGTCCTCCGTTGTCCATCCTGAAGTGGACTTTGAGGCCATCGCTGCCGAGCGCTTTAAGGAGTTTGCTCAACAGGGCGTGCATCTGGTTACCTCGGAGGAAGAGGTGGACTGAGGCCTGCTGCGCCTCCCGAGCCTCCGCAGGCGCGGTGAAACTGCCGTTGCACCGATTCTCTCCGCCGTGTGTTGTATATTGATGAGCATCTCCCACGCCCACTTCTGTTGAGCCGGGCCCAATATATAGGAGAGAATGCGTGATGAGCGCCCATAAAATTGCTCTGATCACAGACAGCACGAGCGACATTCCGGCGGAGATGGTGCAGCGGTATGATATCCGCGTTGTGCCGCAGATTCTCATCTGGGGCACCGAGGAGCTGCGCGACAACGTCACCATCACGCCGGAGGCTTTCTACAAGCGCTTGGCCAGCGATCCCGTACACCCGACTACTTCCCAACCGGTGCCCAAAGACTTCTCGGAGTTTTACGAGCAAGCCAAGAAGGACGGCGCGGAGGAGATCGTGGCCATCTGCATCAGCAACCAGCTGAGCGGCACGCTGGACTCGGCGCGGCAGGCTGCTGCAATGGTCGATATACCGGTGCATGTGGTGGATTCGCTTTCCGTCTCCATGGGGCTGGGCTGGCAGGTGATCGCCGCTGCCCGCGCACGGGAGGCTGGGGGCGGTGTGAAAGAGATGATCGAGGCGGCCAACCGCGTGCGCCAAACCCTGCACATCTACTTCTCGCTGGATACGCTGGAATATCTGCACCGCGGCGGGCGCATCGGTGGGGCGGCGAAGCTGATCGGGACGGCGCTGCAACTCAAACCTATGCTGATGGTGGATACCAAAACGGGCCGCGTGGAGGCTGCCGAGCGCACCCGCACGCGCAAGAAGGCCCTACAGCGCATCTACGAGGTCTTCTTTGAGAAGATGGACACCAGCAAACCGATGCACATCACAGTGTTGCACGGCAGCGCCCCGCAAGAGGCTGCCGAATTCGAAGCCCGCATCCGCGCCGAGCACAACCCTGTCGAGCTGATGGTGGTGACAATCTCGCCTGTGTTAGGTGTCCATACCGGGCCGGGCGCGGTGGGGATTATCGGCTACTACGAGCAGTGATCCGATGGGCTGCTTGGATCGGCACAAGGGGGAGGAGACGATATGAGCGCTGACACACAGCGGGTGGCGCTGATCACCGACAGCACGTGCGACATCCCGCTTGCCATGCGTGAGCAGTACCGCATTTATGTCGCGGCGCTGTACGTGATCTGGGGCAGCGAGCAGCTGCGCGACGGCGTCGACATCGATGCCGAGACATTCTATCGGCGGTTGGCCACAGACCCTGTCCATCCGACGACTTCACAGCCTACGCCGAAAGATTTTGTGGATATTATTGAGCAGGCCCGCCGCGATGGTGCGGAGGAGGCAGTGATCATCACTCTCAGCGATCGTTTGAGCGGCACGCTGGACTCCGCCAAGCAGGCTGCCGGCATGGTGGATATGCCGGTGACGTGTTACGACTCGCGCTCAATCTCTATGGGGCTGGGCTGGCAGGTGATCGCTGCCGCCCGCGCGCGGGAGGCCGGCGCGGATGCCGCCGAGATGGTCGCTGCCGCCGACCGCGCCCGACGGCACACCGCTGTGCTCTTTACGGTGGACACACTGGAGTACCTGCATCGCGGCGGGCGCATTGGCGCGGCGGCGAAGCTGCTTGCCAGCGCCCTCCAGATCAAGCCGCAGCTGATCATTGACCCACAGGTCGGCATTGTGGAGGCGGGTGAGCGGGTACGCACGCGCAAAAAGGCGCTGGAGGCCGTCTACGATGGCTTTTTCCGGCGTATGGACATCAGCAAGCCCATGCATCTGACGGTGATGCACGTGAATGCCTACGAAGAAGCCAGCCTGCTGGAGCAGCGCATCCGCAAAGAGTATCCGGCGGCGGAGTTGTTCGTCACCACCACCTCGCCGGTGATCGGGGTGCACGGGGGGCCTGGAACGGTGGGCATCACGGGCTACTACGAGGGCTGAAGGCAAGCAAGTATAATTGAGGTGACCGCCGTTGTCTTCCATCTTGCGGGAGGAGCGAGTGAGTGAGCACATTGGTCCCCCTTACGCCGGAGCATGTTCAGGCTGCCATAGATGAACAGGGGCTGGGCATCCGCATCCAATTCTTTGAGGCTTCCACGGCCACCTCGCCGCAGGCTGCCGAAGCGGCGGGTTGTGAGCTGGGTGCTATCGCCAAGAGCCTGTGCTTTCTGGTGGACGGCCAACCGGTTGTGGTCGTCACCTCCGGCGATCAGCGTGTGGATACGCGCAAGCTGGCCGCGCTGTATGGGGTGGGCCGCAAGAAGGTTAAGATGGCCGACGCCGAGACGACCATCGCCGTCACGGGGTATGCGCCCGGAGGGGTGCCGCCGCTGGGGCATATTCAGCCCTTGCCGGTGCTTATCGACCGCATGTTGGGGCGCTATGAGACCGTCTGGGCGGCGGCGGGTGCGCCCAATGCCATCTTCCCCATTGCTTACCAGAAACTCGTTGAGGCGACGGGCGGTCGGGTGGTGGATATTGCCGAGGAGTAGGCCGGTTTCCGTCCTGCGCACTTTGGACTACAATACGGGCGGAGTCATCATAGGCAGGCGCACTCTACCCGGAGATCAACAAGGGAGAGATAAGAGATGGCAAAATACAACGGGAACCGGCGTCGGGGCATCTGGCGCAGCGGCCTGATGGTGGCGTTGGGGCTGTTGATGGTCTCCTGCAATCTGGGGCAACAGGCCCCCTCAGAACCGGCGACACTCACGCCGCAAATTGGCGTGACGCTCCCGACAGCGGCCGGCGGCGATCTGACACCGGGCGGCCCGACGGTCACGCCCTTGATTCAGGTGCCGCCCACCAATACGCCGGTGCCGGAATTGCTCCCCTCTGAAACGCTGGGGCCGATCACGGTGGACGGCACGGAACACCGCGCACAGGAGGCGGTCACCGTGCGCGTGCGGCGCGGTACGGCAGTCTCCACCGTCACCTGTTCTTGGCTGTTGCAGGATACAGGCCAGACCGGCTCGCTGGGGTCTCCGCTCAGCACCACGCCCATCGATGCCAGCACGGTGGAGGAGGTCTATACCTTCACGCCGCAGCAGGCGGGCACTTACGCCGTGAACTGCACGGGCATTGCGCTGACCACCTCCGGCCAGCGCGCCGTCAGCGCCGCGGGGACGCCTTTTGTTGTTGAGGCGAAAGGATAGGCATTAGCCTTCGCCTCGTCCTTTGGGAAGGGTGTACAGGGGCAAGTGAACCTTGCCCCTTTTTGCGTCAGAGCCTGCCGCTCAGCAGGATTGCTCCCCGATGGGCACGGCAGCCGTCTGCTTGCCCGTTTTGATCGCTGACAGCCCCAGCGCGGCGACGGCAGCCAGTAGGGGCAGCAGCGGCAGCCAAGCAAACACCCCATTGAGGGTGAAGCGCTCAGCCAAAGCGCCCGTCACCGCTGCGCCGATGCCCCCCGCCACGAAGGTGAAGCCCAACGTGAGGCCGGTCATCACGCCGGGGCGGTCGGGCAGCATCTCCTGCCCGATGAGCAGAGTAAGCGGCAGGGAGGCAATGGTGCAGAAACCCAGTGCAAAGGCAGAGATCACCACCCAGACGCCCTGGGCGTGCATGAGCGCCACAAGCATCGGCGCGGCCAATAGCAGGCTGGCGATGATCACGCGGTGGCGCCCGATGTGATCGGAGAGGAAACCCGCCGTCAGGTTGCCTGTCATGCCACCCAGTGCTATCACAAAAGCGATGTTCCCCGCATAGAGCACATTACGGCCCTGTTGCAGGAAATGCTGCGGCAGGTAGGTGACCACACTGATATCCATCCACTGGCGGAACAGGATCACCAGTCCCAGCAGGATCAGGTTGGCCGTTAGCAGGCCTCGCCATGCCACTGGGCGGCGGGACGCAGACGGCAACGCAGGATCGCCCGCTGTTGGATACAACCTTTCGTAGTGCAGACGGTGCAGCGCTGCAAAGAGGGGGAATGCGGCCACCACTGCCAGCAATGAGAGCGTCAGCGTGCCGCGCGGACCTAGCGCGCTGAGGACGATACCCGCCGCCAGCGGCCCAAAGGCGTGTCCCGACGTGCCGCCCAGCAAGAACACTGCCATTGCACCGCCGCGTTGCTCTTGTGGGCTGACGCGGGGTACACCGCCCGCCCCGGGCGGGTGGAACGCCGCTGCCCCCAGCCCGGCGACTGCCATCAGCACCAACAACACCTCAAAGCGGCCTGCCAACCCGGCCAGCCCTGTGAAAACAGCTCCCCACAGCACGCCGGCCAGAGCCAACAGCGGCGCCCGTTTGTGATCGGCCAGCAAGCCAAACAGCGGCTGTCCTAACGCGGAGGAGAGGTTAAAGGCAAGCGCGACGAGGCCCACCTGTCCCTGCGAGAGGCGCAAGGGGGCGGTCTGTGCGGCCAGCACCAGCGGCACTGCCCCGCTGTAGAAGTCGATGACGAAGTGTGCTAGTGTGAGGGCGAGCAGTTTGCGGTTGCGGAAAGGCGACATCTATCCGAATCCTAGAGCAGCGTTGGGATTTCTTCAGCCTGCAATGCGCCCCAGGCGGGCGACGATGCGCCAGGTGCGGTACTCGTAATAGGCCATCAGCAGGCTGAGACGCAAGCCGTGCAGGCCGTCGGTATAGCCGCGCAGCACCACGAAGCGTCGCCAGAACTCGCGCAGGGGCATGGAGAACCACGTCCAGGGCTTGGGGCGCTGGCCCTGATCGTAACGCCGCTGCGCCTCAATCTCAATGTAACGTTCCTGCTTGGCGATGAAGTGCGCCATATCGCGGTAATTATAGTGAATCAGCGGCTGTTCCAGATAACCTGCCTCTCCGTTAAGGATCACCAACTCGTGCACCGGTCGGGAGGGGTCGTAGTGGGCGCTCTGCCGGTGCAAGACGCGCAGCTGATAGTCTGGATACCAGCCTGCGCCCCGCGTCAGCCTGCCGAAGATGTAGTTGTGGCGCGGCACCCACCAACCGCGCTGGGGGCCGTCAATCTTTTGGCGTATCTCGGTGGCCAGTTGCGGTGTCACGCGCTCATCAGCATCGACAAAGAACACCCATTCGGCCCGAACGGCACGCAAGGCAGCATTGCGCTGGGCACTGTAGTTCTCAAAGGGATGCTGGATGACGTGCGCCCCTGCCGCCTGCGCCAGTTCAACGGTGCGGTCGGTGCTGTAGGAGTCGAACACCACTATCTCATCGCACCAGCGCAAGCTGGCGATGCAGGCCTCGATGTTGTGCTCCTCGTTGTGGGTGAGGATCACCCCGGCCAGTTGCGCCATAGCCTCCCTACAGCCTATGGGTGAGGCGGATCACCTCGCGGTAGGCATCCACTAAAGCCTTGCGCTCGTCTTCCGGGCGGCTGGAGTCGCGGGCGGTGACCTTGATGAGGCGGTTCATACCTGCCCGCACGATCCACACCGCCAGCAGGCGCTTGAGCGGCCTGTAGTGTTTGCGGTACAGTTTCAGACGCGCCGTCCACAGGTTGATCACCGACTGGGGGCGCACTTGAGCGGTGCTCTGGCCGCCGTGGTGGATCACTACCGCTGACGGCACGCAGACGATTTTCCAACCTGCTGCTCGGATGCGCAACGCCCAGTCGATCTCCTCACAGTAGAGGTAAAACTGCTCGTCGAAGAGGCCGCTCTGCTGGATAGCCTCGCGGCGCAGCAGAAAGGTCGCCCCCAGTGGATGGCCCACCTCAAACGGCACGCCGCGCTCATACAGCGTGCGTGGGTAACGCCCGTTGAGGCGGCTCTCGATGAGGCGACCCGGCGCGGGGAAGAGGTCTAGGATCAGCTGCGCCAGCCCCGGAAAATCAAACGCGCTGTGCTGAAATGAGCCGTCCCCGTAGATCAGCCGTGCGCCTGCCAGCCCTGCGCCGCTGGCCTCCATGCCGTCCAACAGGGCCTGCAAAGCCCCCGGCAGGATGACCGTATCCGGATTGAGCAGCAGCACGTAGTTGGGCAGGTCTTGCCCTGTGGGGAAGCCCAGCGCACGCAGGGCGAGGTTGTTGCCCCGCGCAAAGCCGAGGTTTTCACCAGCCTCCAGCAGATGCAGGGTGGGATAGTCGTGGGGCGGGAAAGCGGCGCGAATAGCCTCGGCGGTGCCATCCGTCGAAGCGTTGTCGACCACCCACACGCTGGCCTCGGCGTTGGTGCGCATCAGGTCGTCAAAGAGCGAACGCAGGCACTCCAGCACGAGGTTGCGCACGTTCCAGGTGACGATGACGATTGCCAATTGGGGTTTAGCGGCCATGCGGCATAGTATACCCTAGCCGCCGCTGTATAGGGGCGGAGTAGCGGGGGGATCGGCGTCACACGAAGCGCTTGCGCAGTTCGGCGCTGGCGTAGTCCATGATGGAGACCGTGATGGCGATGAGCCACACCGCTATCCCCGCCGCGTTCCAGCGCGACTGGTTGATCCACTGGAACAGAATCTGACCGATGCCTCCACCTCCCACAAAGCCGATGATGGTGGACATGCGCACGTTGATATCCCAGCGGTAGATGGTGAAGGAGAGAAAAGGCGGGATCACCTGCGGGATGATGGCGTAAACGATGGTCTGCAAGCGATTGGCACCGGTGGCAGTGATGGCCTCAATAGGGCCGGGGTCAATGTTCTCAATAGCTTCGGAGTAGAGTTTGCCCAGCGCGGCGATGGTGTGCAGGGTGAGGGCAATGACGCCCGCGAACGGCCCCAACCCCACCCACACGGCGGCGATGACGGCCCAGATGATAGGCTCAATGGAGCGCACCACGTTCATGATGAAGCGCACCACGTAGTAGATGAGGCGTGTGGGAGCCGAATGCCACATCAGGTTGCGGGCGGCGATGAAGCTGGCCGGTATCGCCAGCACGATGCCGAAGGTGGTCGCCATGAGCGCCTGAAAGATGGTGACGATCATGCGCCCGATGGCGAGGTTGAAGTTCTCCGAAAGGCGCAGCGGCCCAAGCGCGGCGACTTGGCGGGCCTGAATCTCGTGAATCTGCACGCCTTGCGCCATGACGGGTGTGAGGTAT
>Ga0197142_1003820_pt1 | contig 12418 bp, 11 predicted proteins | sample GBS60_MetaG_FD_148614 | JGI IMG/M metagenome (GOLD analysis project Ga0197142, IMG submission 148614) | Sediment microbial communities from Great Boiling Springs, Gerlach, Nevada, United States - GBS 60_MetaG | ecosystem: Environmental > Aquatic > Thermal springs > Hot (42-90C) > Sediment... | reverse complement strand
TGATCGCCCAGTCCAACACCGTCGCCAGAGCAAGAATGAGATTCTTCAGCGCGAACATACGATAATTATACCAGACTTCGTCTGGACTGTACGCCTTCGCCGGCCATTGGCCGGCGAAGATGTACGGTCCAGGCAAAGCCTGGCCCTGGCGGGCCTCCCCTCTCCCGTGGCTCACCCACGGGAGAGGGGCCGGGGGTGAGGGCCAGTCATACTTTATGGTACAAACGCTATCACAATATGCCGCAGCGGCCCTGCTGGCAGCTTGAGCCGCAGCTGTCCCTCATCCTCCTGAACGCAGCCCTCCACCTCCGTCCAGCTTCCCCCATCCCGCACAAAGACGAAGACCTGAGTCTTGGGCCCAGGACGCGGCACGATCAGCTCAAGCTCTTCTGCCTCAAAGCCTCCGATCATCAGGTCGAGAAATTTCAGGGCTGTCGCCGGCGCCTCCGTCCGGACGAGCGTGCTCAGTTCCTCCATGCACGAGCTCATGCCTCGTTCCTCCCTCTAAGACTTTTTTTTATTTTACTGACCCTGTGGCCAAGGCAATCGGCGGAGCGGTGTTGAGGAGCGCCACAGGGACCTCCGCGGTCACGATGTTCGCTTGGGCCTTGACAAAGCAGTCCAAGCGCTTCCATCCCCCTGCGCTCAGATCGAAGTAGAGCAAGCAGAGCTTGCTCTCGTCTATGCCCTTAATCTCTGCGTCGGTATACTCAACCTCGATCTGCGCGATCCCTGCCCTCATGCCGCTGGCGAGGATGCTCACGATCTTCACTGGGTTTTCTAAGAGAGTCCGCTGCTGCGGGAACCCGTTGCGATAGCGGGCCACGATCACCGCGCTGTCGGAGTTCGCCTCGATATTATAGAATCGCAAGAAGACGCCCGCGGTGTTGGTCGCATCGAACTCCGCCCTTCCGGTGCCAAACTTCCGGAAGATCCACCCCGTGATAGAATTCTCGACAAGCTCCGCCGTGGGGGCAGGCAGCCACGGGAAGATAATGGGGCAAGGGCTGCGCCCTATCTCGCCCACCGTGCAGTCTCGGTTGAGACGAATCCCGATGACGGGATTGCCGCGCCCTTCAAAGGCCCCCGACGGCCCACTGGGGTCGCCCCACCAGTTGCGGTCGGCTCGAATGGTCGTCTCCTCAAGCCCACCCGCCAGACGTAGTCCAAACTGTGTATTGCCAACAATATCGTTGAATTCTATATCAATCTCGCTCGTGGCCGCCCCCAGATCTACGCCCCCTTGAGTATTCTGTTGAACTTTATTGTGATCGAAGCTGACGGCGCTCGTCTCCGTGAGGAAGACCCCGGCCCCGTAGTTGGCAGCGATCGTATTCTGTCGCACGGAGAGATCACTCCCCCCTTGAGATGCCAGCCCGATCCAGCCGTTGGACTCGATCGTATTGGCGATGAGCTGGATCTTCGTCGTCCCAACGAGCTTGACCCCCTCGCGCTCGTTCTGACGGATCTCGTTGAGCTGAATGAAGATGCTCCGAGAGCCGTCGGCCAGCACCCCGGCCTCGCCGTTGGAGAGAATTTGATTCTCTCTGAAGATGTGCCGCGAGGCCCCCGCGATGCTCACCCCGTGCTTGCCATTGTCCTTGACGACGTTGTTGACGAACGTGTCGTTGCGAGCCCCTTCCAGAAGGGCTATGCCCGCTCCGTTGTTGCCGGAGATCTCATTCGATCGGAAGGTGTTGCGCCCATCGCTCTGCTGGATGGAGATCCCGTCCTCTTGGTTCTCTTTGATCGAGTTCTCCTGGAAGGTGTTGTTGCTGGGGGCGCGGCCCGAGTCTCCGGCGGCGAGCTTCACCCCGATGCCGTTATTCACAATAGAGTTCTTCAGGAAGACGTTCCCGCTCACATCTCCGATCAGCAGAACCCCCTCGGCTCCAGCGCGAGCGTTGTTCGCTATGGTATTCCCTTGGATGGTGTTGCGCTTGGAGGAGCGCTCCCCTTCTTTGATCGCTACCCCCCCGGCGCTGTTGTTGGAGAGCTGGTTCTCACGGATCTCATTGTTGTCCGAGGCTTGGAGGGTGATGCCGTAGACGCCACTTGAGAGGATCTGATTTTTGAGGATCACCGCGCCGTTGGCCCTCTCTAGTTTGATGCCGTCCATGGCATTGTTGGTGAGCTCGTTATTGGAGATCTCGACGCCGTCGTTGTCCGTGACGAAGACCCCTTCCCCTCTATTTAAGAGGATCTGATTGCGGCTGATGACGGCGCGGTCGGAAGATTCCCCGACAAAGATCCCGATGCTGCCGTTACTAGCGATCTTGTTCTCTTCGAGCCGGGCGTTGGCGGATTCTTCGAGCTTGACGCCCTCGCCGCCATTATTGAAGATCTCATTTCTCAGAAGGATGACCCCTTCAGCCCCCCTGATGAGAACGCCGGAAAGAGCAGCATTGTGAAACTTGCTGTTGGAGACCGCAACGAAGTCATCCTTGACCGCAAGGGCGTTCTCCGCCCCACTGGCGTCCACATCGAACCCCACAAAGAGCACATTCTTAGCGATGATCTCCACAGCCCCGAGAATTTTCGTCTTATCGCGTCCGGCGCGAGAGATCCATTGCAGCCCTTTGACATCAATCGCGTTCTCCCCTGTCAAGCTCTCTTGATACGTGCACGGGGCCACGATGATCACGCCGAATTCCGAGCGGGGCTTCTGGCGGCTCTCCCGGGCCCACTGCAAAGCTGCCGTGAGGGTCTTAAAGTTCCCAGGAGTTTCTACGGGCAGGGTGCAGTCCACGAAGATGACCGAGCTGGTTCCGGCGACCTGAAGAGCTGGGGATATCGCCCACGTCCCTCCCAGGGCCACGACGAACAAAAGCCCAAGAATACGGGCAGGATTCCGCATGAGAACTGTCACCTCACTTTTAGATACAAGACCAACCTCCGCGATTGAGGATATTGTACAGCAAGATTAGAAAAGAGTATGTAACGGGGATTACGCAAGCGAGGGGCGAACGCAACAAGTAAGTGCGCCGCCCCCCTCGCGGAAGCTACTTCTATCTATCGACGCAGCTCTTTATCCCACGTCTTGATCTCAGTGAGTGCGGCCTTCATCTCTGCCCAGCCGTACCAGAACGCATAGTCGGGATTGGCGTGGAACGCGCCCTGGAACGTGCGCATTCTATACTCTAAGAACATCTTGAAGAGCGCTTGCTCGATGGGGTGGCTCACTTCGTAGAACGCGAGCAGATCTGGGTAATTATATGTGAAATGCTCCGGCTTCTTCAGCAGCCCGTCTTCGTAGAGCTTGGCGACGATGCGAATGCCCTCGGCCAAGAGATGGTCGGCCTCTCTAATAATTCTATCGCCCTTCTCCAACTCAGCTTGGGCGAAGGCCTTCGCATGGCACTGCGAGCAGACGGCGAGCATCTTGTCGCGCTCGGCTTGCCATGCCTCTTGAGTGAGTCGCGCCACGTCAGCAGCCTTGACGACGTCGAGCCGTGAGGTCGGATTGCCCTCAGGGTCGAGCACACCCAAGGCTTTGAGAATCGTCATGCGATCTTCGGCCCATTGTTTGTCGTCGGGCAGCGGGAGCCGAACGGCTAAGAACCCCCACGCCGTGCGCACCTCATGGTTGCCGTCGGGCATGTGGCACGTCTGGCAGCTGGGAGCAGCAGCGTCAGGGGAAAGCACGCCTTGGCGCTTGAGGGCAAATCTCACCCCGTGCTTGGAAGTACTCCACATCTCCCAATGGGGATGATCAAAGCCCATGTGACACGTGGCGCAGGCTTCGGGCTGGCGCGCTTCCTCAATGGAGAAAGAATGTCGCGTATGGCACGAGTCGCACGATGCCACGCCGTGAATCTCCCCAGCAGTGCGCATCGCTTTGATCTCGTCTTCGGTCTTCAGCCCGATCTTATGGCAGCCGCCGCAGCCCTTCTTGCCCTCCATCAGCTCCATGGGCTGCATGTGTGTCGTGGGCATGGCGTTCATCGCAGCCCAGGCGAATGCGTGCTTGCCTGCCTTAAACTGTTCCACACGATCCGGATGGCAGCCACCACAGGTCTCCGGCGTAGGGATCTGGACTTCCGCAACGTCCTCGGCGTTCGTGTGCTCCCCACTATGGCACGCCTCACAGCGGATACCCATAGCGTACTTCTTGCTCTGCTGAAAGTCCTTCACAAGCTGGGGCGTTATCTCTTTATGACAGTCTATGCAGAGATCTCGCTCTTGCTCCGGCTGCAGAACGCCTTGGCTCGTCCAGAGCGCCACACCACCAACGAGCACCGCTCCTACGGCGATGACCCATACCCATCTGTAGGTACGCATATCGGGCCTCCTTCTTTTTCTTTCTTAAAAGAGCTTCTCGTCCAAACAAGTCGTCTGGGGTTGGGCTAACTCTCGCAATCGCTCCGGGTCTCTGATGACAATCTTGTGGTCGCTCAGAGCAATCACGCCCTGCTCGCGCAGCTTGCTCAACTCGTGAATCACTGTATCTAAGTGAACGCCAAGAAGCTCCGCGAGCTCTTGACGGGTCAGCGGCATCTCCAGCGCGATGCCCTCCCTGGTGCGCTTCCCAAAACGGTCTATGAGAATAAGCAGGAGCCGCAAGAGGTTCTGCTCCACGGGCTCATAGGCCAGCTCGACCAGCTTGCACTCGAAGATTCTCAACTGCCGCGTCAGATACTCACACAGCTTGTGGGCCACGTCGGGGTAAAGCTTCAGAAAATCCATAAAAACGCCGCGCTCGATGAATGCGACTTCCGTCTCGGTGATGGCGCGGGCGTACCCAGGGCAGGCGCAGACTTCAGGCTGAAAGAGCATCTCTTCTCCGAAGCAATCCCCCGGCCCTAAGAGCTTCAGAATGCGCCGTCGGCCACGCCGCCCCGAACGCTTCCCGTACTGCACCAGCCCACTGATCACTACATAGAACCCTGCCGAAGGGCCGCCCTCCTGAAAGATCAAGTCCCCTGGCCCATAGGTGATCCTTCGCATGTGCTTTTGCAGTTCCCCAAGCGCTTGCTCGCTCAGGTTCTCAAAGAGCATACATCGGCGCGTTCGATTCTCAGGGATAGCCATATGCGCTTCTCCCTTGCTTATGAGTATAGCTTGTCTGCGCCGAAACGGACTATGATATATAACGGCATGAGAGATGCGCTTCGTCATCTTTTTATGCCTCAGTGCGATTTGATGGAGATCATCTCGATAGTTGCTCTCCGTCATAGCTTGCCCTGCGAGAGACCGACTAGAATAAGGCGCCATGACCGAAAAGCATGAACGTCGGACTTTTTTGGGCAAGCTCCTTGGGGGCGCTCTCCTCGTCAGCGCCGTGGGAGCGATAGGAGCCATGATGGCCTATCTCTTCCCACCAGAGCGGAGGGTCTTCAATCCGGCGCGGCGCCGGATGCGCGTCGCCCGCGCCGAGGAGATCCCCCTCGGCAAGGGCAAACAAGTGCTCTTCGATGGAGAACCCGTCTGGGTCTTGCACCTCAAGGGGGGATGGAGCGCCTTCTCCGCGATCTGCACCCATCAGGGCTGTATCGTCCATTGGGATGAGAAGCGCCTGGTGCTGAGCTGTCCCTGTCATGCGGGGCTCTTTGACACCAACGGCAACGTCCTATCGGGTCTTCCGCGTCGCCCGTTGAAACGCTTTCGCGTCTCCGTCGTCCGAGACGAAGTCTATATCGGCCCTGGGGAGGGATGATGAGCGCGTTTGCCCGGGTGCGTGAGCTGTTCAGTGCGGAGTTGCGCCAGATAGCTCCTCCTTCGGTGGGCTTCTGGCAGATCCTTGGCGGGCTGACGCTCTTTTTGCTCTTTCTAGAGATCACAACGGGGATCTTGCTGATGGTCTACTATCGCCCCTCGGCCGACGAGGCCTACGAGAGCGTCTTCTATATCATCAATGACGTGCAACTGGGCTGGCTGATCCACGGGATTCACCGCTGGGGGGCGCAGCTCTTGATACTGCTCGTATTAGCTCATCTGATACGGGTCTACTTTGCAGAGGCATATCGGGAGCGCGAGCTGAACTGGGTCATCGGGGTGTTGCTCTTCTTAGTTGTCGGGGCGTTCGCGTTCACGGGGAGGCTGTTAGTCTGGGACCAAAGGGCGTTCTGGGGCACGGATGCCGTGCGGCGCGTCCTCGCGGAGATCCCCATCGTAGGCCGAGCAATTCTCTATTTCTTGTGGGGCAGCACCGAGCTCGATGCCAACGCGCTCTTGCGCTTCTACGTCTTCCACGTGGGGTTGCTGCCCTGGGTGGCTATCGGTCTTGTCATGATCCATCTGTATTTAGTAAACCGTCAGGGAATCTTTCAGAGAACTGAAGCTCAAAAACAGCAGTCAACGCAAACGTACAGCGACGTCGTATTGCGCGGGCTGATCTTCGTCGTGCTGAGCTTTGGGATCGTGCTCACGCTTGCCGTGATCTTCCCCGTAGAGTTGGGCAATCGAGCAGATCCGCTCACCTATCAGAGCGTCAAGCCCCCGTGGTACTTTCTGCCAGCTTATGGTTTGCTGAAGCTCGTTCCCAAAGCTGCGGGAGTCGCCCTGGCGAGCGTCGGGGTGCTTGTGCTCTTTGGGGCGCCGTGGCTGGGGCGCAACAGCTGGGTCGCGTGGGGGCTGGGAATGCTCGGCATCGCTGCGGTGGCTCTGTTGGCAGCCTATGGGTGGCGCTGGTGAAGCTATGGGTGCGCGTTTGCTGGGCATACTGATACTCGTGCTCGCTCTGGCAGAGCTCACTGGAGGGGCTCAAGAGCAGAACTCGTGCTTGATCTGCCACAGCGAGATCAAAGTTGATTATCTCGAGAGCATCCACGCGACGTCCAACGTGACGTGTGTCGCGTGCCACGGCGGCGACCCCACTACACTCGATCCCAGGGCCACCCACGCGCTGGAGGCGTTCTTTCGCGGCACGCCCCAGCGTGCGGAGATCACCGAACTCTGCGCGTCGTGCCACAGCGATCCCGTGAAGATGAAGCCCTACGGGCTGCGCACCGATCAGTACACCGAATATCAAACATCCCATCACGGGAAGCTGCTCGCCCGGGGAGATACGCGCGTGGCGGTGTGCACGGACTGTCATACGGCGCACAGAATCCTTCCGGCGTGGGAGCCACGCAGCACCGTGCACTCTGATAATATCCCCAGCACCTGCGCGCGTTGCCACACGCAGCGCGATCAGGGTGTGCATAGCGCAGCTCTCGCCAAAGGGAATACGAAAGCTCCAACGTGCGCGACATGTCATGGCGCGCACGGGGCCGCGCCCCCAGGAGTCGAAAACGTCTCAAAAGTCTGTGGGATGTGTCACATTGCTGAGCGCACCCATTTTGAATCCAGTCCTCACAAAAAGCCTATGGACGCGCAGAACATCTCAGAGTGCGCCAGCTGTCACGGTAGCCACACCATCGAGCCGACGGACAGAAAGCTCTTCGATAGAGTATGCACAAGCTGTCACAGTGCAGATTCCCCAGAACACCTTGTGGGTCAAAAGATCAAGACGCTCCTCCTAACGGCTGAAGAATCTTTGCGAGAAGCGACGCATCTGCTGGAGCAAGCGCAGCAGCGGGCGGTAGACGTCTCGGCCTATCGCTCACGCTTGATCGAAGCCCGCTCGTACTTCCTGCAAGCGTTGCCGGTGCAGCATTCGCTCGATATCCCGCAGGTGGAAGAGCTGACGCGCCGCGCCAAGTCCATCGCCGACGACGTGCGCAGCAGCCTTCATAGTTTGCAAGGGGTTATGGCGATCCGACTCCTGGGGCTGACGCTCGTGTGGGTCTTCTTACTCTTACTCATAATAGTAATCTATCTGGCGTTGCGAGAGCGGCGGGGTGAGCGCCTATGAGGGCCTGGGGACTGAGATCGCTGCAAGTCATGTTGATCTTCGTGCCCGTGGGGCTTGCTACGGCCTTTGTGGGGATGCAGGTTAGCTCTCAGCCGGGCTTCTGCGGGACGTGCCATATCATGAAGCCCTACTATGAATCGTGGAAGACCTCGACGCACAACGACGTCCCCTGCGTCGAGTGCCACATCCCGCCGGGGATCACCGCCGAGCTGCAGAAGAAATACGAAGCCCTCGCTATGGTCGTCAAATACTTCACGGGGACGTATGGGACCAACCCGTGGGCCGAGATCCCTGACGAGGCGTGCTTGCGCCCCGGTTGCCATGATCAGCGTCTCCTTATGGGCCGCGAAGTCTTTCAGAATGTGCTCTTCGATCACCGGCCCCATCTGCTTGAGATGCGCCGCGAGAAGAAGCTGCGCTGCACCAGCTGTCACTCCCAAATCGTTCAGGGGCAACACATCGCGGTCACGGAGAGCACGTGCTTCTTGTGTCATTTCAAAGAGACGAAGCTCAACGAGGGCACCGCGCGCTGTACGATGTGTCACGAAGTCCCGGAAAAGCTTATCACGACGGCGGGGCTCTCTTTCGATCACGCTGACGTGAAGCGCCTGGGCATGGAGTGCACCCTCTGTCACAACAACGTCGTCAAGGGCGACGGCGACGTCCCCCAAGAGCGTTGCTTCACCTGCCACAATGACCCGACTCGTTTGGCGCGGCTCAGCGATGTCGAACTGCTCCACCGCACTCACGTCACCGATCACAAAGTAGACTGTCTCAATTGTCACTTGGAGATTCAGCACAAAGTGCCTAAAGAGTTAGAAGTCATTGCGACGTCGTGCGAGACCTGTCACGTTGGGGGCGGGCACTCCCCCCAGCGCGATCTGTATGTAGGGATCGGGGGCAAGGGGGTCAAGCCCCAGCCCGCCGCTATGTATCTGGCCGGAGTGCGATGCGAGAGCTGCCATATCGTCGCGAAAGACGGCCGCAGTCTCGCCAGCGACGTGAGCTGCATGTCCTGTCATGGCGCGAAGTTCTCCAGAATATATGAGGACTGGCAGACGACCCTCGCCGAGCGGCTCCAGAAGACCAAGGAGCTGCTCGCTCACGTCAAGTCCATTATCGCTGCGTTTGAAGGTGCAGTCCCCCAGTCTGCCCAGCAGAGCTTGCAGCGCGCCCAAGAGAATATTCTCTTCGTGGAGCAGGCCCGCCCCGTGCATAATCCCGGCTACGCTTCGGCCATCTTGCGACAAGCCTACGAAGACCTCCAGCAAGCCCTCACCGAACTGAGCATAGAAAAAGCCCTCCCCGCTCCGTGGGCAGAGGCGCCCTATCAGACCAAGTGTACTGCGTGCCATCTCGGTGCCGCAGCGCTCTCGAAAGAGACGTCCAGCGGGCCCTTCCGTCACGAATCGCACGTCGCCCGCCGTGGCCTAGAATGCACCCAATGCCATCAAGAAGCGAATTATCGCGAGCCCCAGCACGGAGCCCCAAAGCTCCAATGCACAGACTGCCACCCCTCAGCAGAGAGGATGGCCCAGCTCGAATCAACGGAGTGCTTCCAGTGTCATCAAGCGCAGATCCCCGCGCGCTCCAAGCTCGTGAACTTCCCCCATGACCACCACATCTCTCTGGGCATAAGCTGCGCCTTCTGCCATCAGGGGGTCACGCAGCAGAGCCACCTGGACTTTCTGCGCTCCGGGCAGGGCGTGCCCCAGCTTGGGCATAAGTTCTGCGCCCTCTGCCACCAAGGCGACGTGCCCCCCCAGGGGGGCGACTGCCTCAAGTGCCACACAGACTTTTGAACTGATATAGCTCAGCTTTTTTTCCGCTGCACGTCATAGCATCCCTCTGCCGAATTCGTTAAAACTACTGGGGAAAGTCATGCGCATGATAGCGTTGAGCGGGGTGCTTCTGGTGCTGCTCTCTGCTCTCACTGTGGGGCAGACTCCTCCAAACTGCTGGGATTGCCACGGGGAGAGACTCGACCGCGCGGCGTTCGAAAATTCCGTGCACAACGAGCTCGTGTGCACTGACTGTCATAGCGACGTCCAGAGCATTCCCCATGAGCAGCGGCCTGTCCGGCCCTCTGCCCAAGCCTGCGCGAGCTGCCATCCCAGCCAAGTCCAAGAATACCTCCAGAGCGTGCACGGCCAGGCCCGCGCCCAGGGAGTCGGCGAAGCCGCCCGCTGCGCCGACTGTCATTTCGCCCACACAATCTTCTCGAAGACCGACCCACGCTCTAGCGTCTTCGTCCGCAATCTCCCCCAGACCTGCGGGCGCTGCCATGAAAACCCTGAACTCTCGGAGCGCTTCGGCATCGCTGCTCGCCGCTACTCCACATATCTTGATAGTTACCACGGCATCTCCGTCAAATACGGAAGCCTCATCGCAGCAAACTGTTCCAGTTGCCACGGGAGCCATCTCATCTTAGCGGCGTCAGACCCAAACTCCTCGATCCACCCGCAGAACTTGCCCAAGACCTGCGGCCAGTGCCATCCTACTACCCTCGAGAACCTGCTCCAGGGTCCCGTGCATGTCGAGGCCAAACTGAACGTCTCCCCAGGGGCGTATGTCGTGCGCGTCTTTTACATCGTCTTCTTTGTCGTATTTGCCACGCTCTTCTTGCTGCACGTGGCTCTAGATATTATTCGCTGGCTGAGGAGGCGCCATGCCTAACGAAAAGAAAGAACTTCGCGAAGAGCGAACTATCGAGAGGATCAATCTGCAACTCCGGATACAGCACTTCGCGCTCATGGTGAGCGTTACGCTGCTGATACTCACGGGCTTCGCGCTGCTCTATCAAGACAGCGCGTTTGGACGCTTTCTCATCGCTTTAGAAGGAGGGTTTGAGGCCCGCGGCCTGATCCATCGAGTCGCCGCCGGCTTGCTCATGGCGACGGCATTCTACCATCTGCTCTATATTCTCTTCTCCCGCCAGGGCCACGAAGAGTTCATGCAGCTGCTCGTCACCGCACAAGATTTCAAAGACTACGGCGCCTCTCTGCTCTACGACTTGGGACTACGGGCCCAAAAACCCCAGCTCGACCGCTACAGCTATCGCGAGAAATTTCAGTATTGGGCCTTCGCGCTCTTTGTTGTCATCATGATCATCAGCGGCTTTATTCTGTGGTTTCACGATTGGTTCTTCGGGCTTCTGCCCAAGTGGGCTTTCGATGTAGCTATCGCCGTGCACAGCGGTACCGGCACGTTGATCTTCGTCGTGCTGACGCTCTGGCACTTCTATCTTGTGCATTTGAGCCCAGGGCGCTTCCCCATTGATTGGAGCTTCTGGGACGGCAAGATCTCAGAAAAACAGCTCCAAGAGGAGCACCCGCTGGAGTACCAACGGCTGAAAGAGAAGGGCATGCTATGAGACAGCTCATCGCTCTTGGGATAGCTTTGTTCAGTCTCGGGCTGGGAAGCGAGCTCAGCTACAGCCAGCGCGATCCCAATGCCCGCTGTCTGTTGGAATGCCATGCCAACCCTGAGCTCAAGCGCGAGATCGCCCCAGGACAGTTCAAATCGCTCTATGTGAATTATGAGCAGTTTAAAGCCTCAGTGCACAAAGATAAACTCTGTGTAGATTGTCACACCGACGCGACGGCCATCCCTCATCAGAGACGCCCTGAGCAGATTCACTGTCTGCAGTGTCACTACCAAGGGAACGTCGTGGGCGCGCCGGTGAGCGAACGCCCAGAAAAATATAAAGAGAGCGTCCACGGCAAGGCGTCCGCACGCGGCGACCCCAACGCCCCCGACTGCAAGAATTGTCATACTGTACATGACGTGCGTGCCCACACCGACCCGATCTCCCCTGTCTATCGGGCGAATATTCCCAAGACGTGTGGAAGCTGCCACATCGAAATTTACACAGAGTATTTAGAGAGCGTCCACGGCCAAGCATTGCGCAACAATATCTTAGAGTCAGCTGTCTGCTCAGATTGCCACCGGGAGCACGATCTCTTTCCACCCGACGATCCCCGCTCCTCACTCTACCCGCAAAATGTCGCCAATACGTGCGCCCACTGTCACACCGACGTCAAGATTATGGAGCGGCGCGGCGTCCCCGTCAAACAAGTCGAGGCGTTCAAGAAGAGCTTTCATGGCATCGCTATCGAATTTGGGATCCTCAGGAGCGCCAACTGCATCAGTTGCCATGATTATCATAAAATTCTCTCCAGTCGTGATCCCCGCTCCCCGATCCATCCGCTCAATTTGGCCAAGACGTGTGGGCAGTGCCATCCCAATGCTTCTGACAACGTCGCTCGCGGGAGATTTCACATCATCCCCAGCGACCCCGACGCGGGAATCGTCTTTTGGGTTTACGAGTTCTATCGCTGGCTGACCATCGTGATGACCGCTGGGTTTATCTTCTATATATTGCTCGATCTCTACGGGCGCTGGCGACACGCACGAAAGGGGTCTCATGGCTGATCCTGCCAACGAAGAGCGGCTCGTGCACGAGTTGCAACGAGAGCTTGAGAGAGAGCTGGCCCGCCCACTCGATGATGCCGAACTTCAGCGCATCAAAGAGTTGGTTCGGGCCCAGGTAGAGGCAGAACTGCGAGCGAAGCAGCAGCGCGTTGCACGAGAGAAAGAGCAAGAAGAAGAGTACTTCGTGCG
>Ga0197142_1003819_pt1 | contig 12419 bp, 9 predicted proteins | sample GBS60_MetaG_FD_148614 | JGI IMG/M metagenome (GOLD analysis project Ga0197142, IMG submission 148614) | Sediment microbial communities from Great Boiling Springs, Gerlach, Nevada, United States - GBS 60_MetaG | ecosystem: Environmental > Aquatic > Thermal springs > Hot (42-90C) > Sediment... | reverse complement strand
GTATCTTGATAGTGTCGAGGTCTGCTAGATAGCTGTTAACCCCTATCTCCTGCACAACATAAGGCCCCCGCCACTCAAGCTTCTGGGCGTCAGCTATTGAGTTCTGTATTGCTACTACAGACCCAACCGATAAAGCCAATATAACCAGGAGTCCAAGCCTAAGGTAGAAACTCCTCATAACCATTCGCCGTTTCAAATCTAAATAGCCGTAGATGCCGAAGACACCGGATGCGATCAGGGCTGCGATAATGTAGACCCGTGTGTTGTAGTCTATGTAGCTGCTGAAGAAGAGGGTCACCCCCGTCCAAGCAAGTCCCAGGCTTATGAGAAACTCTAGGATCGATGTCCTAATGGTGACAACGCCATCCTCGTAGTAGGATGTTATGGCATGTGTAAAGACCTTCACGATGTTGGTCAACCCAACCAGCAGGATTAGCCTGACAGTTATGGCGCCGAGTATCGGCGGTATGAGGAGTATTAACGCGGGTGCGGACGCTATTACGGCCTCGGCACCGCTTCTGCTTTCAGTGCTGAACTGGATGAACGGGATAGTGAATATCCTAGGTAGGTTGGAGAGTCCGGGATCCCAGCCTTCGGCCAGGGCTATTACACTCATACCGAAAAGTGCGTTGGCGAATAAGAACGTCCCGATAAGTGTCTTCGTTGCCTGCCAGGCGAGGAAGGTGGGGATTGAGAGCTTGAATCGATTGAAGTCAAATTGTCTCGGGTAGAAACCTCCTCCACGGAAGAAGACTAGGAATGTTCTGATGATCCAAATGGTTAGGGATTTACGTGATATGAAATCAAGCCTGAATAGGGCTATGAGGGAAAGGATGAGGCCTCCCAATAGGGAGTAGTAGAAGGGCCGTATATAGAGCTCCCCGAACTCCTGTATGTTGAGCCAGACGTTTAGGATTTGGCCGCCTACAAGTGAGAACATCAGGACCAGTATTATGAGGGCTACTACTATCCTGACCGCAGCCCTTCTTACAGACCTCCTAGATTCAAAGCCCATGATAGTCCGCTGTCCTGCGAATGTATTAAGTGTTGACCGAATTCTCTATCTTCTGCCCGCATCACTCCAGAGGTAGTCGAAATAGTTTTTGGCGAACCTTGCAAGCCCTGTATGGTCTGACCAGATGGCCAGCATGGGCCCTGTCGAGTCCTCGCCTGCAAATATTATCACGACCTCCCGGTTGTCACATATCACGCCGCCTCCGAACATCTGCTTTCTCACCCTAACCTCGGCTATCTCAGATATCTTATTCAACATCACGCCATCAACGCTGCCCGAGAGCATTATATGGACCTTGCATCCCCTAGCCTTTGCCGCCAGGGCCAGGGAGTAGAGCATCTCGCCCAATGGTGGCGGAAGTGTAGGTGCGGCGATCAGGAGCTCTTCCTCGCATCTTGCCGTAGCATCTCTTATCTTCTCCCATACACTAGGTTCACCTCTTAAAATCCAAATATCCGGTTTTTCCCTACCACCCTTTCGTTCATAAAGGGGCATAAGCTCTTTAACCACGGTTTCAGCTTTAGACCTAAGCCCCCTCTCAATCTCAAGGACATGCCTCTCGATAGCCGATGCTGGTGACTTTGCAGCATATCTTGCGGGTCTTCCCGGAAGGGTCTCAACAAACCCCTTCTCACTCAGAGAGCCCACCACTTCATAGACCTTAGAGTATGGGACCAGCTTCGCCTCACTCAACTCACTGGCGGTCAGAGGCCCACGCTCCACAAGGGCCAGGTATGTCCTAATCTCATACTCCGTCAGTCCTAGGTCCTGAAGGGCTCTCCTCACCCTCTCACTTGAGAGTATCGAGGTGTTCGGCTCCAACAACCATCAAACCGCCTCCAGTATCTTATTAACATTATAGCCGAGCCTGTCTAATATGGCTCCCGCCTCACATATCTAGCCACGGCCTTAGCCACAGGATAGCCGATGACAATAACGGAGATCACCGAGCCGACGAAGACGCCGAACCAGCTGAATACGATTCCCGGGATCGTGAACCCCATGATGCTTGTGTCGGGTATTCTGACGAAGGCCTGGATGTAGGTTCCCACTATGAATGTGATTAGTAGCACCTGCACTGCGGCTGAGAATAGCCATCTTCCACGGAAGTTGAAGTTCTTAACCATTTTCCATGCCAGGTATGAGGCTATCAGGTTTGTAAGCGTCCCTCCAAGGAGGTCAACAACTCCGAAGGGGCTGAAGATATTGGCTACGAATGTACCCACGGTCAGCCCCACCACAGCAGGCATTCCGAATACCATTGAAAGGGGGAGGAGTGCGTCGGAAAACCTAACCTGCGTCACCTCAAAGCTAAGGCCTGGGAGGGCTATTACACCACCTGCGTAGAGAGCCGCCAACAAAACTGATACAGCCGCCTCCCGTGTCCTCATGTTCTCAAACCCCGCAGAGCTGTGAATTAAACCTTTAATCAGAGAGAGCCCATTGGTGAGGGAGCTGAATTAGAGGAAATCGTCCTTGTTGAGGGTTTTTGGGAGGCTAACGGTATTCTCAACCCCGGATTGAGTTATGATTAGGTTGTCCTCAAGCCGCGCCCCCATTTTACCCGGCAGGTAAACGCCTGGCTCGATCGTGAAAACCATACCCGGCCTTAATGGACTCGTATTTCCTTTATTAATGCTGGGCTCCTCATGGACTTCTAGGCCAAGCCCGTGGCCCGTCCTGTGGATGAAATATTGGCCGAAGCCCATAGCTGATATCACTGACCGCGCCGCATCATCAACAGCGCCGGCTTGCACGCCCGGCCCGGCCGTCCGTATAGCCCTAGCCTGAGCCTCATGGACTATGTTGAAGAGTTTTACAGCCATATCAGGAGCCTTGCCTAGCACAACCGTCCTTGTGATGTCAGAGTAATACCCCTTGTAGGAGAGTGCTGCATCAAAGACGATAACCTCATCTGCTTCGATAGACTTGCTGGTCGGCTCCATGTGAGGCTTGGCGGAATTGGCTCCAGACTGTATGAGACAGATGGGAGCATCACCCCCAAGGTCAAGCACATTCTTGTAAAAAACAAACATTAGATCCTTCTCCCTAACCCCCACACGCAGCTCCGCTAGAGTTCTGGTCATGGCCTCCTGAAGAATTTTAACACTTTCACGGTGACATGTCAGTTCATCATCGTCTTTTACAACCCTCATACTGGAAATCATTTCGTCCACATCTGTGAAGCTGGCAAGCTCAACGCGACGGCTAATCGCCCTATAGAGCCATAATGGCATCCTACCCTCTATACCGATTACACCTCTCCTGTTTTTGATAAGCTTTTCAGCAGCTACCCACGGCCCCTCATCATCTCCGTAGCTCTTCACATCAAGAAAATCGCCAACAGCATTTACAGCCTTCTCCTCATCCAACTTGGGAACTAGGAGGACAGGCACCTCGCCCTGCCACACCCATAGAAAAGCAGGCCTCTCAAAAACCTCCAAAGTGAAGCCTATGAGATACCTCATGTTGGGCCCCGGGAGTATTATCGCACCATCCACCCCACGTTCATTACATGTTTTCAGAAAGATGCTGAGACGTCTAGGGGCTGGCATGAGCATGTATTGATGCGGGTCAATATATGGTTGAATAAAGAATAAATGTTTCATAAAATAGGCCTAGGTATGTTTAGGGTTGCCGTTGATGTGGGGGGAACATTTACGGATCTCTGTGCTTTAAACGAGGAATCCGGTGAGATCATCCTCGGTAAGACGCTAACCACCAGCCACGACTATTCTTTAGGTGTCATCGGAGTGTTGAAGTCAAGCGGGGTAGGCGGGGCAAATATAACAAGATTCGTCGGAACAGGATCTACACTTGTAATCAACGCAATAGTTGAGAGAAAAGGTGTGAAAACAGCCCTCATCACAACTAGCGGCTTCAGAGACGTTTTAGAGATCCAGCGGTCTAACAGGCCTGACATGTATAACTACTCATACAGCAAGCCCACACCCTTCGTCCCCCGTCATCTCAGGTTTGAGGTGTTGGAGCGTGTAGCCTCCGACGGCTCAATAGTAAGGAAGCTTTCCGGACGGAGTGCCTCAGCCGCCATCAGAAATGCTAAGAAACAGGGTGCCGAGGCTTTGGCCATCTGCCTATACAACTCATACGCCAATCCACTGCATGAGAAAGAGGTATACAAGATCAGCCGTCGGTATTTTAAACATGTCTCGGTTTCACATGAGATCACGAGGGAGTGGCGTGAGTATGAGCGGATGAGCACCACAGTCTTGGATGCTTACGTTAAACCGATACTGGAGAACTATCTCTCAAACCTTGAATTGAAGCTTAGGGAGATGGGTGTGACTATCCCGATACATGTAATACAATCCAATGGCGGCGTAGTAGTGCTTGAAAAAGCCAAGACCACTCCGATTCTCCAGATAGAATCCGGCCCGGTGGCCGGGGTTATAGGCGCCAGAGAGCTGGGGAAAGCATTGGGTGAGGCCGACATCATCAGCCTCGATGTGGGCGGGACAACTGCAAAGGCTTCGTTGATCGAAAAAGGGCGGTTAAGGCTAAACCCCGACTATAGGGTGGACAGATCACCCATAAGGGCAGGCTATCCAGTAAGGATACCCGTGGTAGACATAGTCGAGATAGGCGCGGGAGGTGGTACGATTGCTTGGATTGACGAGGTAGGCAGCCTTAAGGTAGGGCCTGTGAGCGCGGGCTCCGACCCCGGGCCGGCCTGCTATGGAAGGGGTGGGGATAAGCCCACTGTCACAGACGCATACCTCGTCGCCGGAATCCTCAACCCAGAATACTTCCTAGGAGGTGAGATAAAGCTTGACAGGGCTGCGGCCGGAAGAGCGATATCACCAATAGCCCAGCGTTTCTCAGTCACATTGGAGGAAGCAGCTGCAGGGATAATAAAAGTTGCAGCAGGCAACATGGTTAACCTCCTCCGTCTAGTCTCAGTCGCCCGCGGCTATGATCCACGGGACTTTACTCTCATAGCCTTCGGCGGCGCGGGGCCTATGTTTGCATCAATACTCGCTGGGGAGCTCCAGATATCCAAGATAATCATCCCCCCGAACCCGGGTGTTTTCTCAGCATGGGGAATGTTGATGACCGACCTCCGACATGACTATAAGATCACAAAGGTTATGAGACTGGATAGCTCGAATCTTGATGTTATGAATGGGATCTTCATGGACATGGAGAGGCAGGGGAGGAGTGTCTTGCTGGAGCAGGGCGTAAAGGAGGAGGACATGTATTTTGTGAGGACGCTGGATCTCAGATATTATGGCCAGGAGCATACGGTAAATGTTGAGGCCCCAGATGGTTTACTCGATGATGGGAGGTTAGATGAGATCAGGGCCCGCTTCCACCAAGCCCACGAGAGACAGTATACCTTCAAGCTTGATAGCCCAGTCGAGGTCGTGAACTTCCACCTAGCGGCCTTTGCGAGGGTAAAGAAGCCGGCAATATTGTCATCGCAAAAAGGAGGTGGAACAGTTGGAGAAGCTTACAAAGGAGAGAGAAGATGCTATCTACCGGGATATGGGTTCATTGAGACACCAGTGTATGAGAGGGTGAGGCTACCGCAAGACCATAAGCTTGAGGGCCCAGCAGTGGTCGAGGAAAAAACTTCAACAACCCTAGTGATGCCCGGTGACGCCTTCTACGTGGACCGCTATGGTGACCTTATAATCAGACCCCAGGAGGTGGCTTAGAGTGGCTGAGATAGATGCATTCACCCTAGAGGTTGTCAAAAACACCTTAATATCAGTTGCCGAGGAGGAGTTTATAGCCTTTGGGAGGACTAGTAAAAGCCCCGTAATCTATGAGGTGCTCGACTATGCGGTTGCTTTGACGAACAGCCGGGGTGAGCTGGTGGCCCAGGCTAACGGGGTGCCTGGATTTTTGGGAGTCTTGGATTTGGCTGTCAAGGACTGCATAGCAAAATATAGCATTGGAGGATTCAGTGAGGGTGACATTATTATAACGAATATCCCCTACACACATGGCACCCACCTAAACGATGTCACCTTAATCTCTCCCGTTTTTGCCGACGGACGGTTAATCGCTTTCTCAGTCAATAAGGGTCACTGGAGCGAGGTCGGCGGCATGAGGTTCGGCAGCTGGACAACCGACTCCACCGAAATATACCAGGAGGGACTCCAGTTCCCACTGCTCAAGCTCTTCATCAATGGTGAGCCAAATCGTGAGCTATTCGACATGATACGCACCAACGTCAGAACCCCCGACATGACTCTCGGCGATATGGAGGCACAGGCTGCCGCCCTTAGACTGGGGGCCCGGAGGATTGTGCAGCTATGCCAAAAGTATGGTGTTGACACGGTGGTGAGGGCGATGGACGTCATCATAAAGGAGGGTGAGGAGAAAGCGTATGCCGCGTTGAAGAAGCTTCCCCATGGTGTCTTTGAAGCGGAGGACTATATCGACGATGATGGCCTAACCGACAACCCGGTCTATGTAAAGGCTAAGGTGCACATAATGGATGAGAAATTCGTCGTGGACTATAGCGGCTCAGCCCCACAGGCTAGAGGTCCGATTAACTCACCCTACTCGATGACCGTTGCAGCGGCGAAGGTGATGTTTAAAGCCATCACAGACCCCCACTCACCTGCCAATGAGGGGAGCTTCAAACCCGTCGAGGTCATAGCCCCTGAGGGGACTGTTTTCCATCCGAGGCCGCCTGCCCCCGTGGCTACCTTCTGGGAAGCCGGCTCTTTCGCAGCCGAGCTCATTTGGAAGGCTTTAGCACCCCATGTCCCTGAGAGGCTTACAGCAGGTCACTTTCTCAGCGTCTGTGCCACGATCGTCGGCGGGGTTGATGACCGCACTGGCGAGCCTTTTGCGATTGTGGAGCCTCAGCCGGGTGGATGGGGTGCAGGCTACAATAAGGACGGTGAGAGCGGCCTAGTATGCAGTTTAGACGGTGAGACCTACATAATGTCCAATGAGGTTATAGAGGTCCGTTATCCGATTAGGGTGGAGCAGTATAGTCTTAATCTTATAAAAAAGCCTGGTGCTGGCAAATTCAGAGGAGGGCATGGCATAATAAAGGATTATAGAATAGTTAACTCTAACGCTGTCTTCACAGCATCCTTTGGACGATCCAAGTATCCCCCATGGGGCATGGCGGGTGGTGAGAACGGGTCTCCCAACTACTTTATAATATACCGGAAGGGCAGACCGCCCCTCAAAACTAGGAAGGCTGCAGCGATCCCGTTAAAGAAGGATGATATGGTCCGGCTTATTACTGGCGGTGGAGGAGGGTATGGAGATCCGCGTGAAAGGGATAGGGAAAAGGTGCTGCAGGACCTAGTTGATGGCTACATCACGGCTGCGGAGGCCCGGGCAAAGTATGGTGTGAAAGTTGGTGGGAGAAGGAGATCTAAAGCTTGATAGGCGGAGCGAGAGCCCAGATCATTTTACATGGTTTGTCACGATCATTCCTGACATAGTGTTTCGTGCCCCTTGGGTTGAAGATAAAGTCTGAGGTCTTGATCTCAATCTCTCCAGATTCGGTGCCGAAGATGGCCGCCCCCTCTATAATATACGCTAACTCATCGCTCTCCGGATGCTGGCTAAAGCCCTCTGCTGGGAGTCTCTGGCCGGGCTCCAGAACAAGAAGGCCGGCCATAAGGGTATTATCCGACCGCCCCTCCGTCAGCAACGTCACCTTACCCCAAGACTTTATCCAGAGGTTTTCATCTAGTTTGACCACTTCAACCATGGTAAAACAAGGATGTCAAGACTTTTAAATCTCGCCCCTCATGGAGAAAACATGTCTAGGAGAGTGGCGATAGACATAGGGGGAGGTTTCACCGACCTTTTCGCCATAGACGAGGAGACGGGGGAGATTTTCTGGTCCAAGGATGAGACAACCCCTGCAAACTATGCGGAGGGTGTGATGAAGGTCTTTACTAAATCAGGTATAAGTCCGGAGAGCGTCTCTACCCTACTCCACGGCCAGACCCTCGTCATCAATACGATTATAACACGTCGGGGCGCGCCTGTCGGCCTGATAACAACAAAAGGCTTCCGTGACATTATAATCATAACAAGATCAAACCGCCGTGACATTTACAACCTCAGGTATAGAAAGCCGGAGAGCTTTGTCCCACGCCACCTCATAAGGGAGGTTGATGAGAGGACAGGCTTTGACGGCGAGATTATCAAACCTCTCAAGGAGTCCGAGGTTAAGGAGGCTACCGAGAGCCTTCTCTCAGCCGGTGTTAAATCCATCGCAGTATGCTATATAAACAGCTATGCCAACCCAAAGCATGAGCAGATATCAAAGGAGATAATTAGGCGGACTATGGAGCAGAGCGGCTTTAAACCATATGTGAGCATTTCAAGCGAGATCACCGGCGAGTGGAGGGAGTATGAGCGGACCAACACCACTGTCTTCAACGCCTACGTCCAGCCGGAGATAGACAAATACCTGAAAAACCTAGAACAGACGCTGAGGGGCCGCGGCGTCAAGGGACAGCTCTATATGATGCTCTCCAGCGGAGGTGTCTCCACATTCGAGTATGCAGCATCCTACCCCATACTCTCTATAGAGTCGGGACCAGCTGCAGGTGTTGTCGGCGCCATATCGATAGGTGAGCTCCTCAAGATAAATAACATTATAGCGTTGGACGGAGGCAGCACGACAACGAAGGCGAGTCTTGTAGAAGATCTGACATTAAGGATTCTAACAGACTATTACGTGGAGAGAGATCAGTTCAACGCCGGCTATCCCGTCAAGGTGCCTGTAGTGGATATAGTTGAGGTGGGAAATGGAGGCGGTAGCATAGCATGGATTGATGAGACATCAAGTCTCAGGGTTGGGCCGATGAGCGCCGGAGCCGACCCAGGGCCAGCATGCTACGGCAGAGGCGGATTTAAGCCAACTCTTACAGATGCTTACCTCCTCACCAAGATAATAAACCCAGACTATTTTCTAGGAGGTGCTCTCAAACTAGATGTAGGACTTGCCGCAAAATCCATTGCACCCCTAGCTGAGAGGCTTGGAGTAAGTGTGGAGGAGGCTGCCTTCGGAGTGGTTAGACTAGGCAACGACAATGCAGCACAGGTGATAAGACGAATCTCCATAGAGAGGGGATATGACCCGAGAGATTTCGCCCTGATTGCCTTCGGCGGCTCAGGTCCAATGTTCGCACCCTTTATCGCCGAGGAGCTAGAGGTGGGCAGAGTGATAATACCCTCCATACCGCCGGGAGTCTTCTCAGCATGGGGGCTTCTCATGACAGATCTCAGACATGACTTCATCAAAACATCTGTCACAAGGCTGGACATGCCGGGGGCCCTGGAGAAGGTGGCTCAGATATACTATGAACTCGAGGCAAAAGCCAAGGCCACACTCTCATCTATAGCGTCTGGGACAAGGGAGACTGTAATCACCAGGTATGCTGATATGAGGTACTATGGGCAGGAGCATGTCCTTAAGCTAAGCATTCCCAACGGAGAGGTAAACCGCGGGTTGATCTCAGAAATGGAGAACCGATTCCACGAAACACATCTCAGATACTATCAGTTCAAGCTCGATAGCCCTGTTGAGCTGGTCAACTACCATGTTGTCGGCACTTTACGTGTAAGAAAACCACTGCTTAAGAAGATAAACCAAGTAAGGGGGACGATAGGTCAGAGCTTTAAAGGTGAGAGAGAAGCTTACATTGATTCGAGGAAGGGGTGGATGCGGGTGGAGCTATATGAACGCAGCAGGATGCCCGTAGGCGTCTCCCTAAAAGGCCCTATCATCATTGAAGACCCGACATCAACAGCCATAGTGCTGCCGGGGCAGAAGGTATCTGTTGACGAGTATGGAAATCTCCATGTAAGTAGGGGAGGTGCATAGCATGCCCGACTTGGTTGAAATGGAGATTGTGCGGAACGCGTTGATAGCTATCGCAGAGGAGATGTTCACAGTTACGGCTAAAACCTCCAAGAGTCCAATAATATATGATGTCCTCGACTTCTCAACAGGTCTGACCGACTCTGATGGAGATGTCGTATCGCAGGCTACGGGCATCCCGCTTTTCATTGGAATGCTCGACTTCAACGCCAAAGCGCCTCTGGAAAAATTTGGGAAAAACGGTCTCAGGCCCGGTGATATAATTATACTCAACGATCCATATATTTCCGGTACACATCTGAATGATGTTGCTATTGTCGCACCATTCTTCCATAAGGACGATCTCCTTGCCATTGGGGTGAATAAGGGCCACTACTATGATATAGGTGGGATGGTTTTCGGAAGCTGGGGGCCTAAAGGCGCTGAGGTATATCAGGAAGGCTTGATGATTCCAACGGTTAAACTGTATGAGGAGGGCCAGCTTAACAAGGATGTTCTAGATCTCCTACTCGAAAACAGCAGGCTACCCACATATGTTCTCGGCGACATAGAAGCCCAGACAGCATCTATGAAGCTCGCTGAGAAGAGGCTGAAAAACCTAGTTGACAAATATGGCATCGATACTGTCAAGGCAACTATGGAGAAGATCCAGAGAGACGGTGAAGCTGTCGCCAGAGCACGTATTCAGAAGCTGCCGAGGGGGGTTTTTACGGCTGAGGATTTTTACGATGATAGCGGCGTCGGTGAGGAGCCCATGAAGCTTACGGTGAAGGTTGAGATAAGCGGCGATAGATTCGCTGTGGATCTGTCGGGAAATCCGCTGGCTGTCAGAGCAGCTATAAACACAACATATCCGGCAACCGTCGCCGCCGTGAGAATAGTTTATGCGGCCGTGCTCGACCCCCACATAAGGTACACCCAGGGATTTGTGAAACCCCTCAGCATTCAAATACCTGAAAACACCATCTTCAACGCCAAGAAGCCCTATCCAGTAGGTATTTACTGGGAGACGATGACCTATGCTGCTGACTTGGTTTGGAAAGCGCTCGCACCCCACATTCCCGATAGGCTTACAGCTGGGCATTTCCTAAGCGTTGTCGCGGAGACGATAGCTGGTGTAAACCCGAGGAATAATGAAGCTTTCGCCCTAGTCGAGCCCAACCCAGGTGGATGGGGTGCTGGATATGATAAGGATGGGGAAAGCGCGCTTGTATCCTTCGCCGACGGCGAGACTTTCATAACATCTGTTGAAGTGATAGAACAGCGTTACCCGATTATCGTGGAGAGATACCAGCTAAACACCGAGGATGGGGTTGGACATGGTAAGTTTAGGGGAGGATTTGGAATCATCAAAGACTACAGGCTGCTCTCAGATGCCGAGTTCACGACTGCTGTCAACAGATCAAAGTTTCCACCCTGGGGTGTTGCGGGAGGACATCAGGGGACATACAACTACATGTTGATAGTCAGGAAAGACGGTAGCCAAACAAGGGTGAGGAAGGTTTCGGGAGAACGCCTCAGTGCTGGAGATTTGGTAAGTATAAGAACTGCCGCAGGCGGCGGCTGGGGGGACCCAAGGGAGAGAGATCCGGAAAAGGTTAGGAGTGATGTTTTACAGGGATTGATCTCGGTGGAGGATGCATGGCGTATCTACGGGGTGGCCTTCAAAGAGAACTTGGTGATAGATTGGGAGAAGACTAGATATAGATAAACTTTAAATACGCTCTAAAAAAGCTTATATATATTCCAACTTCGGGTAAAGTCGAATATGTCGGGCGAATCGCGTCCTGAGATAAGAAAACCTCTTATGACAACGCGTCAGATCTCTGTCGCAGCTATATTCGGCGCACTAGCTATGGCGGCCACGGGATTGGGCCTACAGTTGCCAGGGTATCTGCCGGGCGTGAACTTCAACCTCGTGGGCACATTTCTCTCAATAGGCACCATGGCAGCCGGGCCACTTGGTGGGATTATAGTCACCTTCCTAGAGTCCTTCGTCTCACCAGTCGGCTTTTATGGATGGCCACTATACTGGCCCCATATATTCCTACTCGCCCTGTTCTACAGAAGGATCTATAACATTCCCAACCGTGGGATACGGATTGCAGCATACTGGGGTGTCACAGCAGTAGCCCTCTTCTTCCAATACTGGGCCTGGTTCTTCCTCTATGTCTACGTCTTCAGGTTCTTCCCCAACATCTGGGTGCTGGCGGCCTTCAACTTCTTAGGCGGTGCCTACTGGGTCTTCCTACTGATCTACGCCCTCATCCCATCCATAGTCTTGGCAACCTTCCCCGATTTCGTCAAACCCGAATGGAGGTTCCCATACCTGCCACACATCACAGTAGCCGCAGCCATCATAATAATCGCCGCCATCATATTATTCCCAGGTGCACCTGGCTGAGGGACCGTTATGACCTCCCTATCAAGCCTGTTGGGAATTGCGCAGGCAGGTCCTACGACAGAACAGCAGATCGGCGCTATAGCCCTCATAGTTCTGACATTCGTAATCGCCTATGTCTTTACAAGAAAGAGGAAGACCTAATTCTCCCCCCTCTTTTTTATAAT
>Ga0197142_1003816_pt1 | contig 12423 bp, 10 predicted proteins | sample GBS60_MetaG_FD_148614 | JGI IMG/M metagenome (GOLD analysis project Ga0197142, IMG submission 148614) | Sediment microbial communities from Great Boiling Springs, Gerlach, Nevada, United States - GBS 60_MetaG | ecosystem: Environmental > Aquatic > Thermal springs > Hot (42-90C) > Sediment... | reverse complement strand
GAAGATATCTACAGCACATCACTCGCAGCCGAGGAGCTTCTCTCCAACCTATTCAAACACCTCAAGACGACAAACACCTACCTACTCCTCGCATTTGACGAGGTAGACCAATACGTTAGCCAGAGCACAGGCCTGATCTATGACTTTACACGACTACCGGAGCTGGCAGGCGGATCACCAACCAACATACTGGCTGTGATATTCATCTCCCGGACCGGCGAGTTTCGCAGAACCTTGGGCAGGCCCGAGCTCAGCTCCCTCGGACACCATATATTGAGACTGGAGCCCTACAACGTCTCCCAAGTCTATGACATACTCGCCGATAGAGCCGCCGAGGCCTTTCAAGAAGGGGCTATCTCAGACGAGGTGATAGAATACATCTCGGAGAAGGCGGCCGAACCGCCCAGGAATGGCGATATAAGATATGGTTTGGATCTACTCCTCTATGCTGGGAACATGGCCGAGGCGGCTGGTAGAAAATACATCGGATTGGATGATGTGCGTAAAGTGGTGGCAAGCCTCCACTCCATAATAACATCGGATGAGCTGGCCCGTCTAGATGATGGTGAAAGGCTGGTCCTAATGGCCGTGGGCCGTGCTCTGAGGGTCTCCGGAAAAGCCTACATAGGTCTGTCTGAGGTTGGGAGGATGTGCAGAATAATCTTGGAGGAGATGGGATGGGGACGGTCTTTGGATCTGCGTAAAATTATCCAAAGCCTCGAGTCTAAAGGGATCTTAAATGTGAGGCGGGACGGTGAGATAGAGCTAAGGGATATAGACCTGCAGTCACTCGAGTCATACCTGGGGGATGGATTTGCAGGGGCCAGAGGGAGCGGCTGAAAAAATCCTCAAGACCTACCATCACCTAAGAATAATTAAAGCCCTCGCACAGACAGCCGGATCAACCACCAAATATCAGATACAGAAAACAACTGGGATAAACCCAAGACAGATCTCAAAAATAATAAATATCCTAAAAGAGTATGGTCTGGTTGAGGAGATAAACACCTCCCCCAAGCGTTTTAGGCTTAACAGGGATAACATACACGTCCAGCATCTGCTCGTCCTCCTTGAGGGCCTCGGCTACCTCTAAGCCAGTGCAAACCCACTCTTCTTATCAAATAGATGGATATTGTCAGTGTTGATAACCACGTAGACTTTATCAGCTATCCTGGCTGTGAAGTCCGGACCTGTGACGATCTTATAGATATTATCCCCCACCTTGACATCCACCACCGTCTCCGTCCCGAGAGGCTCTACCGCGAAGACCTCAGCCTCAAAGCTAGCCTTGCCAGGCCTTTCCCTATATATTTCAAGGTTATGAGGTCTCACACCTAGTACAAGCTCACCGCCATGGACGGTTCTACGCAATATCTCATAATACTTCTCATCCAAATCCAGTTTAAAATCCCCACAATCAAGGATGACATTCCCCTCATTCATCACGAGAGAGGCTTCGAAAAAGTTCATGGGAGGAGTGCCTATGAAACCCGCTACGAAAAGGTTAGCAGGCCTTCTGAAGACCTCCATCGGGTCAGCCACCAGTCTAACCATATGCAACCTTAACCCAGACCAGGAGAAGATCTTCCAAGCCTACTCAAAGGAGATTATACCTTACTTACGGGAGACATATGGAAAATAGCCCTTCACCAATCTTCGACGAATATGTTAAACTACCAGCCGGGGACAAACAGCAAGTGGCGATGAACTGGAGCCGGGGTATAATCGTTTAATATAACAGTTATATCAACCCTTCGCACATATGTAGACTATGCGTCTTTCAGTCTGCTCCCAGACACCCCTGGTGAGGCTTCTTGTCAACGGATTAAGTTCTCATGATTTCCTAGATGTAGGAGAGCTTAAGGAATACAGGGACTTCATCTTTTCACCAGGAGGTGTGACGAGGATGGTCTATCCGCTCCTCCTTCACATGCGGGCATGGAGGATGGTTGAGGATGTCTGGTGGGTGTCCCTCAACCCGACAGCACCTCCTAAGCTCATCCTTAACGGAATTAAGCTCTACAGCGTAAGAGTTGACGACAAATCTCTTAAGGGATATGGCTCGGTGAAAGAGCTTATGTGGAGGCTCTTCCACGGGACGGCTGATGAATCGGCTCCCTCCCTTTTAGAGCTTGCATGGTTTGAGGATTATGCCTACTTCAACCTGTATAACAGGATCTGCGCCGAGACTATACGTGAACTCGATAAAGAGGAAGACTTTGACCTCTTCTACATACATGATTTTCAACAGCTTCCTACTGGGCTCATGCTTAACACCCTTAAGCCAAAAGTCTTCAGGTGGCACATCCCCTTCAACGACAGGATAATCCCTCCAGACTGGTCGCCTTTCCTAGCAAAGTTTTTCAACGCCTATGAAGCCGTCATAGTCAGCTGCAGATCCTACTTAGACTCCTTAGTCAAAAGGGGCTACAGGGGTAGGGCATACCACATTTACCCATACATAGACTTCAAGGAATATAGGAGACCCAGCAAGGTAGAGGTTGACGCATTCAGCGAAAAATACAAAATCGAAGATGACGATATAGTGGCTCTTCTCGTTGCAAGGCTCGACCCGTTGAAGGGTCATGATATAGCTATCAGAGCGCTGGCCCGAGCAGTCAAGAGAATCCCTAACCTGAAGATGGTCTTTGTTGGAAACGGAAGCTTCTCAAGTAGCGCAGGAGGCCTCGGCCTCAATAAGGCGGCGGCCTGGCGTGAAAAGCTAGCCGGGCTTGCGGAAAGTCTAGGCTTGGGAGGTAGGGTGGTTTTCACGGGGCACCTCCCGCAGGGGGAACTGGACGCAGCATATGAGAGATGCGATCTTTTCATACTCCCATCTAGGGCTGAGGGCTTTGGGCTAGTTGTGGCCGAGGCATGGCTTTACGGCAAACCCGTGATAGTCAGCTCAGAAGCAGGCATATCGGAGATTGTTGAGGATGGGAAAACCGGCTACGTGGTAAACCCCAATAACTTTGAGATGGTCACAGAGGCTTTGACCCGTCTTGCACAAAATGAGAAGATGAGGGCTGAGATGGGAGAGTCTGGGAGGAAAGCCGTTGAGGTTCTCAGCATAGAGAGGGGTATGAAGGAGGAGGCGGATGTGCTAAAAGACGTGGTGGAGGGGGTTCCATGATTATCCTAGAGCTTGTCAATCTGACCGATGTAGTGCTGAGGCTTGCTACATTGGCGGCCATACTTCTCCTCACATTTGTCATCGCAAGGTTTTTCGGAGCTATTCTCAGACGGGCTTTGAGACCCGTCCCCCCTTTATTGGCGGATCAAGTCGTAAAAGCCATGTCCCTATTCATCTGGATAATTGGACTGCTCCTCGTAGTCAACCAGCTTGGTCTCAACCTTGACTTACTGATGGTTTTGATCATCATTGCGGGAATCGCATTGGTTGTGGCGGCGAGGGATGTTTTGAGTAACATCGTCTCAAAGGTCTTCATGGGCGTCTTCGTCCCTGTTAAGGTAGGTGACTACCTCACCATAGACGGTGCATCTGGGAAAGTGATTGAGATAAACCAGTTGGCCGCTATTATTCTCATGGACGACGGCTCCATCGCAACGATACCCAATGCAAAATTCGTGAAAGAGGTGAGTGTGAACAAGACCTCCATAGCCTCGCAGCGCCTCTCAATACCTGTCTCGATAAAAGGCGGTGTAAGCCTGCCGAGGGCTGAAGCAGAGCTTCTCAAGCTGGCCTATAAATATAAAGCCCACTTGGATCAGCGTTTTCCGCCGATTTTCACCGTAAAAAACAGAGACTCTAACTCCGTTGAGGGCGAGCTAGATCTTCTGGTCGCAGATCCAGAGCAGAGGGAAACTCTCTCTAGGGAGCTTGCAGTCAAGATTAAAGAGGTTTTGGACAGGCTTGGGAGCGAGTCTGCTTAATAATAGTTAAGGGTTTGCCTTCATAGTGATATCTGGAAAGTGATTGATAATCGGATGGTATATTACAAAGTCAACAGATCGTGTCCGAACATTCTATACATGGGTGCATCACAGCTCTCAAGCCGTATGATCAATATCACCCATATCCTATAAATCCAAGTATCGTCGTAGGAGATATATCCCATGCGGGCATCTTTGAGGATTGTGGGTGCTTCATGTGCGACATGTATTGTGCCGATTAAGAGGACTCTTGAGAGATTGGATGGTGTTGGATGGGTGGGGATCAATTATGTGGCCGATCTCCTTCTCGTGGACTATGATCCGGAGAAGGTAGGGATTGCGGAGATTGTAGAAGCAATAAGGTCGGTGGGGTATAAGGCGGTTCCCATTACCGGTGTATCCGGCCGATCCCGCTAGACTATAGGTCTCCAGCGGTTTAGTAGCATTGAATTGAGTGTGACCGTTATGGATGAGGCTGCCATCGCTATGGCAGCGAAGATGGGGTTTAGAAGAAGTCCCAGAGTTGTGTAGAGTACGCCGGCCGCAACCGGAATCAATGTTACGTTGTATGCGAAGGCCCAGAAGAGGTTTTCCTTTATCTTCCTTACAACCATTTTGCTGAGGATGATCGCCTTCACCACATCCATGACATCATTTCGCATCAGGATTATCCCTCCCGTCTCCTTTGCAATGTCGGTCCCACTCCCTATGGCGAACCCAACATCTGCTGCGGCTAGTGCTGGTGCGTCGTTGATCCCGTCACCCACCATCCCCACCACCCTTCCCCCACCCTTAAGCCTGCCGACAACCTCAGCCTTCTCAGCTGGAAGAACCTCGGAGAACACCCTGTCGATATCAAGCCTTTTGGCTATGGCGTTGGCTGTCCTACTGTTATCGCCTGTAAGCATCACAACCTCTATCCCCATATTCTTGAGGAGTTGGACGGCTTCAACAGCGTTTTCCTTGAGCGTATCCGAGACAGCCAACAGGCCAGCCAGCCTGCCGTCCAATCCAACGAACATTACTGTCTTTCCATCCTCCTCAAGCTTCCTCACGTCCCCCTCCACAGGTCCAAGATCTATCCCGTTTTCCTCGAGAAACCTTCTATTGCCTACAATTATTGTCCGCCGCCCATGGGTGGCACGAACCCCATGCCCCGGTATCACCTCGAAGGAGTCGGGATTATCCAGTCTAATCCCCCTTGATCTCGCCTCGTCGACTATGGCTCTGCCAAGTGGATGCTCGGAGCCAACCTCTGCTACTGCTGCGAGATGTAGAACCTCCTCCTCGCCCATGTTTATTCCTATGACTTCTGTGACGGATGGCTCACCTTTGGTGAGTGTGCCTGTCTTGTCGAAGACTATGGTTGTGAGCTTATGAGCCTTCTCAAGATACTCACCGTTCTTGATTAGGACACCGTGTTGAGCACCCTTTGAAGCGCCTATCATTATGGCTGCCGGAGTGGCTATGCCCAACGCGCAGGGACATGCAATTATCAGGACAGACACCAAGGTTATGAAGGCGAGGTTAAAGGGTAGCCCGCCGATGAAGTTCCAGAATAGGAAGGATGCCAACGCTATGGTGACAACCACAGGGACGAAATATGCGGAGACCCTATCAGCCAGTCTCTGTATCGGCGTCTGCGAGACTATGGCCTCCTGGACCATGTTGACTATCTGGGACAGTGTGGTGTCCTCACCGACCTTGGTAGCCCGGATCTTTAGGAGTCCCGACTTGTTCAAGGTGGCGCCTATAACCTCATCACCTATCTTCTTCTCGACCGGTATGCTTTCACCTGTTATCATCGACTGGTCAACAGATGAGTATCCCTCAACCACTATGCCGTCAACAGGAATTTTCTCACCAGGCCTTACGACAACTATATCGTCTACCCGCACCTCCTCAACAGGCACCTCCTCCTCCATCCCATCCCTGAATACCTTGGCGAGCCTGGGCTGTAGGTCCATTAGCTTTCTTATGGCGTCTGAGGCCCGGCCCTTCACTATGTGCTCCATTGTCTTGCCGAGCATTATGAATCCTATGATTAGCCCGGTTTCAGTGAAGTAGACGGCCGGGCCGCTGAAGCCGCCTGTCACAGGGAACATGGCGGGGAAAAACGTATAGAGGGTGCTGTAGGCCCATGCGGCACTGGTGCCTATTGCTATCAGGCTGTCCATATTCGCCTGCCTCGCCCTTACCGCATCAAGGGTCCCCCGGTAAAACCTCCAGCCTCCTATGAACTGGACGGGCGTTGCGAAGATGAAGAGCCAGACATAATTGGGCAGTCCAAACCAGGGAAAGTTATGCTCAACACCCAGTATGAAGGGTATTAGATACTCGAATATGGCTGTCAGCCCGCCGAGGGTTATGCTGAAAACCGTTAAGGTTCTTAGACTTCTGAACTCTCTCTCGGGTGCGAGAAACTGATGTAGGCAGCTTTCACTGCAGAAGTAATATTCGACGCCGCCACGCTCCACCTTAAAAGGTGTCTTCCGCTCATCCACATACATGCCGCAGATAATATCCTTAGCCATCCCACTCATCTCTCAAGATAAACAATTTTGACGCCGTGCTTTAGACGGTTCACATCCTCTACGTATAGTTTTACAGTGGATATATTTTCCAAGGTTTATCGCCAAAATCCTCCACCTTTCAAATCAACCAGTAAGGCCTTTCTTCGGGCTGAGATATAAATATACTACAGGGCATGACGCTATGGACTATCCATCGCCGTCATGAAAATTCAGCGTAGAGGTTTGCGGATTATGCTCCAGCTCCATCAGCTCCAGCGGATGTAAGACAGGTATGCCGGTTCCCTGCTCCAAATGTATGCTACATACACTGCTCTCCGTAGCCACAACATCCACATTACTTTCTTTGAGTAGTTGGAATAGCACTCCGCCAACTTCAACAGCCAAATCATATCCCAGAGGTCCTTTCTTCATACCGAAGGAGCCTGCCATACCACAGCATGTACCTGTCTCAACAACCTTTACCTCATGTCCAGCCATTTTCAGCAGCTTGATCGTGTTGGCCGCTCCGTCCAGGGATCTCTGATGGCATGGTATATGGACCCCCACCCTCCTCGGTGTTGAGGTAAAGACCTTAAGCCTACCGATATTCACGAGATGTGAGAGGTATTCCATTACGCCGTAGGTCTTCTCAGCTACCTTTTTGGAGCTTGGATAGACGTTGAGGAGATGCGGATATGCGAATTTGAGGGCGTAGGTTGCTGTGGGCTCCAGGGATACTATTACGCCTCCATTTTCCACTGATTTTATGAGGTTGTCGACATTATATTGGGCTACTTTGAGTGCTTTCTTTAGTTCGCCGTAGGCTATGTATGGATATCCGCTGGAGCGTTGGGGTGGCAGGTCAACTATGGCCCCTGCTTCTTCAAGTATTTGAACCACCTTCATCGCCAAGTGGGGTTTAATGAAGTTTGGAAAGAAATCAACAAAGAGCGACACCTTGAGGTCTCCCATCCTCCTCGGCCCGGCTCTCCTTGAGAACCATTTTTTGAATGAGATTTTGGAGACAGGTGGGATCGGCCTCCTCCTATCTATCCCCAGTAGATATTCCATCAAAACCTTCACAAAGCTCCGGCGTGTAAGCCAGTTATAGACTGGTGGGATAACGCTGGCCAGAGTGTAGAGACTTTCATATCCCATTAAAGCCCGATTGACTAGAGGCTGCCTACCCCTCTCCAGGTCCATCATCTTAACCCCCGCTATCATCATTGGGATGTTGATGTCAACTGGACAGACCTCTCGGCAGAGTCCACATGAGATGCAGAGGGTTGAGAAGGCGGCCTTATCTATGCCATGGATCTTGGCCGTCCAGGGTATGCCTATTGGGCCGGGGTAAATGTGGCCGAAAATATGGCCGCCAACGACTGAGTAGGTTGGGCATACGTTCATACATGCCCCGCATCTTATACAGTAGAGGGCTTCCCTGAATAGGCTGTCTTCACGCATGGCCCGTCTGCCGTTATCGAGTATGATTATATGCATCTCACCGTTGGATGACTGGTCATGACCCGATGGGGGTTTTCCGCTTATGAATGAGACGTAGTTGGTTAGCAGCTGGCCTGTTGAGCTCATGGGATGGGCTCTTATGAGATTTACCGCCTCCTCCACCGTATCCACTATCTTCTCCACACCCATCACAACTATGTGTATTCTTGGAATGCTGGTCACCAGCTGCTCGTTGCCCTCGTTAGTCTCTATGACTACTGTCCCTGTCTCAGCTATGGCTATGTTTGCCCCTGTTATCCCGAGATCGGATTGGAGGAATACGCTTCGCAGGCTCTCCCTAACGGCTTCCATAACATCGTCAATTCTCGGTCTGATATCACGGCCCATAAGCTGGGAGAATAGATTAGCCACCTCGCCGACTGATTTGTGGACCGCTGGAAAAACTAGATGAAACGGCTTTTCACCTGCAAGCTGTATAATCCTCTCACCGAGATCTGTCTCGACAACCTTAAACCCCCTCTCCTCCAAGGGTGTATTGAGTTCTATCTCCTCGGTGGTGAGGGATTTAGTCTTGGTTATTGATTTTGCGCCAGCCTCGGTGGCTATGCGTATGATATGGTTTATGGCTTCAACACCATCCTTAGCCAGGTGGATTTTACAGCCCCTCCGACTGGCATTTATGATAAATTTTTCCAGTAGCGTTTCCATGTTAGTTATCGAGCGTTCCTTTATCTTCCTACACTCCATCCTGAAGGCATGGGGGTCGCTGAGCTCTTGGAGGGCTTTAAGCCTCCCCTCTCTACCCCTCTTCATAGCCTCCTCCAGTAGGGTTCCACGCCTTCCAGCCCCTAGAATCTCTGAAACCTTTTTAGCGATTTTCTTGTGAGATTTGAGAGACACCTCAAACACCGCCGTATACTATTACATGCACTTGATGGGGGCCATGGACCCCCAGGACGCTTCTCAACTCTATGTCCGAGGTTCTGCTAGGGCCCGAGATTAATGTTATGTATTTTCTCGAGTCTGGAGGTTGTAGGGCTCTCTTGATCGGCTCAGCCAACGCCTCAACTGACGGCAGTAGATTTCCCAGATGGAGGAGGGCTATGTGGATCCTTGGAAGGGATGAGGCCAGCCTTTCAAGATCGGTCGCAGTGATCTCCACGATGGTTCCAGTCTCGGCGATCCCATAGTCTGCATAAGTTATGCCTGCATCAGCCATGTTAATCTCACCGCTTGATGCTCCATGGATCAGCTCTACCCCTGAGGCCGTCAAGGTGGAAATTATAACCTCCTCAAACCTTTTCGGAATCCTCGCTGCAACAGCCTTCTTAACACCCGCGTCATTGAATATGGTGGAGAGGGTTTTGGGCAGATCGTCCAACCCAGCCAAGATATATGCCGATCCTGAGTTGGCTTCGAACCTCTCCTTAAAGAGTTGTAAAAGTGGCTTGGTTATGTTGGACAGCTCCACTCACCAGCTAAATGTGGGTCACGCCATGTTTTTTAGCTTCCATAATAGGCGTCTTCTTGTGAAGATTGCGAGGATAAGGCATGATGGTGTTGAGGAATATGCGATAGTGGTGAAGGATGGGGTTTACGGCAGGGCATATCTCGAGGGCTTAATGGGTGTTAGGCTACCCACAACCGTCGGCGCCTTCTCAGAGGAATATGTTATGGGGGCTGAAGGCCGTAGCATGTTGGAGAGGGCCCTAGCATCCCATCAGCCTGCCCTCAAACTGGATGAGAAAATCCTACTAGCACCAGTAGATGATAGGCCGAAGATAATCTGCGTAGGTCTCAACTATAGGGATCATGCTGAGGAGCAGGGTGTGAAGCCACCCCAAGAGCCTGTAATCTTCATGAAGCCCTACACAGCGATCGTAGGCCCAGGCCAGCCGATAATATATCCCGAGATTACGGAGAAGCTGGACTATGAGGCTGAGCTGGCTGTTGTTATCGGTAAGAGATGTAGGAAGGCTGATCCAGAGGAAGCCCTAGAATACGTCCTAGGCTACACCTGCTTCAACGATGTCTCAGCAAGGGATATCCAGTTCAGGGACGGCCAGTGGGTCCGTGGAAAATCCTTCGACACCTTCGCACCCATCGGCCCCTTGATAGTCACTGCAGACGAGGTAGGCGACCCACATAACCTCAGGATCATGGCCAGAGTGAACGGCGAGGTTAGACAAGACTCAAACACGCGCAACCTGATATTCGGAGTGGGCCAGCTAGTCTCATTCATAAGCAGGGTAATGACCCTGGAGGCTGGTGACATTATAGCGACGGGCACTCCCGCTGGTGTGGGTTTCTTCACAAAGCCGGAGCCCAAGCTTCTGAAGGTTGGCGACTTGGTTGAGGTTGAGATTGAGAAGGTTGGAGTGCTACGTAACAGGGTTGTGGCCGACCTTTAAGGCCTTACCGCCAATGTAGAAAGACCTTCCCCCAAGCTCCTCCTCAATAGACAAAAGTCTATTGTATTTGGCGGTCCTCTCCGACCTGGCTATGCTGCCGATCTTAATCTGTGGCGAGCCCGAGCCTACGGCGAGGTCTGCTATGAAGCTGTCCTCTGTGTCTCCTGAACGGGCCGACACTATTGGTGTCAGCTTCCTCTCCCTACAACAGGTGATTGCGTCAAGTGTTTCCGTCACAGTGCCCACCTGATTAGGCTTCATTAGCGATGCGTTGGCCAACCCCATCTCAGCACCCATCCGGAGCCTCTCCACATTGGTGACGAAGAGGTCGTCGCCCACCAGTTGAATATGGCCGCCAAGCCTTCTAAAGAGATACCTCCAACCATCCAAGTCGTCCTCAGCACAGCAATCCTCCACAGAGTATATCGGGTAGGTGTCGCAGAGCCCTTTGATATAGTCAACCATCTCAACGCTTGTGAGGGTCAGCCCCTCGTTAGAGAGTCTGTAAACCCCTGAAGAGTAGAGATGTGTGGATGCGGCGTCTATCGCAAGCCCTATATCATCTCCCGGCCTGAAACCTGATTCCTCCACAGCCCTGATCAAAAGCTCGATGGCATCCCGGTGGGCCATGCGGCCTGGGCTGAATCCGCCTTCATCGGCGAGAAGTGTGGACAACCCTTCCTTCTTAAGAATATTCTTTAGCTGGTGGTAAACGCTCCCTACATTCTCAAGCGCAGTTGAGAAGGACTGGGCCGTCAGCGGTATTATGAGAAAGTCTTGAAAGTCTAGACTCCAGTTGGCGTGGTGTCCTCCACTTATCATATTCACCATGGGGGTAGGGATGACGGGTGTATCAACTTTTGAAAGCTGTGATATGAGATGGTATAATGGGATCTTCTCCATGGCTGCGATGGCCCGTGCTGTGGCCATGGATACGGCTAGGATGGCGTTGGCCCCAAGCCTCGATTTTCTCCTAGTCCCATCCAATCCTATCAGTATCTCATCAACCACCTTAATGTCGGCCTCCTTCCCCATAATGGCCGGGCCTATCAAGGTCCTTATGTTTTCCACGGCCTTCCTCACGCCTTTCCCCATCCACCTCGGCCCGCCATCCCTCAGCTCGAAAGCCTCATGACTACCCTTTGAAGCTCCCGCTGGAACCATGGCATATCCACGGAAGAGCCCTCCAACCTCAACCCAGGCCTCCACCGTTGGAAGCCCCCTAGAGTCGAGGACCTCCCTAGCCCCCACACCGGTCACATACATCATGCCTTCGCCACAGCCCCCTCAACACGGTGAAAAACCTCATCGAAGGAATCTACACCATCCAGTATCATGGACCGGGCCAGCCTCCTAACCTTCAGCCTACCCTCCTCAGTCAGATACTCGACAGGAGACTTGCCATCAACCCTCGCAAGCATTAGGACTGTTAAAACCCTAACCCCCTCAGCCTTAAGCTCATCCATATCATCCCATCCCAGGCTCATCCAGTAGTTTCGCCAAAGCCTCGCCCCCTCCAGCAGATGATCGATAGAATTTAGGTGGATGGACTTGAGTATGAGATGGTTTGTGCAGAATGCTATGTCGAAGACCGGGTTGCCATAATGGGCAGGCTCGGAGTCCAGCGCCCATATCCTCCCATCCGGCAGTATCAGGATGTTCTTCGGACTGTAATCTCCGTGGACCAGCGCCATCCTACGGCCTAGCAGTATGTAGATTACGTTTTTTAGAGGTCTCTCAATGTCCGGGTGTTTCTTGATGAGGTGGTTGATGTAGGGGTCGATCCTGAGCTGGATGAAGTTGGTCTCACCTCCGAACTCCGCAATAATCTCCCTTTTCTCTCTCGTTTCCCGGTGTAGCCCTGCTATTATGTGGGCGACCCTATCGGTGACTCGATGGTCTATCACACCATCCATAAGCATTTTCTTCCATGTGACGCCCCCCTCACCATACTCCAGGACGATTGAATAACTCTCCCTATCCTCAAGTATGACCTTGGGCGCCGCATCATCACCTACAGTCTCTCTAATAACGCGGAGGCACTGCGCTTCTCGAAATATCCGCCAAAGATCGGCCAGCCACTCCTCCCTAACCATAAGCCTCGGCAGTGCCTTCTTAACCACCCAGCTCCCATGCCTTGA
>Ga0197142_1003815_pt1 | contig 12432 bp, 13 predicted proteins | sample GBS60_MetaG_FD_148614 | JGI IMG/M metagenome (GOLD analysis project Ga0197142, IMG submission 148614) | Sediment microbial communities from Great Boiling Springs, Gerlach, Nevada, United States - GBS 60_MetaG | ecosystem: Environmental > Aquatic > Thermal springs > Hot (42-90C) > Sediment... | reverse complement strand
TCTCTTCGCTCGCCAACATCGCCGAACGCTCTGCCACCTCCCCCCCTGACGCCTCTGAACCGAAACCGGTCTCCCCTTCTGAATCTGGAGTTGCTCCGGTTATCGCCGCCATCGATGTGGGCAGCAACTCCCTGCACATGGTGGTGGTACGCATCAACCCCCACATCCCCAGCTTCACCATCATCTCCCGCGAAAAAGCCACCGTTCGCCTGGGGGAATTCTGTAGTCAGACGGGCGCCCTTACCCCTGCTGCTATGGAGCGGGCGCAAGCGGCTCTGGAGCGGTTTTGCCGCATTGCCGAAAGCTTTCAGGTGCAGGATATTGTTGCGGTGGCCACCAGTGCCGTGCGCGAAGCCCCCAATGGGCCGGAGTTCTTGAAGCGAATTGAGCGGGAGCTGGGCCTGCGGGTGGAACTGATCTCAGGGCAGGAGGAAGCCCGCCGCATCTACCTGGGCGTGCTCTCGGCTATGGAGTTCCACAACCGGCTGCATGCGGTGGTGGATATTGGCGGCGGCTCCACCGAGCTGATTCTGGGCAATGGCCAAGAGCCGGAGTTCCTACGCAGCATCAAGGTGGGGGCGGTGCGCCTGACCCAAGCCTTTCTGCGCCACGATCCACCCACCCCTGCCGAGCTGCAAGCCCTGCGGCAACACATCCGCGGCATGTTGGAAGCTCCCATCGAGCAGATGAGGCGGATCGTTGCTGCTTCCCAACAGCCGGGATCCCTGACTTTGGTGGGCACCTCCGGCACCATCGAGTGCCTGGCCCAGTTGGATGCCCGCCGTCGGTTGGGCGCTTCCCCCACTCGCCTGCAGGGGTATGAGTTCAGCCTGGAAGCCCTGCGGGGCTATGTCAAAGAACTGCGCTCCCTCACCGTGGCCGAGCGGCAAAAGCTGCCCGGCTTCGGAGAAAGACGGGGGGAGATCATCCTGGCCGGGGCTGTCATCTTGGAGGAAGTGATGACCCTGCTGGGGGTGGAGCGGATCCAGTTTTGCGAACGGGCCCTGCGGGAAGGGCTGATCGTGGATTGGATGATCGGCCAGGGGTTAATTGAAGATCGGCTGCGCTACCACAGCTCGGTGCGGCGGCGCAGCGTCCTCAAGTTGGCGGAAAAATACCAGGTGGAGCTCCCCTATGCCGAGCGGGTGGCCGAGTTTGCCCTCAGCCTTTTCGATCAAACCCGCGGCATCCTGCACTCCTGGGGATCCCGGGAGCGGGCTCTTCTCTGGGCGGCCGCCATGCTGCACAACTGCGGCCACTTCATCAGCCATGCCGCCCACCACAAACACTCCTACTACCTCATCCGCCATGGGGAGCTCCTGGGCTTTAACGAAGAAGAGGTGGAGGTGATCGCCAACCTGGCCCGCTACCACCGCAAGTCGCCCCCCAAGAAGAAGCACGAGAACTTCCAGCGCCTCAGCGACGAGCGAGATCGCCAAGTGGTGCTGGAACTTAGCCCCTTGTTGCGCATAGCCTGTGCTCTGGATCGCCGCCGCCTGCAGGCCATCCAAGCGGTGCACTGCCGTTTTCAGCTTTTGGGAGAAGGCCCCCGCCGCATGGAGCTGATTTTGGATCCCAGGCATCCCAACGACGACTGTGCTCTGGAGTTGTGGAGCTTGAACGAGAAGAAAAAGGTCTTCGAGCAACAGTTCAAGCTGCAGGTGATCCCCAGGCTATTGACCCAGATCCAGCGCAGCTCGGATCCCTTTGAGGTAGCCGTCTAGCCAAGGGGCATGTAGTCGTTTCAAACAAGACGAAGACACTTTGCCGCCGACCCAAGCGCTCCGCGCCGCCGCAGGCGACCACCCCCAACCCCTCTCCCTGAGGGAGAGGGGAGTTAGGGATAGTGCTCCGCGCTGCCAGCGCGTTCGCGACAGCATTGCGTAGCAATAACGACGCAGAGAAACGTTTCATTGCCATTTGAGATGGCTATAACTACCAAGCTGCCGGTGAACGCCAATAGCTGGGCAATCGGATCGTATTCCTTAGAGAAGAGAGAGAGGAGGGGCAGCGTTCTCCCCCGCTTCTGGGAGTTTCTGCTTGGGTAGCAGCTCAGGTCATGGCTACCGGTTTGTTCAAAATCCTGAACTGAACCCATAACTGGAACGTCGTGCCCCCGACTCTAGGCTGCTAACTACCGTTTGCGCCAGCGGGATAAGGTTCTCGCGATGCTGCGCAGCAAGTTTTGCTCAAGGAGCGATGGTAATGGGCGAGGGGCTGGTTTGGGTGACCCTTTGCCCGCCTCGCTCCAGGATCACCTCGATGATGCCGTTGTTGACCGGCTGCATGTTGAAGGGCAGTTGTTGCTCGGTTTCATAGAGGCCGGGCGCCACCTCTCGCATCTCTACCTCCGGCGTCACCCCGACAATGCGAAAAGCTGCCCGACCTCTCGGATCCCCTCGCATCGTCACTTTAAGGATCTCGCCCATGCGCAGGTTGGTGCTGTTGGTGGTGACGCTGAGAATCCGGGGCGGCCCGGCGGCCACAGGCACAGAAGCTGGCTGAATGGTGGAGCGGGTTCCCTTGGATCCATCGATCGAGAACGGGAAGATCTCCCGGTGCTCTTGGCTGAGGCCGTCTTTGGTGAGCACAATCCGCAAAACAGGGTTGTTGGCTTGGTGGGTGGGGGCCACCACGTAGGTGCCCTCGTAGTGGTTGGGTCGCACCTCCCGCATCGGCTGGTTCAGGGCCAGATTCCCCAAATCAAACTGGGCGATCCCTCCTGAGTCTCCCCAGATGGCAATGGTGAGGATATCCCCTTCCACCAGGTCACGCTGGGGATCCAAGCGAATCGCCTCGATGCGCGGATAGCGGTTGCCGGCTGCGGTCAGAGGGACAGGGGTGGCCGGCTGTGGCAAAGGGACGGCAGGAGGAAACACCGGTTCCAGCGGCGGGGGGGCGACATTGCCCAGGGCCAGTTGAGGGAGCCGCCGCTGAACGCGGGTCTCCCGTCCATTGAGGCTCAGTTGGATGCGGATATCGGGGCTGAGGGCACTCTCTTGGGGGCCAAGGGTGTAAACCGCGCGGTAATAGCCGGGCTGCACCTCCTGCATGGGCAAGCCCTGCACCAAGCTGCCGATATCCACCGTGGCCCTGCCGTTGGGAGTGCCCTGGGCCTCAACGGTCAAGGTTTCCCCTGCCGGCACCACTCCCGACTCGGGAATAACTCGCGTTCGGAAGATTTCAGGTTGGACGGTCTCGGCCACCGCAGCAGGGGAAGGACGCAACTGCGCCACCGGAGGCGGCAAGGGCGGAAGCTGACCGCGATATACCAGCGCTTGATGCAACAGCACTGCCCCTTCGGCTCGGTTGAGCACCCGATTGGGCCGCAGCCGGTCGGGATCCGGCACATTCACCAATAGCCCTGCTTCTCCTGCCATCGCCACAAAGGCCCGACCTACCTCCGGCACCTCGGCAGCATCGCTGTAGAGAGCCATCCATTGCTCTATGGCCTCTGGGCTGGGAGGTGGTAACTGCAATGCCCGCACCAAAATGGCTAGGGCTTCCAGGTGAGTGAGATCTCCTTGCGGGCGGAACTCGTTGCCCTCGTACAGGCGCATCGCCCCCGCCTGCAGCACCGCTTGCGCTGTCCAATAGTCGGGGGTATTGGGCTCGAGATCGCGAATTTCTTGCACCTGGTTGGGGTTGGGGATGTAGCCGAAAAACTCGGTCAGCCACTGGGCAAATTCCAGGCGAGTTAAGGTCGCCGACAGCGGCTCCTGGGTGAGCACCAGATCCGTCTGGCGCTCTAGCGCCGCCACGTAGGCATCGGCCCAGGCCAGCGAGGCTTGCTGCTCTACTCCTTGGGACCAGGCCGGCAGGCTGACGCTCGACCAGCCTAGCGTCCAACATAGGCCCAAAGCTAGGGGCCACGAGCACCGCATAGCTGTTACTCCTGTTCCGTTGACATCCCCTCAGGGCCAGCTTACCTCAAAGTTCCGCCTTGCCCTCAAGCCTTCGATGTCAGTCGCGATTGCGCCCTTTGGCAGTGGGATCCCCAACCCGCAGGCGTGCGGGCTCACCCTAGGGATCCCTGGGATTGAACTCAGAGGCTGTTAGGAGATCTTACCTATGCAAGATGGGGCCTGGCTTGGCGGCAAACGGCTTGAGCAATTGTCTTGTAACTTGTAGCTGTGCATGCAAATCCTTATCATTGTGTTATAGACTCAAAGAGCCCTTTTGCCCCTAGTGCAGGGAGGAGTTTCATGGCTGGCAACACTGGAGAGCGACCTTTTGTCGATATTATTACCAGCGTCCGCTACTGGGTTATTCACGCCCTGACCATTCCCGCTTTGTTTTTGGCGGGTTGGCTTTTTGTCAGCACCGGCTTGGCTTATGATATCTTTGGCACTCCGCGCCCCAATGAGTATTTCACCGCAGAGCGGCAGGAGTTGCCGATTGTCAGCGACCGCTTCAACGCTCTCGAGCAACTGGAAAAGTTAACTCGCTAGGGAAGAGCAGGGCCAGGCTGGCAACTCTTTAGTTGTTGCGATTTGTAAATCTATTTTGTGTTCCAAGACGCAGGATCTGGACTATGGCGACCAAATCTGTTAACAAACCTGACGAGCCCGTTTTTTACCCTGTTTTTACCGTCCGTTGGTTGGCGGTGCATACTTTGGCGATCCCGACCGTTTTCTTTTTGGGAGCTATTGCCGCGATGCAGTTTATTCAACGGTGAACCCCATGGCTGATCAACCTGAAAAGAATCCCAACACCCAACCGGTAGAGCTAAACCGCACCTCCCTATACCTGGGCTTGCTGCTGGTGTTTGTGGTTGGGCTTCTGTTTTCCAGCTACTTTCTCAACTGAGACTTTAGTTGTCTCTGGTCTTAGGTTGAGAAAAAGCTGCAGGGATCAATGTAGGCTTACTTTAGCCAGCCCTTGGTTCCCTTTGCAGACTAGAGATGCAACTTGCGTTAGACCTGTCTTTTTCTTTTGGAGGCCAGTTGCTATGACCAGTCAGGCAAGGATCCCTCTGTGGATAGTGGCTGTGGTTGTCGGTTTGGGTGTGGTCACGGTGGTTGGGCTTTTCTTCTATGGCTCCTACACCGGTCTTGGATCGCCTGTGTAGTTTAGAGAAGTAGAGGAGCGCGAGGGGCAGTAATCTACACACTACACAGACCCCTCGCCCTGTCTCGCTTCGGGGCATGCGTGTCAGATATCTCCCATGAAGGGGAAGAGTGGCTGTGTGACGCGGCTCGCGGTTCCGTCCTACCTTCTGGGGTGGCACGGCGTCGTTAAACCAAAGCGCAAAGGTAAGCCTTTGCATGCATCTGTTTTGGGATGCCCCTCAATTTTTTTTACAGGATCTCAGAGGCATCTGGGGGGTAGAGAGGCGGCGGTGCTGGGAAAAGCTATTTGCCTAGGAGAAGGGCAAGTACTGGGGAGGCCCAAGCAAAAAACTTCTCGGATCCCTTGATAAGGGTCTATATCTCTGTTAAGCGAGCATGAACTTTTTTAACGATCCGGATAGCGGCTGCTGAGAGGAGAACTGAGGCCCCGTAGAATGAATCCCAAAATTCCAGGCAGGACCTTCGGACATGGATTACATTCGCACCTTTAACGACGATCCCTGCGAGGGCCATCTTTCGACGCCTATCAGCGATTCTCCTGTCACCCGTCTGTTTCTCAACAACCTCCCCATCAACCGTCCTGGCCTATCGCCGCTGTTGCGGGGGCTGGAGATTGGGTTGGCGCATGGCTATTTTTTGGTGGGGCCAGAAATCGTGGTGGGCCCGCTGCGCGACTATCCTGAGGCAGCTAATTTGGGTGGGCTGGTCACGGCCATGGTGATTGTGCTGCTGGGAACCGCCTGCATGTCTGCCTATGGCAGTGTTACCTTTGGAAACAAGCCGGAAACGCCGGGAGCCAATCCTCTATCTACGGCCCGTGGCTGGGGGGATCTGACGGCAGGATTTTTCTTGGGAGGTATGGGTGGCGTGTTTGCTGCCTACTTCCTGTTGGAGAACTTTGCCGGGATCGACGCCATCTTTCGAGGGTTGGTGAATTAGTTGTCAAGCTTGTCAAGGCACTGGAGAGGAGCAAAACTATGACCGGTTCTTACGCTGCTGCTTATCTTCCTTGGATTTTCGTCCCCATTGTCGGTTGGCTGCTGCCGGCAGTAACCATGGCCGTGCTCTTTTTGTACATTGAGCGCGACTAATTTGTTCTAGTCTCAATTGGTCTCGGAAGAGGGATCCCTTGTCTAGGGATCCCTTGCTTTTTGGCAGGAGGGGAGACCTTGGCACAACGGCTGTTTCTGTCCGCGCTGCCCTCTTCCCAAAGGTTAAGTCTTCTTGTTTTTGGGAAGGGGAAACTTCCAGAGAATTTTAGAGTGGAGCAGGAGCTGGCGAGCTGCTCGGGAAAGGGCAGCTTGCGCAACACCCTTTCAACTTCAGCAAGAAGGAGGAGTCGATGGCCAGCCTTAACTTTCCAGCCTTGCGTACTGGCGATCCCATTCAAGAGGGCAGTTTTTGGGTTTTCCCTCTCTTTTCTGAGGGGGATCAGGAAGTTGCCTATCGCCTTCCTGAACTGCGGCTCAAGGAAGCGACCATCACCGAGGTGAGCGAGGCAGGAGCCGTACCTCAGCTAGTTGTGGAAAACCACAGTGAGTCTCTGTTGCTACTGTTAGAAGGCCAAGAGCTGATAGGAGCCAAACAAAACCGGGTTCTCAACACCACTGTCCTAATCAAGCCAAAAAGCAAGGTTACAATACCCGTTTCCTGCGTAGAAGCTGGGAGGTGGCACTTCCGTTCTCGCGAGATGGAGGAGGCCAGGCACTTTGTCCCCAACGAATTGCGGTACGAGTTAAAAAGGGGTGTCTACCGGTCGCTGAAAAGCAAACTTGGCCATCGCTCAGACCAGGGAAGAGTATGGGACGCCGTTGCCTATCTTCGCCGCGGGCTTGGTGTTATCTCCCCTACTGACGCCCTTGATGCTGTCTATGTAGCCTACGAGGAGGAGCTCGAAGAGTTCCGCAAAGACATTGACTACGTCAAAGGAGCAACTGGTCTAGCCATTGCTATAGACGGTCGTGTGCGCTCGCTGGATCTCTTTGGAACGACGCAAATTTGCAGCCGGGTGTGGCCCCGCCTGGTAGCCGGTCTGGCCATCGAGGCTCTCCGAGCAGCCCCCTCGCAAGCCAAGGTCACCTCTGAGGATGTTCTCAAGTACTGGGCCAACATAACCCAATGGCCTTGGGAAGCGGTAACGACTGTGGGCGAAGGCCAGGAGTACCGGGCAGAGTCGCAGCAAGGCGACCAAGGCTCAGCACTGTTCTACGATCAGAAGCTGGTTTACCTGTCGGCAGTAAGGCCAGTCGTTTCTGGGGACTAAGTCCTGGCTGGGAAAGACTCCCCCATTGCTCGGCACCGCTGCCCTCACCCCCAGCCCCTCTCCCAAAGGTATCCCTCACCCCCGGCCCCTCTCCCAAAGGGAGAGGGGAGCTGCCCAAGCGCTCCGCGCCGCTAACGCGACCACCCCCAGCCCCTCTCCCAGGGGGATCCGCCCTCACCCCCAGCCCCTCTCCCTCTGGGAGAGGGGAGCGGGAGAAAGGGCTCCGCATCCCTACCACAGGCAACTGTGCCGGCTAGGCAATATTGCTGCTTCAAGAGATCATGCGCTCGAGAGCAAGTTGCAAATCTTGAGTTAGCTCGGCTACTGCCTGTCTGGCTTCCTGGCGGCCTTGGCGGTACTGGCGTTCCCATCGCTGGCTCACCCAGATGGGATCCCCCACCGTAACCTGAACTTCTCGCCAACCCAGGCGAGGCCGGGCCGGGTAGGGATCCCCGCGCAGGCGGGCCAACACATCAAACAGGATCAAGGCACTTTCTGCCAGCCGCTCAAAGGAGGGTTTGCTCAGCAGATACTCCTCTTGCACAGCCACACAGCTCTCCACCAGGCGCATGTGCTGTAGGTAGAGGGTGGCCTGCTGGGCTTTCCAGTCGAGCAGCCCCCGCTGCAGCGGGGCCAGGGATCCAGGATGCCGCAATTCTTCTCGGTAGATCTGGATCCAGGCGGCTTCTTCGATGCGGCGGCAGCGGCTGTTCCAGTCCCCCTGGGGAGATAGGCCAAAGTAGGTCTCGGCCGTCTGCAGCGCCGTGTGGAGCAGCCGCTCCAGGCGGGCGTTGAACTGAGTCTCCCCGGCGGTGAAGGGGGGAAGGCCGTAAAACGTTTCCATCTGCGCCAGCAGGTGGTGGGCCAGGCCACAGATCCGTTGAGCGTAGCGGCGGTTGCGGCTTTTGGGGGAGCCAGGATCTGTGGCCGGGGGCGTCAAGCCACTAAGGCGCTCAAGGTACCGCAGCAGGCGCTCCAGCTTTCTCCAGGAGGGCTTCAGGTAGCGATATTGGATCCCGACGGGCACCACGATGACCGACTCTGGGCGACCCGCCTTGGCCAGGTCTTCAGCGCACCAAAAGGCCAGTTGCGCCGTTCCCGGTTCCAGAGGATTGATCCGCTCGCTGTGGCCGTTGGTGGCCCCTTCCGGAGCAATCCCCAGAGGGAGCTGGCCGTCCAGCAGCAGCCGCCGCGCCGCCGCCAGCGCCAGCCGATCCACCCGCCGTCCCCGATGCACAGGGATCCCGCCCAGGCGAGACAGCAGCCACCCCAGCCACTCGCCGCCCCAGAGGGGCATGCCTCGGTCGTAGAGAAAATGGGCGTGAATGGGTTTTCGGAGTCGGATCCCTTGGCGACGGGCAGCCTGCGGCACCAGGCGAGAGAGCACGTACAACCCCACCAGCGGGTCATCCACCTCCACGTGCCGAAAAGCGAGGATCAGCCGGATCTGGCCTGCTTGAAACTGGTGGTAGAGCCGTGCCAGGGTCTCTGCCCCCGTAACCTCAATTTTGGCAATGCCGGAGGGGAGCCAAGGCCGCACCCTCAGCCGCAACAGCAGGGGCAGGATCCCGTGGACAAGCCGCAGCACCCAAGGGCTGTAGGCCGGCGGGATAAAGTCCAGGGGGGGACGGGCAAAATGGGGCGGTGGCGGCGGAAACAAGGCTTTTTCTCAAATACGTCAAAAAATATGAATGAATTGCTCAAGTTAGGTGTAGATAGGCGCAATCAAATCCCCGTCCAATGATTGGGTTATCTGTCAAGTCATTACAAAGCCACTGCAGGGGATGTACAGCCATTCTGGATAAGCTTAAGACTTTTCCCCAGCGCTTTACACCAAAATAGGCGATTGCCTCCTATCTCTCTTCCACAAGGGATCCACCCAAGCGCTCCCTCTCCCACAGGGGGAGAGGATGGCCAGGTAGCACTGCTTGGGTTTTGGCGCGATAAGAGGCTGGCTGCCTTCCTCTAACTCAAGGTGGCCACGGGCTGGGCTTCCACCAAAGGCTGCTGAGTCTGCAAGTCGATAATGGTGGCCAGCAGGCGCCGCGAGGCGTCGATGGCAAATTCCACCTTCAGGCGATCTTCTCCTGCGCGGCCTGGGGGCTGCAAGCGGGCCAGACAAGCTGGCTCGGCACCAGGGGCCAGGGATCGGAAATCGGTTTGCCGGGTAAGTTGGCGGCTGCTCATGCGCCCCAGCTCGTCGTAAACCACCTCAGCTTGGGCCACCTGGGCCACCTCCCCTACATCGAGGCGAATTTCGGTCTGGCCGTCGTTGGCCACCTGCAAGATCAGAGGCTCGGCCCGTCGGCAGGGATAGGGGCTGCCCCGCTCGAACAAGGGGTAGTAGATGTAGCTTTTTTGCAAGGGATCCCAGAGGCGGATGGCGTAGCTGTGGTGCAGGCGATCTTCAAGCTTAACCTGGCGGCCCACCTGCAGGGCGCCCAGGGCCACGGCGTCGAAGGGGCGCTCGCAGCGGACTTTCTTTTTGCCGAAGTAGGAGCGGAGCAGCTCTTGGACTGCCGGCAGTTGGGAGCTGCCTCCCACCAGGAGCACCTGCTCAATTTGGCTTTTGCCCACTCCCCTTGCCTGAGCGGTGAGGAGGACATCGTCTAGGCACTGGCGGATCTGATCCAAGAGCTGGTGGGTTTCCAAAATCTCCTCCAGCGCCTGCCGATCCAACCGCAGCTCATAGGCGGTCAGGGCCTCGTCGTCAAACCAACTGCCCACTGCCTCCGGCTGGGCAGAAAGCGCGATCTTGAGCTGTTCTGCCTGCTCCAAAAGCGTAATCCAGCTCAGGGCCCCAAGCTGCTGTCGGCTCAGCCCCAGTTGCCCCAGCAGGTATTCGGCAATCCAGATGTCGATGTCCACCCCGCCTACATAGGCATCTGCTTTGGCAATCACCTCCGCCTTGAGAACGGGGTTGCCCGGCTGGGGGGCGAGGGTACGCACCAGGCTGAGATCCAAGGTGCCGCCACCGAAATCCACCACCAACACAATGGATCCCGGCTGGCCAACCGCATAGCCCAGGGCAGCGGCAGTGGCCTCGTCCACAATTTGAATGGGATCCCAGCTACAGGCGCCGGCCACCCTCCGCAGCCAGTTCAAGTAGCGCTCAAAGGAGCCGACAGGGGCTGTGAACACCACCTGTTGCGGCTGCAGGTATTCTTTCTGGACAGCTTCCATCACCGCCTGCAAAAAAGCCTGGGCCACCGTCTCGGCGTCGTAGCGCTGCCCGTCCAGAACTCGCGGCGGGGGGACAAACTCCGCCACCAGCTCCCGCTTAAAGCCCTGAAACAGCCGCTGCGGATCTACCGCTCCCCAACGACCGGCGCGCACGGTTTCCCCTACTAGGAGCTGGCCTTTTCCCTTGACATAGACCAGGCTGGGAATGGCCGAGTGGCCTGGGCGGGAGAGGCCGGGGAAGCTGAGCAGGCGGGGCGCCGCTTGGACGGGATCCCAAACCGCCACCACAGTGTTGCTGGTGCCGAAATCGATGGCCAGGGTCGCTTGGGGGGTGGGTGCCATCAGCTCAATCCTCCGGGCAGAGAGCGGCTGACTTTGGCAGGGCAAGGGATGTAGTCTCCCCGGCGGTAGCCGACAAATCGGATGTAGACGGGATCCCCTGGCTCAATGTCCGGCTGATCCGGCTGGTGCAGTTGCGGATCGAAGGGGACGGATTCAAGAGGGCTGCCGATGGGCTCATATCCCCAGTGCTGCAGCAGGGCATCCAGCGACCGGAACAGGGCTGTCACGTTTTGAGCCGGCCAATCGGGCTTGCGCCGGGCGATCTCGCGGACGGTGGGGTAGCTAGTCAGCAAGGGCTGCAACAGGGAAAAGATCGCCTCCGCATTGCCGGATCCCTTTTGGCAAGGATCGCCGCCGAGTAGGGATCCCAACTCCCACTCTAAAGCGGCAGCCAGCTTCCGGAGTTGCTCTAAGCGCAGGGATCCCCACTGCCCTTGGCGCACCTGATCGAGGGCGCGGCGGCTGATCCCCGCCCGTGCTTGCAAGGCCCGCCACGAGGAGAGGCCAACGGCTCGCATCCGTTCCCGCAGCCAACTGTCCAGCGGTCTCTCGGCCATTGGGTTTTGCCAGGGATCCCTACGATCATGCCCCAACTTGGGCCTGGGCTCAGGGATCCGCAAGGCGCAGAGAACGGGCTATAGCTTCCACCTCCCGGTCGTAGCGCTCGCGCCGGCTGGCCGGATAGACCAATTCAAAGCCAGCCTCTAGAGAGGGGCGGACAAGCTTTTTGAGATAGAAAATCCGCAAGCTGCCTGGCTCGTAGCCGGAGACCACGAAAAAATCCCGACCGGCAGCTTGATAGGTAACCCGGCGTCCGCTTTCTCGGCTGCGCTGCAACTCCTCTTGCAGGGCGCTGGCGGGCGTTGCTTGAAAAATATTGTACCCACCCCAAACGCGGAGCTCAGCCCCCTCTTCGCCGACAAACACCTGACCGTCGCCGCTATCGGATTCCCCTTGGGGGACAAAATCGGCCGGATAGTCGAGGCGATAGCCAAAGCGGGCATTGATGTAGGGCTGAAAACTTGACTGGGCCAGTACCAAAAGAGCGGGTGAGGCCAGAGCCGGGATCCCTTTTCCCACAAAGAGAGCGGCGAGCAGACAGGCTAAGCAAGCAGCAGATCTCATGGTTTCGAGTTTTTCGGATTTGCGGCCATTCTAGGCTCCTTTTTTCTAAACTGCTGCTGGCAAAGGGATCCCTCACCCCCAACCCCTCTCCCTGTGGGAGAGGGGAGAAGGATAGGATTTCCAGCTTGTTGATTTGATGTCGATTAACTCCGCCGGTCGCTATCGAGGTTTTGCCCGGAGCGCAGCAGTTCAATTTTTTCTCTAGCTCGCCGGATGGCGGCGCAGTTGTCCACCGCTGCCCAGGTGGAGGCCAGAAAAAGTCCAGGGGGAGAAACAAACAACACGCCGTTCGCGTCAGCGGGACGGAGTCCTTACAAAAATGCACCACCCCAAAAAGACCATCAGCGCTTTCCATCGCCGCGTATAAATGTAGGCTGCAAAAGCCAGCAATAACGACAAAAAGATTGCCACTCCCTGAGACTTTTGAGAAAGGGCATAGGTGCGGCG
>Ga0197142_1003814_pt1 | contig 12439 bp, 10 predicted proteins | sample GBS60_MetaG_FD_148614 | JGI IMG/M metagenome (GOLD analysis project Ga0197142, IMG submission 148614) | Sediment microbial communities from Great Boiling Springs, Gerlach, Nevada, United States - GBS 60_MetaG | ecosystem: Environmental > Aquatic > Thermal springs > Hot (42-90C) > Sediment... | reverse complement strand
ATACACCAACAAGAGAAGTTGTGGGTTCTAGAAGAAAATCATTAACACTATTTTATGATAGAGTAAATCAAAGTACAATCGATACACCTCAGGATTTTAAGTTAACGATGGTGGTTTCAAGAGTCGTAAATCATCACATTAGAGATGGTATTAAGGATTTAGAATTAGTAATTGATTCAGATCCTAATTCAGAAAATATGGATGATGTAATCATTTTACATAGATACAATGAAAAACCAACCCAAGTAATTATCTTAGGAAGTATGCATAATACCCCCAACAATCCACATAGGGTTGTATTCAAAAGAGATTTCTATTTACAATTGTTAGATCACTTTAACATTTTATATAGAATGGTTGATGGTTATGCGAAAAAAGATAGCAACGAATACAACCAAAAGGTTCTACAACTTCTAAAAAGAGAGATGGAATACTAATTCATAAAAGAAGCACATAGTGCTTCTTTTCTCTATATAAATCCTTATTGACTTATCAAAAAAAAATATTTTTTTGTTTCTATAAATTCCCCTCACTTACAAAGGAGTTATCTATGAAAAAAACTGGCTCAAAATTAATGTTGGATTTGCTTTTATCCCATAAAGTTGATGTTGTTTTTGGTTATCCCGGTGGTGCAATACTCCCCTTTTATGATGAATTATACAATTCTTCCATAAAACATATTTTAGTACGACATGAACAAGGCGCAGTACATATGGCAGAAGGATATGCAATTGTTTCTAGAAAACCAGGTGTTGCAATCGTAACGAGTGGTCCAGGCGCTACGAATACAATTACTGGTTTAACCGATGCAAAAATGGATTCTATTCCTATTATGGTAATCTCTGGTCAAGTACCTACAACAGCAATAGGAACAGATGCATTCCAAGAAGCAGATGTATTCGGAATAACAATCCCTGTTACAAAATACAATGCATTAATCAAACATGCAGATGAAATAGCAGACATTTTCGAAGAAGCTTGGGTAATGTTAACCCAAGGAAGACCAGGTCCAGTCTTACTTGATTTTCCAAAAGACGTACAAGTACAAGAAACCAGCAATTTACAAGGGAAAGTAAAGTTGGCTGAACGCTTTATAAAAAAACCCACAATTCAAGGAGACTTAGAGAAATTTGCAGAGGCCTTAAATAAATCCAAAAGACCATTACTCTATGTTGGTGGTGGTGCAATTCTATCTGGTGCATCCCAAGAAATTAAAGTAATTGCAGAAAAAGGGATGATTCCTGTGACATGTACTCTAAAAGGATTGGGTGCATTCCCAGGTAGCCATATATTATCACTTGGCATGCCCGGTATGCATGGAACAGTTGCAGCTAATAAAGCAATATTAGAATGCGATTATATTTTATCATTAGGTGCAAGGTTTGATGATAGAGTTGCAGGTGTACCGAATGATTTTGCCCCCAATGCAGTCAAAGCTCACATCGATATTGATCCAGCAGAATTTAACAAGCGCGTAAAAGTTGATTATATCTTACATGGTGATCTAAAAGAAGTATTGCAAGCATTAATTCCTTTTATAGAAAAGAAAGACCGTTCTGATTGGGTCAAACACTTAGAAGAATATAAAAATAAATATCCCTTAGAGTTCGAAGATAGCAACGAAGTAATAAAACCACAGCGATTCTTAAAACGACTCTACGAAATTACACAAGGTAAAGCAATCGTTTCTACGGATGTAGGACAACACCAAATGTGGGCTGCGCAATACTACTTATTCGATGAACCTAATCGTTGGATCACGTCTGGTGGATTAGGAGCTATGGGTTTTGGATTTCCTGCAGCTATTGGTGCTGCAGTTGCTAAACCGAACGATTTAGTGATTTCTATATCAGGCGATGGTTCATTCCAAATGTGTATGCAAGAATTAGCAACAGCTAGACAATACAATATTCCCGTAAAAATTGTGTTATTGAACAACAATTTTCTTGGCATGGTGCGACAATGGCAAGAATTATTCTACAACGAAAGATTTTCCGAATCCGAATACCAATTTAATCCAGATTTTCTTAAAATTATGGAAGCCTATAATATTCCCGGAAAAAGAATCGAAAAACCATCACAAATCGACGAAGGAATAGAATTTTTACTTTCTGAAAATGGACCAACATTTTTGGAAGTAGTAATACCTGCGGATGAAAAAGTTTTTCCTATGATTCCAGCAGGTAAAAGCCAGAGAGATATGATTTTATTTTCCGATGTTTATAAAGTAAAAAAATGATGGAAATCCAAAAAACTCAATCCTAATATTTAAATAGTATGAGACGATTACAAGAACTAGCTCCTATTGAAAAAACATTGGATGTATTATCTTCTGCTGCTCGGGCATACAGAGCAGTAACTTCTCAGACCGAATTAAGAAAATGGTGGGCACCACGAGTAATAATGGCAAAAAATATTGTTTCTCATCAGCCCGGTAAAGATATGAAAATGTTATTAATTGATTCTCGCGAAAACGAATTTGTTCGGTATAAATTCTACGGATTAGATTGGAAAGATCATCCAGAAACAGTTATCGCAATCGAAATAGTCGAAAAAGGAGTTAAACGAAAAGATAAAGGAGAAGGAATTCGAATACATATCTATCATGAAGGATGGATTAACGAAGAATACAAAAAAGAATACGAAGAAATCTGGGATAAAGCATTGAATTCTCTAAGAATTCTTTTATCCGAAGATCGGGTGGAACATTGGTGGGAAAAAGAAAAACGTAAAGGGGATTTTAAATTTGCAAATCTTCAAACAATGAAAGAATTTCTTAATAAAATGGAAGACGAAACACGTGCAAAGAAAGAAAAGAAAAAAGCATCGAAAATTCTCTGGCAAATTTTTCAAGCTTTAGATCCTTATGGTGAATGGTACTGCAAAGATAGTTTTACCGAAATAGAATTCTATGCAAGAGGTCAAAAGATATTTGGTGCTCAGAAATCTGGTCATATTGTGATGAGTTGGAGAGAGCTAGATCCAATTCTGGGAAGAAGTTTACAAGATTATGCTGATCGATTTAGTATCGAACAAAACAATCTAGAAATCCATGTAGGACAAAATTACGAACGGATTCCAGCAGTAGAGATTATTCCAGAATTGTTTATTCGATGGTGTATCGATGTAATTCAACATAAACAAAATTGATTTTTTATGAAACAATTTAAATGTTATCCTCTATCAGAAAAAAATATTTATCTAAAAATTAAAACAGAACATACGGAAAAAGGTACTTTATATAGATTAGCTACTGCAATTTTTATTTTAGGCTTAGATATTTTTTCTGGTGAAATTAAGACCGTCAACCAAAACAATGAGAGTTATTCAGAAGATACATTTATCTTGCGTTTTAATGAATCTTCACAATCAATCAATGAATTTTCTTATCAGTTGGGAATCCTGATGGAAAGTTTACTAAACAGAGAAATCGAACCAGAAAAAATTTTAGCAACCAATTCCAATAAAAAAGTTCCTACTTTAAAAGAAATTATAGAAGCTGGATTCGATTATATTATCGACGAAAATAAAGCAAAAAATCAAATCCTCTTTTATTTCGAAACAATTGATCGTTCTGGGTTACTGGTTTCTATGACAAAGTTTTTCTACGAAAATAACATCAATATTATAGAAGCGAAGATTCTAACAGAATATGAAAAAGTTGCAAAAGATACATTTATCTTAGAATACGAAAATCAAGAATCTATCAAAAATTTAAGATCCCAGCTAGAAAAATATATTCACCAACAAATCCCTTAATGATTATTGGTAATTATCTAAATAGCCGAATAAAATTTAAAAAAAAATTGGCGTAAATATAGTTGTAATTAATTCCATCAGCACCAATATAAAAAAATATTGATAAATGCAATATTGGCAATAATTATTCCATTATTCCTCTTGTATTAACACCAAGAGTTAAAGAATTACTATGATTAAAACCAGCCATTCTACCTGCGAGATATCCACTAATAATTTTCGAAATAAATGCGATAAGGAGAACAATCAATATAAGACTTAAATTCTTTAATGAAGATAGATTCATTTCTAAACCGATACTAGCAAAAAATACAGGTGCTAATAAATCTATTGCAATATTACTTTTCAAAGATTAAAAAGATTGAATTATATTTATTTAGGTTTTCTTTTCCAATTAAGGTTTAACTTATTAACATAGAGGCGAAAAATGATCCAACAATAAAATGAAATCCTAAATTCTCGGAAATTGTAGAAAAAATCAGAATAAAAATAAAAAAAATGTAAATAGAGGCTCTTTAATTTTTAAAATAGAAATAATTTTTTGTCCTATTTCTGGGCTCAACTTTCCTAAATCCATTAGGATCCTAACGCTGACAGGCAAAGCATTAATAGAAATACAAAGACTTAAAAAATTGTAGTTGATAGATTTAAATTCAATAATATACCTACGCTAAAACCACTAATAAATGGAATAATAAAAGATATTACAGGCATGATTATATTTTTACCACGTAAAGAGTTAAGAATTTCGTCAATGTTAATTCCTAATCCAGCTAGTATGATAAAAAAAATATTCCTAATTCGGAAATGATTCTAATTTCTTCACTTCTGTGAATTAGATTTAATATACCTGGTTCTAGTATAATTCCAGATATAATTTCTCCTATCATTGCTGGTTGATTATATCGTTCTAATATTTCTCCAAAGATTCTCGAAAATACTAATAAAAGTATTAAATTCTTAAAAAGTAAAAGTATAAAACTCGGATTATTCATATATAATTTTATTAAAAAAATTATAAATTGTCAATAAATTCAAAAATATTAAAATTACGTTAAGTTTTTTGATATTGAGAATACCAAAGATTCAATTTTTGAATTAACTCTTGGGTAGTTTCTTTAATTTCTGCAAAAGAAGATATTAAATCTACAAGTGGCTTTCTTTCTCTTTCTATTGCTGGTAATTTGTAATAGAATTTTTCTAGTTGATTTGTTAAATCTATAATATTCATGATTAATTCTCTAAAAATTTTATAAATTTCGAATCGTTTAATATATTCAAATTGTTGTTGTTCGTCAAATTTTTCTATTTTTTTTCTAATTGGTTCTGGAAGTCGAGATATGTAATAAGATACTGGTCGCGGAAAGTAGACAAGCTCTTTAAAGATTTTAAATGCTTCTTCAGAAGAATGATAACACTTATCTTCTATTTCTTTTTGCAGATCAAAAAATTCATTCAAAGAATTGGAGAGTTTTTCGAAAACCTGAGAACGATTTAAATTTTTTTCTATTGCTTTTAAACTTTCGACAGACTTTTTTGTTTCTCTTTCTAATTCCTTAAAAAATCCATTTTCGTCGATAAAATTCTCGTCTGGCGTATGAAAATCAAAATCCATATTTTTATTTTCTTGAAAATTAGATTTTTTTGCGAAAGTTGGTTCTTCTATTTTTTCGGTATGTTGAAATTCCAACTTTTCTTTTTTTTCGATGAACTTTTCTTTTTCTTTTTGTATTTCTTGTTTGATTTTTAAAGCTTCTTGATAAGAACCTGCTAATCGAACAAACTTTATCTGTCTTGTTTCTAAATCGAATTTTATCGCATATTTTCTACCTTCTTGGTCAATAAACTTTTTGTTTAAATCCCTAATAGTTAATTTTTTTGGATCAATTTCATCGATGGAACGAACATATATATATTCTGAGTTTGGATTCATATTTCGCCTCACCTTAAAAATATTTATATATTTTTTTTATAATATTCATTCCTTTTCTTTAAATAATCTTAATATATCGTTTTTCGTAAATATATATTTTTTTTTACAGAACTCGCAAGTAACCTCAATTTGTCCTTGATTTTCTAATAATTCGTAAACTTCTTTTTCTCCTAAGGTAAATAAAACATTTTCTATTTTTTCCAAATTACAATCACAATGAAAAAATATAGAACCTGATTGTAATATTTGAACACTAAAATGCTGAGTTATATTTTTTTTCTGTTCATATGCTTGTTCTCCAAAAATATTTTTTAAGAAATCTACCATATTAGTTTTATAAATAAAATCTGCTAACCTATCCAATTGTTCAAACTGAATATCTGGCAGTGCCTCGAAAAAATATCCATAAACATCAACAGGAACCAAGGGATTAGTTCTATCAAAGAAAGAATATATTCCAATAAAAGCATTGATCTGATCCGATTTACTGATATATTCTTCCAGGTTTTTTGCAATGGGTAATTCCCTCATCTCGACAGTAGAACTATAAACTTTTTGAGATATCTTTTTAAATTTATTTACCTGTAATAAACCTTTTCCTTTTCCATGATAGATATCTCCTTCCCATTCTGCATTTTCTGGTATGATAATTCCCCTTACTCCACCATAACTACTTGCAAAAGCTAAAATTTTTTTTACTGCTCCATCACCTTCGATGTGAATACCCACTACTTCATGTTCTTGTTTGATTTCGCGTGTAGTAAGTAAAAAAGCACCAAGAATCGTTTCTCCTAACAAAGCCTCGCATTGAATCGATAAATTTTGTAAATTTCTTATCTCGATCAATGTTTCTTTAATATTTGCGAAAAGGAAGCGAACATTCAAATCGGGAATAATACCTCTTACAAATATATCTTTATCACGATTGGGAACGATAAAATAATCTTTTTCATTCATAAATTTCTTTTAATGCTTTAAAAAATTCATTGTAATCATTTTTAGCATTCCATGCAATAAAACCTTTCGCATTAGCATCGATACATGCCTGAATTTGTTTTTTTATATAATCTCTATATGTTAAACCAGTACCACCTATACTCATTCTAAATGCCTGTATATAGGGGATAATTTCTGCATTCTTTACTCTATGTAAAGCATTCTTTACACCTTCATAAACGGTTTGATAAGGTTGATTAATTCTTTCCTTCATACCATAGAAGTGTGATGGATATAACATAGGATGAATATGATCTAAATAGCGATCAAAGATTTCCATCTTTTGTCCGATGATATCATTCTCATAAAATGGAATCCTACCAAATATATCTGCACCAATACGAATACCATAAGGCCTTAATCGATCTTCGAACAATTTTAGAATTCCTGCAATAAATCTATAGCGTTTCCCTAAGGTTAAATCTTTCGAATAATAGTTATCTGCAAATCGAATGTAGTCCAATTGGACTTCCTCAAAACCATATTGAACTGCTTTCTCTGCTAAATCTATTAATCTATAAAGATGTTCCAAGTGTTTTTTGTTAGGAGGATATTCTTTAAAACCTTGGTCAAATATTACAATCCTAGCGATCAAATAAAATTTTTCATCTTTCAGTTTTTTGATGGATTGTTCTGGTATCAATTTAGGTTGTATATCGATAACAAGTGTATTGATACCATTGATTTTTGCTTTTTCGATAAATTGAGGAAAATTCTTTAAGAATGGTGTTCTATTGTTAATATAGATTGCTTTGATAAAATCTGGCTTAGTGTATTTATAAAAGCGTTTTTCTTTAGGATATGGATCTAAATTCGACGGAAAACGAAATACTTCTTTTTTTACATTTTTATCCAAAAGAGATGTGATAGATATTTCTAATTTATTATAGGGATAAGTTTCTTGAATTTTTTCTACCACTTGATTCCTTTGTTCTAAATAATTTATAAAATTTTTTATAGAATCGTTCTGATGCTCATTTGATAATAAAATAGAACTATAAAGAAAAAGTACTATAAAAACATTACGCATATTGTTATTATCGGAATTTTATAAATCATGAATCAAGTTCTCTTTGGAAATTATTCCTCCCATAAGTAAAATATCGTTTGGGTTTTCTTCTAGTAAAGGATAAAATACAGCACTTTGACCTGGAGTGACTGCGGGAATAGGATCTTCTAAAACGACCTTTATTCTGTGACCTTTGGGTAAACCATTCCAAGAAATAGAAGGATCATACCCTAAGTAGTTTACAAAAGCATTGTAAGGTTTACTTCTATAACGAATTTGTACTCTACAAGGTAATTGTTTTGAATGGTATAGATCCGAGAACTCCTCTTCGGAAAAATATAAAAAATTGATTTGTTCCACTTCGAAAGAACGAAAAAAAGTTTGGTTTACTGGTCCTAATATCACATCGCCGTTTTCGTGAATTTCTATCACATAAAGAGGTTCTTTCCAAGAAATTCCTAATCCTTTTCTTTGACCAATGGTAAAATGTTCTTTGCCTTTATGTTTTCCTAAAATTCTACCATAGATATCTTTAAAATATCCTGGTGTCATTTCTACGCCTTGTTTTTTTAGAAAACTTCTATAATCGTTATCTTGAACAAAACAAATCTCTTGCGATTCTTGTTTTTCCGCCACTGGAAGATTGTATTTTCTTGCCAATTCTCGAACCTCTTGTTTTAGGAAATTTCCTAATGGAAAAACAGTATGAGAAATTGCATCCTGAGAAAGACCATACAAATAATATGCCTGATTTTTATAATCGTCTAAACCATTTTGAATAGTATATCGATTGGATTTTGTTTTATAAACTCGCGCATAATGTCCTGTTGCAATCCAAGAAATTCCTAATAGTTTGGATTTTTCCCAAAGCGCACCAAATTTGACATGGGTATTACATTCAACACAAGGATTCGGTGTTCTTGCTTTCTGATAATCTAAGATAAATCGATCTATCACCTTTTCTTTAAATACATGTTCCATCTTGATGACATAAAAAGGAATATTTAACAGCATACCTACACTTTTCGCATCATAGATATCCTTAGGACTACAACAAGTTTTTTTACTATCACAGTTTTGTTGATATTCCCAAACTTTTAGGTTCACACCGATCACCTCGTATCCTAATTCATGCAAGAGCAATGCACTTACAGCACTGTCTACCCCACCAGACATAGCTACAACAATTTTAGAATTTTTTTCTGGTAGAATAACATCTCTAAATTTGTTGCTTTCTAATGTGATCATCATATTATGGTAAAATAATCAAAATACTATGTATCGTCATTTAAAAATATATTTGATTTTTATTTTATTCGTTTTAAGCAACAAAATATTTTCCAATCAACTTTCTCAGGTTGAATTTTATTCGAACACAAAGTTTTTATCCCCCAATAACGATGGCTATAATGATGAAATCATCTTTTACGTTTTATTACACCAAAACCTTCCCATTAAAGTCAAGGAATGGTCGATTTATATTCTAAATTTTGAATCTAGAATCATCAATATTATAACACCACAAAAGCGAATCAACAACGAAAAACAATATAGAATTGTTTGGAATGGAAAAGAACCTAATGGAAATTATGTGCCTGATGGCAATTATAAAGCAGTTCTTAGAGTATATTACGATTATGGCAATATTTCAAAAGAATTTTCTATCTCTTTTGATGTTTATCGAGATAATTTTCATGTAGAATTAAATTTTATCAATCCATATCTTATCAAAAAATGGGAACCTCAAAAAAAGGATTTTACTACTATAATTAACGAAGTTCAAATCCTACAAAATCTCAAGGAAGATTTTATTATTCAAAGCGAATTCAATTCCTATATATTAGATTGGAAGTATAATTTTGTAGAAGTCCGAAATTGGAAAAAAAAACCACAAGCAATTACTCTATGGGATGGTAGAATCAAAGATAATTATGCTGATTTTTCTATCTATCATTATATGCTTGCGTACGAAAATTACGAAAAAAAGATATATCAATATATCTTACCAGGAATATTTGTATTACCCATCAAACCAGAAATAAATTTATTTCTATCGCCATTTATCATAAATTCCGAAGGTAAAGGATTTTTATATAATGTACTACAAAATTTTGAACTAATTAAATCCGAAGAAAAAACTATTTCTAAATTTAAACCCAGCGTAAGTTATTTATCGAAATATTATCAAATCTATTGTTATAAACAAGGATTATTTTCTAACCAATGGAAATATTTAAAAGACGGTATATCGGATATTTCTAAAGAAGGGATAGATCAACTTATTTCTTTAATTCCCATAAATCAATATTGTCAAATCATTTTTTTAAAAAATACAATAGACCATTTTGAATACAAAAAGCTTTTCAATTTCCCTGTATTGACAGTGATCCCCATATACATAGACGGACAGAAACCAAAAATCAAAATTGATTTAAAAAATTCTTATATTAGACCTGATTATTATTATGATAATTTTTTTCAAGAAATAAAGATAACTACAAACGATAATACATTTGTTAAAGAGATAAATTTATCTTTATTTTTAAATTATTTTAACAAAAAATTATTAATAAAAACGTGGAAAATCTTACCTGATCAAATTGGAATAAATAAAAATCAAGTAGAAAAAACTATCTATTGGTATGGAGATGTTCTCCAAAATTTTTCTGTGGAAAGTATAGAAAATCTTACCTTGCAAGTAGAAGCAATCGACATAGTTAACAATAAATCTTTTTTAGAATATTCGTTTAAAACAGATATATTTTTTCGCGAAGTGGATCAAAATTATGTTTCTATTATTCCCTTATCCCTCATTCTTGACGAAGAAAATAAAATTCAACCTTCTAAAGAAAATTTTATAAAAAAAATTGTACAAGAATATTACAAACACAAGAAAAAATATATATACATCAAAGTCCATTCTCATACAGATGGCAAAGATGACGAAAACTTATACAAAACTGAATCTATTAGTAAACAATTATTCGATCTTTTAGTAAAAGATATTCCAGAAAGAAATATATATTTTAGAGGTGTTGGAGAACTCTATCCGTACTTTAAAGATAAATCGGAGTTTGCAAAGTATAGAAACGATCGATTAGAAATCATTTTTAGCGATGAGTTATTTAGCGAAGAAAAAAACTTATATTAGTTGGATTTTTTTATTTTTTTCTACTAATATTCATTCTTATGAGTTTATAAATTTATTTTATAAAAATCTTTCTATAGATAAACGTAAAAAAAACTTTGAATGTAATTATGAGTATTATAATAATAAAATTCTGAAAGATTCCAGCTCTTGTAGAATTTTCATAAACGATGATTCTGTAAAAATCACAACAAAATATGATACCATAATCATTACTGAACTAAATAATCACGAGCTTCGAATTAAAATTAGTCTTAAACAATTTTCTTTCGAAAAACAATATCATGTAAAAAAAGATCGAACTTTATCAACACAAACAATGTTAATCTATTTTTATAATGATCCTGAAAGAAAATTTGTTCAGACGGATTATAAAAAAGATTTATTAATTCTTTCCTTAGAATACGGAAAGTTCGTTATTAAAATATTATAAAACATATTTATTAAAACTTTAAAATTTAACAATCAATCAAAAATATTGTAAAAATATTAAAAAAACATTGTCATATAAAAAAGTTTTGTTTTAGTATTTTTATGCCTTTTTTTAATAATGTTTACACAAACCTAAAACCCGTATCTTCTTTAATAGACATTTTTAAAAACAACAACTCTATTCCCGTCCCAGAAGATTGGTATGTAATTATTGCTGATATTGAAAAAAGCACAAAAGCAATCGAAGAAGGTCGTTATAAAGATGTGAACACTGCAGGTGCTTTAGCTACCATTGCTATAAGTAATGAATTTGGGACTTTGGAATTTCCTTTTATTTTTGGTGGAGATGGAGCAACGTTTTTAATTCCTTATGAATATTTAGAAAAGGTAAAAAGTATTCTACTTGGTACAGCAGTAAAGGTAAAAGATTTTTTTGATCTAGATATGCGAATTGGTATTGTTCCTGTAAAATCATTGGTAGAAGCAGGACATACTATTCTTATGGGGAAAATTCAGATATCCCCCTATTATGTACAATCTGCTATTATTGGAGATGGCATTCACGTTGCAGAAAATTGGATCAAAAACAAAGAAGAATTTGTTATAAAACAGAATGATTTATCTTTCAATGAACCTAATTTTAAAGGCTATACATGTCGATGGTTAGATATCCCATCGCCCAAAGAAGAAACCATTGCTTTAATCATTTATCTTCGCACTACTTCATTAATACAAGAACAAGAAATGCTATCACAAGTTTTTTCTTTAATAGAGAGTATTTATGGACCTAAATGGGAACATCATCCCCTTTACGAAAAAGGTCTACGTTTAGCAATATCTCCACGAATATTATGGAGAGAAGCAGCAGCTCGTAGTGGTAAAACAACAGGTATGAATTTTTTTCTAGAACTTATGCGAACTTATTTAGAACTTTTTGTAGCAATTATAGCTATGAAATTAAAATTACCCTTGAAGGTTTATTTTTATAACCTAAAAGAAATAAAAAAATATAATATTATATCTTCGGATTATATGAAGTACGATGGTATGTTAAAAATGGTACTTGCTGGAACGAAAAATTCCCGAGAGAAATTGATAAACGAGTTAGATAAATTAGAAAGTGAGGGAAAATTATATTATGGACTTCATGTTTCTAATAGAG
>Ga0197142_1003812_pt1 | contig 12441 bp, 11 predicted proteins | sample GBS60_MetaG_FD_148614 | JGI IMG/M metagenome (GOLD analysis project Ga0197142, IMG submission 148614) | Sediment microbial communities from Great Boiling Springs, Gerlach, Nevada, United States - GBS 60_MetaG | ecosystem: Environmental > Aquatic > Thermal springs > Hot (42-90C) > Sediment... | reverse complement strand
GCCGCCTCAGTTGTATTGCTGAGAAAAGAAATCGTAGGATGCGGGATGCCGTCAACAAAGCCGCTCGCCTGGTTGTCAACTACTGTCTGGAGCACTCTATTGGGAAAGTTATCTTTGGCTGGAACAAAGGGCAAAAGCAAGCGTGCAGCCTAGGCAAGGTTAACAACCAAAACTTTGTCTTCATTCCCACCGAGCGGTTGAAGGAGCGCATAGAGGAGCTATGTCAACAATACGGCATTGAGTTTATCGAGGTGGATGAGGCGTACAGTTCCCAGGCCAGCTTCTTGGATGGGGATGAGCTGCCTAACTCCGGTGAAAAACCCGACGGGTGGCGAGCATCTGGGAAGCGAGTCAAGCGGGGACTGTACCAAACGGCAAGAGGGTGGTTGGTGAATGCGGATGCCAATGCTGCCGCTAACCTGCTGAGGAAGGTAAGCAGAACCTTGGGGCTTTGTCTCAAGGGACTGTCTAGGGGCGTCTTGACAGCGCCTTTGCGAGTCCGTCTGTGGACTGCGTAAGAATCCCCCGACTTGAGGCGGTGGGAGTGTCAAGCCGGCCAATCGGCTGATGGGGCTTTTCCACGAGCGGATGCCGGCCATCTTGACGGAAAACGACTACGACCTCTGGCTGGATCCCCAGGTGCGGGATCCCAAGCTGCTGTTGCCCTTGCTCCGCCCCTACCCAGCAGAGGCCATGGCCGCCTACCCTGTCAGCACCCATGTCAACAACCCTCGCCACGAGGATCCCACATGCCGGGCTCCCATCGGAGAAAATCTCAGCGAGCCCGCTGGTAGCGCATCCCCGGCAGTTGCACCAGCCAGCCCTCCAGTTCCATAAGCAGCAGGGTGCTGGAGAGGGTGGCAATGTCCATCTGGGTGGCCTGAGCCAGGGCATCGAGGCTGAGGATGTCGTTGCCCAGGAGCTGCCAGAGAAGCTGCTGCTGCGGATCCCTGGGGCCGGCGGACAAGGGTTGATCGGGGAGAGGGGATCCCTGAACTAAGCCCAGCTCTTGGAGCAGCTCCTCGATCCCTAGGATCATGCCTGCGCCACTGCGGATGAGGTGCAGACAGCCGCGGGCCGCTGCCGTGTCGATATTCCCCGGCAGGGCATACACCTCCCGCCCGTATTGGTTGGCTAGGTGAGCGGTAATCAGCGCCCCCGAGCGCTCTGGGGCCTCCATCACCAGGGTGGCGCGGCAGAGGCCGGCAATGATGCGGTTGCGCTGGGGAAAGTGCTCCTTGGCCGGCGGCGTGCCGGGGGGATATTCGCTGAGGACGGCCCCTTGTTCTAGGATGCGCCGGTAGAGAGAGCGATGGTGGGCGGGGTAAACCTGATCCACCCCAGTTCCCACCACGGCCACCGTCTTGCCGCCCGCCTCCAGGCAGGCTTGGTGGGCAATGCCGTCGATCCCGGTGGCCAGTCCCGACACCACCACGCAGCCAGCTTCCGCCAAGGCGGCGCTGACTTTCTGGGTCCACTGCTGACCGTAGGGTGTGGGGGCGCGGGTGCCGACAATGGCGATGGCCGGCTGCTGCCAGTCGGGGCATTCTCCTAAGACGTAGAGAAGGGGCGGTGGATCCGGCAGCTCCCACAACAACGGCGGATAGCCGGGATCCGCAGGGGTTAGGAAGGGGATCCCGGGCTTCTGGGTTTGCTCCAGGATCTCCCCAGGGTCGAGGCCAGGACGGGCAGAGGCAATCGTTTCTGCCAGGGTGGGGCCAATGCCCTCTACCTGCAGCAGGGCCGGAACGTCCGCCTGCCAGGCCCGTTCCAAGGATCCAAAGAATTCCGCCAGCCGCTTGAGGCGGTGGGGGCCGATCCCTCTAATCCGCGCCCAAGCCAGCCAGTAGGGCCGCTCTCGTTCGCCGCGGCTGGGCCAGGAGGAGGATCCCGGCCTGCCGGCGTTGTCAGCAGGGGAGGAAGGAAAAAGCAATCTCAAGTCTCTGGGCCATCAAAAAGGGGAATCTTCCCCCGGCGGCTGGCTGCCTCGACCCTGCCGCGGGGCTAATACCAGGTTAATCAAGCCTCCTGCTCTAAAATAAGTCCTGCTGAAGATGCACCTGCACAGCAGGAGGTCGGAGGATGCTCGGACAGGATCCCGCCGCTGGCCCTTTGCGCTTTGGACGGCTGCGGCAAGTTTGGGTGTGGGGGATCTATCCGCTGCTGTGGCTGTTGACCTGGGTGGGATCCCGCTCCGCCCAGCCGCAGCTATGGGGGATCCCGGCTTGGTACTGGGGGGCGGGGTTGGCCATGTTGCTGCTGGTGCCCTTGAACCTCTACATTGTGCGCGTTTGCTGGCCCGGAGATGAGTGACACGGTCTTGAGTTTGGGTGTGGTGGGGGTGTACTTGCTGCTGCTAGCGGCCATTGGCTGGTGGAGCTACCGCCGCAGCGGCCAGGATCCTGTGAGCTATTTCTTGGCAGGGCGAGGGCTGGGATCCCTGGCCTTGACTTTGACCACGCTGGCAACGCTGCTCAGCGCCTTTACCTTCCTCGGCGTGCCGGCGGATGCCTACACCCACGGCCTGGGGATCTTTCTGGGGGTGGGGGTCACCACTGCCTTGATTTCGGGGCTGTTTTTTTGGGTGGGCTACCGGGTGTGGCTGGCGGCCCGCCACTTTGGGTTCATCACCCCCTCGGAGTTCTTTGGCCACCGCTTCAATAGCCCTCTCCTGGCCCTGCTCTATTGCCTGAGCGCCCTGACGTTTACCGCCCCCTACATCAGCATCCAGATCATCGGCGGGGCGCGCACCCTGGCTGCCGTTTTGGGAGAAGGGATCCCCTATTGGCCCCTGGCGGTGGTGGTGGCCTTGGTGATCTTGGGCTATGTCCTCTTCGGCGGCTCCCAGGCGGTGGTCTGGACGGACGTGGTGCAGGGGATCATCTTGGTTGTGGGGATGGGAGTGGCCTTTGTGGCCGTGGCCTTGAGTTGGGGCCAAGAGGCCGGTAGCCAGTTGGATCCCTGGCTGAGCTTGCCCGGCCCCCAGGGGCGCTGGAGCTGGCAGACCCTGCTTGGCAACCAACTGCTGTTTTTGATGGCCACGCCCCTTTTTCCCCAATTTTTTCAGCGCTTCTACATGGCCAAAAGTGCCCGTCCCTTCCAGACCCTGATGGTGGTCTGGCCGCTGCTGATTCTACTGGTGTTCTTCCCAGCAGCCCTCATTGGCGTCTGGGGTCGGCTGGCTTTTCCTGACCTGCAGCAGCCGGATCAGATCATGCCGCTGATGTTGCAGACCCTGCCCAGCGGCGTGGCGGCAGTGGTGATTACAGCGGCGCTGGCGGCTTTGATGTCTACGGCGGACTCGCAACTGCTAACAGCCAGCTCCCTGGTTACCCGGGATCTGGTGGTTACCTTGCTCAAGCGCCAGCTTTCTCCGCACCAGGAGGAGCTGTTGGGCCGCTGGGTGGTGTTGGGGATTGGGTTGGTCTCCTTTGCCATTGCCGTCAGGCCACCGGGGCTCATTACCCAGATTGCCACCTGGAGCTTTCAGGGCAACGCCATGCTCTTTCCCCTCTTGATTGCCGGCCTGTACTGGAAGCGGGCTACCCGCGCCGGGGCCGTAGCCGGAGCTTTGGTTTCCAGCGGCCTCACCTTGGGCTGGCTGGCGGGCCTGTTGCCCCAAGCCTGGACGGGGGGCTGGCTGCCGGTGATCCCGGCGGTGGTTGTCGGTACGGCGGTGCTGGTGGGGGTGAGCTTGCTCACTCAGCCCGACCGGGAGAGGGTGGCCGCCTACTATGAGAACGGCCCTTGGGGCCTTCCCCAGTCAGCAGCCAGCGAGCCTGAGACAGCCCCTTAAGGAGAAGGAAGGTGCCGCCCAGGAAGAGCAGGCCCATCAAGCCAGCCAGGGGGTTGCCGCCGATGCCGGTAAGCCACTCTGGTGCCCTGCCGCTGTACTCGATCCAAGCCAAGTTGTGGATCCAGGTGATGCCCCACACCCAGCCAGTGTGCAGCCCTAGGCTAAGACCTAGCTTGTTTTGGTTCCACACCTTGGCCTGGGCCAGCAGCAGGCCCATCAGCCACAGCCCCGGAAACTGGGGCCAGGTGGCGAGAATCTCTGCCGGCGGCTTCAAAAAGTGGGCCAAAGCAAAGAGAAGGCTGGATCCCCACAGAGCGCTTGTCCAGCCGTAGTCCAAGGCCATCTCCTGCAGCAGCCAGCCGCGGAACAACAGCTCTTCTGCTAGAGCCACCGCCAGGCCCACCCCTAGCCCCAGCAAGCCATAGCCCAGCAGGGATCCCCCTTCCACCGGCCGCCAGCTCAGCCAGCCCAGGGCTCCCTCCAGGCCAAAGAGCAGAAAAAGCCCGCCAACACCCATCCCTAGACCCCAGAGGATCCCAGCTCGGCAGGCCCAACTCTTGTCCAGGCCATAGGCGGCAAACCCGGATCCCCACAGCCCCAGCCAAAGGAGCAGTAGGGCATACAGGGGCAGCCAGAGGTACTCTCGGCCAAAGACAACCCCCCCTAGCCCGACCAACGGCAGCCAAGCTAAGAGGGGGATCCCCAAAAACAGCAACAGCCGCAGTGGAAACGGAGAAGTCTTCAGTTGGGCAATTAGCTTAACAATTGGCAGGCCCACCCAAACCGCTCCTGGCTAGCATTCCGGCTCAATTGAGCTAGTGAGGCCGTGCCGGCGCAACTGCTCACAGTAAAACTCCGCATGCTCCCGCGGCACCACGATAACTACCGCAACACCGTTGTTGTGGGCTTCCAGCATGATCTCGGTGGCTTGCGGCGGCATTAGCGAGGGAATGACCTTCACCAGCACCTGCACCACGTACTCCATGGTGTTGACATCGTCGTTGTGCAACAACACCCGGTACATGGGCATATGCTTCGGGGTTACAGAAGGCTTCACCAGGGTCTCCGTAGCCACGACGATCCCTCCTTCGGCAAGATCAACAAGAGCTCAAGAACACACAACTGGGAAAAAGGGGCAAAAACAGGAAAAACCTTAATGGAATTTTAGCCTTCTCAGCAGGGGCCGTGAGGAGGAGCAGAAGAGAATTAAGACAATCCCACATCCCTAGGGATCCCTCCTCCAGATAGGTGACACTGGAGCTAGGTCGCCGACTTCTTCAAGGAGGGGAGTATGAGTAGGAGCTTGCTGGAGCAGTTGCGAGAGATGACCGTCGTGGTGGCCGACACAGGGGATATCAACGCCATCGAGACCTTTAAGCCGCAGGATGCCACCACCAATCCCTCTTTGATTACAGCGGCCGCCCAAATGCCCCAGTACCAGGGCATTGTCGATGAGACCTTGCTTAAAGCCCGCCAAGAACTGGGACCCAAAGCCGACACCAAAGCCGTGGTGGCCCACGCTATTGACCAACTGGCGGTGGCTTTTGGCGTGCGCATTCTGTCCATTATTCCTGGCCGCGTCTCGACGGAGGTAGATGCCCGCCTCTCTTACAACACGGAAGCTACGGTTGCCAAGGCCCGCCATCTCATCGAGCTCTACAAGGCGGCAGGGGCGGATCCCAAGCGGGTGTTGATTAAAATTGCTGCTACTTGGGAAGGAATCCGCGCCGCCGAGATCCTGGAAAAAGAAGGGATCCACTGCAACCTAACTCTGATGTTTGGCCTGCACCAGGCCATTGCCTGTGCGGAAGCAGGGGTAACCCTCATCTCGCCCTTTGTGGGCCGCATCTTGGATTGGTACAAGAAGCACACCGGCCGGGAGAGCTACCCACCCGCCGAAGATCCGGGCGTGCAGTCGGTAACCCAGATCTACAACTACCTGCGCAAGTACGATTACCCGACGGAGGTAATGGGCGCCAGCTTCCGCAACATTGGGGAAATCATTGAGCTGGCCGGCTGCGATCTGCTTACCATCTCGCCAGTTCTCTTGGCGGAGCTGCAAAACACCGAAGGCCACCTGGAGCGCAAACTGGATCCGGAAAAAGCCAAGAAAATGGACATCCCGCGCCTGGTGATGGATCGAGCCACCTTCGAGCAGATGCACCGGGAAAACCGCATGGCTTCAGAAAAGCTGGAAGAAGGGATCCAGGGCTTCTCCAAGGCGCTGGAGGTGCTGGAAAGGCTGCTCACCGAGCGGCTGCAGAAGCTGGAGGGCGCCAAGGAAACGATTACCCACGCCGCCCAGGATGTCTTCCGCATCTACGACCTGGATGGGGATGGCTTCATTACCCGCGAGGAGTGGATGGGGGCGGATCGCGTCTTCGATGCCCTCGACACCAACCAAGACGGCAAAATTACCCCCGAAGAAATGCTGGTCGGCCTAGGGGCAGCCGTCTACTTGAGGAATTAGCCAGCCAGCTCTATGGGCGAGAACTTTCGCTGCATCGGGGATGGGGTAGCTGCCCTAGAGGCCCAGGCCCGCCGCTGGATTGCCCAGCGGCTACAGGGGATCCCTTACGATCCGCCCCCGGGCCCGGCGGCCAGCCAGGTGCTGCGCTGGATCGAGACGGACTTGCTCCCCCGCCTGCAGCAAACGCCCCAGGAGCTGGAAAATCTCCTGCGGGGGCTCAATGGGGGCTATGTGCCCAGCGGCCCTTCCGGCGCCCCCACGCGGGGCCGGGTGGAGGTGTTGCCCACCGGGCGCAACTTCTACTCGGTGGATATCCGCGCCATTCCTACCCCCACCGCCTGGCAGGTTGGCTCGCTGGCCGCCGAGCGGGTGGTGGAGCGCTACGTGCAAGAGCAGGGAGAATATCCCCGCCATCTAGGCCTATCCGTTTGGGGAACTGCCACTCTGAGAACCGGCGGCGAGGACTGGGCGGAGGCGCTGGCGCTCTTGGGGGTCAAGCCCCGCTGGGAGGGGGGACGGGTGGTGGATATCGAGATTCTGCCTGTAGCGGCTTTGGGCCGCCCCCGCGTGGACGTAACCCTGCGCATCTCCGGCTTCTTTCGCGATGCTTTTCCCAACCTCATTGCCCTCTTCGACCGGGCCGTGCAGGCCGTGGCCGCCCTGGAGGAGCCGGAAAGCGACAACCCCCTGCGGGCCCAGGTGCTGGCCGATACCCAGTACTGGCAGGAACAAGGGATCCCGCCTTCAGAAGCGGCAGAGCGGGCGCGGCTGCGCATCTTTGGCTCCAAACCAGGGGCCTACGGAGCCGGGCTGCAGGGGCTAATCGAGGCGCAAAACTGGGAAACCGAGGCGGATCTGGCCCGCGCCTACCTCACCTGGAGCGGCTACGCCTACCGAGCTGAGGGCGAGGGAGAGCCGGCCCCCGCAGCTCTGCGGCGGCAACTGGCCCGCTTGCAAATTGTCCTGCACAACCAAGACAACCGCGAGCACGATCTCCTCGACTCCGATGACTACTACCAGTTTCAGGGGGGCATGGTGGCAGCCGTGCGCACCCTCCAGGGCCGCAACCCCCAAATCTACTTCGGGGATCACGCCCGTCCCCACAATCCCAAGATCCGCACCCTATCCGAAGAGATCGACCGCGTCTATCGCGCCCGCGTCGTCAACCCCAAGTGGATTGCCGGCGTGATGCGCCACGGCTACAAAGGCGCCTTCGAGATGGCCGCTACGCTGGACTACCTTTTTGCCTACGACGTCACCACCCACGCCGTGCCGGATTTTATGTACGCCGGGGTGGCCCGCGCCTACCTGTTGGATCCCCCCGTGCAGCAGTTTTTGCGAAACCACAACCCCTGGGCGCTGCGGGATATGAGCGAGCGGCTGCTGGAAGCCCACCAGCGGGGCTACTGGCAAGAGCAGGCCCTAGAGCTGGTGCCCCGCCTGGAAGCCCTGATGCTGGAGATGGAAGCCCGGCTGGAGACCACCCAGGGATCCCTGGCGGGGAAAAGTTAGGTTTAGCTAAGATGCTCTCAGCAAACCAGTTGTGGAGGGATCCCAACGATGAGCAAAGCCAAGTTACTGCGAGAGATTTTGGGACCCCTGCTGGAAGATTACCGCTACTGGTTTGAGCGCTCGCGCCGCTTTTTGCAAGAAGAAACCTTAGAATTTATTAGCCCAGAGGCGCAGCAGGCCCTTCTGGAGCGGGTTTTGGCTGCCCAAGCAGAATTGCAGGCAGCAGAAGCCCTCTACCACCTGTCGGATAATGAAGTTGGCGTTGACCCAGCCTTAATGGCAAAATGGCATCGCCTGCTGATGGAGTGCGCCGAGCTGGGCCGCCGTTTTCGCCAAATCCACCCCTCCTCCGACTCCTCTGAACCGTGATGCTGCAGATCCTCTACCTCATTGCCTTTGTGGCCATCGCCTTTGTGGCGCTACGCAACCTGGTGACCAACGTAGTTACCTTAAGCAAAGAAGAGCGCAAGGCCTCGCCGCGCCGCACTCGCCGACAGGCGCCTCACCCAGAGCTCTTGGACGAGGAGGGCAACTTGACGGAAGAGCCATTGCTGGTAATCCGCGCAGGCAGTGTTGATGAGGCTCGCCGCCGCCTGGAGGAGCTCTTTTCCAACTCCCCTGACGAGGAGTAGCAACAAGGCCAATAGGGGCAAGGCGGTCTGAGTTTGAGGTGGAGGCTCAGGTAGCTCAGGGTTTGGGCAAAACGGCCCTGCGCAGAGACTCGGTGGTTTTTTGGTCCTCTGGGGAGACGCAAGAACTAGCTGCGAATGCAGAGGCGGGATCCCTGAGGGGAGGGCTGCACCTGGATGCGGTGGGGAAAGGCATCTTGCAAGCTGGGGATGTGGGTGATGACCAGGATGCAGGCAAAGTCAGAGGCCACAGCGTTGATGGCCGCCAGTAGCTGGGCCCGCCCGACAGCGTCCTGGGAGCCAAACCCCTCGTCAATGATCAATGTTTGCAGGTCGGATCCCGAGCGCTGGGTAAGCAGGCGGGAGAGGGCCAGGCGGATGGCGAAGTTGATGCGGAAGGCCTCGCCGCCGGAGTAGGTCTCGTAGGGGCGGGTGCCGCGGGGATCGGCGATGAGGATGTCAAGGGTTTCAATTAGCTTGTCCGAGCGTCGCCCCGAGCGCTGGGTTACAAAACGCAGATGGAGGCGGTGTTGGGTGAGGCGGCTTAGGATTTGGTTGGCCTGGGCCTCCAGCTCCGGCAGAACGTTTTCAATGATCAGGGCGGGAATGCCGTTACGGCCATAGGCGTTGGCCAGCTCCTGGTACACCTGCTGCTGGCGGCGGGCTTGCTGCAGTTGCTGCTTCAGCTCCGCTTGCTCCGCTTGTCGCTCAAGGGCTTGCTGCAGCCGCTGCTGGGCCGCCCCCATCTGGGAGAGCACCTGATCTAGCTCTTGCCGGTGCTGCTGCAGGGCTTGGCGGATCTCTTCCAGCTGGGCGGGCGAGACCTCGGGCTGCTCCGCCAGTTGTTGCTGCAGGGCCTCCAGCTCTTGGGTGGCCTGGGCAAGGTGCTGGCGGCTTTCCTGCAGGCGCTGGGCCAAGACCTGGCTGCGGGCTCTTGCTTCCGGCAACTCCTGGCAGGCTATCTGAAGGGCCTGCAGGCGGGCCGGCCACAGTTGCGCCTGGGCCAGTTCTGCTTTTACCTGCTGGTGCAGGGATCCGTCGTAGCCGAGGTGGTTCAGCGCCTGTTCGATCTGGGCCAGTCGCTCTGCTAGGGCAGCCGAGGAGGGCGTCTGCTGCAGGGCTTCCAGTTGGGCTTGTAGGGAAGCGATTTGCTCGCCTAAGCGGGCGCGGCGCTCCTGGGCTTTGCGCAGTTCTTGGGAGCGGCCCAGGGCCCAGCGCCAGCGCTCCAGCTCTCCCCGTTGCAGGGCGTGTTCCCGTTCGTCGTAGCCCAACTGCTGCAGGGCCTGCTGGATCTGAGCTAGCTGCTGCCGCGCCTTTTGGGCATAAGTTTCTTGACTGAGGAGCTGCTCCAGTTCTGCTGCTTCTGCCCGCCAAGCCTCCAGTTGCCGCTGCCGCTCCCGCTCGGCCTCCCACTGCTGTTGCAGCCGCCCCTGGAGGTGCAGTCGCTCGTCCCAGCTGGCCAATTCTTGGCCCAGACGCCGGGCTTCTTCTTGCAGCAACCCAATCTCCCGGTCAGCCACCGCCAGTTGCTCGCGGATAACAAAGAGCTCGCCGGCAATCTCCTCCTGGCGCTGGCGGTGTCTCTTCAGGACCACCGCCCTCAGGGGCGGGCTGAGCGGGCGGGCGCAGAGAGGGCAAATCCAAAGGTGGGATCCCGGGGCAGCCAGCGCTTGGGCGGGCGCTTCCGAGGCTGGATGCGCTTCCTTCTCACCCTCTGCCATCGACTTCACTCCCGCCAAGGCAGGGACGGAGGGGTGCCTTTCTGGGTGGGGAGGATCAGGGTCCGAGCGATCCGCCTGCAGGGACTCTGGCTCACCACCGTTGCTGGGGAACACTTCTAGCAGGCGGCAGCGCTCCTCCTCCTGTTGCCACTGCTGCTGGAGAAGCCGCTGCCGCTCCTGGAGCTTCTGCACGAAGAGGCGGCGTTCCTGGATTTTTTCCAACACCTGCTGCTGGTAGAGGCGCTGCCGCTCCAGCTCTGCCAGAGCTGCTGCCCCGGCGGCAATTTTCTGGGCCAGCTGCTGCTGGTGTTGGGCCAGGGTTTCCTCGCTTTGCAGGTGCTGCTTGAGGAACTGGAGGCGAGCTTGCAGGCGTTCTCGCTCGCGGCGGATCTCCTCCTGCCAGTGCCGTTGTTGCTCCAGGAGGAGGGCGGCTCGGGCCTGAGCCTGGTTCAAGCTCTGGAGCCGCTCTTGGGCTTGCCGGTAGTGGTACAGAGCGCTTTCAATACGCTCCTGTTCTGCCAGCAGTTGGGCATCGGCTGCAGCCTGGGCCTGGCAGGCGGCCAATTCCTGTTGCAGCCGTTGCCTCCTTTGCAGGTGTTGCTGCTGCTGCTCGGCCTGTTGGGTCTGCAGCTTTTGGCGTTCCTGCACCAGGTATTGCTGCTGCTGAAAGAGGTGGTGGAGATGGCGATCCTGGGCCATTAGGGCTTGATAGCGTTCGTAGCCGGCCTGGATCTCTTCGCTTTTGGCAACCAGCTCTTCCAGCTGCAGAAGCTGCTGCCGCTGCGCCCGCCACTGCTGTTCGGTGTGGTGCAGGTTGGCGCTGAGCTTCTGCAAATGTTGGGCAAGCTGCTGCTGTCGCTCCTGGAGGGTGCGGCGATGTTCATAGGCACGTTCTAGAGCCTGCAGCTCCTGCTGCTGCTGCACCAGGAGCTGTTGGAGATGGGTTTGCCGTTGCCGGAGCTGCTCCAGTTCGGCTTGGATTTGGTCAAGCTCAGCAGGGTGTTGCTCCAGCTTGTGCAGACGCTCTTGGAGCAGATCGGCCCTGAGCTTGGCGCTGCGGGCCCGTTCACGGCAGCGCTCGGCCAGCAAGTCGTACTGGCCCAGCTTGAGCATGTCGGCCAAGATCTGTTTGCGCTCGCCGGGGCGCTTTAGGGTAAAGGCATCGGCCTGTCCCTGGCGCAGATAGGCGGAGTGGAGGAAGGTGTCGTAGTCAAGGCCAAGCTGACTTTCAATTGCCTCTTGGGTGGCGCGCAGGCCTCGGCGGGTGAGGCTGCGCCAAAGGGCTTGGCCGTCTCTTTCTCCAATCTGGATTTGCCACTCCAGGGATCCCTCCCCCGAGAGGTGGCGGCTGCGCAGAACGCGGTAGGTCTGCCCGCGCGAGCGGTAGATCACCTCTACCCAAGTTTCGCTGGCTCCTTTGCGGATGAGATCGCTGTCGTTGCTGGCCCGGCTCTGTCCCCAGAGACCCCAGGTCAGGGCGTCCAGCAAAGCCGATTTGCCCGCTCCGTTGGGGCCGCAAATGCAGGCGGTGTGGATCCCGCGCAGATCCAAAACCGCCTGAGAGTAGCAGAGAAAGTTGTGTAAGGTCAGGCGAACTGGGATCACGGAGGCGGCTCTGGTCGCGGCAAAACCATGGCGATGAGCCATCTCATCCATTATGAGTTATAGGAGTTATTTGCTAAACCCAAGCCCTGCTAAATGCCATTGCAGTTGCCAGCAAAAAGCCGTTTTGTCCTAGGGACTTAGCTGAGCTTTTGGATGGGCGCGATGCGGGGATCCAAAATTTTTTGGCCAACGGCGGGAAATTTCACGGCCAAGGTAACCTGGTCGCCACTGCCAAAGATGTGAGTAATTTGCCCCTGGCCAAATTTGGGGTGTTGCAGGCGATCTCCCACCGCCCACTCTTGGGATCCCTTGCAGCCAGTAGCTGCCTCTCTCGGCTTGGCTACCTTGCTAGGTTGCCGAGGGCTGCCTCTGTGCCACTGGATTAGGTTTTGCGGCAGCTCACTTAAAAATAGAGAGGGGATGGCAGACTCGCGGTTGCCGTAGAGCCGCCGCTGGCTGGCGTAGCAGAGAAACACTTGCTCGCGGGCACGGGTAATGCCTACATAGCAAAGGCGCCGTTCTTCCTCCAAAGCAGCGGGATCCTCCAGGGCGCGGAAATTGGGAAACAGGCCCTGTTCCAACCCCACCAAAAAGACCACAGGGAACTCCAGCCCTTTGGAAGCATGCAACGTCATCAAAGACACTTTCTTGGCCCCTTCCTGGAGAGTGTCCACGTCCGAAGCCAAAGAGACTGTGCTCAAGAAAGCC
>Ga0197142_1003811_pt1 | contig 12448 bp, 10 predicted proteins | sample GBS60_MetaG_FD_148614 | JGI IMG/M metagenome (GOLD analysis project Ga0197142, IMG submission 148614) | Sediment microbial communities from Great Boiling Springs, Gerlach, Nevada, United States - GBS 60_MetaG | ecosystem: Environmental > Aquatic > Thermal springs > Hot (42-90C) > Sediment... | reverse complement strand
TCCAGCACCTCCGCCGTGGCCTTCATCCGGACCTCGGCGGGGGTCGGCGGCGCGCCCGGCCCGGCCACCACCTCCCCGTCCTGGAAGCCGATGTAGAACTCCAGCCCCAGGTCGGTCATCGTGTAGTGGGTCATCACCCGCCGCCGGGCGGCGAACTCCCGCAGCGCCGGGTCGGCGACAGCCTTCTCGCAGAACCGGCGCACAATCTCCTCCACCCGATTGCGTATGGCGTGTTCCGTTTCCATACTCCTCCGCTCCTCTGCTCCTCTGCTCCCTCGCTCCCCTGCGACCTGCTCCGTGCGACCTGCGACCTGTAAATCACTGACCGCCGGCCCGGGCCGCCCTTCCATACTCTCCAGGACGCGCGCATCGGCACTCCGGCGCGGGCCCGTCCAGGAGAACCCGTCCAGAGTCTGGGGGTTCAGGATGTGGCGCGGCCGCTCCCCCGTCAGCATCCGCCGCAGGTCCTCCACGACGATGTTGCCCTGATGCGCGGCCACCTCGGCGGTGTTCCCCCCGATGTGGGGCGTGGCGATGACGTTGGGCAACCCTAACAGCGGGTGGTCCGACGCGGGCGGCTCCACCGAGAAGACGTCCAGCGCGGCCCCGGCCAGGTGCCCGCTCCGCAGCGCCTCCACCAGCGCCTCCTCGTCCACCAGCGCGGCGCGGGCCGTGTTGACCAGGAAAGCCCCCCGCTTCATCCGGGCCAGCGCCTCCCGGCCGATGAGCCCGCGCGTCTCCTCGGTGACCGGCGCGTGGAGGCTCACGAAGTCGCTCTGGGCCAACAGTTCGTCCAGGGAGACGGACTCCGCGTCGTAGCGCGCGGCGTCCTCCGGGCGGATGTACGGGTCGTAGACCAGCAGACGGACGCCGAAGGGGGCCAGCCGTCGGGCGACCTCCCGCCCGACCGCGCCCAGTCCGACCAGACCCACTGTCTTCCCCCAGAGTTCCCGCCCCAGGAAGGCCTCGTACGCCTGGCCCATCCGGGCCATGTCCCCCGCCTCCCCGCCGGGCTGACGGAGAAACCGGTCCGCGGGGATCAGTTTGCGCGCCAGCGCCAGCATAAAGGCCACCGTCAGGTCGGCGACGGCGTCGGCGTTGCGGCCCGGCGCGTTGAGGACGGGGATCCCCAGCGCGGTGCAGGCCTCCACGTCCACGTTCACCGCCAGCCCCCGGCAGGAGACGACGACCCGCAGGTCCGGTAACTGCCGCAGCGCCTCCAGGTCCACCACGTCCACCTCGGTGATGAAGACGTGGACCCCCTGCAGGGCCTCCACCAGGTCGTCCCCGGTGAGCACCTGGAGCGTCTCCCGGTAGTTGGCGTAGGAGACGTCCCCCAGGCGGCGGAGTTCCGCCAGACTGGCCTCGTCCATCTGCGCGGTGACCAGAATCCGGGGGCGGAAGGAGGGGACGGCGGGCCGGGCGGCCTGCGCGGCCATGGACTCCAGCACCCGTCCGGCGACCCGGTCGTGGGCCTCCGCCTGGGCCGCGCGCACCTCCTGCCATTCGGCGTAGAGGGCCTGATAGGTCCGGGCAGCCTCCTCATCGGGCTCCACGGTGCGGACGCGCCCCAGCCGCGCCGCGCCCTCCGCCAGGTCGGCGAAGAGCCCGGCGCCGACCCCGGCGCAAATCGCCGCCCCCAGGGCCGTCGCCTCCGGGGTTTCGGAGACCCGGACGGGCCGGCCCAGGACGTCGGCGACCAGTTGGGCCCAGAAGGGGCTGCGGGTCAGGCCGCCGGTCATCATGTAGCGCAGGCTGTTGGTCTGCGGCAGGCTGTCAGCCTGCGCCACGACCGCCGCAACCTGTTCTACATTGGCCCGCAGGACGAAGGCCAGCCCCTCCAGGATGGCCCGGCAGAGGTCGGCCCGGCGGGAGGGGCCATCGCCGCTCAGGAAGGGGGAGAGGGTGACGCTGCCGACGGGCAAACTCAGCGCGCGGGCGTTGAAGACCTGCCCGCCGAAGGTGGAGAGGATGCCCCCGGCGCCGGGCCGGGCCTGGGCCGCATCCGCGACCAACCGGGCCGCCGGTCGGGGCGAATCCGGAAAGAGCAACCCCGCCAGCCAGTCCAGCGCGTCCCCCAGCGGTCCCCCGTTGCTCTCCACAACCCACCGGTCCGGCAGGACGTGCAGGCCGGTCCAGAGGCGGGCCTCCGGGTCCAGCACAGGCCGGTCGGCGACGCCCTGGACGGGCCCCGTCGTCCCGGCGACGATGCCCACATCGCCGGGGGCCAGCGCGCCCAGGGCCAGCAGCGCACATTGGGTGTCCGCCCCGCCCACGGCGACGGGAATCCCCGACGGGAGCCCCAGGTCGGCGGCAGCGAGTTCCGTCAGCGGGCCCAGATACTGGCCCGACGGCCGCAGGGGTGGGAGGAGCGCCGGGGAGAGGCCCCGTTCGGCGAGCCAATCCGTCATCCACTCCCGCCGAACCACGTCCAGGAGCAAACTCTCCCCGGCCTGGGAGAAGTCGGTGGCCAGAACCCCGCAGAGGCGGAAGGCGACCCAGTCGCTGAGGGAAAGCGCCACTGCCCCCTCCAGCCATTCCGGGTGGCGCGCGGTCAGCCAGGCCAGGCGGGGGGCGGTGAAAATGGGGGAGGGCCAGCAGCCGGTGCAAGCAGCCAGCGCGTCCCCCTCCCGGGCGGCCATCTCCATCCCCTCGGCCGCCGCGCGGGCGTCCTTATTCGGGACGGCGAAGAGGACCTTCCCTTCCCGCACCAGCACCAAACTGTGGCGCATGGACGCGGCGGCGACGCCGGCCACTTCGGTCGGCGTGGCGCCGGACCGCCCCAGCGCCTCCCGGACGGCCTCCGCCAGCAGGCCCCAGTTGCGGTCGGTGTCAAAGTCGTATCCCCAGCCGTCGGGCGCGGGGGAGTGCTCCCACCGCCGGACGGCGACGGTCGTCCGTCCGCTCTCCACGTCCACCAGCAGCGCGCGGACGGAACCGCTGCCGGCATCCAGACCGAGAAGGTATGGGGGCATGTCGTCCTCCTGTCAGGCTGATGGAAATTGTCTCACCCTGCGGTCGGCCTGCGCCGACCGTGCTTTCAAACCGGCCCGACGGGTAATTACCCACCCTGGTTCTGTTGGGCGGGGCGAGCCGTTCACGAATGCACGAATCGCGCCATCATTCGTGTATTCGTGGCCCATTCGTGGATGGCCCCCGCGCCGGACGATCAACGCAACAGGGGGTGGTAGGTAATTACCCCGGCGGTGAGTGCTCCGTAGCGCAGGCGGTCAGCCTGCATGCAGGCCCGATGGCCAGCGCTACAGGTCCTCCAGTTGCGGGCGCGTGCAGCGCACAACGGCCCGGAAGCGGTCCCCCCGGTGGATGGTGCGCGTGAACACCAGGGGGACATCCTGCTCCGAATACGCGATGCGGGTGCTCAACACGACGGGGGTCCCCTCCCGAATGCCCAGTTCAGCCGCCTCGTACGGGCCGGCAGAGGCCAGTTCTATGGTGTCCACCGCATAGGCTGGGGGGAGGGAGAACTCCTGCTCCAGCACCTGATAGAGGCTCCGGTCGGTCAGGTCCTGTTCGGCCAGGGTAGGGAAGAGGCGATGGGGGAGAAAGGAGGTCTCCAGTGCCATTGCCTGGCCGTCGGCGGAGCGGAGGCGGACGATGTGAATGACGGTCTCTCCCTCCGGGATGCCCAGCGCTTCGGCAACCTGTTGGGGGGCGGGGAGGAGTTCCTGGCGGCGGATGGCCGCTCCGGCCTGCAGGCCCAGTTGGCCGATGAGGGTGGTGTAACTCAGCGGGATGAGGTCTTCCGGGAGCGTGGATTTGGGTGAGGCGACAAAGGTCCCCTTCCCCTTGCGGCGAACGACCAGCCCCTCATGGGCCAGTTGGGAAAGGGCCATACGGGCCGTCATACGGGAGACGCCGCACTGGGCGCAGATTTGGGCCTCTGAAGGAAGCGGGTCGCCGGGTTTCAGTTGACCGTTGAGGATTTGCTGGCGCAGTTGCTCCCGAATCTGGTAGTAGATGGGGATGGGGCTGTGGGGGTCCACCGTCAGGTGCATGGTTCCTCCGGAAATGTATAGACATCATACCATTGCTGAGGGATTTTGCAAGAGTCCTGATCTCCGGGGGGTGTCCCAGAATTGTAGGACAACTGCGAGCAGTTGTCCTACAAGAGTAAGGCGCTTCTTGACAAACCCTCTATCTGGGCATACAATTGACGATGGGGGGTGACAGATGTTCCTGGAAGAGTTGCTTCAGTCACCGGACTTCGGGAGCGCCGTCGGGAATCTGGCCCGCCCTTTCCGGGAACGGTGGGGACTGCCAGAGGTCCGCCAGTTGGGGCTGGTGGTGCCGGACGTGGAGAACACGCGGCCGATGCGCTGGCGAAGCGGAACATCGGCCCGTTTTTCATTGCCGTGGGGGCGCCCCGGCTCTGGCGGGAGCTCGGCCAGGAACGACGGGTGCGCGGGAAGATGGCCCTGGCCCGCTACGGGAGCGTGGAACTGGAACTGCTGGAGCCGCTGGAGGGATGCGACTTCTACACTCCCAGCGTGGACCCCGAAGGGCGCCCCGTCCTCCATCACATCGGCTTCTTCGTGGAGGACGTGGACGGATGGGCGGACCATCTGGACCGGGCGGGGTACCCTATCTGGGTGCGGGGGCGGCTGGGCCTGGGGCCGCTGCGGACCGACTTCGCCTATATGGACACCGTCGGGGATGCGGGGGTGGTGGTGGAATTCATCTGCTGGCGGATTTTCGGCCGGCGCTTCGTCCCCCCGGGCCCCGTCCTGCGGGCCGTCGGCGGTCTGGAGCGACGGCTGGGCTTCCGGCTGAGGTCGTGATTCCCTGCGACCTGCGACCTGTGCCCTGCGACGGAGAGATATGGAATACAAAGACTACTACAAAATCTTAGGCGTTGACCGCAACGCCAGCCAGGACGAAATCAAGAAGGCCTACCGCAAACTGGCCCGCCAGTACCACCCGGACGTGAATCCGGGGGATAAGGCCGCCGAGGAGCGGTTCAAGGAGATCAACGAGGCCTACGAGGTCCTCTCCGACCCCGAAAAGCGCCGCCGCTACGACCAGTTCGGCGCCGACTGGAGCCGCTGGCAGGCGCGCGGCGGGCCCGGCGGTTTTGAGGACTTCGCCCGCCAGTGGTTCGGGCAGGCCGGTCCCCACGTTCAGTACGTGGACCTGGACGAACTCTTCGGACAGGCCGGCGGCCTGGGAGACCTCTTTGAGTTTCTCTTCGGCGCCCCGCGCGCCCGGCCGCGCGCCGGCACCCGCCGGACCGCCACTATGAAGGGCCAGGACGTGGAGATGCCGGTGGAGATCACCCTGGAGGAGGCCTTCCACGGCACCACCCGCCAGGTGGAGCGGGCCGACGGCCGCGTCGTGACCATCAAAATCCCGCCCGGGGCCAGGACCGGCTCCAAAATCCGCTTCGCCGGGCTGGGCCAGCCGGGCCTCATGGGCGGCCCCCCGGGCGACCTCTACCTGAAGGTCACCGTCCAGCCCCATCCCGTCTTCTGGGTGGAGGGGAGCGACCTCTGGCGGGACCTCCCCGTGGACCTCTACACCGCCGTCCTGGGGGGCGAGGTGCCGGTGGAGACCCTGGACGGGACGGTCTCGCTGAAAATCCCGCCCGGCACCAGCAGCGGGACCAAATTCCGCCTGCGCGGGAAGGGGATGCCCCGGCCGGGGAACGCCGAACGCCGGGGCGACCTCTACGTCGTCGTCCAGGTCCAGGTGCCCCAGCGGCTGAGCCCCCGGGAGCGGGAACTCTTTGAGGAACTGGCCCGCCTCCATCGGGCCTCGCGGTCATGAATTCACCGCAGAGGCGCAGAGGGCGCAGAGGCCTACCGGAGCGCCGTTTTGTAGAAAACCACGAAGGACACGAAGGCTTCTCAAAGGTCACAAAGGATTTTATTGCCCCTTTGTGTCCTTTGTGAAGTACTTTGTGCCCTTTGTGGTAGATGATTACACCAGGACACGGATGGTACGGATTCTTATCCGTGCCGATCCGTGAAATCTGTGGGCATCCGTGTACTGTTTTCAAACTTGGTGTCCGATAAAATTCTCTCTGCGTCCTCCGCGTTCTCTGCGGTTCACAGGAGTTGCCATGCCATCCTGGCGCCATCCGGGCGGAAAACTGCGGGAGTTAGGGCCCCAGGCCCTCACCGACGCCGAACTCCTGGCCATCCTCATCGGCACCGGCATCCCGGGCCGGTCCGCGAAGGCCATCGCCGAGGAGGTCATTGCCCGCTTCGGCTCCCTCTCCGGCCTGGCCCGCCAGCCCCTGGAAACCCTCCTCCAGTTCCGGGGGCTCTCGGACGTGAAAATCATCCGCATCGCCGCCGCCCTGGAAATCGCCCGACGCCTGGCCGAGGAGGCGCTCCGTGCCCGAAAGCCGACTCCGTGAGAAGGATACCCGAATGCCCGATATTGCGGGCCCCCAAAGGGACGAAGTCGTCCGGCGCTACCTGGGGGACCTCAAGGACCTGAGCGAGTCCGCTCGCTCATAGACGCCTGCGCGCGGAAGATCCTGTAGCGCCGGCCGCCAGGCCGGTAGCGCAGGCTGACCGCCTGCGCCACGTTATCTGCAAATGGACAGGGCAGGTAGTTGCCTTGAAAGACGGAATGACCGATAAGCAACGGCGGGAAGCATACCGGAAAAAGGTGCTCCGGACTCGCTACACCAGCGACCGGTACACGGTTGGCCTGCCCATTCTGATCTTTCTGGCGGTATGGGCGGGCGTCTATTTCCTGCCGATCCTGCTGGGCTGGCCCCTCTCCGACTGGACGGGGCTTCTCCTCTGTGGAGCAGGAGTTGTACTGGGCCTGGTGGTCAGCGTGCTCACCTATCCCCTGCTGATGGGGTTGGCCGGGCGTGGCCGGGGGGAGGTTGTGCTGGAGGGGACGGTCCTGCGCTGGCGCAGCGGCCGGCGCTGGCGGCAGTTGGACCTGGCCGGGCCCCACCGCGCCGACATCGCCGCCGATAGCCGGAGCACGGGCCTGTATCTGCAGGATGCCCGGGGCCAGGCCTGCCTGATCAACCTGTTCTTCCACCAACTCCCCCGGCAGGAGACCCTCGGCCTCTTTCCGGCTCCCCACTTCGTTCGGGACCTGGTCGTCTCGCCGTACATGGGCTCCTGGGGGTTTGAGGCGTCGGCCACCGACCCGGAGGTCCGGGACTTCGCGGTCAACCTGTTGAGAATCCTGTGGGAGCACCGCCAGCAGAACGGGCGGTTTCTCCTCTACGCGAAGTTCCCCTGGGACCACACCCCACAACCGGCCTTCCACCACGTTCGCCTGATAGAGTGGGAGAAGCGAACGCCTGAGGAGGAATCGTTCATCCACGGCCTGGAAGCGCAATTCATAGATGGCCTGACCGACTCCTGCGTGCGCCTCACGCCGGACTACCTGGTGGGCTGGGTGTACCGGTCGGTCCGCAGTCACTGGACCGGCCATCCCGATTTTTACTGCCTGATGCCGCTGGGCGATGTTCGCGCCGAGGTCTCCCTGCCGCGGCCGGACTGGAAGCCCTTTATCGTCGGGCACGTGCTGAAATCGGCGCTGGCGGCCGCCCTGCGCGTGACACCGCCTGGGGGAGGGCCGTACCTGGAGGACAAGCGCTATCTCTACGTGCGCGGCCGGGACGAAAAAAGGAAGCGGGTAGAGATGGCCTTTGACTGGTACGGGCCGGCGGACCGGGGCTACGAAGAGGCGGAGATGGTGGTTCGGTTTGTGGAGGCGATGGCGGAGCGAGCCCGGCCGGGACGGAGGGGATGACCGGGCGGCGCCGATGTCGCACCGGCCGCCAGGCCGGTACAGGCGGACCGCTGGCGCTTTAGGAGGAAAGACCATGCACGAAGTTTTGACCGTCTCCATTCCCGGGGAGATTCGGCAGATGTTAAACCGCACCACAGAGGAGATGGCGCGCGACCTGCGACTGTACGCGGCACTGATGCTATTTCGGCTGGGGAAACTCTCTTCCGGCGCTGCAGCCGAGATGGCTGGCATCCCGCGCGTGATGTTCTTAGACCTGTGTGCCGAATACGGCATCCCGGTCTCCCCGATCAGTAAAGATGACCTGCGCAAAGAGTTCAGCGATGTCCAGGTCCCCCCTGGTTTGTGATACAACGGTGCTCCTCTACCTGGGGCGTATCGGCTGCGCCCACCTGATACCTGCGTTGTTTGCGCCTGTATACGTGCCGGAACTTGTCGTCCTGGAACTGGATATGGGCAGGTTGTGGCGACCTGATACGTTCAACCCGCGGGAATGGGCGTGGATTCAGGTGGTTTCAGTGTCCCAGGATGCTATCAACGCCTTGCCGCCCAATCGCCTGGGTCCTGGCGAGCGATCGGTTATCGCTTATGCCCGTTCCCAATATGGGTGTGTTGCTGGCCTGGATGACCTTCAGGCCCGAAGACTGGCCGAAGAATTAGGACTCGCAGTGGTGGGCACTCTGGGCATCCTGCTCCGTGCCCGACGGGCTGGGTTGATTCTCTCTGTGCGCCCACTGCTGGATGCCCTGATCGCCGAGGGGTTCCGGATAGACGCTGACCTGTACCAGGAGGTTCTGAACCTGGCAGGCGAATGAGGTGAAGAAGAAACTTTTCAGCCTGACTTGAGAGGTGCCGTTATGCGCCCTGCGACGTGCGAACTGCGACCCTGCGACCTGCGACCCTGCGCCCTGCGACATGCGACCTGCGCCCTGCGACATGCGACCTGCGCCCTGCGCCTCTGGATGGGGGTGGGCCTTCTGCTCCTGGCCGCCCTGGCCTGCTCGTTCCCCCTGCCCGCGCTGCCCCCCGAACTCCCCGGAGCGGAGACCGCCGCGCCGGCCTCCCCGCGGGGGCAGGTGGTCGTCGCCACGCCGACCCCGTTGCCCGATTCCCTCGTCGCCGAGGCGACCGCCGAGGACCTGCTCCTGGTCAACCTCTACGCGCGGGTCAACCCGGGCGTGGTTAACATAGACGTCGCCGCTGGAGCGGGGGAGACCGCCAGCATCTTCGGCAGCGGCTCCGGTTTCCTCATTGACACCGAGGGCCACATCGTCACCAACCACCACGTCGTGGAGGGGGCCGACACTATCTGGGTCACTTTCAGCGACGGCAGCCTGCGGGAGGCGAAGGTCCTGGGGACCGACCCCTACTCCGACCTGGCGGTCCTGAAGGTGGAGGACCTTCCGCCCGGCGCGGTGCCGCTGGAACTGGGGGACTCGGACACCCTGCAGGTGGGGCAACGGGTCATTGCCATCGGCAACCCCTTCGGCCTCCAGGGGACGATGACGGTGGGGGTCATCAGCGCGCTGGGGCGGGTGTTGCCCACGGTCACCACCGCCACCGGCGGCACCTTCTCCAACCCCGAAATCATCCAGACCGACGCGGCCATCAACCCCGGCAACTCCGGCGGACCCCTCCTGGATTCGGCGGGACGGGTGATCGGGGTCAACACCGCCATCCGCACCACCACCGGGGGCAATATGGGCGTCGGCTTCGCCGTGCCCGTGAACACCGTCAAACGCATCGTCCCCCGCCTCATCTCCGAGGGGACGTACCGCTACCCCTATCTGGGCATCACCGCCGACAATCGCTTCACCCTGGCCCAACTGGCCCGCGAACTGGACCTCCCGGTCACCCAGGGCGTTCTGGTCTCGGCGGTGGAGCCGGGGGGGCCGGCGGACCGGGCCGGCATCCGCGGCGGGACCCGCACCGCGCGCGTGCTGGGGACAATGGTCCAGGTCGGCGGCGACATTATCATCGCCATTGACGGCCGTCCCGTCCGGGACTTCAACGAACTCATCGCCTACCTGGTCCGGGAGACGGAGGTGGGGCAGGTGGTGACGGTGACCATCGTGCGGGACGGGAAGCAGATGGACATCCCCGTCCGGTTGGGGGAGCGCCCTCGTTAAAGAAGATAGAATCACAGAATCACAGAGTCACAGAGTCACAGAATCACGGAATCAGTGAAATCGCTGATTCTGTGGTTCTCTGATTCTGCGATTCCCCAATTCTTTCCGGAGGAATCCCGATGATAGACGAAACCGAACTGCGAAGTCTGGCCCAGTTCCAGGCCGAAACGCCGATTCTGAGCGTGTATCTGGACGTGGACCCGACGCGGCATACCAGCGAGGAGTACCTGCTCTCGCTGCGGAACATGCTGAAGCAGGCGGAGGGTCAGGCGGCCCCGGAGGACATCCAGGCCGTCCAGCGGTACTTTGAGCACGAGTACGACTGGTCGGGCCGGGGAGTGGTGGTCTTCTCCGGCGCGGCGGCAAACTTCTGGCGCACCTACATCCTGCCCATCCCCGTCGCTTCCGGGGTGACGGTGGCCCGTCGGCCCTATATCTCCCCCCTGGCAGCCCTCCTGGATACTTACGAGCGCTACGCGGTGGCGGTGGTGAACCGGGAGGGGGTTCGCGTCCTGCTCTTCCACCTGGGGGAACCGGTTTATGAGGAGGTCTTTGAGGGAGAGGAGGTCAAGAAACTGAAGCGGGGTCGGGGCTCCTCCGCCGGCGCCGAGCGGCGGGGCGGCGCCCCGTCCGGCAGCCGCCACATGGAGGAGGTGGCGATGCGCAACCTCCGCCAGGCGGCGCGGGTGGTGGAGCAATTCTGGCGCCAGCACAACCCCCGCCATCTCATCCTGGCGGGGGCCGAACCCACCATCTCCCAGTTCCGCGACTTGCTGCCCAAAGCGTTGCAGGAGCGGGTGGTGGGCACGATGAGCGTGGACCCGGGCGATACCGAGCGCGCGCTGCGGGAGCGCTCCCTGCAGGTCCTCCGCCGGGTGGAGGAGGAGCGGGAGGCCGCGATGGTGGAGATGGTGGTCACGGCGGCCGCGAAGGGGAAAGACGGCGTGGTCGGGCTGGATGAGACCCTCAGCGCGGCCCACGAGGGGCGCATCCGCACCCTGGTCATCCTGCGGGACTTCCACGCCCCGGGTTATCGCTGCACGTCCTGCGGCTACCTGACGGCGCAGAATCCCGGCGCCTGCCCCTTCTGCGGCGGCACCTTCGCCGAAATCCCCGACGCCGCCGAGGCGGTGGTCACCAAAGTGGTGGAGGACGGAGGGGAGATAGAGGTGGTGGACCATCACCCGCTGCTGGAGCGGGTCGGCATCGGAGCGTTGCTCCGGTATTAGGGTATTCGTAGGACAACTGCGAGCAGTTGTCCTACATTTTATCTTACCCGACAGACCAACCCCTTGAGGTATGCCCCTTCCGGAAACGTCAGCGCGACGGGGTGGTCGCCGGACTGGTGCAGGTAACCGATGATCTGCGCCTCCCGTCCGGCGTCCAGCGCGGCGCCGAAGAGGATTTTCTGGAACAGGTCGGGGGTGACCGCTCCGGAGCAGGAGGTGGAGAGGAGCACACCGTCCGGGCGGAGCAACTGAAAGGCCAGCAGATTGATGTCCTTGTAGGCCCGCGCGGCCCGGGGGACGTCCTGCGCGCTGGGGGCGAACTTGGGCGGGTCCAGCACGATCAGGTCAAACCGACGCCCTGCCGAACGGAACGCCCGCAGGACGCGCGGGACGTCCCCCTCCACGAATTCGTGGCGGGCCGGGTCCTGGTCGTTCAGGGCCAGGTTTTCCCGCGCCAGCGCCAGCGCCGGCCCCGACGAGTCCACAAACGTGACCCGCGCCGCGCCGCCGCAGGCCGCGTACACCCCGAACCCACCTGTGTAGCAGAACGCGTCCAGCACCTCCGCCCCGGCGCAGAACTCCCGCACGCGCGTCCGGTTCTCCCGCTGGTCCAGATAAAACCCCGTCTTCTGCCCGCCCCGCACGTCCACCCAGAACCGGATGCCGTTCTCCCGAATCTCCAGACGGTCGGGCGGTTCGTCCCCCCATAGCGGCCCGACCCGGGGAGGGAGCCCCTCTTTGTCCCGGACGTCCACGTCCGAACGCTCGTAGATGCCGCGCGGGGCCAGCAGGTCCGCCAGGAGGGCCGTCAGTTCCGCCTTCCGGCGCTCCACGCCCAGGGTGAGGAACTGGGCCACCAGATACTCCCCGTACCGGTCCACCACCAGCCCGGGCAGGCCGTCGGACTCGGCGTGGACCAGGCGGCAGGCGGTGGTGTCGGGGTTCCGGAGCAGGGCCTCCCGCCGGGCGACGGCCTCCCGGAGGCGTCGTCGCCAGAAATCGGCGTCTATGGGCTCATCGGGGTCCCCCGTGAGCAGACGGACCACAATCTGGGAGCGCCGGTTCAGGTATCCCCGCGCCAGCCAGTGCCCCCGCGCGTCTTCTACCTCCACGATGTCCCCGTCGGCGGCCGTCCCTTCTATGCGCTCCACCGCGCCGGAGAAGACCCAGGGGTGGCGGCGGAGGACGGACCGCTCCCGCCCCACCTTGAGGACCACCACACCTGTCCCGTTCATTCTCTACCCGTGTAACTACCTACCGGGAAGCTTCTGGGCAAGCGCCATCAAATGGGTCGGCGAAAGTATGCTCCCTGTAGCGCAGGCCGCCAGGCCTGTATTTGCAGGC
>Ga0197142_1003809_pt1 | contig 12453 bp, 17 predicted proteins | sample GBS60_MetaG_FD_148614 | JGI IMG/M metagenome (GOLD analysis project Ga0197142, IMG submission 148614) | Sediment microbial communities from Great Boiling Springs, Gerlach, Nevada, United States - GBS 60_MetaG | ecosystem: Environmental > Aquatic > Thermal springs > Hot (42-90C) > Sediment... | reverse complement strand
ACTCATAACATCAGGTATTAATAAACTAATTCACTTGTAGAGATAAATGATTATCGTTACTATGATTCTGCAGTTATTCTTGATGTAATACCTAACAACTCTTCTTTCGCTTCATCTATTCTATCTATTCTATCTTACTCTACCTAACCTTTATTACAGCTCGACCTTTTATCCCTCCCTGCTCCAGCCTCTCAAAGGCCTCATTTATCTGCTCCAATCCGAACTGCTCAGATACCATATTATCTACATCGATTATACCCTTACTTACCAATGTTATTATCTCTGGCATATCTATCCTAGGTTTCCCTCCATACGAACCTATTATATGTACACCCTTTCTCACTACAAAGTTTATCTCGAACCCTGCCTCATTACCTTTGGATGATAAACCTACCAGAACAGCCCTGCCTCCAGAGCGTACGGATCTTATCGCACTGCTTATCGTATCCTTGAATCCTATAACCTCTATGGCAGCATCAACCCCTCTACCATCAGTTATACTCATTATCGTGTTAACAGGGTCCTCCTTCTTGGGGTTTATGGTGTACTTTGCACCTATACTCTTTGCGTAATCTAACTTCTCATCCCTAACATCTATAGCTATAACCTCTGTGTTGAATACTCTACTGGCTATCTGCACTACATTGCTACCTACACCGCCTATCCCATATACTGCTACACTCTCAGCAGGTTTGAGGTTAGCATTCCTGCAGGCACCATAAGCGGTCATTATAGCACAGCCCAGGATAGCAGAACTATCCATCTTCATACCATCTGCTATCTTGAATACAGATGTTGCAGGTATTATTGAGTACTCTGCATGTGCAGCCATGGAGTACATATATACTGTATTACCATTCTTATCTACAAGTCTACTCGTACCATCGTAGTATACGCCTTTGAGCCTATTGTAGTTGTAGAAGTTCTCGCATAGGTCCTCATATCCCCTTATACATAATCTACATCTGCCACATGGCAGTATGAAAGGCCCTACCACTCTATCTCCTATCTGTACGTTATCTACACCCCTTCCTACCTCTACTACTCTCCCAGATACCTCATGTCCTAGTACAGCTGGTAATGGAAAAGGTATATGCCCTCTTAGAACATGCAGATCAGTATGGCATAGACCTACTGCACTAACTTCTATCATAACCTCATTATCCTTTGGCCTTGGTTCGCTCAACTCCTCTATCTGGAGCGGTTTACCTGCATCTCTTAATACGGCTGCCTTCATATCAATCCATATATGATATGTATACTTAAACCTTTAACTAGGAATTGTTTACTTGACTATAAACTTCTGTGATGTATCATTATTATCATATCATTACTTCAGTATATAAGATAATGCATGTAACAAGATAACGTATATTACTTATAAATAACTCTGCATATGAAATCAATGGTATAGAGCAGATACTCCCATATCCATTCCTCCATTATCCATTTATTTTTATCTATCTAGTGCACACTTACCTTATCATTCCTCTTCTGGATTGGTATGTACTCGCACCCTAACGGTCCGCAGTATCTACCTATATATGTTGCAGCAGGTCTATACAGTGCAGGCTTTGGCTGTGCCTCGTAGAATTTCTCCTCTATTATATGAGCACACCACCCAGCTACCCTTGATATAGCAAATATGCATGTATAGAGATCTATAGGTATCCCCATAGAATAGTATACAGATGCACTGTAGAGGTCCACATTAGCGTATATATCTACGCCTCTCCTCCTCTTAACCTCCTCCTTTGCTACCTGCTCAAGTCTATGTGTTAATGCATACCACTTGTTATTGTACTTGATAGATAGTCTCTTACTCATCTCCCTGAGTATCTTGGCCCTAGGATCATCTGTCTTGTATACTGCATGCCCCAAGCCCATTATCTTCTCATTAGCATCCAATCTAGACTTGATATAACTCTCTACCTTATTCTCATCCCCTATCTCTAGTAGAGAGTTCATAACAGCAACGTTCGCACCTCCATGAAGGTCCCCAGATAATGCAGCGATAGCAGCACACACACATGCATACATGTGAGCCCTAGTAGATGCTACCTGCCTAGCAGCGAATGTAGAAGCATTGAAACTATGCTCTGCATGTAACACCAGACATACATCGAACATCCTTGCTATATCACTATCCTGCTGCTTGCCCAGTAGCATGTAAAGTGTATTAGCTGCATGTCCTAACCTCTCATCTGGTTCAACTATAGGTCTACCATTCCTTATGGCATCCCATGCAGCAACTATGGTAGGTAGCTTTGCTATAAGCCTTATACTCCTCTCTAGGTTTGAGGCCTTACTCTCATCCATATCATCGTAATCAGCCAGCATAGATACAGATGATATCAGTACATCCATGGGTTTAGCGTTCTTAACCCTACACTTCATAGCCTCTATCAACTCATCTGGTAATCTTCTTAACTTCCTTAACTTACCATCAAAATCCTCCAACTGCTCCTTCGTAGGAAGATCGCCGTAGAGTAGTAGGTATGAGGTCTCCTCGAATGTTGAGTTCTTTGCTAGATCGAATATATCATAACCCCTGTAGAGTAGTCTACCATTCTCACCGTCTATAAGGCATAACTTGGTATCGGCTATCTCTACATTCCTTAACCCAATATTCTTTATGTTAAGCATATGCTTACTTGAGCAAGGGGATATTAAAGTCTGTCCTTTATAGAAATAACTATGAAAGGTTAATATAATTTCCTAAGCTATAATATATGGAGGTAGTTAGATGGTCTGGTTATATGTTGTGTTTGGATTGCTTGTAATAATAGCAATACTGGTGTTAATGAACCTTGAGAAGAGGAGGGATAAGGTAAGTAAGAGCAATGACCATATACATATAAGCATAGAAGATAGTCTTAATATATGCCCTGCCTGTGGCAACAGATTCAGAGGGAGAAGATGCACCCACTGTGGGTTTGAGTAGAACTCACCTATTCTTTAATATGATGAGTACTATAGACGCTACAGATACGCCTATTACATAAGGTAGTACATCCTTCAGTATACCTGTATCCTCTACAGCATACCCTCTCTCCACACTCCTAGCTATTGAGGCCTCTGGCAGAGCCTTCTGCATATCAGCTTTATCCGTTCTAACATTCATACCTTCTGCAAGTAGATTCAGCATGATCACTGTAACTAATGCAAGTAATGGAGCCATGAAGAGCAGTCTATACGTATACATAACTATCATTCCTCCATTAAGCATATAATACTACGGATTAGAACGGTCTCCTCCTCCATAGTCTCATAGCCTCCATCCAGAAGACTACGCTTGCTATGAGAGCAAATACTACCGCATGGATGTTCAAGGATTCTATATTAAGTACAGAATAGACTATAAGCAGTGATGTGAAGAAGACGGCAAAGAAGGCTAACCTTGGTATAGTATAACCCAGTACATTAACATAAGACTCTAGTATACTTATATCAGCCTTCCTTGATATGTAGTATCTACCATGCTCATCCTTCGCTACTAGATTCATCTCCATCAACTTCTCCAGATGGTAACTTGCTAGACTAGGCGTAGATAGATTAAGGTCCCTCTGTACCTCTCTGACCCCAACAGGTTCATTCCTCTTCATCAGGTAGAGGTATATCTGTAGTGTCTTACCCTTGAGCCTGCTCTCTACATCATCCATGATATTATGTGTATAAAGTAGATAAATAAATCGTTCTAATGGTTAGAACACTATACCATATTCAGATTCTAAAACATAGGTTTAATCTACCTACCTGCGTATATACTAGCGAGGAGTATGGAAATGATAAGAATGAGCAAGAAGGTCATGGGAATAGCAGTAGGAGCAGGCATAGTCTCTATGCTGTTACTTGCGATGGTAAGTATGCAGTACTCCATCAATGCAAGTGCAGAGAGTAGCAAGAGTGATATATATACAAGTGATGCAGCGAAGGATGTAACGGAGGTATCAATAACAGGTAATGCATCACAGAGTCTAAAACCAGATAGGGCTAACATAAGTATAGGAGCAGAAACTCAAGAGAAGACTGTAAGTGAGGCTGTAAGTAAGAATGCCAATATCATGAACGCTGTGATAAATGCTATAAAGGCCCTAGGAGTAAGGGAGGATCAGATAAGCACTATAGCGTATAACGTATATCCAGTCTATGAGCCTAGGAGCAGGGATGTAGTATGCATACAGGTGTATCCTCCCCCACCAGAGTGTGTAGAGCAGGTACTCGTAGGCTACAAGGTCATAAATAACATAACTGTGAGTGTAGAACTTGACAAGGGTCAGGATGTAGGTAGGGTTATAGATACTGCTGTTAATGCAGGTGCAAACCAGGTATATGGCATATGGTTCTCTATATCTCAAGGTAAGTTGGATGAAGCAAAGAGAGCGCTCATAGAGAAGGCCACGTTGGATGCAAAGATCAAGGCTGAGAGCGTTGCAACAGCATTGAATATGAAGGTTATTGGAGTAAAGAACATGAATGTAAGCGACGGATACTATCCTATACCAGTATCAGTACCAGTATATAGAGAGCAGATGGCAGCAGCAACGCCTATAATACCACCAAGTGAGCAGAGTATATCTGTGTCCGTGTATGCGGTATTCTTACTCGAATAGGAATTCGATCCCTATTATTTATTTATTCTTCATCTGTTTATCTATATAATTTAACTAATTACCTAATAATTAACTTAAAATACAAACACTAACATGGGGATGTATCAATATTATAAGCATGAACTGTAAGAGTATATACATCTATGTTATAGCAGCGGTAGTTGCAGTAACTTCAGTTATAGCAATGGTATCAGTGCAACAAGGAATAACTAATGAGGCAGAGGCACAGTATGATGTTAATACGGATGCTAATACCATAGTTAGGGAGGTAACTGTTACAGGCTCTGCAAGTAAGAGTGTGAGACCAGATAAGGTAACATTAGCCCTTGATATAGAGGCAGAAGACGCAAAGATCTCTGATGCGATAAAGAAGAACGCAGTTAATGTGGATAATATTGTAGAGGTATTAAAGTCATTGGGTATAAGTGACGAGCAGATTACCACATCACACTACAGCGTTAACCCTGTATACTCACAGGATAAGGTAGGTGATATAGAGTGCTCATACTTCTACCCTCCAAGGGAGGAGTGCCTGATAGGCTATAGGGCTACACATATCCTTACCGTTAGTATGGATACAGGCACAGATGTGGGGAGGGTAATAGATGCGATAGGAGAGTCAGATGTAACACGTATAAGGGGTATAGGTTACATACTATCTGAAGAGTTACGTAAGAGCATAAGGGAGGAGTTGATGGGCAAGGCTGTAGAAGATGCAAAGAGGAACGCTGAGAAGCTACTCATGCCCCTAGACGAGAGTGTAGGTAATGTTAAGAGTATACGACACTACTACTATTATGAACCATACTTTCATCCTCCCAACTTTGCACCCGTCTACGCTGGACGGGCTACTGATATATACATTGAATCACAGCAGGTTAATGTCTCTGTAGAGGTAACCTTCCTCATAGAAGGAAGAGGCTCGTAGATAAAAGGTAAGACTCATTGATGATCATTATTTTACAATATAATACACTAAACACGATATCTAATTAAATGTGTACTCACGATCCATCCGGTATGAGCGGGGTATTCATAGCAGGCACAGATACAGGTGTAGGCAAGACATGTGTAACAGCAGCACTTGTATATGCATTACGTAGAGACGGTATAGATGCTGTAGCGATGAAGCCATTGGCTACAGGTAAGGCAAGAGAAGGAGTATTCGAGTCAGAGGATGCTGAGATACTAGCCAGATACTCAGATGCAGATAAGGATGAATATAGACTCATAAACCCTGTATTCCTATCTGAGGAGGCATCCCCATACATGGCATGCAAGTTACTGAATGCAAGTATAGATATGGGTAAAGTATTCAGTGCATACAATACACTCAAGGATAGACACGAGTTCCTGCTAGTAGAGGGTATAGGGGGAGTGATGGTACCTATAAGCAGTGATTACTATGTTATCGATATGATGAAGGATATGGGTTTACCAGTCATCATAGTTGCTAGGGCAAAGGTAGGGACTATAAACCATACACTACTCACAGTCAACGCATGTAGGGATAACGGTTTAAGGGTAGTAGGTGTAGTGGTGAATATGATAGATTACAGTAATAAAGTAGAAGCATACACCCCAAGCATGATAGAGGAGTTGAGTGGTATACCTGTAATAGGCAGTATACCTTTACTCCATGATATTAATAACAGTATAGAGAAGTTGGCAGAGTATATAAGGTACGATCTGATCATATCGTGAATAGTAAGATGTAGCGTAATGTGATGATAAATGGTATATACTATAGATGAACGATAATCCAGTCTCATTCTATCGACTTGAATATATAGTAAGGTCTATGGTTCTTATCATCTATACCACATGATGATAGTATGACATCGGAACCCTCGGAGACTTCTCCATCTACAGTACCGAATAGCCTTATACCCTGCTCCAACTCAACCAGAGCAAACCTCTCCCTTAGCAAGTGAGATACACTCAACGCTACTATCCTTCCTTTAGGTTTGATACTGACCCATTCGACATCACTTAGGCATCTACTGCACGTATCACTAGGAGGCCATACAAACCTTGCACACGAACTACATCTAGCCAGTATGAATACACCTCTAGATAGTGATTCTAGAAACCTCTCCATCCATATCTTAATATTAATTAATTAGATCATTATTTTAATAACTTTACCATGTATGAACCGCTACCTAGGGCATTCTATGCTAGGGATACACTCGAGGTAGCTAGGGAGTTGTTAGGTAAGTTACTGATCAGAGTCATAGATGGTATAGTCTTGAGCGGTATTATAGTTGAGACTGAAGCATACAAGGATAGCATCGATGAAGCCAGTCATGCATACAGGGGTATCAGTAAGAGGAATGTGCTTATGTTCGGTGAGGTAGGCCATGCATACATTTACTTAATCTATGGTAACCATTACTGTATGAACGCAGTAGCAAGGGACTCTGATAGCAGAGCAGGAGCAGTACTCATAAGGGCTCTAGAGCCAGTAGATGGTATAGAGACTATGCATAGATTGAGTAGATACGACGATAGAGTAGCGAGTGGGCCTGGTAGACTTACGCGGGCTTTAATGATAAGTAAGGAGCATAATGGTTTGGACTTGACTGTCGTTGGCTCACTTTATATAGCATACTACAGGGATATAAGTAGTGACTCTATAATATCTACCCAGAGGATAGGCATAACTAAGGCTAAAGATAGGTTATGGAGGTTCATAATCAAAGGTAACAGATACGTATCTAGATAGGTTTAAATATCTATACTTTAAACCTTTATAAGAATTGGTTACAGATAATAAAGGCATAATCTCATTCATAAGACTGTACACAGAGGACCTAGGTATATTCAGGATAAAGCCTCTAGATGGCCAGGTACCAGATTTTAAGGCAGGGCAGTTCGTAACATTGGGTTTGCCTGTTAAGAGCGAAGGGGGGAAGATTGTAAGAAGGGCTTACTCCATAGCCTCTCCTCCAGAACAGAAGAGGTACTTTGAGCTATACATAAGATGGGTGAAGAAACCTGTACCGGGCAGATTCACAACAGAACTCTTTGAGAGGAAGGAGGGCGATGAGATACTCTGGCTAAAACCTACTGGACCCTTTGGACTCGTAGACCAGTGGCCCGATGGTAGAAAGGAGGAGAGAAGGATAGTGATGATAGCAGGAGGCACAGGACTGGCTCCATTCATAAGTATGTCATTACACCTTAAGCATAAGAGGGATGGTAGGGAGATAATAGTATTGCATGGTGCTAGTTACATTACAGAGTTAGGTTACAAGGAGTTGTTAACTGCGCTAGAGGAGGAGAGCATAGATGGCAAGGATAGCAGATGGAGGTTCAAGTATAGAGCAAGTATAAGTAGGCCTAATGAGTTCCTGAACAGGAGCTGGGGCGGGCATAAAGGTAGAGTAGAGACATTCCTTCAAGTAAACCCTGATACAAATAAATCAGCACTTGAAGAGTTGGTAGGTGAGAAGATAACCCCGGAGAATACTATGTTCTATATATGTGGTTGGCAGGGCACGGTAGATGGAGCGCTCCAGTATCTGAAACCTCTGGGCTTTGTAGAGGAGAAGCATAGGAGGCAGGATAAGACATTCGATGTAAGGTATGAATCATACGGTTAATAACAGAGATGGTAATGACCGTAAAATTTTTAATCTAATTTTTACTATAGTATCCTAGGGTGAGAAGTATGTCAGCACCCATGATAGATCTAGATAGCAAACGTATACTGAACAAGTCAATAATGACCAGCGATGGTGTAATGCGTGGAGAGATAGTTGGGCAGACCGATAAGGAACTGATAGTCATGGAGGGTGTATTCAGGATACGTAAGTACATGATACCCAAGTCGCTGGTAGCCAACTACGACGGTAGTATTATACATCTCTCCATACCAGATAAGGATATTGAGAAGTATAGATCGAAGTAGATGATGATCCCTTGATAATGATTTATTTTTTATTTTAGTTTGGTTAATGAATTCCACTCATAGTATAATACATATTGGTATCACTATATCATGAGTTGAGGTGTAATTAGTAAGAGGATGTATTATGATGATGGTTGCATAATCAAAGTTAATAACCAATAAAATTAATAATTAATAATAAAAAATAATGGTTACTATCTATTATTACATTACCTACCTACTCTTTCTTTTTATGGTATGCTCCTGCTGTATAGCTTACCCTCTAGTGCTAGCTTGTACATCTCTGCTACGTATGGGTTGCTTGGTGGTGTCTCTACACCCAGCTCTACCATCCTTACATATAGCCTAACCACATAGGCTAATGCACCCATGAATGCTACTACTACACCCATGTTGAATGACCAGTGGTTTGGTACTGCGAATACCTCCTCTACGAACCAGAAGTGCCACATCTCGTTTATGCCTATTGTGAACATGGTACCTAGGTAGCCTATTATGGTCATCTTTAGACCTGTGTTTACTGTGTTGTTTGGACCCCTCATCAGTGGTACCCTTCTGTCATATATCATAACTCCAGCCCAGCCGAGTGGTAATGCTATGAAGTGGGAGTATAGCCACCAGTGTGCTGGTGTGAATGCACTATCCCTTATACTCGTCTGGTGTAGAGACCCATCTACAAAGTTATCTACCTCTACACTTGCTGCTATTGAACCCATCACTATTACCATTATCAGTATCTTCTTCAGTCTCTGTATCTCTACCTCCTTTGGAAGTAATGCTGGCATCTGTGCCATATGCGCTCAGAACTCTCTACTCCAGTAGACTATATAAACTATCAGATATGGATATTCTTATCTAATTATATAATATTTATATTATGATTAATTATTATTATAATTTAATAAATTATTATTAAAAAAGATACATCTATTATAATAGATAGATGTTAAACAACTATGATAATCATTAATGTAAAATAAGTTATAGGAATACAATCATGCCTCCCTTCTTAGCCGCTGGTAGAGCCTCGTTAAGGAACCCTATCACATCCTCGAACTCAACACCATCCTCAAGGTTTTCTGGCGTTATACCCATCTGCTTCAGCATATCCTTGCTTGGACCACATGCAGTAACCTTAACTCCAGCCATTATAGCGTCCTTCAGATACTTCTCGAGAGACGGTGCGCCTGGTAGAGTTATCTTAGCAGCTCCCCCCTTCTTAACTATCTCTAGTGCATCCATGGTACAGTACACTTTACATTTTGCTCCCATCGCAACGCTACCTAATGCAAGTACGAACGCAGGGTATGCCCTTGATGAATCTTTAGATACAAGCACTATATGCACTTCTTGCTCCTGTTCATCCTTGCTCATAAGGTTATTCATGGATGAATGTAGTATTTATTGATTGACTTTATCGGAAGTCCCTTTCAGGGGTGAAAGTCGAAATAGATATAATAATAATATATTCGTATATGTTACAGCATACAACAATAACAATAGTCAGCTTGAGCAGAAAACTGATCTACTGCTCATAGAGCAAGCTAACATGATGATGAAGAACATGATTAGATTGATGAGTATAAGAGAATAGGAGAGGCCCTGATATACTTGCTTAGGTAAGACAAGTCCTTATTTGTGATACGACGGGTTTCATGTTGAAGCAGGAGTCCTTCCATAGGGATAGTTGTTACTGTACTACAAGTATCATTATCAATCAATCTATCAGATCTCTATTATCTTTATACTCCTTGCAACGTTTATAACTCTACTTGAACCTAGCACTCCTTCATTACCTCCTTGTTCATGTATATGCCCACAGAAGTGTAACGAGGGCTTCTTATCCTTGATGAACTCTGCTATGGTCTTTGAGCCTAGGTGCATCCCTGCTCTAGCCTCATCCACTACACCGTATGGAGGGCAATGGGTAAGCATTATGAACCCAGCCTGGATCTTACTCAGCTTATCTAACATCTCCCTGAACTTATCCTCTGTTAGTTCATAAGGCGTATTGAACGGACTTATATTACCTCCCCCGCACCCAGCAAATGTATATCCCTTAACCTCAATATACTTACCATGCAGATCCGTCCAGTTATTCTCCTTACATGCGGTTCTCATATCATCCGGTAACTCAAAGTTACCTGGTACAGCTAGGGTTCTGATACCTAGATCGCCTATCATTCTAGCCGTATCTATAGTGCTACCATGTATAGGGGTTATATCTCCACAGCATAGGGCTACATCTATCTCTTCATCTCTTACTGTCTCCTTTAGCCTATCTATAAGTGCTTTATCTCCGTGTATATCAGAGAATGCAAGTATCCTTAGCATACCTATAATTAAAGCATAAACATAAAACCTTTACTATCTTATTTATATTGAATGCATAGGGTACATCCAGAGAAGAAGGCTATCAGAGCTCTAGGTGTAGCAGAGAGCTTCAGGAAGGGGTATAGTAGTAGGGCCATACTGGCAGGTGTTGTTATGCGTAGTGATCTGGTCATAGATGGCATAGTATATGGATATACTACAGTGAAAGGTATGGATGCTACAGATAATATAGCAGAGATGTACTACAAACTAGATAGGAATGATATAAGAGTCATCATGCTTGGCGGTGTAGTTATAAGCATGTTCAATATAATAGATGTAGATGAGTTATATAGAAGGTTAAATGTACCAGTGATAGGGTTAACATTCGAGGAGTCCGAGGGTTTAGAGGAGCATATCAGGCGTGTATTCAAGGATGCTGATGAGTGCAGTAGAAGACTAGAGGCATATAACAGGCTAGGGGCAAGGAGTAAGATAATACTCAAGACAGATGGTCACTTATATGTAAGATACTCAGGTATAAACATAAGGGATGTGAAGAAGATTGTAAACAAATTCACCCTACAGGGCTCTGTACCAGAACCTATCAGAGTGGCCAGGCTTATGGCCAAGGCTATGCTAAGATTTGGTAGCGGGCCTGGTGGGCTTTGATCCCACGACCTACTGGTTAAGAGCCAGTCGCTTTAGGCATGATTGCTGATAATCCATCAACTCACTCTACCTGGCTGAGCTACAGGCCCACACGAGACATTCCAGACTTTCATATATATAGTTTAATTTACCATCGAATCAATTAAAAATGTAGATTAGTAGTTATTATCACTAACTAATTAGCTACGGCTTTGTTCTCTACAAGCCTCACTATAGCCTCTGATACACTACAGTTCATACTCTCCTTAACCTTGAGTAACTTCCTGTATGCATCAAGGGTTATGTAAACTGGTATAGAACCTGTCCCTTCGAGTAGTGCCTTCACTCTATACAACCCATTCTCTATACCTCTCTCAGCCTCCTTCTCTATCTTTATCTTATCCATTATACTACCTATGAAACTCAACGGCAGGTCATAATCTACTATCATCCTTGTCCTTGTACTACTTTCATCCACTGGCTCAAACTCAACCGTTATACTCCATTTCTTGAATGGGCCATCACTGACCTGCTTTGCGACTATCCTCCTCTCTGGTATATACTCTAATGTCTCACAGTCCCACTCTAGTACTTTACCACCAAAGTTACCTACTATCCTGAATATTGTGCCTACTCCAAAACCTTCCTTTACCTCTATTGGAACCACGTTCAACCCTATCTCCTTGGGGAACTGCTCTGACATATGCTCAGGTCTAGCGAAGTAGGTGAATACCTCCTTCGCTGGTGCGTTTATTATAACCTCTTTGCTTATAGTAGCCATCAGTATTCATATATTAGATAGGGATTTAAAGGTTACTGTATCATTGATGGGTTCTGTTAACTTAACCATCATCCATCAATTTTAATTATCAATTTGCTTAGATCTATCTTTACATTAAGATATACCATGAATGCATTAAACCATCTTTTAACATGCTCTTTATTACAGTTATCTTACAG
>Ga0197142_1003808_pt1 | contig 12454 bp, 7 predicted proteins | sample GBS60_MetaG_FD_148614 | JGI IMG/M metagenome (GOLD analysis project Ga0197142, IMG submission 148614) | Sediment microbial communities from Great Boiling Springs, Gerlach, Nevada, United States - GBS 60_MetaG | ecosystem: Environmental > Aquatic > Thermal springs > Hot (42-90C) > Sediment... | reverse complement strand
TGCTCGTTTTTTATCTTTTTATTATTTTTCTTTTTTTCTACTATTTCATCTGATGCTTATTTAAGTAAGCCTGATAGGTCAGAGGTAATTGAAGAATTATCTACAGTTACAGGTTTGACAAATAATGCGGTTTCTATTGTTCTAAAAGATTCTCCAAAACTATTGGATGCTTTTAGTGATGTTGTAACTACAGTAAAAATTATAAATCTTTTATCGGAAGCAAAAGACGAAGATTCAGATACGGAAGTTTTAAATTATTCAGCATAAAAAGTATAAAAGTATATAATACTTCTTTAGAACTTTATAGAGACTGTTTATATATTCCTGAATTAGATAATCAAATATACGAGAGATACCACCAGAAATGCTTAACGAATCTGGATTTGGGTTAAATTCAGGAACAGAAGATGACATTGAAAAGGGAAAAGGCTTTAAAAGTTATTCATATAAGATAGGTTCTTCAGGAAAAAGAGAAGAGACCATTGAAAAACAATCAGACCTTTTTGGGAAAAAATATAATTATATTTTTGATTATGGCAAAGTCAGAAAAACTATTGAGAAGATTGCAACAGAGTTTAGATATAAATTTTATTTATAAATATATTTTTAAATTTAATAAATACAGTATTAATTAACTTTAGGAAAGGAATTGACAAACATTTTTGGATTTGATAAATTTTAAAAAAAAATAGTTAAAAGGGAGGTGATAAAAATTCAATATCTTTATATTAAGTGTTGATAACCTCAACATTTTATCTCAGCGCTCCTATCAACACTTAATATTAATCTAAATTTTTGAAATTTTAGGAGGTCTCCAATGAGGACATCAAAAATTTTATTAGTCTCTTTTGTTTTAGTCTTTTTCATTTTTTCTCTATCCTATTCCCAGCCAAAGGGTGCAAAGGCAATATTTGACAGCGGTGAAGGTCCTTCTGTTGTCTCTCCTGTATCAAAAAAACCTGTTCAGTCAGAGTCTACCCCTGCTGTTCAGAAATATGTTGGTATCTCATATCAAATAATGCTTCTTTCTGCAGATGGAAGTTTTAAGCCAGTATCAAAGGCAAGGACTTTTCGTTCAGGAGAAAGAGTAAAATTAATTGTTAGAACAAACAGACCTGGTTACATGACAATAATAAATATCGGTCCAACGGGTAATACACATATTTTATTTAATGAATATGTTGATGCCTTTACTTTTCATGAAATCCCAAAAAACACAAATTTAGTATTTGCTGGTCCTCCTGGTATAGAAAAATTACTAATCATGCTATCTGACCAACCAAATCCAATAGCAAATACTCCTATTACAGTTCAGTCACCACCTCAAAGAAATCCTTATCCTACTCAAGAACCATCAACGCCACCACCTCCACCCACAAATGTAGCACAGGCACCCTCTGCAAGTGATATCTCAAGTATGCTCGAATCAGCAAAGGGAATCAGGGGTGCAAAGGATATTGTGGTAGAAGACAGTATGCAGTCAAAGTTTGCAGTAATTTCTCCTAAGACAAATTACAGACCAGTTGAATACGGTGCTAAGGATATAATTCTTGAATCAAGTGGTGGAGTAAATTATGGTGTAATTCCTGTTTCAGTAATCCAAGGTGGAGGTATTCTTACTCTACAGGTAAACTTAAGACACAGATAAAATTTTGATTTCGGAGGCAGATAATGAAAAGGAATGCTATCTTCAGGATAATTGCAATTACGATAGTATCTGTTTTTTTCCTAACTTCCTGCGGATTACCACCTCCAGGAACACCTCTTACTCCTGAAGAGAGAGAACGGGTAAAGAATCAGTGTATTGCCCAGTATACAATAGGGGGCGCGGTCTTGGGTGCTATAACAGGAGCCTTCCTTGGTGGTGGAAAAAGAGGTGCTGGAGCAGGTGCAATTATTGGAGCTGTAGCAGGTGGTGCTTTGGCATATCTAATGGCCTATGGTAGATGTATTGCCTACTTTTCAGACTTTAACACATTCCCGATTGCTGGATACCAGGAAACAGCAAGAAATGAAGGATACCATCCAGAGCAGGGAAATGTTGTGAAAATAAAGAGTTTTTCAACCACTAATAAGGAGGTATCTCCTGGGAGTAGACTCCAGTTAAAGGGTTCTTATTATGTTATGGCACCTAAAGAGTTAAAAGAAGTTAAAGTTAAAGAGACAAGAACAATTTACTATTTTGACTCATCTGAAAATAAATGGGTAGAATTAGGTCCTGTAGAAAATGAAGTTACTGTAGAACTTGGTACGAAAGGGGCAGATGGAAATGTTGATATACCTAAGGATATGCCAGAAGGTAGATATCGTTTAGATTTTAAGGTTGCAGCTCTCGGTAAAGAAGATGTAGCATCTACAGAGTATTTTGTGAAAAAAACCACAGCAATAGAAAGATTTTTTAATTTTTTTGCTTTAAACAATAAAAATGAAGGGCAGTAAAATGAGATTAAGGTTAACTATATTAATTATTTTCTTTGCTACTTTATTTTATATCCCTGTTTACGGAGAAACCATATTAACATCAGATCACATTTCCTATATAAATGACCTTTTCAAAAAGAACGGAATAGCAAACGGATATGTTGAGCTTGACAAATATGGAAGATTAAAGCTAAATGGAGTATTTGAAGATGAATTGGAAGTTGATAAAGCCTTCTCAATAGCACAATCAGTTGTTGGTGTAAGATGGGTTTCTCCTGTAACACCTGAGAATATTAAAGTAAAGGAGTGGGAAAAACAGCTTTCTAAAATTATGGAAAGGGCAAAGATACTTGCTGCTCGTCCTAAAAAAGATTCTTCTCCTCCAGGACCCATAAAATATCGTTATGCTTTGGTTGTAGGAATAGGTAAATTTAAGGAGCCAGGAATCACTCCATTACAGTATTCAGTTAGAGATGCTATGAGTTTTTATAATTTTCTTACAGACCCCAAAAGAGGTGGTTTTAGAAAAGAGGATGTTTTATTTTTGAGTGACCAGAATGCGACTCGTTCAAATATAATAAATGCTTTAAATCGAATTAAAAATCTTGCTCAAGAAGATGACTTAGTTGTCGTATATGTAAGTACTCATGGAACTCCTCCTGATAAATACGGAGGTGTGCATATTGTAACCTATGATACAGAGGTTAAGCCAAGAGAAAGGGTGTGGCAAACTGCAGTAACTGACAATATATTGAAAGAATTTATAGATGAAACTCGAGCCAAGAGAATTGTTCTAATCCTTGATACTTGTTACAGTAACGGAGCTTATAAAAATATCCCAGGGTTTTTGCCTCCGGGTGGTAAGTCTCTTGGCAGTTTTGATGAAGAAGGTTACGGAATCTCTAAGGAGTATGCAAAAAGAATAACAGGTTCAAAGGATATAATTCTTGAAGAGTCCCCAAGACAGACAAAGTCAGCTGATTCCAAATCACTTTTTGGTGAGGATGGATGGGGGATTGTGATGATGAGTGCAAGTGGACCCAATGAAAAATCCTGGGAATCTGATACTCTTAAACAAAGTTATTTTACCTATTACTTTATTGAGGGATTGAAACTTAAAGATGGTTCAATAAAGGAAGCTTTTTTTTATGCTAAACCGATTGTTCAGCAAAAAGTACCATTAGAGAAAGAGCATTCTCAAACTCCACATGTATATGTAACAAATGAAAATTGGAATATGAGAATCACAAAGAAATGAGGGGGTTTTTATGAAAAAATTTTACATCACTGTGATTTTTGTTTTATCTCTAATGCTAATTTTATCTGGCTGTCAGAAAAAAGAAGAGCCTCAAAAGGTAGAACAACCAATGGTGCAACAGCAATCAGCCTCTCAACCATCTCAGCAAGGGCAAGCTGAACAAGCTCAGCCATCACAGCAAGGTCAACCACAAGCTCAGTTGGGTAAGGGTTCTACCGCTCCTACTGCTCAGGCATCAATTCCTACAGAAGCAAAGTTAAATCTGCAACAGGGAATCAATTACATGAGAAGCAAGGATTATGACAATGCAATAAAAGAGTTTACCCTTGCCATTGAGAAATATCCTCAGTATGATGTGGCATATTCAAACAGAGCAGTTGCTTATATGCATCAGAGGAAGTTTAATAAAGCTATGGATGATTTAAAAAAGGCAGTTGAAATTAATCCAAATAATCCAACAGTTCACTATAATTTTGTTGCCCTTTATTCTCTTCAGAATCAGCTTGACAGAGCCTTGGATTCCCTTGACAGAGCCCTTGAATTAGGTTTTAACAACTACGATGCATTAAGACACGACCCAGACCTTGCAAATGTAAGAAAGCATCCTGAGTTCAGAAAGATTTTGGAAAAACACAAAGTTTTTTTGAATTAATAGTTTGAGGAGGGGAGGAATCATTTCCTCCCAAATGCTTATGAAAAAATGTTTCTGGAATTATTCTATTTTTAGATTAATTTCAGTTTTCCTACTATTTTGTTTTCTCAACCTTAACCTCTCCTGTGCAATAAATCCTGTTACTGGAAAACAGCAGTTTATGCTTCTTTCTGAAAGAGATGAAATTGAACTTGGTAGAAATGTATTTCCAAATGCAATCTGGGGTTCTGAAGGAGGAGGTGGAGAGTACAAAGATGAAAGGTTGAGAGCCTATCTTGAAAGCATAGTAATTAGAATTCATCAAGCATCACATAGACCTCATTTACCAGTTAGATTTTACATTCAAAACAGCTCAATTCCCAATGCATGGGCAATTCCAGGATATGTAGCAATAACAAGAGGGCTTCTTGCAGAATTGAACAACGAGGCTGAATTTGCCTTTATAATGGGACATGAAATAGGGCATATTTCTGCAAGACATACTGCAAGTCGGGCATCTTACAACATCCTAATGCATGTTGGGCTTGCAATACTTGGTCTTGCACTTGAAGGTAAAGAATACAGTGACTTAATTTTAGGAGTTGGTGTTGTAGGTGGCACATTGCTTTTACTCAAATACAGCAGAGACAATGAACTTGAGGCAGACAGGCTTGGAGTGCTTTATATGAACAAAATTGGATATGATCCAAACTATGCAGTTGAAGCCCACAGAACATTAAAAAGAGCTGTTGATGACTATAAAAGGTCAATTGGCGAAGACCCTGATGATGAAACAATATTTGGTGACCTTCTTTCAACCCATCCAAGAACAAGAGTAAGAATTGATGAAATACAAAGGCTAATAGCAACATCTCCAAAATATCCTGTAATAGGTGATGGAGCAAATAGAGGATATTTTCAGGCAATGATTTCAGATTTAAAAAGAGTTAATTATATATACAGAAATTATTACGATAAAGCGGTAAGGGAGTTTAAAAAGAAAAATCTTTATGAGGCAGAGAGACTTTTAAGAATTGCCCTTCAGCATGATCCAACCCAACCTCCATTTTATGCCCTCTATGGATTTATTCATCTGAGAAACAGAAATGACTATGAGGCAGAAAGATTCTTCCGATACACCCTTCAGTTACAGAGCGACTATCAGCCTGCCATAAGAGGACTTGGGATTATAAATTACAGAAGAGCCAACTATTATGAAACAATAAACACCTTAAAAAGAGCAATAAAGCTTTTCCCTGAAGATATAAATTCAAGATATTATCTAGGGATGACTTACTATAAACTGGATAACTGCTTTGAAGCATTGGAAAACTTAAAGCAGTTTGTTCAGTCAAGACCAAGGCATCAGTCAGTAAATGGATACATGGGTGTATGTTATGAAAAAATAGGAGATATATATAATGCCTATAATGCCTATAAAAAACAGGTTGAGATAAATGCCTACAATGAAATTGGTAGATATGCCTCCCAGAGACTTCCTGTTCTTAAAGCAATGATTGACAGGGAGGAGGAAAAAAAGAAAAAGAAGAAAAAATGATATGAGAGAAATTTTGAGAAGAATAGTTTATTATAGCTGTTGTTTTATTGCTATAATAGGTGCCTATTATGTAGATTTGAGCCCAGTTGTAATTTGTGACCTATACAAACCAGATAAGGACTCACATAAAAAAGCAAATAAAACCGTTGATTCACTTTTGTCAGAATCTGCCCAAAAAGGATTTGAACAGAAGAAACAGGCAGAGATTGGGATTGATACATTAGCAATAAATGGTAATGAATGGTTTGAGATATATAACTATTTAAGTGCCCTTAAGGAAGGTAGGTCAATACCTGAGGAATATAAAAAGAGGCTTCCTTCTAATAAATATCCCATGTCAGTTTTTTTCTTTATGCCGGATGAGATGCCAATTAAAAAGGTTGCTTATCATTTTAAATCTAACAATCAAATTCTATATCTGCAGATTTTTGATGAGAATCATAACAAGCAATTGCAAAACAAAGATATCTCAAAGGCTGAAAAATATTTAAGGCTTAAATATCAAATTTATTCATTAGATGACTTTAGTATAGGAGGGATAAATATCTATCCACCACCACCAACATGGATGCTTTATCCATATCGTGAATACAGCCTCTTTCTACTCCTTGCTGGTGTTGCCTTTTATATCTTACTTCCTGTAAAGAATATATCGTCAAAGGTTATAAGATATCCGAGATGGAGGGTAATACTTTGTGATTTAGGAGCAACGATACTGACATTTGTATTCTTTGGTATGCCATTTTTTATAATAGGTTCCACACAGAAAGTATTTTCCTCTTATATCCTGTTTTCATCTGTTTTTTGGCTTATAAGTCTTATTGGATTATACACAATAAAGGTAGCCCTCTGGTATGGTAGTTATCAGATAGATATATCTAAAGAGGGGCTTAAGATTGCGGATTACAGAGGTATAAGGCAGTTGAGGTTTGATGATATGGAGTATTTTCAGCCTGCTATATTTAGACCACCAAAGTGGTTTATATTCTTCACATGGTTTTCAGCACTTTTAAGAAGGAATGTTACTGATTTAGGGAAAGCAATTCTTCTTAGTTCTTCAGAAACAGGAGCAATAGCAATAAAGTTAAAAAACGGAAGAGAATTTTATATTACAGTTACAGACCAGATGGGCTCAACAGCCCTGAAGGGTTTTGAGAAGATAATTGAGTCTCTCAAGACCAGTGATGTAAGAGAGTTAGAGGAGGTCAAGGTGATAAGGAGTATGGGTATGGAGATAATGAAGTGAGGGTATTTAAGGCATAACTTATAATGCTGTTAAAATTAGGGGAGGCATAAAATGAAGGCATTAGCAGGTAGATTTCTATTGTTTTGGTTAATAACTACACTGTTTATAAGTTTTAGCAGCAGTGCAGCCCAAGACCTATCTAACGAAGAAAAGGCATTAATTGCCTTGCTTGATAAGTACAAGGCAAAGATGCCTGATATTGCATCAAAGATGCTTAAGGCAAAGGATAATGAGACAGTTAGATTAGGTCCTGATGAGGAAAGGCTAATTAATGAGACCGCAAAATTTTTCAATGAGCTACTAAGCAAGGGCAAAGGCACACAGGCATATCAGTCTTTGAGGGGTAAACTGCCAAACTGGAAGACTGATTATCTCGGCATTGAGCGGGCGCTAATGATGGGTAGGGCATTGATCGTCCAGAAGGTTTTAAAAGAGACCCTGATCCAATTTTATAACGATAATCCCGAGGCAATTGGTACGATATACGGCGAGATGGATATTGGAACATGGGTAAAGATGCAGACCAAGACCTTACAGTTTGATAAAGACATTGACCTTAGTAGTCTCTCTACTGATGACCATTTAAATGAGAAACTCAGAGATAAATTTAAAGAGAATCTGCAGAAGATAACTGGCGTAGCAGATGAAAAGATAATGATTAATATGGATGCCCTTATAACGCCCCATGGTAAGGCATCAGCAGAGGTCTTTATTGGAGAATGGGGAAAGACTTTCGCTGAGATGGATTTGCTTGCAAGAGGCAAATGGAAACTCATAATGCTCAAACTCCAAGACGGCAGTGTAATTTCACCTGATGAGGCAAAGAGACTTAGACAACAAGGCAAATCCATCAAGGTAATTGACATTCAAACCAAGGAGATGCCCGGCACACAACTATTTTGGTGGAGGGCATTTCTTGAGGGCAGAGATTTTGAACCGCCAAAGGTGACTATAAACACCGAGCCAATGCTGAGCCTTGAGATGTTAAGACATCTGATTGCAGATATAGAGAGGGGCAATTATACAGGAGTGGATAAGCTACTTAAGATAATGAAGTATGTAGAGAGGTCATATCTTTATAACCAAAAGGCAACATCTGAATATAGGGGGGAGTGGGACCCCTTTGATGATAATGACAGGGTATTGGGAGAATTTGCAGTAGAACTCACAAAGGCAAAGCAGGCAAAAGATGCATCCATAGAGATGGCAAAAGTAATGGATAAATACAAAGAAGCGCTTAATCTTGAGGGCCTTATCAAAGGCGATAAAGATGCTTCTGATGAAGTTATAAATAAACTGATTAAGAGGTCCAAAAAGTTAATTATTAAAAATTCAGAGGTAGCCCTTGCCCTTAGGCTTAGAAAGATTGCCTCTGAAACGGATGAGGCAAAGAGGAACCAGGATTTAGACAGGATGCTTGAGCAGATGCATGAACAGTTAGAGGTTTATAAACACCATGTGGGAGATTATCCAGAAGGCAGGATAAAGGATATTATTTGGCTCTCTAAAAAATTACGAGAAGGAGATAAGTGGAGTCCAGAGGTAGTCCGAGATACAATGGACGACCTTATTAAGGAATTAAGCCATGAAAATTATAAGATAGACAAAGGCATTATTGAATATATCTTCTCTGCAGAAGATGCAAGACAGCTCCGTATATATCTTAGAGAAAATATGAAATGGACTGAGGATAGAATCAATAAGTTCATTGAGGACCTTAGGAAGAAGTACCCTAATCTTGCCAAAGGCTATGACAGGATAAGCAGTGATATAAGAAATATTGATAAAGATTTACCAACCTTTGCAAAGATTCATAAGAAGATAACTGAATTCAATGAAGAATGGTCAAAAACCATTGAGGGCAGTAATTTTGTGAAGAGTCTTGACTTTGCAGACAACCTGATTACCTTCTTAGATGCAGGGTTGGGCGAAAAGGACCCAAGGAAAGGGCTTATAAAGGTTGCCGGCGTCTATCTCAAGATGAAGGCAACAGGCTACTTGCCAAGCCTTCAAGTGGCAGAGGGTATTATGCAGGCTTACGAAGAGGGTGATATTGGACCAGCCATAAAGTCCTTTGCCTTTTACTACTTTCCGACTATTGGATCCCTTTGGGGATTAGGAGAGAAGCTGCAGAGGTTGGATTTATATGTGAGGGATAAAGAGTTTCTTAGCAATCTTGATAAGATGAGGAGCAGGATATATTTTGACATCAAGACTGGTCATATTATAGGCATAAAAACAGGCAAATATAGTGAGCTTTTTGAGTTCAAATACTCACCCAATCAAGAGGAACGAGCCAATAACTTTGCGGACTTCTTCATGAAAGGTGATAACTTGATAGGACCCAGTGAACTACCAGAGTTTCGTTACTGGATGACCCTGATTCCCCGTGATTCCTCAAGATATGGTTATGGCAGCGACTGGGTAAGGAAGGGAGACGAGATATTAGAAGAAGCTGGTAAAATATGGGTAGGAGAAAAGCTTGGCTTAGGGAATATGGATATATCGGGCAAGAAGGCAAAGTATGCAAGACTAAAGAAATACTTTGGCAATAATGAGGATTTATTGACAGCAGTATTAATACTTGAAAACGCAAATAACGCGCCTCGATTTACAGACCTTGCAGGACCAAAACTGGCTAAAAAAAGAGATGATGTCCTTAAAAGCCTTGAAGAGAAGGTAGAGCGAGAGATGTGGAAGTCTCTTTTTTATCTACTTGAGGCTTCAGCAACTCCCCCAGAGGAGATTAAAAAATTGATAGAAAAGCTCGAAAAACTTGAGCAAGACCTGAGTCTCTCAGGAACAGACCTAACAGATATTAGAGGCATGAATAATGGGCTTATGAAAACCATTGAGAATGAAATAAAGCAGCAGATAAGCAAAGATTACTACGGAAAGTTTATATATGAAAGATATTACAATGTTTACAGCAGGATAAAAAATATACGGAGTAAGATTATTCAACTCTGGACAGAAAAATATGGCATAAATTGGGAAAGGATTATTTCATCACCTATGAAGTTTATATTAGGTGGCTGTAAGAACTGTGCCCCCAGACTGACCCTTAAACTTGATAAAGACCTTATGAAGGCAGAGGATGCGTTGGAAAGGCATATTAGCATGGGCAGGAAAATTGATGCAGACCTGTTGTCTGCTTTAGGACATGCCCCTAAAACAGCAGAAGAACTGGAGCATAGGAGAAATCTTGCACAGATAGGTTTTGAGATTGAGCATCTGTTTGATGATTGCCCCGAAAGGTCAATTCAGTCTTGTTCAGAAGACATAAGGGACCTCATCACAAAAAGATTAAGAGAATATAGGCAATATCTCTCAGGTTTAAAAACTCAATCCTGTACCTACACCTACTCTGAATGGTCACAATGTGATCCAATTACAAAGAAACAAACTCGAAGGGTTATCTCAAAGGAGCCAAAGGATTGTATAGAAAAAGAACGACCAGTTCTTGAAAGACCATGTGAACCAGAAAGGCAACCTTGTACTTATACTTACTCAGAATGGAGTCAATGTGACCCAAAATCAGGTAAAAGAACCCGTAAAGTTGTTTCAAAGGAACCTAAGGATTGTGTAGAAAAAAACCCTCCAGTTCTTGAAGAACCTTGTATATCTACTATAAAAGATGAAGAAAAAGAAAGGTCTGAGCGGGAGAGGTTAGAGAAAGAAAGGCTTGAACGTGAAAGAGAAGAAAGAGAGCGTAAAGAGGCTGAAAGAAAAAAGGCTGAGGAAAAGAAAAAAGAACCTCCAACATGCTCTTACGAGTACTCTGATTGGGGTGAATGTGATAGAGCAACAAAAAAACAGACAAGGACAGTGATAGCCAAAAAGCCTGAGGGCTGTGTAGAGAGGGAAAAACCGGTTCTTGAACAGGGGTGCACTCCACCTCCAACAGAGGAAGAAGAGAAGCGAAGATATTTCAACTGTCTCTGTCGTTGTTCAAGTACCTGGGATGTGGAAATAGGCGTATTGTATGATCCTGAGGGTAAGTATATCCCAGAGTGTAAAAGTAGCGGACCATGTATTGGCGGATTAGGGGCTTTTGGTTGTACAAAGAGACATTTTTTTGGTTCTGCAACCACCGAGTGTGCCAAAAGATGTTGGGAGTCTTACTTTGGGAAAGGGACTTTTGACCCTAATAAGGCAGAAAGAATGCGCAAAGAAGAAAATAAAAAGTTTGCTAAACCATTATCTGTAAAGATTAAGGCTTCAAAGAATCCAGCTGATTTTGGGGATATTGTAGATCTTACTGCTGAAACAATAGGCGGAACTGGAGGATATAAATGGAGTTGGAGTGGATGTGCACAGGATGCAAAGGATGCAACTGCCAAAGTTGTCAACACCCGTACATGTAAAACCTGCACCGCAAGTGTTACAGTAACTGATCAAGATGGCAATACTGCCTCAGACTCATTGCTTATCCAATGTAATAATTTAAAGGTAAAGCTAACCAAAGAAAGTCCAAAGGAAAATAAAATTCCCTTAGGAGGCAGAGCTACATTTCTCGCAGAAGTCTTTTCTGGAGACAAACTTTATAGCGGTCCTACTCTTTCATATTTATGGGAAAGAAACCCCGATGTTTTATTTGGAGACCCTAAAAATCCTCAATATGAACTAAAAGGCGGTTCTCAGATGAGAAATACTGCCATATTCAGGAAGACTGGGACTACACCTGTATGGGTAGTTGTAAGGAGAGAAATTGATGGTGTTTGGCGGACAGTCGGAGAATCAGAGCAGATACAGATTGAAGTAGTTAACCCCGAATTAATCATAAAGGCAACTCCAGAAAAACCTATGGTTGGTCAGGAGGTAAAACTTGAGGTATCAACAAATCCTCCAATGGGTGATGATTTGGTTAGTTTCTGGTGGGATATTCCGGGATATTTTTCTGGCACAGGTAACAAAGCTACTTTCAAACCTAAGGATACAAAGCCAATAAAGGGAGTTGTTCATGCAAAATCAAAGGACAGTGGTGAAGAGATTGGGACAAAGGAGATTATCATAACAGCCCAGGGCTATCAGGTAAGTATTAGCGAACCTCGTTATCATGGACCAAAGCCAAGAATATGGAAGTGCGATACCCAATTGGGTGGAGCCTGTCCTGGTTTAGTAGAAGTGGAAGATACTCAATTTGCTGTCTTCAGAGACATTTTCCTGAAGGCTACGGTAACGCCAACTCCTGATTCACCAAGATACAAATGGACAGTCGAACCATCAGGCAGTTGTGGACTACCTGGATCAGGAAGTGAAATAAGAATTAATTGTAGTAGCACTGGTACATATACAGTAAGAGTAGAAGTTACAAATGCCGATGGAGTAAAACTTGGT
>Ga0197142_1003807_pt1 | contig 12455 bp, 10 predicted proteins | sample GBS60_MetaG_FD_148614 | JGI IMG/M metagenome (GOLD analysis project Ga0197142, IMG submission 148614) | Sediment microbial communities from Great Boiling Springs, Gerlach, Nevada, United States - GBS 60_MetaG | ecosystem: Environmental > Aquatic > Thermal springs > Hot (42-90C) > Sediment... | reverse complement strand
GCGACACGCGATGCCGTGCAGCGGGGGGTGAATGCTGGGGAGGTCATCCGCGCGATTACGCCAATCATCGGTGGGCGTGGGGGAGGGAGAGCGGACTTGGCCCAGGGTGGCGGTAGTGACCTCACGCGGCTGGAGGAGGCGCTCGCGGCGGCGAGGGCCCTCGTGCAGCAGCAGCTGCGGGCTAGGCACCTGCGCGGTTGAGCCGGATGGGAAGCCAGGGTCGAGGATGACACCGAACGGCGCCGCACGGTTCGTGCTCTGGGACGCAAGTGACCTAGAGCGCCTGCTCGAGCAGCTCGCTCTCGGCTGCGTGAAGTCGTGCATCGTCGAGGTGTCGACTGAGAGTGCTGCGCTTGTCACGAAGAGCGACTTCGATCGGTTGGCAGCGGTGCTGGAGGAAACTGGTGTCTCGATCTCCCTCCGCCTCGATCGGAACGACCGTGTGCGGCGTCGCACCGCGTCGCTTCTCGGCCTGCCAGTCGAAGAGTACAGCGCGCCAAAGGTGAGCACATCTCACGGGTCGACCGTCGACAGTGAGATGGCTAGCGAGGTCGACATGGGAGGCCTGAGCGAACGGTCGCTCGAGGCTCGTAGCGTCGCTCGGCCGATCGGAGAGATCTCGTCATGCACTGTTGGCACCCGCCGGTCACCGACGGGCACGATCGTCATCGCTCGGGAAGAGCTTGTCCCGCTCCGCTTGGGGGAGGGAGCAGGAACGGACGGTCTTCCTCTGGCAGGGGGTTCCGCAGGCAAACGTCCGACGGCGCCCGCAAAGGGGCACGGATCACCCCGAAGTCGGCGGGTGAGCGGCCTTGCACCGTGGGAGCGAGTCGTTCTCGCGGCGTTTGCGCTCCTGGTTGTGAGCGCGCTGGTTAGCACGCTGGTCATTCTGTTGGTGCCGCGCGCGAGGGTCGTCCTGGTACCGGAAACGCGGTCGCTGAGCGTGGTTCTCAGCTACGGTGTCCTCGGGGGCGGGCAAAGCCTTGACCTGGCGCTCCCCCCAAGGGAGATCGAGCGCCGGATCTCCATCGATCTGGTCGCACCAGCGACTGGAGAGCGGTTCGAGCCGGATGGTACAGCGACTGGACACGTGGATGTGATCAACCCGTATCCTTGGCCAGTGGTTGTCCCGTCCGGGACCGTGCTGTCGGGTTCAAATGGGATTAGGTACATCACCCAGGAAGAGATCACCGTTCCGGCGGCTGACCCCTTCGGTTCGCTGTCCTTCGGTTCGGCCCGGGTCTCAGTGCAGGCAGCTGCCCCTGGACCTGATGGGAACGCTGCTCTTGGTGAGGTGACCGGGCAACTGGAGAACGGGGTGTTCTATCGCAACCCCGAGGCGATTTCGGGAGGCACGCTGAGACGGATCCTGCTCGTCACCGAAGCTGATATCGTAGGGCTGCGAGAACGTGCTCGCGCAGATCTGTTGGCTTTGGTGGAGCAGGCCGTTCATGAGGCGCTCGAGCCTGGGGAGCAGCTCCTCGTCGGTACCGTGGAGGTCGGCGAGCCGGTGTTCGAGTTCAACCACCAGGCGGGTGATGTTGCCGAGCAGGTGCTGGTGCACGCGACGCTGACGGTGAGAGCGCGTGCGTTCGATCCGAACCTGGTGCACCAGCAGGCCCGAGAGGAGGCAGGCCGGCGACTGGCCCGGCTCGCAGGACCACACGATGTCCTGCTCGGGAACACGTTCGTCTTCAGCACCCCAGAGCCGATCGACTCGAGCGGTCTCGCCTGGCGCCTGACGGCGAGTGGGCAGGCGCGCGCGCTGTTGAGTGAGGCACAGCTTTCGCGGGTGCGTCAGGTGGTCCTAGGTAAATCACTGGCAGACGCCCAGGCCGCTGCGCGCCAGCTTGAAGGGGTTGCTGAAGCGCGGGTGACGCTAGAGCCGGAGTGGGTGCCGCGCCGCCTGCCAGAGTTCGCGTCACGGATCGAAGTAACCGTCGAGCATGACTAAGCAGTGCAGGCGTCGCTTGCTCGGACTCGACGTCGGCAGCCGACGGATCGGCGTCGCGGTAAGCGACGAACTCGGCATGATCGCGAGTCCGTTGGAAGCAGTAGAGCGTTCCCCTCAGGGGCTCGAGCGCCTGTACGAGTTGATGGCCGTCTACGATCCGGAAGCCCTCATCGTCGGATTGCCGACCGGTTTGTCGGGTCGTGAAGGCGTTCAGGCTGCCGAGGTGCGAACCTTCGTCGAGGAAATCGCTGTCAGGGTCCAACGGCCGATTATCTTCTGGGACGAGCGACTCACCACTGCAATCGCCGAGCGCGCGCTGATCGACTCGGGTGCGCGACGCACCCGGCGCAAGCGACTCGTCGACGCCGTCGCCGCGGCAGTCATGTTACAAAGCTACCTGGACTGGCAGCGATCGGGCACGGGCGGAACCGGTCGCCGGCCTGGGCCGCGGACGACCGGCGATTGACGCCCCGCGTGACCGGTTCTATACTCCGACTGATAGCTGGAGAGATGGATGAAGCTGATCGTAGCGGTAGTCCAGAACGAGGACGCGGACGCGGTCATCGACGGGCTGTTAGAGAACGGCTTTCGAACGACTCGACTGGCGAGCACCGGTGGCTTTCTTCGACGGGGCAACACAACGCTTTTGATCGGGGTCGAGGACGGGCAGGTGGACTCGGTTCTCGACCTGATTCGAGCAAACGCGGTGACCCGCGCGCGTCAACAGGAACCCACCGGAGAAGTGCAACCGGCGGCGGCTACCGTCTTCGTCCTGAACTTGGACGATTACCAGCGGCTCTAGACGCCGAAGCTGGTCGGTCACCGGCGAACGGTTCACAGCGTCCCTCTCCGCGTTGGGAGACGACCGCGATGAATATCCCCTGAGCGTCCAGGTGCGGCAATCCCGCTTCAGTGTCCGTCTGCCGCTGACGCACCTGGCGGTGAGCTTCGCGGTAGCCGTCCTCATCGTCATGATCGGGTGGAGATGGTCACCCTGGTTCTTTCCAGCCGACTGGCGGCTCGGGGTGGCGTGGCTGGTCGGGTCGTGGGTGGCCGCCCTCATCATCCATGTGACCGGGCATATCGTGGCCGCTCGATGGAGCGGTCGCGGTGCATACCGGAGCATTCTCTGGATTTTCGGAGATTCTCCTGACGAGTATCAGCTGCCGGAGATTTCGGCGAGGGAAGCGCTCGTTGCCATCGCCGGGCCGCTGGCGAATATGGTTGGCTGTGGAGTAGCCGCGATGCTCTGGTGGATAGGGGGAGCATCTCCTCACTGGCCCGGCATCGCCTGGATGGGGCTGGGAGCGGCGTCCGTGGTCGTCGGAACGGTCAACACGCTGCCAGGCCTGCCGCTCGATGGTGGGCGGATCGTGACCGCCCTGCTCCTCTACCTCCATGGTGGATCGAGCGGGACGGTTCGGTTGGCAATCGCGCTCGGCAGACTGATGGCGCTGCTGCTCCTAGTCCAGGCCGTGCTGTTGCTACAGGTCGAGGCTCGGGCAGCGGTGCTGGGGCTGTGGCTCGGCTGGCTGGGATGGACACTCGGCACGTCATTGCGGTGGGAGCGGCGACGCCTGATGGTGGCCTCGGCTGGCCGTACCCTGCCGGTTGCATCGCTCCTGGGAGCGCAGCACCGGGTGGGGACCGGCAGGCCGATCGGTCAGGTGGCGGAAGCGCTGCTCGGCGCGGAGCGAAGACCAGTCGCCTTGGTGACCAACGGGGATGTGGTGGTCGGGGTGCTTCTCGCCGAGCGTCTACTACCGGCCCTCCGGCGCGATGCCGAGGTCACGGTAGCCGACGTCATGATGCCAATCGAACGTGTGCCGAAGGTCGGCGCAGACGAGCCAGCTTCCGTGGCGTTGGAGCTGTTGCTCGGCTCGAGTCTGCCAGCGGTTGCTGTGAGCGATGGGCAGCGGGTGATCGGCGTGCTGACTCCGTCGACGATAGAGCGCTGGGACTGAGCGACTGCCGGAGCCACTGTCCAGCGAGGCACCTAGTAGCGTGGCGGCCAGGTGACGCCGCGATCTCTGGTGCGCGGCTGAGGTGGCTGGGCGAAGCGTCCCTGCTCCATCTGGCGCAATCGACGGCGGAAACCAACGAGTGTGGCGACTGCAAGAGCGAAGCTTACCACGAAGAGGACTTCGACCTCGACCGTCTGAAAATCGACGAACCTCGCGCCCGCTAGGCCGAGGAGGGTGGGATAGATGACCAGACTGGTGAGCGCGAAGATGCTGGCTTCGATGGCAGCGAGGCGCAGCGACGCGCCTGTCCGCCAGCTCAGCAGAAACGGAACGATGGTGCCGGCGGGCAACCAGAGGAGGAACGCTCGCACGATCTCACTGGACATGGGTCTCTCCGCTTCGCTGTTCGTCGCCGAGGTCGCAGTCTGGCGGGCTCGCCGCGTTCGGGTACCCGTCTCCCCGCTTCGCTGTTCGTCGCCGACCTGCAGCCGACAGCGTCGGGGCCGGTGGTTGGTTCACTGAAAGAGAAGGGTACTTGCCGTGAAGTGTGACGGTGAAGATCGCTGTGCCGATCGACTCCGTTGTGACCTCGGATGGTTCATCGAATTCACCTGGGACGCTGCTTGGCGAGAGCGACCAGGTTGCGAGCGAGAACAGCGTTGGTCACTGGTCCGGTTCCACCAGGTACCGGCGTCAGAGCCCTCGCCACCTCGGCGACCTGCGGATCCACGTCTCCAACGAGACGACCATCGACGACATTGATCCCGAAATCGACCACGACGGTCTCCGGGTTGACCAGATCGGGCGTCACCAGGCCCGGGACACCGGCGGCGACGAAGAGCAGCTCCGCAGTTCGGGTGTGTGCCGGCAGATCGACCGTCTGACGATGGCAAACGGTGACCGTCGCGTCAGCGGCCAGGAGCATCGAGAGCAACGGCCGACCGACCACCGGGCTTCGACCGATGATCACGGCTCGGCGTCCTGCGACCGGGATCCGGTAGTAGCGGAGCAGTTCCATCGCACCGGCTGGGGTGCTTGGTGGAACAGTCGACAGGCCGAGGAGGAGCCGCCCGGCGTTGAGCGGAGTCACGCCGTCCACATCCTTCTCGGGGGCGATCGACACGGCGGGGAGTGACCTCGGTAGCCGGGCGGGCAAAGGCTGCAGGGCCAGGATCCCGGTCACGCTGTCGTCGGTGTTCAGTCGCGTGACGATTTCTCGAAACGCCACTTCCTCAATCATATCTTCCAGTACGATCTCGTGCACCCCAATCCCAATCGGCTTGAGTGTCTTAACGATCGAGCGCGCGTAAGCGCGAGCTGTTGCTGCATTCGGGAGCAAGAGGGCGAGAATCGGTGCTGGAAAACGGGTGCCAAAGCCGGCTATTTCTGTACGTACATCACGTAGTATTTCCTCAGCAAGTGGTCGTCCGTCAAGCAAGAGAGCTGGCATTCGCCTCGTCCTCGTCTGTCTCGGTTGACGGCAATACGGCTGAGAGCTGGATCAGGAGGGCTTGGGCCTCTTCGGTGATGGCGTGAGCGCGAACCCGCAGGTCGGACGCGGCGCTGTTTTCTACCAGGGGGAGATTGGTCAGTACCATCCGGATCGCCGCCGCGATGCCTGCACGCGCCAGATCGCCGGCCGCGAGGAGGTCGCTGGCGACGAACGGCGAACAGAGAGGGGCGATCACGGACAGGGAGCGCAGGAGCTCTAGTCCGAAATCGCCGGTCGCCAAGGGCACACGAGTGGCTTCCATCGCGGCGTCCTGGAGCGAGTCGACCGGTTGGTGGCCGGTGGAGCGCCGTCTTGCGCGCAATGCGGCGAGGAGTCGTGCGAGCGCGACCCGGTCGTGGTCAGCCTGCTGCAGAAAGGTGGTGGTCAGTCGTTCGAAGGATTGGCTGGCCTCGATGAGCACGCGGACACGCGACTGATCCTGCTGGACGCGCTTCATTTCGAGCGAGGCGACCATCCGGGCGACGGCGCTCGCACCGGCGAGCGTGACGGCAGCCAGCAGACCGCTGCCGGACGGGTCGCCCGGGTCTGCTAGCCGCCGCAGGAGCTCGTCGAGCGGCCATGTGATGACTGAGCCTGCCACATGCTCCTCCATCCCGCGGATGAGCCGCTGGCTGACCGCTGGCCTCACCGAGCGGCGTTGCGGCGGCAGTATAGCACTGGGCGTTAGCGGGTGTGATGACACCAAGAGCATCGTCTTGTTCTTGGCTTAAACGTGTCATGATGACGTCGATTCATCCGAAGTTGTGTCTCATAGACACAGACATGTGGACAACGGGAAAAGGGTTGACAGCTCGGCACGGCTACGGTAGACTACGGGTGACAACGAGGCAGGGTGTTAGCGTTCAGCGAAGGGAGCGAGAGCGCGATGGCGCCGGCTGATCGGGAACGGCTGGGTGCGAGCGGCGTTGGTGAGGGCTTTGGTGAGCTGCTGCGGCGCTACCGGGAGTCGGTGCGCCTCTCGCAAAGCCGGTTAGCACAGCTCGCCGGTTTTGACCACAGTTACGTGAGTCGATTGGAGAGCGGACAGCGCGCGCCCACGCGGGAGGCGGTGCTGCGACTCGCGGCCGCGATCGGGCTTTCGCCGGCCCAACGTGACAGCTTGCTCACGGCGGCCGGCTTTCTGCCACAACGGGCTGAGCACCTGTTCGGTGACCGCCCGGTGTTGACGGACGTTGTGCATCTGCTGCAGAGCGAGGACGTTCCCGAGCCGATCCGCAAGGAGTTCGAACAGATGCTCGAACTGCTGGTACGACAAGTCCGTCGATCGGTGGCGGTGAGTCGCCGTACTCTGACCAGCGAATACGCAGGGATGGTCTGACGAGTATCATCTTGTTCGCGTTGAGTGTGAGCGACGTGTCGGTAAGCTCGCGGGTTGCCGTGAGCCAGGGCGAGCGTTCCAGGAGAGGGCGTTCTCAGTATGGGTCAGTCCCGTCCGTTCGCTCACCTGCATCTACACACGGAATTCTCCCTGCTTGACGGCTTGGGACGGATTCCGGAGTACATTGCGCGGGCTCAGCACTTGCGCATGGAGCACCTGGCGATCACCGACCATGGCGTGATGTACGGGGTGCTCGACTGGTACAAGGCCGCGAAAGCGGCTGGACTCCACCCGGTACTAGGCGTGGAAGCGTACCTGGCGCCTCGTCGCATCGCTGATCGGGACAAGTCCTCGTACCACTTGGTGCTCCTGGCCGAGAGCGACGTCGGATATCGGAACTTGCTCAAGCTGACGACGAGGGCGAGTTTGGAGGGCTTTTACTATAAGCCACGGATCGACCTCGAGTTACTGGCCCAGCACGCGGAGGGGCTGATCGTGACCTCTGCCTGTCTCCAGGGTCCGGTGTCAAGGCACCTCCTGGCCGGTGATGAGGAGGAGGCACGTCGCTGGGCGCGCGCACTTCGCGACGTGTTCGGGCCGGACCGTTTCTTCCTTGAGCTTCAGGATCACGGCCTACCCGAGCAGCAGCAGGTCAATGCCGGGTTGGTTACGCTGGCAAGGGAACTAGGGTTACCGCTCGTCGCCACGAACGACGTCCACTATCTCGACCAGGCCGACGCCGAAGTTCAGGACCTGCTGGTGTGCATTCAGACCAACAGTACGGTCAACGATGCCCGGCGGATGCGGATGCGCTCCGATCAGCTCTACTTCAAGAGTGCCGAGGAGATGTGGCACCTCTTCCACGATGTGCCGGAGGCGCTCGAGAACACCGTGCGGATCGCGGAGCGCTGTGATGTTGAGCTGGAGTTTGGGCGTCTGCATCTCCCCGATCCTGGCGTGCCGCAGGGGATGAGCGCGGATGACTACTTGGCGCAGCTCTGCTGGGAGGGGATCCGGCAGCGGTACGCGGAGGTTACCGAGGAGGTCCGTCGACGCCTGGAGTATGAGCTCGAGGTCATTCGGCAGACAGGGTTCGCCGGGTACATGCTGATCGTGCGTGACTTCGCCGACTTCGCCCGGCAGCGGCGGATTCCCTTTGGCGTGCGCGGGAGCGCAGCTGCCAGCATCGTCCTGTACGCCCTTGGGATCACTGACATCGATCCGTTAGCGAACCGGCTGGTCTTCGAGCGCTTTCTCAATCCCGAGCGGCGTGAGATGCCTGATATTGACCTGGACTTCGCGGATAACCGTCGGGCTGAGGTGATCGAGTACGTGGCGCGCAAGTACGGGCCGGAACGGGTGGCACAGATCATCACGTTCGGGACGATGGGAGCCAAAGCGGCCATCCGGGACGTGGGACGTGCCATGGGCTGGGCGTATGCCGACGTCGACCGGATCGCACGGCTCATCCCCTCGAGTCTCCACATGACCCTCGACCGCGCTCTGGCCGAGAATCCGGAGCTACGCTCGCTGTACGAGAGCGATCCGAAGTCGCGTGAGCTGATCGACAATGCCCGGCGGCTTGAAGGCATCGCTCGGCATGCCGGAACGCATGCGGCGGGTGTGGTGATTGCGGCGACCCCTCTGGTCGAGTTCTTGCCCCTGCAGCGTCCGGCACGGGCTGAGGAGGGCGCCTTACCGACTACGCAGTTTCCCATGGAGACGGTGGCTGAGATCGGCCTTCTCAAGATGGATTTTCTCGGCTTGGCCAATCTGACGATCCTGGGTGAGGCGGTCGACATTATCAAGACACTCCATGGAATCGAGCTCGATCCGAAGCAGTTTCCGGACGGTGACGAGAAGACCTATCGGATGCTCGGTCAGGGAGAGACCTTCGGTGTCTTCCAGCTGGAGAGCGCGGGGATGCGGCGCTACATCCGCGAGCTCCAACCCACGTCGGTGGCCGAGCTGGCCGCGATGGTTGCCCTGTTTCGGCCGGGACCGATGACGCACATCCCCACGTACTGCCGGGCCAAACATGGGCTTGAGCCGATCAACTATCCGCATCCTGACCTCGCTGAGATCCTTGACGAGACCTATGGGGTGATCGTCTATCAAGACCAGGTTTTGCTGATTGCCACGAAGTTTGCGGGCTACTCGCTCGGCGAAGCAGACATCATGCGCAAGGCAATGGGAAAGAAGATTCCCGAAAAGATGAAAGCCGAGCGCGAGCGGTTCGTCGCCGGCGCCGTAGCCAAGGGATACCGCGCGGAGGATGCCGAACGGATCTTTGACCTGATCGAGCCCTTCGCCGGCTACGCCTTCAACAAAGCGCACGCGGTCTGCTACGCCACGATTTCGTACCAGACCGCATACCTGAAGGCGAACTACCCTGCCGAGTACATGACTGCTGTCTTGCGGCTTGCACCGAGCCACCCGGCCGGTACTGCCAAGCGGGTAGCGGCTGCGGTGGCAGAGTGTCAGAAACTCGGTCTACCTGTCCTCCGTCCCGACATCAACCTGAGTGGCAAGACGTTCGAGGTCGAACGCCTCGCCGATGGGGGATTGGGTATCCGGTTTGGCCTAGCGATGGTGAAGAATGTTGGAGAGGGGGCCGTGGAGGCTCTCTTGCGAGCACGGCAGGCACGGCCAGGGGGGCGCTTTGCCAGTCTGGAGGACTTTTGCGACGCGATTGACTGGTCGGTCATCAACCGACGTGTCGTGGAGAGTCTGATCAAGTGCGGTGCATTCGATAGCCTGGGTGACCGCAAGCTGCACCTGGCGATCCTTGATCAGGCGATCGGGGCAGCTCAGGCACGGCAGCGTGCCAGTCGCAAGGGGCAGATCGATCTCTTCGCGGCCACCGGGCAATCGCCGGTTTTGGCCCTCGCCAAGCCGGAGAAGGAATTGCCGGATATCCCGCCTTCCACTCTTCTGGCCTGGGAAAAGGAGTTGCTGGGAGTCTATCTCAGCTCACATCCCCTTGACGTCTTCGTTGACGTTGTGCGTCGCGATGGTCTCGTGCAGATCGCGGAAATCGATGCGGAATCGGCAGGGGAGACAGTCGAGCTGATTGCCATCGTCGCGAGCCTGCGTAAGTTGACAACGCGGGCGAACCGGGTGATGGCCGTGTGTCAGCTGGAAGACCGTTCGGGCACAATCGCGCTGGTCGTGTTTCCCGACCTGTACGATGAGAGCAAGGAGTTACTCGCCGAGGACGTCGTGTTGCGTGTCACCGCACGGGTGGACGTGCGTAACGACGAGGTTCAACTGATCGCTCAACAGCTCCGCCTGGCGGAGGCCGCTGAAGCCATCGAGCGGGAGCCTGGCACGGTTCACCTCCGTTTGCCGGTAAGCGACCACCTCGACCACGATATCGCGACCATGCACCGTCTCCGCGAGCTCCTGGACCAGTTCCCGGGCGAGGATCGGCTCGTGCTTCACCTCCCCTACGCCCAGGGAGAGGCACTCCTTCGCTCGACGATCCGTGTCGACTGGGGTCCCGATCTCGCCCTCGCCCTCGAGAGGGAACTCGGTCCTGGACACGCATGGTGTGATCCGGTCGATACGCCCGGTCGGGCAAACCGGCGCGCGATCGTGTCACTGACTCTGGCCGAGGCCAACAGCGGCTCGCGCAACCGAGTCAACGCCTGACAAGGGATCGAGAGGTAGCCTGCGAACGGCGCCGCGCCAGCTGCACCAGACAGGACGCCACGGTGTAGAGGTAGCTGGTCACTGCGACCGATGTCAGGTTTCCAACCGAAGAGTTGACCGGTGTCGGTAGCCCGAGCAACTGGAGGGTGGATCTGATCACCCCAAGAGGGGTGACAGGAGCAGTAGCCCGAGAGGCCACAGCGGCAGCGGGCGCACCAGATCGACCAGCGGCGGCTTGGGGGGTGGATCGGGGAGGTCGTCGACGACGGCGTACGCTTGGATTTGTGCGCCGACCGCGACCACCCAGAGAACGGCGAAGACGAGCCGCTTGGGCACGGAGGGGAACAGGATGGTGCGTAGGTGCTTGGCAATCTTCACCTCGGACTCGACCGTCCTTTCGCATTGCCCGGACCAGGCCCTGGTGGATTGCCGCCGGCGTCCGACGTCGTCAAATCGAGTGCAGCCGCGACTAGCTCCGCGACATCGAGCACTCGCATGTCGCTGTCGAGACCAGTAGTCCGAATCCCGTCTTCAAACATGGTCATGCAGAACGGACAGGCTGCTGCGAGCACCGTCGCACCGGTCGATGCCGCCTCGGCGACGCGCGTCTGGTTGATGCGCGTACCGCGTGTCTCCTCCAGAAACATTCGTCCGCCGCCACCCCCGCAGCAGAAGGAGTGGTTGCGGTTACGCCGCATCTCCGTGAGACGAAGCCCCGGGAGGGCTGAGAGCGTCGCTCTCGGCTGATCGAACACTTGGTTATACCGCCCCAGATAGCAGGGATCGTGGTAGGTGACCTTTCCCTGCGCTACTGGCGAGGCCGGATCGAGCCGGATGCGGTTGGCCGCGAGAAGCTGGGCGAGCAGCTCACTGTGGTGCACCACCTCATAGTGGCCGCCCAGGGTGGGGAACTCGTTCTTGATCGCATTGTAGCAATGGGGGCAGGCGGTCACGATCCTGCGCACTCGGTAGCTGTTGAGTGTCTCGATAGCTCGTTGTGCCAGTATCAGAGCGAGATACTCGTTGCCGACACGTCGGGCAGGATCGCCGGTGCAGGTCTCCTCACGTCCAAGAATGGCGAAGCGCACGCCGGCTGCCTGGAGGATGCGGGCGAACGCGGCCGACGTGCGCTGGTTGCGACCATCGAAGGAACCGAGACAGCCGACCCAGAAGAGGTAGTCGATCTCCTCGCCAGAGGCGGCCACGTCAGCCATGACAGGCACTGGCTGGTCGAGCTTCCGTGTCCAGTCCGCGCGCTGGGCCGGACGAAACTGGTAGGGGCTGCCAAGTCGCTCGAGGTTGTTGAACACTGCCGTTAACTCAGAGGGGAACTCTCCTCGCTCCAGGACGAGATTGCGTCGCATGCCAACGATGAGGGGCACATGCTCGATGTAGACCGGGCACTGCTCCATGCAGGCGCCGCAGGTGGTGCAGTCCCAAAGTTCCTCGACCGAGACGACGCCGCCGATCAGTTCTCGTTCGGGTCCGGAGCCCCAGCGAAAGCGTGCGGCCAAGGCCTCCTGACCAAGCTGTCCTGAGAAGATTCCCCCGCGGTCGGCAACAAAGCCTGCCACCTGGAGGATCAGGTCACGCGGACGGAGAGGCTTGCCGGTGTGGAACGTGGGACAGTACTCCAGGCAGCGGCCGCAGTGCATGCAGGCATCCAGCTGCATGAGCTGTGCCCAGGTGAAGTCTTGGATCGCTCCAATACCGAGGCGTTCTGCCTGCTCCAGGTCCATGATCGGGTCAAGTACACCGGCCGGTCGGCGTCGTCGGAAGAGAAGGCTGGCGAGGCCGGTGAACGGGTGGATCATCTTGCTGTAAGCGATGTACGCGAGGAAGAGGGTGGTAGTGAGCAGGTGACTCCACCAATTGACGCGGTGGAGCGCGCGAAGCCAGCTCTCGGGGACGCTCTGGAGCGCGCCCGCCATCGGGTAGGACACAAACGACCAGGCTCCCCATGGGTCACGTTCTACAGCCAGCCGAAGCGCTTGCAGAATGAACCCCTGAACGCCGAGGAGGAGCAGCAAGGCCAGCACGAGCAGGTCGTCC
>Ga0197142_1003805_pt1 | contig 12459 bp, 9 predicted proteins | sample GBS60_MetaG_FD_148614 | JGI IMG/M metagenome (GOLD analysis project Ga0197142, IMG submission 148614) | Sediment microbial communities from Great Boiling Springs, Gerlach, Nevada, United States - GBS 60_MetaG | ecosystem: Environmental > Aquatic > Thermal springs > Hot (42-90C) > Sediment... | reverse complement strand
TCAAAATAATCCTAAGAATAACGAAAATAATTCTTCAAATTCTTTAACAAAAACTCAATCAAAATCATCAAAAAAAAAGGAAGAAGCCGAAGATAATTCATCAAATTTTAATCAAAAACAACAGGAGCTTGATTTAATGACTCATTTGACTCAGCGATCAAACCGAGTTTTTGTTTCGGCTTTAAATAAAGCAAAAGAGTTAAAAAATCCTTTAGTTGATAGTGAGCATTTGCTTCATGGGCTTTTATCCGATGTTGAGATTTATAATTTTTTTACCGAGCTTAAAATTCAACCACATATTATTGAAGAAGAGTTAAGTAAAGTTTATCAAAGGGGAAATAGTAATTTAACACCTAAATTATCACCAAGAGTAAAAAGAATTTTAGCTAACTCTTTGTTAATTGCGAGAAAACTTAGTTTTGAATTTATTTCTCCAGAACATTTACTTTTAGCTTTATATGAAGAAGGAGAAGGAATTGGAGCGCGAATTTTAGCAAAATTAGGTTTAAAGAAAGAGGATTTAAACAAAAAAATTATTGGTAAAAAAGAAGGGTTGGAGGAAGAAGAAAAAGAAAAACATAGCAAAAAATCAGTCTTAGAGCAGTTTACCATTGATTTAACAGCGAAAGCGACTCAAGGACTTTTAGATCCGGTGGTTGAACGTTCTGATATCATTGAAAGAGTGGTTCATATTTTATCAAGAAGAACTAAGAACAATCCGGTTTTAACAGGAGAAGCTGGTGTTGGTAAAACTGCAATTGTTGAGGGATTAGCTCAGAGAATTGTAACAAAAAATGTTCCCGAGCCTTTAATTAACAAACGAATTTTACAATTAGATTTGATGAGTGTTTTGGCCGGAGCTTCTCATCGAGGTGAGTTTGAGGAAAGAATGAAAAATTTAATTGAGGAGATCAAAAATTCTCAAGGTCAAATCATTCTTTTTATTGATGAAATACATAATATTGTTGGCGCTGGTTCTTCGGGAGAAAGTTCACTTGATGCATCAAATTTTTTAAAACCTGCTTTAGCACGAGGTGAACTTCAAATGATTGGTGCAACCACTATTACTGAGTATCGTCGGTATATTGAAAAAGATCCGGCATTAGAACGGCGTTTTCAACCGATTGTTGTGCCTGAGCCTACAGAAGAACAAGCAATAAAAATGCTTATGGCAATAAAAGATAAATATGAAGCTTATCATCGGGTTGTTATTCCTAAAGAAGCAATTAATGCGGCAGTGAGACTTTCGAAAAGATACATTGGTGATCGATTTTTACCCGATAAAGCTGTTGATTTAATTGATGAGGCAGCTTCAGCGGTTCGTTTACCTTTGATTTCTTTGCCGGAGGAGATAAAGTCGTTAGAAACAAGGATTTCTGAGCTTCATCAGGATATGTTAGAAAAACAAAAAAGAGGTGATTTTGTGCAAGTAAAGATTCTTAGATCAAGAATTGATGATTTAAAAGTTAATTTAAAAGAAAAACAAGAAGAATATAATTTAAAAAAAGCTCAATCAACAACAGCAGTTAGTGTTGATATTATCAAAGACATTGTTTCTCGTTGGACGGGAATTCCAGTTTCTCAAATTACTGAGTCTGAGATTGAAAGATTGGCTCATTTGGAGGATATTATGCATAAACGGTTAATTGATCAAGAAGAAGCAGTGAGATTAGTAGCTCAGGCAGTTAGGCGTGGAAGGGCTGGGCTTAAATTACAAAATCGACCTATTGGTAGCTTTGTTTTTTTGGGGCCAACCGGTGTTGGAAAAACGGAATTAGCAAAAACTTTGGCTGAGGTTTTATTTGGTTATGAGGAGGCAATGATACGCTTTGATATGACAGAATATATGGAAAAACATGAAGTGGCCAAGCTTTTAGGCGCACCTCCCGGTTACGTTGGTTATGAAGAAGGAGGAAAGCTTACCGAGGCTGTAAGAAGAAAACCTTATTCTGTAATTCTTTTTGATGAGGTTGAAAAAGCTCATCCTGACATTTTTAATATTCTTCTTCAGATTTTAGATGATGGTAGATTAACCGATAATAAAGGCCACACAATTTCATTTAAAAATACAGTTGTTATTTGTACTTCTAATATTGGGACAAAACTGATTCAAGATGAGCTTTTGAAAAAAGGAGGAATGGAAGTTAAAGAACCACCAGTTTTATCAACGTATGTTTTTACACCAAGGGGAAGGGAAATATTAACAATTGGAAGTAAATATTTTGAAAAAGAAAAAATAGAAAATAATTTAAATAATAATAATCAAGAAGAAATATTTAATTGGAAGTCAGGTATGCTTTTTGACTATTTTGCCGGTCAAAAGATTGATGAAGAATCGTTAAAAAAACAAGAAGGAAGAATTAATTTTCCAATAGATGGTTTTAATACTCATGCGATTTCTGGTCAAGGGCTTGAAGTGATAACTAAAGATAATATAGTTTTTATTAGAAATTCAACCACTGCTAAAATTTGGCAATTGACTACTTTAATTGATTATTTTAAAGATAGTGTTGTAATTAATGCTTTGCCTGATGCTCCTGAAGAACAGTTGCCAACGGTAAGGTTAAATACTCATGCTTTTGATGGTGAAGAATGGGAATTTATTACTTTTCGTAACCGTTTTTGGAAACGAAAGATTGGCGCTAATGATTGGCAAACTGGGCAGTTAAGAGAGTACTTTATTGGACAAAGTATTGACAAAGACACTTTTCCGATAAATTATTGGGATATTCATACATTTTCTCCAACTGGTGAAGAAATAATCATAGTTGGCGATAATCTATTGCTTAGAAAACATGAAGAAAAATTGTGGAAAAAACTTTCTTTGAAAGAATATTTTGGAAATAATTTTCCTTTAGAGAAAGAGATTGAGGAAAAACAAAAAGTAGAAGAAGAAACTGAGAAAAAAAAATTAGTCTTAATTAAAAACAAAGCAATGGATGAATTAAGAAAGTTTTTTAGACCAGAATTAATTAATCGTTTTGATGAGGTGATTATTTTTGAGCCTTTACGTTTTTCTCATATGATGGAGATTGTTAAACTTCAGTTAAAAGGGGTAGCTAAAGCATTAGAGGAACAAGGAATTGGTTTTTCCTATACTACCGAAGCAGTTAAAGAGATTGTTCGGGCCGGTTTTGATCCCATATATGGCGCAAGGCCGTTAAGAAGAGCTATTCAAAGACTTATTGAAAATCCAATTTCGACTTTGATTATTGAAGGGAAAGTAAAAAGCGGTGAAGAAATAACAGTTGATTTTGATGGTGAAGGATTTATATTTAATGTACAGAAAGTGATTTTAGTTGAAGAAGATGGTGTAAAAAATAATTTGACAAAAAAAAGCTTTTTGTGCCAAACATGCAATTATAAATTTGAGACGGAAGTAGTTAAAAATGCAACCATAATTTGTCCAAACTGTTTATCAAAAGATTTAAGGGAATTATCTTATGAAAAAAATAAAAGTAAAAATAAAGAAACAAAAAAAATTAAAGATGAACAAAAACTTAATGATGATTTAAGTCAAAAATTAAAAAAAGAAGACATGAAACCGTTAGCGACTTTTGGCACAATTTAAATTGTTATAAAATTTTTTAATTTAATTATTGACTATGATTAACAACTATACCCCACTTGATATTGATAAATTAAAAAAAGAAAAAAATAATCTTAATACTATATTGCTTTTAATGGTGATTTTGACGATGATGGTTTTGTCAGTTGTTCTTTTTATTTTAATTCAAAAAAAGATAACAGAAGGAAGTCAAGTTATTACTCAACCAATACCAACTATGGAATTTGAACCAACGGAAACACCGACCCCTTTATCATCACCGCCTATTTTTGATAATGATTTAATTTCAACACCTGAATCATCAGTTGAAGCATCAGATACGCCAATTTTGTTAGTTACTCCTGCTTCTGAAAGTAATCAAATTAATAATTAAAATTCATCATAATTAAGTGAAATATTTAGTACAGCAAATTCAAATTAATGATAAAACAATTGAAGGACCATTGCAATTTAATACTTTGGGTGAGATTGTTAGTCGTGTTGTAAATTTTTTCTTGATTCCAATTGCTGGTGTAATCTTACTCTTAATTTTTATTTGGGCCGGTTATGATTTTATGACTTCTGAAGGCAGTCCAGAAAAAATAAAATCTGCTAAAGCTAAAATAACCACAGGCATAATTGGAATTGTTCTTTTAGTAATATCATTTCTTATTGTAAAAGTTGTAGAGTTAATTCTTGGAACAAACACAGGTATTTTTTAGCTTTTTAAAAAATAAAAAAAATGATATAATCTACATTTAGAATATGCTTAAAAAAGAGCCGCCTATTATAATCTCCGTTGGAGGAAGTTTGATTGTTCCTAATGGAGGTGTTGATATTAATTTTCTATCTTCTTTTAATCGCTTTATTAGAAAATATGTTGCTTTAGGAAAGCGTTTTTTTTTGGTGGCAGGTGGAGGTAAAATAGCCAGACACTATCGGGATGCAGCTAAAGAAGTTGTGGGTGATATTACTAATGAAGATTTAGACTGGTTGGCCATTCATACTACTCGGGTTAACGCTCATCTTCTTCGAACTATTTTTAAAGATATTGCTCATCCCAGAATTATTGAAAATTATGATAAAAAAATTAATTATTTAAAGGAGCCAGTTGTTATTGGTTCAGGTTGGAAACCTGGTTGGTCTACTGATTATGATGCTGTAATTCTTGCTCGTGATTATGGAGGAAAAACAATTATTAATCTTTCTAACACTTATTGGGTTTACGATAAAGATCCAAAAAAATTTAAAGATGCTACTCCTATTGAAAAAATAACTTGGGAAGAAATGGAAAAGATAGTTGGAAATAAATGGATTCCAGGGCTTTCGGCCCCCTTTGATCCTATTGCTACCCAGTTGGCAAAAAAGTTAAAGTTAACAGTGATTGTGACCGAGGGAAAAGATTTTAGAAATTTACAAAGATTAATGGACGGACAAAGTTTTAAAGGGACAGTAATTAGTCCTTATCGAATAGATGCTTCTTTTTATGATCGAGATTATTATAAAGGAAGAAAAGGTGAATATCGATGGGGTGTTTTTGATAATTTAGTCAATTTTTATCGGGCCTTGATAATTAAAATATTTCTTAGACCAAAAAACTGTTTAGACGTTGGCTGTGGTACGGGAAATTTAGTTAAGTGGTTACGGTTTTTAGGAATAGATGCTTTTGGAGTTGAAATATCTAAAGACGCATTAGAATTAGCTGATAAGAAAGTTAAGTCATTTTTGAAATTAGCTGATATAATCAAAATTCCTTATCCTGATAATTATTTTGACTTAGTAGTAACTTTTGATGTTTTAGAGCATTTAGAGAGATCAAAAATAAAAAAAGCAATTTCAGAAACAATTCGTGTTTCAAAAAAATTTATTCTTCATAAAATTTATACTATTGAAAATCACTGGATTACTTTAACTCATGGCGAAGATTTTTCTCATGTTTCAGTTTTTAGTAAAAAATATTGGCAAAATATTTTTTATTCTTTATCTAATGTTTCAGTTTTGCGAAATGTAATTTTTCGTTTACCTTCTTTCTTTGAAACTGTATTTTTATTAAGGAAAAAAACTTCTTAATTTTTTAAGTTGTAAAATTTTTATTATGTGGTTAAAAAAGATTAATCTTTTTAACTTTAGAAATTTTAGTGAAAAATCATTTAATTTTAACCCATTTACTACCATTGTTTTAGGAGAAAATGCAAAAGGAAAAACTAATTTATTGGAAGCTATTTATTGTCTTTTAAAAGGTAAAGGATTCAGAGAACAAAAGGAAGTTGAGTTGATTAAATTTGATAAAGAAAAGGCAAAAATTGAAGGTTTTTTTGAAGAAAAAGATCATGTTTTTATCCACCAAATATTAATTGAGAAAAGTAGTAAGGGTGTTGAGAAAAAATACTTTATTGATAAGACAAAAAAAAATTACCATCAATTTGTTAAAGCATCGACGAAAATGGTTCTTTTTTCTCCCGATCAGTTAAAAATAATTGATGAAGGACCTGATCAAAGACGTAACTACTTTGATCGATTTTTATCAGAAGAGGATAATGAATACAGAAAAAGATTAAATAACTACTTTAATGGATTAAAGAAAAGGAATAAATTACTTGAGGTTTTTTCTGAAGAAAAAAAAAGTCATTTTTTAGAAGATATTTATTTTTGGAATAACTATCTTATTGAGGAATCTTCTTATTTAGTGGAAAAAAGAAAAAAATATTGTGATTTTTTAAATCAGAATTCTTTTCTTGATGAAAAAGAGTTTTTTATTGATTATCAACCTAGTATCATTGATAAAAAAAAATTAAATTTTATATTTAAAGAAGAATTAAGGCAAAAAAAAACTTTAATTGGTCCTCAAAGAGATAATTTTTTAATTTTTATTAAAAATGAAAAACATAAAAATATCCATCTTTTTGGTTCAAGAAGTGAACAACGATTGGGTCTTTTTTGGCTTAAGATAAATGAAATAAAATATTTTGAAAAAAATTTTAAAATTAGGCCAATTTTGCTTTTAGATGATTTATTTTCTGAATTAGACAGTAAAAATCGTCAATTAATTTTAAAATTAGTTAAAAATTATCAAACAATATTAACAACAACAGAAAAGGAAGTAATTTATTTAATTGAAGGATTCAGAAGTATTGTTGTAATATAAAATATTTTACTGGATTTGTTATTATTATAATAATATTTAGTTTTTTAATAAAAAATGATTAATTATACAGTAATTATTCCAATTTATAACGAAGAGAAAAATATCGATATTCTTTATCAACGTTTAACAAAAGTACTAACCCTTCTTAAAAAAAAATATGAATTGATTTTTGTTAATGATGGTTCTTACGATCAAAGTTTAGTTAAATTGATTGATCTTTATAAAAAAGATCGTAGAATAAAAATAATTAATTTTTCTCGGAATTTTGGTCATCAAATGGCTGTTTCAGCGGGATTAAGATATGCTAAGGGAGAAGTTATTGTGATTATTGATGCTGATCTTCAAGATCCACCAGAATTATTGCCTAAATTTTTTGCAAAAATTGATGAGGGATACGATGTTGTTTATGCAATAAGAAAAAAAAGAAAAGAATCATTGATTATGCGATTAGCTTATGCGACTTATTACCGTTTTTTAAAAGCAGTTGCCGATATTGACATTCCTTTAGACAGTGGGGATTTTTGCGTAATGAGAAAAAAAGTAGTGGAGGCGATTAATCTTTTACCAGAAAGAAATAGATTTGTAAGAGGGATTAGAGCATGGGTGGGATTTAAGCAAATAGGTTTAGAATACGAAAGAGATAGGCGATACGCGGGAAAAAGTAAGTATACTTTGAAAAAAATCATGAAATTGGCTTTTGATGGGATATTTTCTTTTTCTTATGTTCCTTTTAAGTTTATGTTTTATTTGGGTTTGTTTTCATTAATTTTTTCTTTTTTAGGAGCGCTTTTTGTTTTTTACATGAAATTTTTTACTTCACATTATAATCGTGTTCCTGGTTTTGCTACAACTGTCACTTTATTAATTTTTATCGGTGGTTTACAGCTTTTTTCAATGGGAATAATGGGAGAGTATATAAAAAGGATTTATGATGAAGTGAAAGGTCGTCCTTCTTATATTATTGAATCTGCTTTTGGTATAAAAATAGAGAATCAAAATGATTAATCAATTTAAATTTTTTTAAGTTAAAAGTATCTATGTCATTTTTTTCTAAGACAATACATTCATATTTATTGATATCTTTTAGAAAATTTTTTTTATTAAAATATAAATTTAATTTTTTACCAAAGTAATAAAAAATACTAGGATGATTACCCCACCATTTACTGGTGCTAATTAAAAGACCTAATTTTTCTAATGTTTCAAAATCATTACGTGTTTTTTTATCAATAAGGATGCCAAGTGTTTGACAGTATTTTTTTGCAGTAATTGCCATATAATATTTTGAGTCATATTGTGAGTAAAAAGTGTTGAAGAATTTTTTTTGCCAAAAAAATTGATAGAAAATAAAAACAAACAAGAAGAAAATTAAAAAATTAAATAAGATTTTTTTATTTTTTAAAAATGTTATTGGATATAGAGAAAAGAAAGCAAACTGAGGAATTGCTGGTAAAAGATACCAGAAAATTTTTGTTTTGGTTAAATTTAAGAAAATAAACCAAGGAGTAAGATAAAAAGAGAAAAATAATTCTTTGTTAGATAATCTTTTTTTACGAAAATGCCAAAAAAGCAATAGAATTCCAATTAATGATAATAATAAATATATCTCAAACTCTTTTTTAATAATATTAAAATAAAAAAGTTTTTCTCCAAAATGAAATTCAATTGATGCCGTTACTCTTCGAAAATGACTTTCAATTATATGCATTTTTAGAAAAGTATTACCGTATTTTATAAACATTAAAATAAACCAACTAAAAGGAATTAAAAAATGTATAAAAAGCTTAATTAATATTTTTTTAAATTTTTTAATATCTATTTTTTTAGTCAAAAAAAGATAAAAATAATAAGAAAACATTAAAAAAACTGGATAAAAACCTATCAGAGATTTACTAAAAACAGAAATGATTAAAAAAAATAAGCTTAAGAAAAAGCGATTGAAAAACAAAATATAACCAATCCATCCCAAGAGTAAAAATATATCAAGATTTACCACTTGAAGTCTTTGAATAAAAATAGGTCGAGTAGCAGCTAAAAAAATAATTAAAGTAGTAAGAAAGACATTTTTTATTACTTGGTAATAAAAAAAATAGATTAATGTTAGAGTAAATATTCCAATTAAAAGAGTAAAAACACGGGTAGAAATTTCAGGATTAATAAAGGGAAAAATCTTGATAATTGAGGCATAAACAAAAGGAATTAATGGTGGTTTATCAAACCAGATTTTTTCTTGCCAAACAGGGAAAAGGAAATATTTTTTTTCAAACATCTCCAGCCCGCTTTTTATATACAAAGATTCATCCCAATCATAAAATGGTCGTACATAAAAAACAAGTTTAAATAATAAAATAAAAAAAAATATTGTTATAAAAATAAAAAAAAACCAATGTTTTTTAAATATTTTTTTAGTCATTGAGTTTTATTTTTATAATATCAATCATTGTTTCTAAAGCATCTTTCAAAAAAGAAACATTTTTTGTTTCTACATGTTTCCATGAGACTGGAATTTCTTTAATTTGAAAACCTAACTTTTGTGCAATAAACAAAAATTCAAGATCAAATCCGGCAGAAACAGAAGAAGTGTTGATATTTCTTTTTTGATTAAAAACTTTAAGTTGATTAATTATTTTTAAGCTAGCTTCTTTTTTAAACATTTTAAAACCACATTGAGTGTCTTTGATTCCTTTAAGATTGAGGATTATATTTCTTAAAAAAATAAAACCTAAAGCCATAATTTTTCTGATAAGTGGCGCTCCTTCTCGATGAGAGTTTCTTGAACCTATTATAATTGGAATGTTTTTTTTAGCAAAAAAGATAAGTTTTTCTACTTCTTCAATTGGGGTTGCCAAATCAAAATCAGTAAAAAAAATCCAATTGCCTTTTGCTTTTTTTATAGCCGAGATTATCGCTCCTCCTTTTCCTTGGTGGGGATTTTCTAAAAGTCTAAATTTTGGAAATAGTTTTAAATATTTTTCTTTAATTATTTTTTTTGTTTGATCAGTTGAACCATCATCGGAAATTATTACTTCAATAAATCTTTTGTCATTTTTTGTGAAATTACCAATTTTGTCTAAAGTTCCTTTTTGAAGATTTATTTCTTCGTTATAACAGGGAACAATTAAAGAAATTTTTAAGTTATTTTTCATGGATAATTTTATAAATTTTTACTCGATCAACTTTCCATATTTTATCAATTTTTTTATTTTTAAATGCAGCAATTTGCCATTGGGGATGATTTAAAACATCGCATTCTTTTTCATAACATAAAATATAAAGCTCTTTTCCTTCCTGAGGGCTTTCTTCTGCTAATGGTCTTTTCCCCATAATTTCAAGATAGTAACGAATATGTCCATCCATTTCTGTGAAAGGAATCGGCACAATTTGATAAGGAATTTTTGGATTATTATCAACTATTGATTTGGCTATTTTTTGGGCGATTTTTGTTTGGAAATTTCCTTGAGGATGGCGAAAGGGGTAATTTAAACGGTTTTGGTTAATAAAAAATAACAGAAAAGCGAAAACTAAAATTTTAGTTAAAAGATTAATTGAAAAAAACTCGGCAAAAAAAACTGCTAAAATGACAAAAAAATTAAGATAAATGGCGTTATAGTAATGAAAATGACGAAAACTGCTTAAAGTAGAAAAACCTAAAATAAACACAAAAAAACTTAAAAAAACAAGTTGAAATAAAGGTTTTTTTTGAAAAAAATTTTTTCTAAAAAAATATATAAAAAGAATGATAAAAAATGTAAAGCTTAAAAAATAATCAATTTTTGAATTAAAAGTAAAATTAAAAAAATTAGTTAAAGTTTCTTGAAATCTTTGATAAAAAGAAGTTGATTGAATGATTTCTTTTTCGCTAAAAATTTTAATAAAGTTTTTAGTATTTAAAAATTGATTTTTTAAATCAAAAAGAATTAACGGTAGGTAAAAAATCAAAAATCCGATAAAAAAATAAGTGATTTTCTTAGCGAATAAAGAAGGTTTTTCTAAAATTTTTTTATAGTTTATTAAAAAAAACAAAATTAAAGTTGGGGCTAAAAATAGAGCAAGATAATGAAGTTGAGTTGAAAAAGAAAAAAACGTTCCTGCCAAAAAAGGGAAAAAAAGATTTTTTTTAAAAAACAAAGAGGTAAAGTAAAGAGTAAAAAAAGAAAAGTAAGGTAAAAGATTGGGATTCCAAGAAAAACGGGCGTTGTGAATTAGACCCCAAGAGAAAGTAGTTAAAACAAGAAATAAGTTGGCTGTTTTCCAATCAATTTTTTTTAAAATAAAATAAGCAAAAATTACGCTGATAATGGAATAAAATGCACTACCAAAAGCTAATCCAACAGGATTGAGTCGAAATAATGCCAAAAATGGAGCCATAAGATAGTAAAAAAAAGGCCCGAGAAATACTTGACCAATCGAAGAAACAGGTCCCAAAGCAGGAAAATCTTCGAAAGTAATAATTCTTTTAATTATAATCGCGTCTCGTCCTTGATCACCCAAAAAAGTTATAAATTCTTCTAATCGATAAATACGCAAAAAAATCCCAATTAATAATAAAACAAAAAAAAACCAATTTTTTGTTAAAATATTTTTTATGCGTTTTTTCATTAATTCATATTTTATCTTAATTTTTTTAGTTTTATTAACTACTTTTTTAGTTTGGCTGCCCTTTATTTTTAGAATTAATTCTTGGTATGGGATAAAGATTCCAAACTCTAGCTTTGAATACATTTACAGAAACTATGATGGACCTTTGTATATTATTCCTGCTAAGACTTTTTATGACCAACAAGCAATTGATAATATAGGTTTGGAAATTGGACTTTCGTCAAAATATTTTGCCGCGCATTTACCTTTTTATCCTTTTTTAATTAGATTTTTTGCCGAAATTTTTAATTTTTTTGGTTTTTCTTTAGTTTACTTTAAAGCAATGATTTTTGTTAATTTAATTGCCACAATAATCTTAACAGCTTTTTTTTACTTTTTTATTACTAAATTTAGACTTTCAAAACAACCTATTTTTTTATCTATTGTTTTTCTCTTTATTCCAAAGTTTTTAGTTGTGCGAAGTATTGGGGCGCCAGAAAGTTTGTTTATGTTTTTTATTTTATTGTCAATTTATTTTTTTGAAAAAGAAAAATATTTTTTTTCCAGTTTTTCTGGTTTATTGGCTACAATAACTAAAACACCAGGAATACTGTTATTTTTTGCTTATATTTTAGTATTTGCAGAAAAATTTTTAAAAACAAAAAAATGGCGCTGGGATTTTTTATGGATTTTTTTAATTCCTTTAGGAATGATTTTGGTATTTGTATTTTATGCTTTTCGTTATGGTGATTTTTTTGCTTATTTTAATACAGGAGGATTTGTTCCAATGCCTTATCCATTTTCCGTTTTTAACTTTCAAGCGAAATGGGTTGATACAGTTTGGATTGAAGAAATGATATTTTATTTTTTCTTATATGGTTTAACTGTTTATAGTTTAAAAAAATCAAAATATCGATCTTTTTTTTATTTCAGTTTAATTTTTTATATAGCAATTATTTTTGTTCAACATAAAGACATTCCTCGTTATAGCTTGCCTCTTTGGCCAATGGCTTCAATTTCTTTTGAGAAGTTTTTTACCTCTAAAAATTTTTTAGTTGTTTTTTTATTTCTTTTGCCAGCGATATATCTTTTTGCTTGGAATTTTATTGTTTATAATACTCTTCCAATTTCAAACTGGAAGCCGTATCTTTAAGGTTTATAATTATTTTATCCCTTGAATTTATAAAAA
>Ga0197142_1003803_pt1 | contig 12465 bp, 3 predicted proteins | sample GBS60_MetaG_FD_148614 | JGI IMG/M metagenome (GOLD analysis project Ga0197142, IMG submission 148614) | Sediment microbial communities from Great Boiling Springs, Gerlach, Nevada, United States - GBS 60_MetaG | ecosystem: Environmental > Aquatic > Thermal springs > Hot (42-90C) > Sediment... | reverse complement strand
GATGCTTCCGTTGCCGATTGCCCCGCCGACGGTGCTTCCGCCGGGGCCGAGTAGGAAGCTAGCCGAATAGGCGTCCGGGTTCGGTGGACGGAAGGGGATAGAGGTCCGGCGGTCTTTTCCCCGGCAGGTTTCGGAAGGCTGGGGGGAACTGGTTGATCGGCAGGAGCCTTTTGCAGATCGCCTTGGGGATTGGTTTCCGGTTTCGGGGGGCCGTCGCCCGGCATGGCAGGGACAACCCCTGGCATAGCAGGCTGAGTACCGGGAGCGGAAGGTGGCGGGCCGGCCGGTCGCCAAGCCCCTGGGCCAGGAGTTCTGGGCGGCTGGGACGGAAAAGTCGGCTTCGGAGCAGTGCCGCCGGGGGTGCTTTCCGGCAGACCGGGTCGGGTACCAGTCGGGCTGGAGGAACCCGTCGGACTAGGGGAACCGGGTGGGGCGCCATCTGGGCTGGGCAAACCGGTCGGGCTGGGGGAACCAGGTGGGGGACCTGTCGGGTTGGGGGAACCAGTCGAACTGGGCAGACCGGGTGGGTTACCGGTCGGGCCCTCTTGCCCAGGCGGCCGGATGATCCGGGTCCGAAGCGCGCCGCCGGAAGACTGGCTGCCGGAGTCCGGTAGCCCCAACGGCCCAAACAGTTGCTCCAAAAGTCCCTCCGGCGACTCCGAAGCCCTGGCCCCAGAACCGCCCGAAGCGGACGAGGAACCGGTCCCTTCTGGTCGCCCCGGTTCTTCTTCGCTGCTGGGCCGCATCGTGGGGATAACCGCTGAAGGCCGAACCACCCGAATCCGGTTTTTGTACATGGTGGGCCAGATTTCCAGGGCCCGATCCAGCACATCTTGAGCCGTTCGACCGGTAATGGGCACCGTGCGCACATTGCCGCCCCGGCTCCCCTCTGCCGAAGCCTCCCCCGTTTCGCCCATCTTTTCCAGCAGCAGTTTGATCTGTTCCAGTTGGGACTGAGTGGCGCGAACCAAAAGTTGTTTGGCCGTGGTATCCACTTCGATCTGTGGCTTGTTTGGATCCGGGGTTTCTCCGATGCCGAAAAGTTTCTTCAGCGAAGTGGCTGCCGTCTGCGGATCGACCCGCGAAAGTTGGATGACTTCGATTTTGCGGGGATCGGCCTGCATCTGTTCTAAGGTTGCTCGGATGGTTGCATGTTCACTTGGCTTACACAGGGCGATTAGGTTGCCGGTCTTCGGATCGATGGCTATCCGGGCGTCCGGCGACCCGGCCAACAGGGTCTGAATCACCGCCAACACGGAGTTTGGATCGGCCGGGGCTACACTGTACACTTCTAACTGGGGGGTCTGGTCCAACGGGCTTTTGGGGGCATTTTCCGGTATATCTAAAAATTTGAGCACCTCCATAAGCCGATGGATCTTTTCCTCTTTGCCGCTAACGAGCAGTCCTTTGCCCGTTGGGTCCGGAACAACCCGGATGGAGCCGTCCGGCGCAGCCGCCTGATCGGCCGGGATGTCCAAAAACTGCCGGAGCACCGGCAGCACATCCTGAGGGCCGGCGTATTGGAGGGCCACCTGCCGAAGTTGCTGCTGGCGATGGATGCCTTCGGGGTCCTCGGCCCGCTGGATCGCCCGGTGAATGGCCCGCAGTCGGCCCACCGTCTCGGTTACCAGCAGTTGCCGAGATTTCGGCAGCGAAATGACCGAGCCTTGTGGCCCGATCATCTTCTGTACTTCGCCCTCGATCTCTTCGGGCGTAAGCTTCTGAAGCTGGAACAGCACCGAAACCACCTCATAGGCGCCCCGCCGATCCAACTCTTCGACCGGAATCGTATCGATCAACAGCGGCGGAATCCCGTTTTCCAGGTTGATGACCATCAGCATCCGGTTCCGCCGGACCAGCACATAGCCTTTGGTTTGCAGCACGCTGTTGAGCAGGTCGATGGCCTCGGAGGGGCTGTACGCCTTATCATCGGTATAGTTGAAGGTACCTTTGGGCGGGTCATCCATCATCAGCGACAATCCCGCCTGCTGGGCAAACCACTCCAGAACGTCTTTCCACGGCTGATACCGGAAATTGAATCGGAGTCTCACCTGGTCCAGCGGAACCAGGGGCGGCCCGGCCGATTGAGTCGATTCGGAGGATGGCGTTGGAGAGGGCTTGGGGACAAGGGGAGCCGTCACTTCTGGTTTGGGAGAGCTTTCTTCGGGTTTGGTGGGCAACGGGGCGTTGGGCAACTCTGCCGGTGGGGAAACTTCCGTCGGTTTGGCCGGTTCGGGAGCCGGTTGGCCCGGTTCACTCGGGTGGGCAACTTCACCGGGTTTGGACGGTTCGTTTGGTTTACTCAGTTCGGTGGGTTTGCTAAGCTCGGTCGATCTGGCCGGTTCGGCGGCCCCGGGCGTCGGCAGAACCGGTTCCGGTTTTCCCATGGCCGATTCCGGTTTGGCTAGTTCCGGTTTCGGAAGCTCCGGTTGAATCGGTTCGGATCCCGGTTTAGTCGATTCGGCTTCTGGTTTGGGAAGTTCCGGCTTGGCAAGATCAGAACGCGGTTTAGGAAGCTCCGGTTGGGCCGGTTGGGCTTCCGGTTGGGCCGGTTCAGAACTCGGCTTGTCGGATGCGAATTCCGGTTTGCTCAGGGCAGAAGCCGGAGGTTCAGAGGTCGGTTGGGCATGGGAGGCGGGAGGCGATCCAGCCGGGGCCGACCCCGGCGTGGAAGGAGGAGCCGAGCCGGCCCCCGGCGGGGAACCTGTACCGGTGGTGCCCTCCGGCGGGGTACCGGCCAAGAGCCGTTCCCATCGGCTCTTTTGTTCTTGGGTTAACAGTTGGGCCAGTTGGCGTTCGGTCTCGGCGCGGACAATGTGGGCCCGGTCTCTGCTGGTAACGGCCAGGCGATCTTCCCGATCCCGCAGGATTTTGGCCACCTCGGCCTTTTGCGTCTCGGTAAGTCCGAGTGCCGAGGCGACATCTTCCTCAGCCAAACTGGCCAGGCCCAGTTTCTGAAGCCGAATCTGCTGGAGTTTCTTTTGCTGCTCCGGGCTAAGCAGGGCTAAGCCCCGCCGCTCCGATTCCCGCCGGAACGGGATCAACCGCTCTGCCCGTTCGCCGGGCGAAAGATTGCGCAGTTGCAGGGCCAGTTCCAGGGCCTCGGCCTCCCGGCTTTCCAAAAGGGCGGTCAGTTTCTGCTGTTGTTCTGCTGAGAGGGCCAACTCCTTGGCCACCTCCGGATCGTCCAGAAAGGCCAAAATGCCCACAAAGGTCGGTTCCGCCGCCCCGACAGGAGGCCACAAAACGAGCAACAATCCGATTCCCATAAGAGCGGCCATAGCTTTCCCTGACCACCCGCCTTTCCCAAACCCCGATTGTCTTTGGGCCAACATGGGGATATGACTCTTCACAGCGGCTCTCCTATTTCGGGTCTGGTAAAGATGGGAGAATGGATTTCAGACGTTTACGAAAACTCCCAAAACCAAAATTTAAGGAACAGGTAACATTTTAGCCGAATGCAGTAATCCGCCTCTCCCCTGGCCGTCGAGAGGCCAACCTGGCCAAAAGGCCAGGCCGGGGGAGGGGGATTTCGAAGGCATCAGCAGCCTGGATTCCTGCTTCCGCAGGAATGACACTTCGTCCCCCTTCATTCAGCTAAATGGTTACAGGAACAGCCTAATTTGATTTGGAGATCGTTGGACCTAGTTTTTGGGTAACATTTTGGCCGAATGAAAGGGCGTGCTTGTCACGCCCACCCAAGGGCGAGCCAAGACAGATACCCCCAAGGCATCGGACCTGACAAGCAGGCACGTCCAAGGGTGTCTTTATTCGACTAATACTTTTCTGGTTGATCCAGGAGCGGAGAGGGGCAACCTCGTCTTAGTTCATTTTAGGGGAATGATTTACCTCTTCAGTGGGACTATACTGGTACCTGGGGTTCCCCCCTTGGCCTATCTTTCTTCCATTGTAGCAAAAAATAAGAAAAATCGCCCTCGAAAATCTTGCTGCCCCCCGAAAAAGAGGATTTGATCCCCCCGAACTCTTCTGGGGACCTATTGGTATAAACCCCAAACAGCAGCCAAAGGGACGCTCTAATGTTGGCAGAACCCTTCAGGAGTAAAATGGGACAGGAAAAGAAAAAAGCTCTAGCAAAATCGTTTTTTAGCAGATATAATTAACAAAAATACGTTGAGTCGGAGGTGAGTACCCCTTTGGGGGGTTGTGCTAGCCTGCAATCGGCCAGAGGTTCCCTTTCCCAAAGGGATGGCCTCCGAACAAGGAGAGAGGATGATGAGGCGTCTAGGTTGGGCAGTCGTCGGCGCGTTGCTCGCCCTGGCAGGGTGGGCCGGCTACTTGTCCGGAAGCCTCCTGCCCGGTTGTCCTGCGGGGTTGGCCAAAGCCCAACTGTGCTGCTGCTGGCCGGTTGGGTCTTCGCCGGCCTGCCCTTGCTGTCCTTCGGAAAAGGCGCCCGCTCCCCCGGCTTCGGAGGAAGCCGCCGAAGGTCTTCCCCCGGCTGGGGTGTGCCAGTGTTGGCCCACGGAAAAATATCTAGCTACCGTCTCGATCGTTCGCTTTTGCCCCACCGATTGGGCCGTTTGGAATCCAAACGGTCTGCATCTATTAGGGGATCGCTTTTCTAGGGTTTTACCCTGGCTCTGTCTCGGACAGCCCCCGCCTGTAAAACCTCGCCTGCAAAGCCTCTACTGCATCTGGCGGAAATAATCGACCGGCCCAGAGTCCGTGATAAATCGTTTGGGTCGTTTCGTGCGATAGCTCTGTTTTTCTGAGGAGATCAACTTATGTTCACAAAGATTCTATACTCTTCTCTCGCTCTTTTTGCCTTGACCGTCAGCCCGCTTGCTTTTGCCGGCTCAGAGGAGGCCAAGACGGCGGCCTGTCCCTGTGGCTCGGCCTGCCAATGTCCGGCAACCTGCTCCTGTTGGCAGGGAGGACCTTGTGAACAGGTCAGTAACGGTAAAGCAGGTTCTTCGTGCGGCACTAGGTGTTCCAGTGTGCAGGGCTGCCCCTGCAGTGAGAATTGCCCCTGTGGGGAGAATTGCCCCTGCCTGAAAGGCGGCCCTTGCTGTCCCTGCTGCACCTGTGACGGAAATTGCCCCTGTGGCGAAAACTGCACCTGCAAACCGGCTGCCGGTGGTGGCCCAGGCAAAGCAGAACAGCCGAAGGCAGGCTGCCCCTGCAGTGAGAATTGCCCCTGTGGGGAGAATTGCCCCTGTGGGAAAGGCGGCCCTTGCTGTCCCTGCTGCACCTGTGGCTAGTTCTGCCCATGCACCGACGGTCGGTCCTGCACCCAACAGGCCGGTGCTAACGTAAAAATACTTAGGAGGAGGGCGAATACAACAAAAGTCGATCAAGGGAGCCCCATCCTAGGGAGGTCTTCCGGGAGTGCCGACTCCGAAGCAGATTCCGTTGTCAGCAGGTTCCTGCACAACGGCCTGAATCCGGCTTCTCGGCAAGGATGTCGAGAAGCCTTTTTTATTTCACGGGATTTTACAGCGAGGTTGGGCAGGTAAGTAGGAAGGAATCGGAAAATTTCGAGGGCAGGAGGAACTCCACTTTCCCAAACCCGGCAACACGTAGAGGCTGGCCCGAAAATCCGTTTTCCCCTATCCGAGCGGTTCCAGACTGGAGCCGGAGGATGTCGGAAAACCCCTCCGGTGTAACAAAACGCCCATTGTATCGGGTGTTAGGCACTCTTGAGGGCTGCCGGTTTGGTGGTCCATCCGGCGAAAAATGAAAAATTTCGGGACAGCCTGTTAAATGCATGGTTATTTAGCCATTGGCCGACTTTTCGGCCAGCATGGCCCGGAGCAGTTTGTAGTCGGTCTTTCCGGTGCCCAGGATGGGCAGTTTTTCCAGTCGGATGACTTCGTGGATTCGCATGACGCCGCGGAAGCCGGCCTCGGCCAGGATGGCGTTGGCTTCTCGCACGTCCAGGTCAGGCCGTGTGGTAAACAGCACGATCCGCACGCCCTGGGGCGTTTCGATGCCTTCGACGGCCACCTGGGGTCCTTGTTCGGTGGGCGGATACCGGTTTGTGAGCGGCTCTTCCAGGGCCGGCAGCGAAATCATTTCGCCGCCCAGTTTTAAGAACCGTTTCAGCCGACCTTGGAAAAACAGAAAGCCCTCCTCGTCTTGCTGGACCAGGTCGCCGGTAACATACCACTGTTTGCCGTCCAGTTCGACAAACGGCGGCGGCCCCGGATGAGCCAGATACCCTCGAAAAACCGACGGCCCATGCACGAGCAACATGCCGGTTTTTCCCGGCGGCAGCGGCTGGTAACTGTCCGGATCCACCACGCACACCTCGACGTCTTTTACGGGCAGGCCGATGGCGCCTCGTTTGCTTCGGCCTGGCCGATTGGCCGACACCACCGGTGAACATTCGGTAATCCCGTACCCTTCCAGCACTACCGCCTGGGGGGCCAAGCGTTCGGCCTGTTGGAAGACCGCCTCCGGGCACTTTTCCGCTCCGGTAACCAGAATCCGAACAGTGCGGAACTGTTCCGGCCGCGCCACACTGAGCATGTATGCCAAAAACGTGGGCGTGGTTACCGCGATGGTAACCCCATAGGCGGCAATGACCCGCACCAGCCCGGCCGCATCCGTCGGGTCCGGATGATGCACCATCCTGGCCCCGGCCAAGATCGGCGCCAGTAGATTGGCCATCAGGCCGAAACTATGAAACGGCGGCAGAATCCCCAGTACCACATCCGTCCGGACCGCTTGCAAGACATCCAAAGAAGACCGGATGTTGGTGATCAGATTGGCATGGGTGAGCGGAACCGCTTTAGGCGCACTTTCCGAGCCGGAGGTAAACAAAATCACGGCATCGTCGTCCGGGCTGAGGCGGGGCAGACGCCGCCGGGAAAATCCTAGGTAGCTCCGGAGCAGAACTGCCAGAGCTTCCAATTTGCTCACCCCCGCCCGGACATCCTCTAGGAAAACATACTCGGCGCCTGGCACTTCAATATGCAGCCGATCCACCAGCCGACGTGAAGTGATCACCTGCCGGATGCCGTGGGTTTGCACCGCATGGGCCAGATACACCGGCCCGGTGGTCCAATTAAGCATGGCCGGCAGTTTAGCGGCCATCTGCAGGGCCAGGAAACTCACATCGGCAGCCACCGACGAAGGCAGCATCAGGCCTACCACTCGGCCGGGCAAGCTGCGAAACCGGCGGGCCAAAATCTCCACCCCCACCCAAAGCCGACGGTAAGTCAACACACCGGACACCTGGTCGGCTGTCACCACATCGTCCGGATGCCGGGCCACTCGCTGCCAAAAGGCCTCGGGAATGGTTTCGGCCAATACGGCGGGCGGTTCGGTGGTGCTGGGCGGTTTTCGCCACAGCGGCGGCACCTCCAAAGGCACCTGGGCGGTGGCGCTGCGCAGTCCCTCGGCCAGCGCCCACAAGTCGCCCACCGTCTCGATAATCTGATCCGAACGGAAGCCGAAGCGGTCTTCCACCGTCAGCGTCAGCTCCATCCGATCCAGGCTGTCCAGGCCGAGCTGATCCAGGCGGGTCTCCGGCCGGTCTTCGGCCTGGTTCAAAGGCCGATGGAGCCGCTCCTCCAACAGACTACAGATCGTCTGCCGGACCTCCGGCCGAATCCGGGCTGCTTCCACCCGGACCGGCTCCTCCAGGCAGGGAAACTTATGTTCCTTATGCCGAAACCATCGCTCCAGAAAGTGGTAAGGCACATAGGTGGGCTTTTCCGGCCCCTGCTGGTTATACCAGCTTTCCAAAAACGGATTGAGTTTCTCCCGGCTTAGTCCAGGCAGTTGTTCCGGACGAAACACTTCGATGGTGATGGTAACTTCCCGCCGGGGCGTAAAAAAGAGTAGATTGGCCAATCCCCAGAAGATGCCTTTCAGGGCGCATCGGCCAAGCCGCGGCGCCCGGCCAGTAGCCGCATAGGTGAACATGCTGCCCCACAGCCCCCGGGTCCGTACCAAGACAATATGGACATCGGGACATTTCTGGAGGATTTCGGCGGCGGCCCGGTTGCCGCCAATCTCTTCCATCCCCCGGCGCTGAATCCGGCCCGAAGGATACAGCAAAATGTTTTCGCCACTCTGCAAGGCCTGAACAATCCGATCCAGCACTTCTCGGACCTGTTGGAGGGCTTGTCGGCTGGGCTGCACGATTTCCGGCACCTCCATGGCCCGAAGCAGCCACAAAAACGGCCGTAAACCCCTCATCCGCCAGGCGCCGGAATAAACGGTTGGCCTGATTCCGCCCGGCAGGCGCAAATACGAAAGCAGCATCGGCGGGTCGATATTGCCCGGATGATTCGGCATGACCAGCACAGGACCCCGAAGCCCTTGCAGCTTTTCTGCCCCCTCCAGACGGACCCGATACCGCACCTTCGACAACAGCCAGCAAATCCACCAAAATACCGCCGTCAACCACCGCCGCATATATGCAACCCTTTTCTTGTTCTCCTATGCTAGTTGGATCCTAGTTTGACTGTATCCACCCGGCCAGGCCCCTACCCCTTGTAGGGGCTAAACATCGGCTTGAACACTACAGATTGTGGTAATTGGTCCCGGTGGATACAGTCAAGCTAGAGCAGTTGGCACCCTGGGCTGGATTGTAAGCCGGAGCATTTACGGTTCTTCCACATCCTCGCCGTAGCCGGGCGGAAAGGGACTCTGGAAAAGATCAGGCAGTTCGGGCGGGGCGGACGGGATCGTCCGCTCGGCCCCGGAAACTTCAGCACCGTAGAAGACCCGCAGCCAGCGATCGACTTCCGATTCCGAAAGGGGCAGGTGTGTCCAGGGGGGACGGGCTTCGGCGGTAGGGGTGGCCGGGCGATGGATAGGGGGACGTTTCGCCAACTGCTGCTCATACCACGTCCAGCAATCCACCGCCTTCATTTGCCGACGCAGCGCCGCCCGCTGCACCCGCCGATCGCTGGATACCACCACATAACTCCGGGGCGTCTTAGCCTGCTCAATCAATTCCTCCAGCAGTTCGTCGGCGTTTCGATAGCCGACAGCAAATCGGACGGTAATTCCTTCGGCCTGTAAGGTCCGAGCGGTCAAGGGCGGCGGCTGCGCCGCATCAAAGACCACCGTCGTCCCCGCACGCTCCGTCGGACTCAACACCCCGGCCAAAAACCGCACCAACCGCCATCGGGCCTGCTCCAACGCCTTCGGCCCCCGTCGGCAGTCAATCCAGCCTAACATGTGCAGCAGATTATACCCGTCGATCAAAAGCGGCATCGCCGAGGGTTCCCTGCCCTATTGCAAAAAGGTCCTCTGGGGGTACTTCAGCAGATACTTTTGGAAATTGGGAACATTCTAGCCGAATGGAGCACCCGCCTCTCCCCACCGCGGGAGAGGCCGGCCTGGCCGAAGGCCAGGCCGGGTGAGGGGGACAAAAAAGACGAACGTCCCCTTATTATTGCCTCCTCACCCTACACTGTCCCCCCAAGGGAGAGGGGAAAAAGATCACTCCTCCATTCGGCTAAATAGTTCCGGTAACATTTTAGCCGAATGAAGCAACCTGCGATTCTCCTGGCGGGCCAAACCCAGAGTGTCATTCCCGCGCAAGCGGGAATCCAGAAAGTATTCCAGAGTTCGTGATTGCCCATCAAGCCCACAGGAGCAAGCACACAGCAGCCTGGACTGCTGCTTACGCAGGAATGACACATAGCCTCCTTCATTCGGCTAAAATGTTACTAGTTCCGGAAATTTTATACCTCCAGCGGCGGTTGTCCCATTTGGCGGCGGAGCCAATTGAGCGACTGAAGCACCTGGCGCCGACGCACCAGGGCCAATTCCAGCCGACGTTTGCCCGGAAAATCCAAAAGCACCAGGCCCAGTACAATGGTCAAGATACCCTGTCCGGGCAGCACCAACATGGCTAGACCCAGCAGCAGGAGCAGGACGGCCAGCACATTTTTCACCACCCACCAGGCCACCCGAAGCGCCGGGTGCCGACTCCCCTGCAGCAATTCCCGGCGTCGGCGTCGGCGGAAATAGTCCTTGGGCAACCAGGCGACCACCACCGGCACGGCCGCCAACGTGCCGACAAACATCACCACCGAGCCGACCCCTAACCAGGCCAACAGCCCTTGATGTGCCAGAACCCAGTCCCTCATGCCCATAGTTTACCAATTTTCCGGCCCGTCCTCTCTCCCTCCTTCGGGGGATCCTCTGCCTCTTTTTTTCCAAAATCCTCTCTGGCCAACGGAACCTAACTTATGGCAGTGTAACATTTAGCCGATCGAAGCAACTTGTCTCTCCCCTGGGGGCTAAACCCAGCGTGTCACTCCTGCGTAAGCAGCAGTCCAGGCTTCTTGGCTTCTTGGGCCGCAGAAATCCCCCTCACCTGGCGGTACCTTCGGCCCCGCCGTCCTCTCCCGCCAAGGAGAGAGGTGGGGACTAAATAAGTCCACAAAATGCCGGAAGTGGTTGGACTACTGGCAACCCTGAAAACGAGGGTATTTCGCACACTTGGACCACTTTCCCCATTATGTGTATTTATTTAGGTGACAGGCGGGACGCCTGTCCTCCCGCTCTCCCGCGGTGGGGAGAGGGGGTTGCTTCATTTGGCTAAAGTGTTATAAATTTGCGAGGACGGGCGTCTGAACAGCCGGGTTGAAACATTTTAGCCGAATGTTGAAACATTTTAGCCGAATGAAGAAGCCCGGTTGTCGTGTCCGAAAAAGCCCCTCTTGCCCGGCTGTGGAGAGGGATAGGGTGAGGGAGAGATAAGAATGTGGAGAGGCTGTCTTCTTTTTTTCTTCCTCACCCGGCCTAGCCAAAGGCCAAGACGGCCTTTCCCACCAAGGGAGAGGCGAGTTGTTTCATTCGGCTAATTTGACTGTATCCACCCGGCCATGCTACCACTATATATAGTGGCAAAGACTGGTGGGAACACCACTCATTGTGGCAATCGCTCCCGGTGGATACAGTCAAGCTAAACTGTTACGGTTTCCAGACGAGAGAAGTCCGCTTGGCCAGCCGGGAGGCGGGAGGGAAAGTTTGCAAGGAGGAGAGGTAAGGTATTGTTTTGTTCCCTTTATCTTGTGAGGAGACATGCGATGAAGAGCTGCGGTGCGCTACAGAAGATCAGCATGGGACTGTTTATTGTGGGTTTGCTAAGCCGAGCGTTGTGGGCAGCAGAGAGCGGCCCAAGCCAGCGACGGCTTTCGTTGGCCGAGTACCGGGACAAAATGAAGGCCGGTTGGGTGGGACAGATGGTAGGCGTGGCCTGGGGGGCGCCGACGGAGTTTAAGTTTCGGGACCAGATCATCCCGCCGGAAGCCGTCCCCAAATGGCGCCCCCAGTTGGTCAACGACGCCTTCAACCAAGACGACCTCTACGTGGAAATGACCTTTTTGCGATCCATGGAACAATACGGTCTGGATGTGTCGATCCGGCAGGCCGGGATCGACTTTGCCAATACGGAGTATCCGCTCTGGTGCGCCAATCGGGCGGGCCGGAATAACCTGCGTCGGGGCATTGCGCCGCCCGACAGCAGCCATCCGAAGTTCAACCGCTGCCCTAACGACATCGACTACCAGATCGAAGCCGACTATTCCGGCCTGATTGCTCCCGGCATGCCCCAGTGGGCCGTCAACCTCGGCGAAAAGTTTGGACGCCTCATGAACTACGGCGACGGCATGTACGCCGGCCAATTCATTGGGGCCATGTACGCGGAAGCCTTCTTCACCGACGACATCGAGAAGATCGTGGAGACGGCCTTGAAGGCCATCCCGGCCGAATGCCAATACGCAGAAATGGTCCGAGATATGCTCGCCTGGTATCGGGAAAATCCCGACGACTGGGAAAAAACCTGGCACAAATGCCAGAAAAAATACCGCGAAGACCCGGAATACCAGAAGGCCTCCAACGGCGGCATCGACTGCAAAATCAACGGCGCCTATGTGCTGATGGGCCTTCTGTACGGCAAACGGGATATTGAAAAGACGATTGTCATTTCCATGCGCTGCGGGCAGGACTCGGATTGCAATCCGTCCAGTGCGGCCGGGGTGCTGTTTACGACGATCGGCTTTTCCAAATTGCCTGAGGAGTACAAAGCTCTAGACGAATCTCGGAAATTCCTGCATACGCCCTATACCTTCCCGGCCTTGATGGAGGTCTGTGAAAAGCTGGCTCGGCAAATTGTGGAGCGAGAAGGCGGCCGGGTGGAACGGGATGCCAGTGGCCAAGAGGTCTTCGTCATCCCGGTCAAAGCTCCTACGCCGAGCAAATTGGAACTCAGTTGGGATCCTGGCCCCATCGCCGGCAGCCGATTTACGCCCGAAGAAATGGAAAAAATTGAATTTACGTTTGAAAAGGTCTTCCGGCGGTTTGCGCCCGGTTGGGAAATTCGGGATTGCGGCGAGGACATGGCCCCCGGCTTGCAGGAAAGTTGGGGTGGCAAGAAAAACGTCTTCGTAACCCATCCGCGGGATCAGCAGACCGGTTGCACGATTTGGCGAAAAGTTGCTTTGCCGGCGGGGAAAAAGAGTGTGCTTCGGCTGA